>Ga0334722_10006742_pt1 | contig 11275 bp, 7 predicted proteins | sample C3_bottom_MG_FD_207210 | JGI IMG/M metagenome (GOLD analysis project Ga0334722, IMG submission 207210) | Sediment microbial communities from Yellowstone Lake, YNP, Wyoming, USA - C3_bottom | ecosystem: Environmental > Aquatic > Freshwater > Lake > Sediment | place: USA: Wyoming | collected...
GGCGATTTGACCTCCAACTTGGCTTGGTCGGCGATTGCCAAAGGCGTGGACATTCGCAGCGTGGTCGGCAGAACGAACATGACTTTTTATCTGGTCACGAAACAATCCATCAAGACCTGCCAAGACTTGGAGGGTCAGCGGCTGGCATTCAGCAATCGTCAAGCGGTGGGTTATATCATGTACGACAAGTACCTCAAGGAAAATTGTCCTGGGGTTAATCCGCAAATTCTTTTGATCGCCAATTCCAAGAATCGCGTGGCGGCGTTAGAAGCAGGCGAGTTGGATGGCGCGTATCTGGAACTCGAAGATTGGCTGCCGCTGAGTAGTCGCGCAGGAACATCCTTCCATATCTTGCTTGATTTTGCGAAACAATTCCCCCAAGTTTTTTTCAGTCCATTCAGCGTGCGCCGAACGTGGGCAGAACAGAATCCCGAAGCCGTCAAGGATTTCATTCGTGCTTTGTTGGCGGCGAATCGGCGGGTCATTGCCAATCCCCAGGTTTTGCGCGACGAAATTGTAAAGCGTCTGGCGATAGATGCGGTTCAAGCGCAAAAATTAGCCGACACCTATTTGGCGCTCAAGGTTTGGGACGCCAATGGTGGAATGAACCAAGACAGTCTGGCTTATACCATCGATTTTCTGTCCGCGAATGGGACGGTGTCCAAAGGCATTCAAATCAATGATGTTGCCGATTTGTCCTACCTCAATGCCGTGTTGGATGAAATCGGGCGCTAGTGAACTGCCTGTCAACGCCGGATGCACTCATTTTTCGTCTTCTTTCTGATTGGCAAATTGGGAAAGGTTTGCTATAATAGCGTCAGGAAAATCGACGTATCACTTTCTGAACGAGTTGAGGCATAGACTTGTCACAAGATCGACCAACGTCTCCACCACCCCCTTCGCGACCCGGACGCTCTGAATCGTGGAGAACTGAGCGAATGGTGCAACGCGTACCAGCGCACCTGGGAGAAACAACGAGCGAATCCGTTTCACCCTGGATCATGGTTGCGGGCGTGGCATTGTTGATCCTGGTTGTGTGCGCTGTCTTGTTCGTTCTGCTAGGCGGCGGCGCGCGCTTTGGAATTGGCGTCTCCGCCACTGCCACGCCAACACGCACGCGAACCACTACGCCCGCACTCACGATCCTTCCGATCACTCTGGCAACGCCGACGCCGTCCGTGGGACCGACTGCCGCGACGGTGAAATACAAAGTGAAATCGGGTGATACGTTGAGCGGCATCGCCGCCAAATACAAAGTGTCGGTGCAGGCAATCATGACAGCGAATGGATTGAAAGACGATAACATTCGCATCGGCGATGATTTGATCATTCCACTGCCAACGCCGACGCCAGCGCCAACTACCAACTCGCCACCGACTGGCGCAACACCCACTCCGATTTCGTTCCAATCACCCCCGACTTCGGCTTCCCCCGCCGTAACACCGGGGGTGATTCACTATTCGGTCAAACGCGGCGACACACTTTCGTCCATCGCCAGCACCTTCGGCTCGACCATCGACGGCATTCGCGCCGCAAATCAATTGGATAGCGATTTTATCTCTATCGGTCAAGACCTGATCGTGCCGGTGGGTTCGTGGACGCCCACGCCGACGATTGCTCCGACCATCAACGCGACCGCAACGCCGACCTCACCATACTCTTATGCCGCGCCGGATTTATTGTCGCCCCAAGACGCTAAACAATTTCGCGGAAGCCAGGACGTGCCTCAGTTAATGTGGACCTCTCCGTCGACGCTCAAGCCCAATGAATATTATGTGGTTCATATCGATTACACCACGAACGGCAAACCACAATCGATTTTCAAGGAAGTCAAACAAGGAACGAGTCTGCGCCTGGATCTATCGATCTATCCCGGCGCAAATGCAAATGGAACGCCGTTCTCGTGGTACGTGGTGATTGTGAGCCAGCCGACAGGAGCGAAAAACGCGATAGCAACAAGTCCAGCCAGCGTAACGCGCACGTTCGTGTGGTATTGAAAGAATAAGACCTGGAAGATTTCGCAAACCTTCCAGGTCTAATCATTTCACCTCGTACGTCGCCAGCACAATTGTATTGTCCTGGCTCCCCGGCACAACCAATCGGTCGCCTGTGTCCGAGTCGTACCAGCCCACTTGAAGCACGTACTTGCCCGGCGACAAATCCTGCGGCACATTGAACGTGTAAGTCTCGCGCACCATTTCATTCGTTGCCCAATGCGTTGTCGGATAGTCGCCATGACGCGGCTCGTGATCGTCTTGAGCAATTTTATTACCTGCCACTTGTTCAAGATGCGCGAACGCGGTGTAACGTCGATCCATCGCGCGCTTGGCTTGCCAGACGATCTCAAGTTGCAAGGTTCCAGGTTTCAGGGTTGCAGGGTTTGCACTCCAGCCAATCATTTCAATCGCATCGCCAAAGTTTGCCGATTGCAATTTGAGCGACGGTGCGGGCGTGTAGATTTCGTACTTGCCAATGGTTTGCGTTCGCGCATAGTATCGATCCAATGCCGAGACAAACTCGCGCGTAAAGCGCCGATAGTGATCGACATCCTCGCGCGTGCCGTGTTCGAGAATCACCAACGGAAACGCGCCGTCGCGCAGACCGTTCAATTCCCAACGTTGATCCCACTTGCTACTGCGTGCGAGCGAACTATATTGAAAAGTGTAGTAATCAACTGGCTTGCCGCTCGTCACCAGTGTGCCCATGTCCTCCGAGATAATGGTCCCCGATGTTCGTTGAAGCAATGTGACAAGTTGCTGATTCGCGGAAAAATCGGTTGACATCAAATCTGCCGCGATGCGCGGGTCGTGGTCGTGCCACATGAGCGCAAGTTGGGCAAGCAACAGCACAGGCAATATCAACGATGGTCGGCGGTCGTCAGTCGGCAGTCGTTTGACCGCAGACCGCAGACTGCTGACCGTTATTCCTGCAAACACACACACGACGGCAATCGCCTCAAAGAAATAATTCTCCCACGCGCCCGTGCGCCCCGCCAACGCCAACATCGCCAATGCGATCACCGCGTACCATTCCAACACGCCCATTCGTTTGGCGCGCACGCGCTGAATCCAGCTCCACGCGGCGAGCAAAATCAAAATTGGAAACGTCGTTGCAAAATATTGCAGTAGCGCGATGAGCTGATCGAACAAGAATACCGTCGCATTTGATTCGAGCAAGCCGAGCGAAAATCCGCCCGCCGTAATGTAATCGATTGCCAAGTAAATCGCGCCGCCGATTGCGCCGAGCGCGACGGCAAACGCAATCGCTTGGCGACGGTCGCGCATCCAGAGCGCAAGGAACGCCGCCGCCGGAGCGGCAAACAATGTGTGCTTGGTATAGAGCGCAAATAAAAAGCAAAAAGTAAAAAGGCAAAAGTTTATTATCTGTCGTCTGTGGTCTGTGCTCTGTTGTCTCTTCCAAACAAAATAAACTCCCCCAAACGCAAACGCCAACCCAATCAAATCGACGCGATCCAACGCGACCCAGTGATAAATGTACGGCGAGCCGATAAAAAACAGCGCGGCAATCGCAGCGGCAAATCGATGGTTTGCCTCGTCGCGGACGATTCGATAGATCAACGCGGCAACCATCAGCGCGGATGCGAAATTGAGCAATCGCCCGCCCACATAGCCATCGCCAAAAATTGGCATGAGCGCGGCAGACAACATCATCGCTACCGGTGGATAGTTGCTCGACGCATACGGGAACACGTTCAGCGATTTGTAGATTGCCTGACCATGCGCGAGTTGTTGAGCGAACCACAGGACAATGCCTTCGCCGTAATCGAGTTGATAGGGATAGGCGAGTCCGGTCAAACCAAGCCAGAGCGTCAGACCGAGATAGAGCGCCAGTCCGAGCCAGACCAGAATCCATAGAATGCGGGTGAGCCAAGTCATCGCCGCGTATCTTAACCGAGATTGCGGCGCGCGTCAAAATGTTGTCATTCAGGCGTTTTGCGATTATAATGGACGCACTTTACTTGAGGTAGCACAGCATGTTTTCTTCTGTTCGTTTCGGAATCGTCGCCGGACTTGTACTTGCGACTCTCGCTTTGGTTGCCTGCGAAGCCGCAGATGCAACACCCACGCCGCGCCCAACCTGGACACCGCGCGTGGTCACCATCATCGTGACACCCACTGCAGAACCAACCAACACTCCAACGCCAACATCCTTACCAACATCGATTACTGTTCCAACATTGATATCCCCGACCGCCGCACCCGCCGGACAAACTGGACCGCGCATTGCCGCGCCGGTGCCTGTTGCCGACAATCCATTGTTGCCCAAGTTCGGCGCATTCCCGCCCATTCCAATTCCCAGCCGCCCATCCAACATCAATCCGTTGACTGGGTTGGTGGCGGATCCAACCAAATTACAACGCCGTCCGATCGTCGCTCGCATTGGCAACGACAAGCCGGTGCGCGATAATGCTTGGCAAGCCGGTTTGAGTCAAGCCGACATCGTCTTTGAAGAACTGATCGATGTCCTGGGATCGGAGTACGCCGCCACGCGATACAGCGCCGTGTTCTTGAGTAACGACCCGCCGCTCATCGGACCCATCCGCAGCGAGCGCATCGTCAACTTTCAAACGGTCCCAATGCTCGATGGCGCATTGGTCAATGCGGGCGGAAGCAACGGCACGCGCTGGCTTTTTTCGCAATCGCCTTTGGTCAATCTCGACGAATATTTCAACCAGCCCGCCTATTGCTACATTCAGCGCGATGGCAAAGTTTTTTACATGGGTCGACTCTACACCACTGCCCCGCGCCTCCGCGAATGGCTGCAACAGAAAAAGAACGAAGTCGCTGTCCCGCTCTACGGATTTAGTTTCTCTGACCGCGCCGCGACGGGGCAACCGGTCACAAGCATCGGGCTGGCTCGAACGCCGTGGCCCCCCTCAGAAACCGTTCAATGGAAGTACGACGCCGCTAGCGGCACGTACCAACGCTTTGTTACGGGCGCTCCACAAACAGACGTGTCGTATCCATCTGTCACAGCCAAGTGGGGCAACGGCGCGGATTGCATCGTCAGCGGTACTCAAACACAAACCCCGGTTCGCATGGCAAACGTCGTCGTGTTGTATGCCCAGCACGAAAAAACCGACATCATCGAAGACTCGAACAATGCGGTGTCTGTTCATATCACCTTGACCGGCAAAGGCGACGCGACCTTTTTCCGCGATGGCGTGATGGTGCCGGGCAAATGGCAGCGTCAGAGCGAGCAGGAATTTTTCAAGTTTACCGACGCGGCAGGCAATCCATTCTCTTTGAAACCCGGCACGACCTGGTTCGAACTTGTGCCGATTGGATACCAACTAGATTTGAAATAACAACCCAAGTGTCATTGCGAGGAGCGATCCTGAGCGGAGCGAAGGATCGCGACGAAGCAATCTCCTGATTGCGGGTTGGAGATTGCTTCGCTCCGCTCGCAACCCTGGCATGACTGTGGCGCACTTCCACAGCCACGTTCCCGCCAGGGCAAGTGTGACGGAACAAATCGTGATCAACTTTTACCTCATCGGTTTGATCGGCAATCTAGGCAGCGGCAAAAGCACCGTTCGCAAAATGCTGGAGCGCTTGGGCGCATCCGGCATTGACGCGGACGCGCTCGCGCATCTGGTTATCCAACGCGGCTCGCCCGCGTGGCGCGCCATCGTTGCGACCTTCGGCATCGGCGTCTTGGAGTTCAACGGACGCATCAATCGACGCAAACTGGGCGCTAAAGTTTTTGCCGACCCAGTGGCGTTGCAAAAACTCGAAGCCATCACGCATCCCGCCGTTGGCGCGGCGACCAGGGAGTTGTTGCGCGAAAATCAAAAACCGATCGTCGTCATTGAAGCGATCAAGCTGGTCGAAGCGGGCATGGCGCAATGGTGTGACGCGCTTTGGGCGGTCACGTGTTCGGATCAAGTCCAGATCGAGCGCGTAATGCGAACGCGCAACATGTCCGAAGCCGATGCGCGCGCGCGACTCGCCACGCAGGGTTCGTTCGAAAGCAAATTGAAACTCGCGCAAGTCATTATCGACAATAGCGGCGACGAAAAAAATACGCGCGCCCAAGTCGAGAAAGCATGGCAAACGATTCGCCCAGACACCGCGCGCGACAAACGCGAATGGCTGTTGGGCATTCGCGTTGAGGACAAGCCCGCTCCCATTGCGCCGCCCGTTGGTGAAACGCCAACGCTTGCCGAAACACCGGCAGTCGTTGAAATGTCTGCTCCGATTGCGCCGCCTGTCATCGAAATGTTGCCGCCGCCGATTGTCGAGCCGACTGTTGTTGTTCCGACACCCGCCGCTGTTGAACCGTCGCCCGTGCTCGCGCCTCCCGTCATCGAAGCTCCTCAGCCAACTCCCGGCCCGAAGAAAATTGAAGTGCGCCGTTCGCGTCGCAACGACCTTGACGCCCTGGGCATTGCCATCAACAAAAAAGAAAAGCGCGCCGAACCGTTGGCGCGCGAGGAAATGCTCAAACGATTTGGCGAACGCGGCTATCGCATTGCGGTGGCAGATAAGCAAATCGTTGCGCTGGCGGCGTGGGAAGCGGAAAACTTGGTCGCCAGTGTGCGCGAGGTTTGGGCGGAATCGGCAGAAGATGCCGCGCAGGCATTGCCGCGCCTGTTTGAACTGATCGAGAGCGAAGCGCACGCGCTTCTCTGCGAAGTGGTCTTGCTCATGGTCGATGGCTCCGCGCCTGATTTTATCATCGCTCAAATTCACGCCTCGGGATATGCCACGCAAGACACGGGCACGCTTCACAAACTCTGGCGGCAAGCCGTCGCGGAACGCATGCAACCTGGCGAACATGTTTGGGTCAAGAAACTGGGCGAGGGCTTGATCACCAAGCCGTTTTGATTTGAAAAACTGCCCACGAATCTTCACGAATCTTCGCCAATCTTTTTTATTCGTGAAGATTTGCGTGATTCGCGGGTGAAAAGTATTTTCTGAGGAAGAATCGATATGACCGCACTAAAAAAATTCGCGGGACAACATCCCCGCATCACCGCCTGGGTCGCTTTGGCGATTGGCATGGTCGTCATCTTGTTGTGGTCGGCTAAAGATGTGGGACTGCTTGCCAGCCAGCTCAGCGCGCTCGTCGTCGCCACTATATTGTTGGCAGGATTGTGTGTGTGGATCATCGGCTGGGAAGATAACGACGAGAACGAAACAGAAAAATAAAACCTGGCACTTTCGATGAATCCTGGTATTATCCTCGCCCTGGTTTTTTCTGCCGCCCTGTTGGCTGTCTTCATCTTCACCTGGCGCGGCGCGACGGAATTGATTTATCCGCCGCATCGCCGCGCCGCTACTTCCCCCGCCGATTATCAACTCGCATCCGAAAACGTCTCCTTCCGCGCGCGCGATGGGTTGACCTTGCGCGGCTGGTTTATTGCCGCGCCCGATCCTCACGGCACGATTGTCGTCTGTCACGGTTACACGGGCGAATGTTCCCCCGACCTTCAATATGCCCCGCTGTTTCACCAGCGCGGCTACAACACACTCTATTTCGATTTTCGCGGGCACGGCATGAGCGATGGCAATTACACCTCGCTCGTTTATTTTGAACGCAACGATTTGCTCGCCGCGCTCGACTGGTTGCGTACGCGCGGAATCGAGCGGGTGGGTTTGTACGGCTTGTCGATGGGCGGCGCGATTGCGCTGGCAACGGCATCGCTCAGTCCAATGGTCGTCGGCGTTGTCAGCGATTGCGCCTTTGCGGAATTGTGGCACGTCGTCCGCCACGGTGCCTCGAAGCGCGGTATCCCTGGAATTTTTGCGTCGCTCGTTGGCTGGCTCGTTGTTTTGATGGCGAGTCTGCGTCTGCGCGCGAATCTTTTTTCCGCCGATCCAATCCGCGCCGTCAGTCGCATTGCGCCGCGCCCAGTTTTGCTGATGCACGCCGAGAATGACGACGACGCGCCGGTCAGTGAGGGTCGGCGTCTCTATGTCGCCGCGCGCGAGCCGAAAGAGTTGTGGGTCGTGCCAAATGCGACGCACCGCGAGATTGAAGCCGTCGCGCGAGACGAGTACCGCCGACGCGTGATAGAGTTTTTTGATGGAGCGTTCAGTAGCCAGTAGGCAGATTGCAGAAGGCAGTAGGCAGACAAAAAGACACGCGACTATGCTGCGTGTCTTTGTTTTTTTCTGGTCAAAGCATCCTTGATCGTGTTGACGTGCGTTGTCAAAATAGTATCAATCGCGGTACGTAGAGACGTTGCATTGCAACGTCTCTACGTACCGCGATTTCACATCCACGTATTGATCGGGTGATTCTTGTCTTCATTCCATCTTGAAGGATTACCTTCGATATATAGCCGAATTCGCTCTAATTCTTTTTCGTTTCGGATGATATGGTCGTAGAAACGTGATTGCCAAGCAAAAGGAATTTTGTTTTCATTACACCATCGCATGATGGATGATTTATATGACCGAATGATTGCACCCAGTTCGCCCGCCTTCGGCGAGATGGCAGACATCGTTTCGTTTTTGTGCGGTTTGTAGAGACGTTGCATTGCAACGTCTCTACGCATTGCAACGTCTGTACTCAATGCAACGTCTCTACAACCATTGTTTTCAATCGCAATGATTCCATGAAGATGATTGGGCATTATCACAAATGTGTCCAATGCCACGTTTCCTTGGGTATGTTCAGGGATGGCTTGCCAATTGTCGCAGGCAATTTCGCCTGTCCGTGACAAACACATTTCGTCATCGATAATGTCGCCCAATGCTGGCTCTTTATTCTGGACGCAGAGGGTAACGAAATACAAACCGCTGGCTCCGTAATTCCATCCACGTAATCGTGCCGATTCGATTCGGTATTTGCTTTTGAATAGGGTCATGGTGAATCGCCCATCCCGTAGAGACGTTGCATGGGGTAGAGACGTAGCATTGCTACGTCTCTACGACAACGTCGCTCTCTCCAAATTCAACTTCAGTAACCGCTCCAAAATTTCCTCGTCGCTCGTGTCGTGTTCCCATCCGTACGCGTCCAGCACCGCGTCGTCCAATTTCTTGTGCGCGAGCGCGAGCCATTCGGGGCGTACGTTGTACAGATTGGTCAGCGTGCGCTTGGGTAGAGACGTTGCATGCAACGTCTCTACGGCGTCGGGCTTCAACCACGCCTCTCTTTTCTCTACCAATTCCTTTGCGGCTTGCGCGATGGCTTGGATGTGTTTGTCGCGTTTGGGTTCTTTGCCCGGCGGAAACGGAAACGGGAATGTTTCAAACGTGGTGGTGGGCGTGTAACGCGGACGGTCTGTCAACGCCGTGCCCATCCGCAACGCCCACAATTCATGGACGCGCGAATGCAGAACGCCGAAGAAATAGTCGTCGTCGCGAGCAAAGACGAGCAATTGATGATCTGGCAAAACAGTTTTGTCTAGCCACGCAAACAAACGATGCTTGGCAACTTCGGGTGTGGCGATATAGCGTTTCAATGGCGTAATCGCATCGCGCATATCTGGTCGCGGTCGTTGATGCAACCACCAATTTACCCCGGTTCGATCTCCTGACCTTGCCTTTGCGCGCATTGGCTTGACGAATTTTTTGATATACTCGAACGGCATTTCATACTGTGCCGCTTTTTCTTCTGACGTATCCACGCCAAAATCGATAATCCACATCTTGCGCGGCTGGCGCGTGATGTCGAGTCCATTGAACCAGGGTCGCACTACATCGCTGTTTGGACGACGATTCGGATTACCCGATGCCGCGAGCATTTTTTGCGCGGTTGTATCATAAATATCAAATGGACCAACTTTGGTATCGCCCATAAACGCGATGCCTATATTTTCCGCAAGACGTTTTGCTTGCGTAAGATCGTGCGATGTAGTCAGATTCGCATTGATGCTCGTCACTGTCTGACTGTCCAACTGCCGCACTGTTTCCGCACCGTTATCAAATGCAACCATCGACACACGCACAGCCGCGCCTTCCAAAATCCAATCGCGATCGGATTGCGCCCAGAAAATATCACCGGTTTCTTTGATGCGCTCCAGTGCTTTTCGATTTGCGCCGCCGCGAATGCCTTGCGTCGCCAGCAGTCCCGCGCGTTTCACCTTGCTTTGCTCGATCATCGCACGCGCTTTTTCAAACCAGTACGTCACCAGGTCGGCTTCACGTGGAACGCGCCTATCGTAAAGCGCGAACAAATCGTCCACGTACTTGTCGCCCAAGCCAGAGCGCAAAAGTTTGCCACCCAGGAACGGCGGATTGCCAACAATCGCATCGGCATCGACCCATTCGGGTTCGTAGACTTCCGAAGTTTCCGAAACTTCGGAAGTCTTGTACCCCAGAATCGCGTCCATCAACTTGATCGTCTCAATCGATTTGAGAATCGGTTCAGCCGGAAAGCCAAAGCCGTTATCGCGCCGCCATTGAATATAGCCAATCCAAATCGAGGTCTGTGCCAAATCGTGCGCGTACGGATTGATTTCCATCCCGTGCATTTGCAACGGCGAGGGCGATGGATTCACGTCAGGCAAGAGCATCGGCAAACCCAGTTCACTCCCAAACACCGAGACCTCTTTCCACAAATCGAGCAGGAGCAAGAGTGCGACGTACAAAAAGTTGCCACTGCCGCACGCGGGATCGAGCACAAGAATTTTTGCCAGTTCGCCCGCAAAGCCGATGAGCAAATCGCGCAGTGCGTTTTGTTTGTTGCGACCGCGCCCATTCGCGATTTCGCGCGCTTGTACTTTCACTTGTTCCCAGCGTCGCCGCAAGGGAGCCATCAACACCGGTTCGACGATCAGCAAAATATCTTGCTTGCTCGTGTACTGCGCGCCCAGCTTTGCGCGCTCGGATGGATCGAGCGAGCGCGCAAAGAGCGTGCCCAAAATCGATGGCTCGATGCTTGCCCAATCGAGGTCGCACACGCCCGCGAGAATATTCATGCCGTCGCTGTCGAGCGCGAGCGCGGCGGGAAACGTGTCGTCGAACAGACCGCCGTTGAAATGTTTGATGTCGTCTGCGCCAAACGCGCCGCCCGATCTCATCGCCGCAAATAATTGCGTGAGCCGTTGTTGAAACGATTCGGGGCGCGTGACCGACGATTTGACGAGCCGCGTGAAAAGATTGGTCGGCAACAATCCGATGTCTTCGGCAAAGAGGCAAAACAGAATGCGAATGAGGAAATGCGCGGCGGCGTGCGCTTCCGCGCCATCGCGCCGCAACAAATCGGCAAGGCGCGCAAAATCCTTGGCGGCTTGTTGCGTGACTTGTTCCGCCGTCTGTTGCGAGGTGAGGGCTTGAGGGTTTTCAAATGCCGTCTTGAG
>Ga0334722_10006745_pt1 | contig 11270 bp, 13 predicted proteins | sample C3_bottom_MG_FD_207210 | JGI IMG/M metagenome (GOLD analysis project Ga0334722, IMG submission 207210) | Sediment microbial communities from Yellowstone Lake, YNP, Wyoming, USA - C3_bottom | ecosystem: Environmental > Aquatic > Freshwater > Lake > Sediment | place: USA: Wyoming | collected...
GATAATTGACCTCTCCCCTGTCAGGTTCTTCAAGGAGGGCACATATCCTCAAGAATGTGGATTTACCGCTTCCATTTGCACCCATTAAGACATAAATCCCGCTCGAACTAAAACAATAGGAGCAATCCTTCAGGACAGGTCTTCCATTATAACTCTTTGATACATTAGATACCTGTAAACTCAGGCCCATCTATCGATTCTCCTCGCACCTGAGGTTGCCATCATCTCTGTTACCCCGAAAGATCCCATGACTTTTTTGGAGGCCCTTGTATAGAATGAAGAATTGCGTTAATAACAAGGGAGAGCATCAAGAGGATAATCCCGAGGGCAATCGCAAGTTCAAAATTCCCCTTGTCCGTCTCAAGGGCAATAGTGGTTGTCATTACCCTTGTGTAGCCTGCTATATTGCCTCCAACGATCAGTATCGCCCCTACCTCTGCCATTACCCTTCCAAATGCAGCTACTATACCAGATAGTATCCCGTATCTCGCCTCTTTTATAATTGTGAGATAGGTTTGAAATGGTGTGGCACCGAGCGTCATGGACGCCTGTTTTATAATTGGGTCAACACTTACAATAGCTGTTGAGCAGAGGGATACTACAATAGGAAGGGCAAGGATAGTCTGTGCAATTACCATTGCTGAAGGGGTATAAAGCAATCCCAGAGAACCGAGGGGACCGCTCCTCGAAAGGAAGATATAGACGAAGAGCCCGACAACCACAGGAGGAAGCCCCATAAAGGTATTTAAAAGGCTGATAATCAATCCCTTTCCATGGAATCTTTTTAAACCAAGAATAGCAGCCAGGGGAATACCAATAGCAGATGAAACCAGAAGGGCAGAGCCTGAGACCCTGAGGGATAGAAATATAATGTCCAGAAGTTCTTTATCAAGATTAAGAATGAGTATAAATGCCTTTTTAAATCCATCTATTATTGAGCCCATGGCATCAAGGCCTTGCATTAGGAATAAAGAGTTGATTTCCGTATCTATCTTTAAAGGATGCAATAGCCTCCTGTCCTTCCTTTGATATGAGCCATTTTATGAATTCCATCGCCTCTCTATATTTTACATGCTTATGCCTCTGAGGATTAACAGCCATAACACCATACTGATTGAATAATATGGGGTCGCCCTCAAGTACAATCTTCATCTCAAGCCTGTCCTTATCCTTTGTAGCAAGCCATGTGCCTCTGTCAGTCAGCGTATATGACTGTTTTTCACTGGCAATCCGCTGGGTCTTTTCCATCCCCTGACCTACCTCGAGGTACCATCTTTGTCCCTTTGGGTTGATGCCTGCCTTTTTCCATATCAACAATTCCTTTGTATGTGTTCCTGACTTATCTCCCCTCGACACAAAAGGATAATTATTCTCTGCAATCCTTTTGAAGGCCTCTGCTGCGGACTTCATGCCTTTTATCTTTAGCGAATCATCTACAGGACCGATAATAACAAAGTCGTTGTACATGAGGTCATAACGGTTCACGAAATATCCCTCCTGAAGAGCCTTTAACTCCAGTTCCTTTGCATGGACAAGGACCACATCTGCATCTCCCCTTTTCCCTATCTCAATGGCAGCGCCAGTGCCGACAGCAACCACATCAACCTTTATCCCTGTCTTTTTCTGAAATATGGGCAGGATATGCTCAAACAATCCCGAATTCTGCGTGCTTGTGGTTGATGCACAGCGGATCCTTACTGCCTCCTCTGTCCCAGCAGGGACCTTTGACAAAATAAAAATTGATAAAACCAGGAGGATTGACAGAAATAATCTCTCTCTTTTCATCTTCTCCTTCACCCATTCACCAATTATTGATAATCATCATCCTAAAATAAGTTAATATGGCTTTTAAAGTCAAATTTTTGTGGCAAACACCCATAAGATGTGTTATATTTCTCTGAGATTTCTTGAACAGGAGGTATCTGAGATGATAGCTGTCCTTTTTATACTCGGTCTCTTTTTGCTGGTAATACTTGCCGGGATTGCCATTTACAACAGGTTAATAAAGCTCAGGAATACAGTGAAATCTTCATGGTCCGACATAGATGTCCAGCTTAAAAAGAGGTATGACCTTGTGCCAAATCTTGTTGAGACTGTCAAAGGCTATGCAGCCCATGAAAGAAATGTTTTTGAGAAGGTTACAGAGGCGAGATCCATTGCAATGCACGCCTCATCACCTGCTGAGAAGGCAAAGGCAGAAGATATGTTGAGGGAGACATTGAAGAGCCTCTTTGCTGTTGCAGAGGCATATCCTGAGCTTAAGGCTAATGCCAATTTCATGCAACTCCAGTCCCAGCTTCAGGAACTCGAAAACAATATAGAGTATGCGAGAAGGTATTACAATGCCGTCGTCCGCGATTACAATATAATGATCGAGTCTGTACCCTCGAATATTGTCGCATCCATCTTCAACTTCAGACAGGAAGAATTCTTCGAGCTTGAGGCACCAGAGGTTGAGAGGAAGCCTGTAAAGGTGAGTTTCTCACAATAAATATGAAATACAGGATGGGTATAATAATCTTTCTCATAATCTTCGTATCTGCCTCATCTGCCTTCTCCCAGGACTTCACCATAAACAGGTTTCACTCTGAAATAGTTATAAATAGTGATTCATCCATCGAGGTCAAAGAGACTATAGAAGTCGAGTTCCACAGACCCCGACACGGGATTTACAGAGAGATCCCCTTTAGATATACCGATGAACTCGGCAGCACCATAAAGACCCCGATAAAGGTTCTCTCTGTTACTGATGGATCAGGCAGGAACTTGAAGTACCGGGTCACCCGAGTCGGCAGCGCGATAAATATAAGGATTGGTAATCCAGATAAGTTTGTATGGGGCAGGAATACCTATGTGATTGGATATACCGTGGACAATGCCATACTCTTTTTCGATGACCACGATGAGCTTTACTGGAATGTCACAGGTAATTACTGGAAGGCACCTATAAAGGAAGCATCTGCAAATGTCAGCATTGCAGTAAAAGACAGAAGCAGAGAACTATGGGCTGCGTGTTACACCGGCGTCTATGGTTCGAGGGAATCCCTGTGCGGTTTTGAGACATCGGATAATAGGGGCGAATTTTTCACAAAGACAGACCTAAAAACAGGCGAAGGCTTCACAATAGCCTTTGGTTGGAATAAGGGCCTTGTTTCACCACCATCAGCATGGAAGAGATTTTTAAGGGCTATAGATATAGGCGAAAACTGGGTGTTTATATTTCCTCTCTTCTCCCTCATATTTATGATTAATCTCTGGTACAGAAAGGGGAGGGACCCGAGGACAAGGGAGGCTATCACAGTCATGTACGAACCCCCGAGGTACAATAACATACCGCTTTCACCTGCAGAGGTCGGCACGCTTGTTGATGAAAAGATGGATACTCGGGACATTACAGCTTCTATAGTAGGGCTTGCAGTGAAAGGATATTTAAGAATCGAGGAGATGAAGAGGGAAGGCCTGATATTTGATACAACAGATTATTACCTTGCAAAGATTAAGGAGCCAGATGCTAACCTCAATCCTTTTGAAAAACTGCTGATGGAGCGTATTTTCCCTGGGATGCTACCGGGCATCCTCGTATCAGCGATGAAAAATAGATTCTATGTGAATTTAGATATACTGAAGACTACCCTGTATGATGGCCTTGTCAGCAAGGGGTATTTTTTTAGAAGTCCTGAAAAGGTCAGAAGACTTTATACCATAGCAGGGATAGTCATTGCTGCAGGAGGTTTTTTTATAGCTACGATGCTTACGCCCTTCCTCCAGTGGAAAGGTATTATTGCAGCTGTCCTGTCTTCACTTCCTGTCCTTGCCTTTTCGAGGGTAATGCCTGCAAAGACCAGGGCAGGGGCATCGGTATACATGGAGATCATCGGTTTCAGGGAATTCCTCAGTCGTGCTGAAAAGGACAGGATAGAGAGGATGGGGGATAAAGACCTATTCTCAAGATTCTTACCTTATGCAATCGCCCTCGATGTTGCAGATAACTGGTCAGAGGCCTTCGAAGGGATTTATCAGGATCCACCTGAATGGTATATCACCACAGGGGAGTTCAGGACATTCAGGCCCAGCTTATTTTCGAGTTCCATAAGGACTATGACATCGAGCATCGGTTCGGCTGTAATCTCTGCACCGAGAGGCAGTGGTATCAGTGGCAAAGGTGCGTCAGGAGGTGGAGGCTTTTCAGGAGGTGGTTTCGGCGGCGGTGGAGGAGGAAGCTGGTAGTTGCCACTTAAATGTGTTAGAATTATTTTGAGGATACAACATGTTTAGCATCGAAAGAGAAGCCATCATAAGGGCAACAGAGAGATTAAGAGAGGTCCTTGGCGAAAATCTTGTAACTGTCGTTGCCTTTGGCTCAAGGGTAAGAGGAGATTTCCATGGTGAGTCTGATCTCGATCTGCTCATAATCGTTAGAAAAAGGGACTTTGAGGTAATCGAAAAGGTGATTAAGGTCTTTGACGAGGAAGAAGAGAGGACGAATATTCCCTTCTCTCCTGTCATAAAACCCTTTGATATCTTCCAGAAAGAGGGAGCCTTTAACACTACATTTTACAGGAATATCAAAAAGGAAGGGATTGTATTCTATGGCAGAACTTAGTGCAGAAGAGAAGATAACCCTTTCGGACCTGAGGGCAGAGAAGGGAAGAGAGGCCCTCTCTGATGCAATAAACAATTTTAATGCCGGAATGTATAAGACGAGCGTAAACAGGAGTTATTATGCAGTGCTCCATTCAACAAGGTCTTTATTGATCCTTAAAGGGATAGACCCTTCAAGGCATGATGGGGTTAAGACCATGCTCGGATTGCACTTCATAAGAACAAACCTTTTGCCAAAGGAGATGATCGAGATATTCAAAGAACTCACGGTTCTTAGGACTGATGTGGATTATGGTGATATGGAGTTCATTGGTAAGGACGAGGCAGAAAAGGCCCTTCATCGGGCAAAAAGATTTGTTGAGATTGCAGAGGGCTTAAGAAAAGAAATGATTAAAGAGTTATTAAAGGTCTAATAATTGAATAGACATCATTTAAAAATCTCCCCTCGCTCCTCAGAGCTACAGTAGAGCAGTAGTTTTTTAAGAAATAATCTCTTCCTTAATATCCTGCTGCTCTCTACCCCAGAAAGTCTGCGACTTTCTGGGGACCCCTTCTGTTGCTCTATTACGATTTCACTACAAGCACAGGGCATGGTGTATGGCCTATGACCTTTTCTGTAACGCTTCCCATGAGGAGTCTTTTCAGTCCTGTCCTTCCATGAGAGCCCATCACAATGATATTTGCACCTGTCTCCCTTGCGGTATCTGTTATTACCCTGTAGGCCTCTCCTTCACGGACAATCACCTCTGTCTTAATACCTGTCTGGCCTGCTTCATTCTTAATAGCCTCAACATAGGACCTTGCCTTCTTTACAAGCTCCTCTACTGTCTTTGGAGATTCGGCATAAAGCTCTGATGGCACATCAACAGCAGAGACAGCCACGAGATCACCTCCATAAGAACCTGCAAAGTCTATTGCCCTCTTTTTTGCAAGCTCACTATACCTTGAGCCGTCCGTTGCAATAAGGACCTTTTTAAATCCTACATTTGTATCCCTTGTAACCACGAGGACATCAATAGGACTATATCCAATAACACGGGCAGTAACGCTTCCCACAAGAACCCTCTCGAGCCTTTTCAATCCCCTTCTTCCTATCACAATCAGGTCGCAGTTTTCTGCCTGTGCAAGGTCTATAATCCTTTCATGAGGCTCGCCCTCTTCACAGACGGTCTTTATGAGTGCCCTCTGTTTTTCAGCAAGTTCCTGTGCCTTTCTGAGGGCCTCTTCACAGGGCCTCCTCATGGCTGCCATTACACCTCCCACTGCCACGAGGTCGAGGTCTCCTGTATAGGGTGGTATTACTGAGACAACGGTAATCCAGCTTCCCTCATTCTGGGCAAGTTTAAAGGACTCCTCAAGGGCATGAAGGCTTGTAGGAGAGCCATCAACAGCAACGAGAATCTTCCTGTATCTTCCCATTATCTCACCTCCTGTGGTTTTTCCTGAGCAATGCTCCTCTTTTCCTCCCTGATTCCCTTCCACAATGCCTTGAGGACTATGAATGCACCGGTAAAGAGCGCAAGAACCATCACTGAAAAGCTCACATTCTTTAATATCCTGACAGTCATTTCTCCGAGTGGTGGTATTATACCAAGCTCACCTGAATATACCGGCACCATCAATCCACGACTGAAGAGGACGATAATCATTATGGTTCCCATAACGAGCTTTACCATATAACCCTTCACATAGGTGGTTCCGATAGCACCGAGTTGAACACCAAAGAGAGAGCCAGCCAGTATTATCATGGAGAGTCTTATATCCACAAATCCATGAAGGGCATACTTGAATGAACCACCCATTCCCATAACAAAGGCAATCACGAGCTCTGTTGCTGATGCCATAAGGCTTGGCACACCGAGTATATATATCATAGCAGGCACACCTATAAATCCACCAACTGCAATGGTTGCAGCAAGCATACCTGTGGCAAAACCGAGCGGGACAGTAAAGAGTATGGATATCTTTCTATCGATGCTCTTGAAATATACCATTGTACCAGGGATGTTTACTGATTGAACCCATCTTGCAATCTTTGTGACCTTTTCCTCCTCCACCTCTGTCTTATTATTCTTCATTGATTTAAAGGCATCCCTCAAGACGAATCCACCAACTACAGCAAGGACAATCACAAAGGCCATGCTCACATAGAGGTTTGAACCCGCATCTCCAAAGCTCTTTTTTATGTTCTCCTGAATCTGGGCGCCTATCAGGACTCCAGCCTCTGCTGATGCACCCATAATGAGACCGAGCTTCACATCTACCTGTCCATACTTTGCCCTTTTTATAGCTCCAACAAGGGCCTTTGGAAACTTATGGCACATATTTGATGCAACTGCAACAAGACCAGGGACACCCATGCTCATCATACCAGGCGTAAGAACAAAGGCACCACCTGAGCCGATAAATCCACTTACAAGACCGCCAACAAATCCTACAAGAAAGAGATATGTCATATTCATCCAGTTCAGGTCAACAAAATTAGATACTGTCTGTGCTATATCATGCATATTATTTAACCTCCTTTTTCCTCTTTGCCTCTACACCGAGGACTGTCCAGAAATAGCCTGTGAAATTTCCGTGGATAAATGAAAAGACAAAGGCCGTCACAATTGGAAGAAGGGCATACCATCCTCCCCTACCAAAGTTCTGGTTAATGAGTTCCTGATTGGTCAGTAGCAGGGTGTAAAGGGCTACTGAGCATATTCCGTAGATAATCAGTTTACCTGCAGGTTTCTTCTTTTCTGCCATACCATCTCCTCCTTTTAAGTTTCCATGACAACAACAAGGGGGCATCCGAGGCCATGCCATACCTCTCTAAGGGTGCCCTCCCTGCAATCAGCCTCAAGGTCTTCTGATGACTCAATCACAACAAAGTCCACATTCTTCTTCTCCTTTACATATTCCACTATCTCCTTTTTGAGACATCCCGACCTCTTAATGAGAGCAAAGTCTATTCCCTCTGCGCTGAGTCTCTCCATAAATTCCCTGAGCTCTTCTGTCTCTACTCCATCTGGTGATATGTAAAGGATATCGAGGCCATTTCCTATCCTCTTACAGGCATTCAGGGCATACAGAAGGGTCTTATTACTAATCCTATCCTTTCTGAGGCCAAGAAGAAGCCTTCTGTTTCCCTTAACTATCTGCCTTGCTGTCTCGAACTCTCCTGCCTCTGCAAAGGCTGAGGCAGCCATCGTGTCTTCAAAGGCTTTATTGAGCCTGCTGAACTTCATAGACAACTTAATCTCAAGCCTTTGCCCTTATTTGTGGCGAGGTAACCACAACAGTAGAGCAGCAGAGCAGAAGACCAGAAGAGCAGCAGTTTTTTAAAGAAAAATTCTTCCATAAGTTCACTTCTGACTATTACACTTCTGCGCTAATTTCCTGCTGTTCTACTGCGCTACTGCTCTTCTGCTCTAATTTTGCTGTGTCTTTTAAGCACTCCAGTTGAGCATCCTCTGCCATGACCCTCCGAGCCTCGTCAAGTTCTCCATGCTCAGCAAAGGTTATTGCCACAAAGAGTTTCTCAAGACTTTTAAAAATCTTCATTCTGCACCTCCCTTTAGAACAGCAGAGCAACAGAGCAGTTGAACAGCAGGAAATTATGGAAAGAATATTTCTTCCTTATAAAAAGCTACTGTTCTGCTGCGCTTCTGCTCTACTGCACTATTAATATCATCTTTCATGCCAGACCTCTATTATTTATAACTTGTTGAATTGATTAGATTTTATTTTTCCCTTCGCAATTGATTTTGTTGCAAAATGTAATACGAGCTAACAATTTTATAGATCAGCAGATGGGTAAATGGGTAAATAGGTGAAGAGGTGAAGAAGAAAATACCCATTCACCCCTTCACCGATTCACCAAATCACCCATTTATCCACTTTTTATTGCAATTTGCAACAAATTTAATGTATAATGCAACATATGAAGGCTTTATTACCCCATAGCTTGAAGAACAAGGTAATGCTCGGCTACATCCTCGGTTTCTTGCTCATGTCAGGAGTGATCTTTATCAACTGGCAAAACTTTGAAAGGATGCGCTCCCTTGTGCTTTCGGCTGAGAAGGTTTCTGAACTAATTGATACAGTATTTGAGGTCAGGAGGTATGAAAAGAATCTATTTCTTTATGGAGGTAATAGTGAAGATTACAGGGAACTCAACATGTATCTTGATAGGCTTGAAACCATTTTGAAAGAAAACAAAGAAGACATTATTATCTTCAGCAATAAAGAAACGATTGCAGCCCTTAAAAGAAATCTTCAGCAATACAGAGAATATCTTTCAGGCTATGGTAAAGTTAATCACTCCATCTCCTGGGAGGCAAAGGTCAGGGGCAAGGGAAGAGAAATCGTAAAGATTGCAGAGGATATCTCGAGGATAAAGACAGAAAAGCTCACCACCTTTCTCCTTTCTTCAAGGAATGTATTAGCACTCTCCATCCTATTCCTTACATCTGTGGGTTTTATTGCTGGTGCAATTTTCTACAGGATGTTTGCAAGGCCACTAATACTATTTGAACAACACATGAAAAGGATTGCAGAAGGAGAATATTCCTTCATACCTGTCGTATCTCAGGACAGGGAGATGCTCTCCCTCAGCAAGGCCTTCAACAGGATGCTTGTAGAGCTTGAATTAAGGCAGTCCCATCTAATAACAACAGAGAAGCTCGCATCCCTCGGGACACTCCTCTTTGGAGTTGCCCATGAACTGAATAATCCCCTTAATAATATCTCCACATCATGCCAGATATTAAAGGAAGAACTCGAAGGTCCTGACATGGAGTTCAAAAAGGAACTCTTAAACCAGATAGAAGAGGAGGCAGACAGGGCAAGGGACATCGTCCGCTCAATACTCGATTACTCAAAGGCAGGTAATAAAGAGCTTGTAAACCTGAGGAAGGTGATAAATGATGCGGTAAGGTTCATGAAGGCAGAGATACCTCCAAAGATAGAACTTTCCATAAATCTTCCTGAAGACATGGTTGTCTTTGCAGACCCTCAACAACTCAAACAGGTATTTCTTAATCTCCTCAAAAACAGTATCGAGGCAATGGATGGAGAAGGCAGTATCACCATATCAGCAAGACTCCATGACCACCATATTGAGATAAGGTTCAGTGATACAGGAAAGGGTATGACTCAGGAGGTATTGTCAAAGATATTTGACCCATTCTTTACAACAAAAGAGGGAAGATCAGGCTATGGCCTTGGGTTATTCGTTACACATAATATCATAAGAGAACACAATGGCACGATAGATGTCCAGAGTAGCCCTGGCCATGGAACGACCTTTTTGATAAGGTTACCAGAGTTGGTGGCAAAGTAACAGTTAAGGATGTTGCATAAAATGCAATACAGGATATGTATAATAAAAAAGGCTTTTAGTGAAAAACAGGCCTAAATAGGAGGTATTAAATGGAAAAGGAAATAATCTTTATAGTAGAAGAATCCCCTGAACAAGGATATGAGGCTCGAGCTCTGGGTTATTCAATATTTACAGAGGCTGATACACTGGAGGAATTAAAAAAAGCAATTCAGGATGCAGTAATCTGCCATTTTGAAGAACATGAAAGACCAAGGATTATTCGTTTGTCACATTGAGCAGGATATTAAGGATGTTTCACTTTATCTCGATATTTTAAAGGTCTCAGATTGAATAGACATTATAAAAAAATCTCCCCTCGCCCCTCTTTTCCAAAGAGGGGAAATAAAAGAGAGCTTTTCCAAAGAGGGGGAATAAAAAGGGAGCTTTTCCAACGAGGGGAATTGTCCCTCCCTTTGGAAAAGGGAGGTTAGGAGGGATTTTACAGATTAATGTCCTCATTATTTTGAGGCAATCAATTAATAAATAAATGAAGCTGTGTTTAGAAAATCATAAAGTTGAGGAGTAATAGTTAGCCATGGCAAGGATTCTTGTAATTGATGATGAAAAGATAGCACTGAGGAATCTTGAGTATATCCTGAAGAAGGAGGGTTATGAGGTTACTGCAACAATGAGCGGAACGAATGCCCTCCGACTCCTTCAGGAAGAGGAATTCGACCTTGTCCTTACAGACCTCAAGATGGAAAAGGTTGATGGCATGGAGATACTCGAAAACTGCAAAAGGCTCCATCCCGATACAGAGGTAATAATGATCACAGCCTATGCAACCATACCATCAGCAGTAGAGACAATGAAAAAGGGGGCTTATGACTACATTGCAAAACCCTTCAAGCTCGATGAGATTAGAAGGATAGTTAGAGAGGCCCTCGAAAAGGTGAGGCTCCGTAAAGAGAATGCCATACTTAGAGAGCAATTAGAACGATATGAAGGCAGGGTGAAGATCATAACTCAGGATCCCGAGATGCAGAGGCTCCTTGATGTGGCCCGTCAGATTGCACCAACAGACTGTAATGTCCTCATAAGTGGTGAAAGTGGAACAGGCAAGGAACTCTTTGCAAGGTATATCCATTATAACAGTAAAAGGGCAGATGGCCCATTCTTTGCGATTAACTGCGGAGCCTTTACAGAAGAGCTCCTCGCGAATGAACTCTTTGGCCATGAAAGAGGTGCCTTCACTGGAGCCACAGCCATGAAAAAAGGCCTTATAGAGAGTGCATCAGGAGGCACACTATTTCTTGATGAGATTACAGAGATGCCTGCAAGCATGCAGGTAAAACTCCTG
>Ga0334722_10006746_pt1 | contig 11269 bp, 11 predicted proteins | sample C3_bottom_MG_FD_207210 | JGI IMG/M metagenome (GOLD analysis project Ga0334722, IMG submission 207210) | Sediment microbial communities from Yellowstone Lake, YNP, Wyoming, USA - C3_bottom | ecosystem: Environmental > Aquatic > Freshwater > Lake > Sediment | place: USA: Wyoming | collected...
AAGGCAAACCCGGCGTTAGCTCAAAAACTAATCAGAGAAAGGATATAATTTGTGAAACAACCAACAAAGGCTATTATTTGTGCCGCAGGGTTAGGCACGAGGTTTTTACCCCAAACCAAAGCGATGCCCAAAGAGATGTTACCAATTATCGACAAACCAGTTATTCAAATTATTGTTGAACAAGCTGTCAAAGCTGGTGTTACTGAAATTATTATTGTTACGGGAAGTACAAAACGGGCAATCGAAGACCACTTTGATCGTAGCGACGGCCTTGAAGCGGAATTACGCGAAAAAGGTAAACACGATAAAGCCGATCAAATTAAGGCAATTGCTGAATTGGCAAACTTTATCTATATTCGCCAAAAAGGTAACCCAAAGGGTAACGCTCGTCCAATTTTAAATGCCCAACATTTAATTGATGATGATGAACCATTTTTTGTCTTTTTTGCAGACGACTTTTTCAGGGCCGAAACTGCATGGCCTTTGCAATTGAAAGAAGTCTATAACAAAACGGGCAAATCAGTTATTTCATTGATTGAAGTCGAAAAGAAAGATGCCGATAAATACGGAATGGCCGACATTGGCAAGAAACTGACGGATCGAGTTTTTAAGCTAAAAGGTTTAGTTGAAAAACCGGGTGAAGCCAATACTCCTTCGACATATGCATCGGTAGGAAGTTATTTGTTGACACCAGATATTATTCCAATAATTGCCAAGGAAAAAATTGATAAGAATGGTGAGATTACACTTGCCGATAGTATTAATGAATTAGCACGAAAAGATACTGTATATGGCTGTTTCATCGATGGTGTTTGGCATGATACCGGTGACCAATTTAGGTATATGAAAGCGGTAGTTGACTACGCGCTTGAAAGTCCAAAATACGGTAAAGACTTTGCAAATTATCTAAAAAAACGTTTAGATTGTTAATTTCTTACTACCAGTGTTATTATAAGTATAGACGCTTGTTTTGGGCGCCTAGAAAAGGATTACATGAATTCAGCAGCAGAAGTACTAGTCGTTATTCTATCTATATTCTTAGGGTTATTTTTAATACTTGCAATTACATTGACTATTTATCTAATTAATTTGACGCGTCAAATTCGCAAAGTTACCAACGCGGCCGAACGAACTGTCGGTAATATCGAATCAGTTGTGCAGGGTGTTTCTAAAGTCATTTCTCCAATTTTTGTTGCTGAAATGGTTACAAAATTTATTAAAAAATTCAATAAGAAAAATAAAGGGGAAAAATAATATGTCAAAGAGTAAATTTGCTCTTGGTGCTATATTTGGTGCTGTTGTCGGTGCTGTAGCTGGAGTCTTGGCTGCGCCAAAAAGTGGTAAAGAAACACGCGCCGAATTAAAAGCAAAAGCAGATGTCGTTAAAGCTGATGTAACAAAAAAGGCTGAAACTGTTGCCGCAAAAACTACTGAGGTTGTTGCAGAAACAAAAGCCAAAGCAGCCGGTGTTGCTAAAGATGTTAAGGCAGAAGCTATGGACCTAAAGGGTCGTACCGAGCGAGCAGTTGCTGGAGCAAAAAAAGGCTTTAACAGCAAGAAATAATTTTTTAAATATCAATAAATAACACACACCTTGGGTTGTGTGTTATTTTATATATAGGAGCATAAGCACTATATGATACACAAGAAGATTATTAACAGAGTGAAAAGTGATAATGAGCGTGGCGCTCGGCACGCTATATTAGAGGAATTATTTTACGATTTTCATCGTAATCGTTTTCAAGTGTATGGTATTAACTTTATGCGCGGAGTGTTTTTTGGATTCGGATCTGTTTTAGGTGCAACAGTTGTCGTTGCTTTTATCATCTGGTTGCTAAGCTTATTTACTGGCCTGTTTCCAGAATATGTTGGGCACTATATTCAACAGATTATTGATGCTATGCAGCATGCCAAGCAATAGTCGTTTTTTACTACATAAAAACGGTTAAACTTAGGTATAATAGTATATAGATATGGGGGTCCAATTAAAACCGTCCGATTATGTTCATTTGCATAATCACACTCACCACAGCCTGCTTGATGGTTTAACTAAGATACCCGATTTAGTTAATATGGTCAAAGAGATGGGTATGGAGGCTGTAGCGGTCACTGACCATGGTACTATGTCTGGTTCGCTTGAATTTTATAAGGCCGCAACAGAGGTAGGGATAAAACCTATACTAGGCCAAGAGTTTTATGTTGCTACTAGGTCACGACATGATCGTGACCCTGCCAAGGACAAAGCCAGGTATCATTTGACGGTGCTGGCGATGAATAATCAGGGTTATCAGAATCTGATGCAGCTTTCGACGATTGCCAACCTGGAGGGTATGTATTACAAACCTCGCATCGATCACGAGGTAATTGAAAAATATAACGAAGGTCTAATAATTCTGTCTGGTTGTGCTGGTAGTGAATTAGGCGAAAGTCTTAGTAGCGACAATTACGAAGAAGCTAAAAAGATTGCTTTGTGGTACAAATCAATCTTTGGCGATCGATATTATCTGGAAATGCAAGATCATGGGCACAAAGATCATCCTGGTCGTTGGGATACACAATATAAAATCAATGGTTATTTGGAAAAACTGTCCAAAGACATCGACGTTCCACTGGTTGTAAGTAATGATGGTCACTATTTAATGCATGAAGACCAAGACGCGCATGAAATTTTGTTGTGTGTTGGAACGGGTGCGTATTTAAGTGACGAAAAACGCATGAGTCTGAAAGATTTTGATTTGCATGTCACCGGTCCACTTGAAATAATTTCCCGTTGGGGTAAAACTAATCCTGATGCGATTACGAATACAAAATTGATTGCTGATCGATGTAGCGTTGAATTGACCCTGGGCGGTATATTGATTCCAACATTCCCAACACCAAATGGCGAAAGCGAAAAACTATATCTAGACGAACTGGTTTATCGTGGTTTGGCTTGGCGCTATGGAAAAGTTGAAAAAGAAATAGCAAAAGATTTGAGTATTGATGAGGCGAAAAAACATATTCCCGATGATGTTATGCAGCGTGCCACATATGAACTTGGTGTTGTTGAGAGCATGGGTTTTAATGGTTACTTTTTGATTGTTCAAGACTTTATAAACTGGGGTAAAGACAAAGGAATTATCTTTGGTCCTGGTCGTGGTAGCGCGGCGGGTTCTATTTTGGCGTATGCACTTCGTATTACCGAACTTGATCCATTGGAATACGACTTGCTGTTTGAGCGTTTTTTAAACCCAGATCGTATCAGTATGCCCGATGTCGATATTGACATTCAAGATACCAGACGTGATGAGGTTATCGCGTATTGTGCTGAAAAATATGGTTCGGGTCGTGTTGCAAACATAGTAACTTTTGGTCGAATGGCAGCTAGGGCTGCGGTCCGTGATGTTGCGAGGGTTTTGCAAGTTCCATACGCCGAGGCCGATAGATTATCCAAGATGATTCCGCCGCCTGTTCAAGGTAAACACACACCATTAAAAGTTAGTGTTCAAAATGATGCTGATTTAAAACGCGAATACGAAACTAATGCGACCGCTAAAATGGTTTTTGATTTTGCATTTCGTCTAGAGGGAACAATTCGTTCACACGGTGTGCATGCCGCTGGAGTTGTGATTGCGCCAGATGACATTGTTAAATTTGTTCCGCTTGAAATGGCCCAAAAGGGGGTGATTGCAACACAATATCCAATGGGACCAGTCGAAGATTTGGGATTGTTAAAAATGGACTTTTTGGGCCTATCTAACCTTACGACTATTAATAACACTTTACGTATTATAAAAAAAGTTTTTGGTGTAAAGATTGATTTGGCCAACCTGCCGCTTGACGATAAATTAACGTACGAATTATTGCAGCGTGGGGATACGACAGGAGTTTTCCAGCTAGAGTCAGCTGGGATGAAACGCTATTTGCGCGAATTAAAACCATCATCATTCGGTGACATTATTGCTATGGTGGCGTTGTATCGTCCCGGTCCAATGCAATTTATCGACAGCTTTATTAAACGTAAACATGGGCAAGAGCAAATATCATATTTGCATCCAAAATTTGAAAATGCTCTAGAAGAAACTTACGGGATTTTGGTTTATCAGGAACAATTTATGCAGATATCCAAAGATTTTGCTGGATTTACTGGTGGTCAGGCTGATACGCTGCGAAAAGCTGTTGGCAAAAAGAAAATTGATTTGATGCGCAAGGTTAAAGAGGATTTCGTTGAAGGTGCGGTAAAACATAGCAAAGCCGACCCTAAATTGGCCGATAAATTTTGGACTCAGTTGGAAGAGTTTGCTAACTACTGCTTTAACAAGTCCCATGCGGCTTGTTATGGGCTGATTGCCTATCAAACAGCATATTTGAAGGCGCATTATCCAGAAGCTTTTATGGCGGCTCTGATGACTAGCGACCAAAATGATATTGATCGTTTAGCAATTGAAATTAATGAATGTAAACACATGGGAATCACTGTTTTGTCACCGGACGTTAATGAAGGCTTCGTGGAGTTTGCTGTTGTGCCAGGCAAAAAGGAGATTAGGTTTGGAATGGCGGCCGTAAAAGGTATTGGCGTTGGAGCTGTAGAAGAAATTCTGCGTGCGCGCAAAGAAGGTAAATTTAAGAGTGTTGAAGATTTTGCAAAACGAGTCGCAACTAGTCGTTTCAATAAAAAGGCATGGGATTCATTAATTAAATCTGGTGGATTTGATAGTCTTGGCGATCGATCCGACCTGCTATTTAACCTTGAAACCGTTCAGGCATTTGCAAGTAAACTACAAAAAGAAGCCCTTAGCGGCCAAACAGATTTATTTGGTGATTTAATTGGTGCATCAAACATTCAGCCAACTGTGACGCTACAAATTTCACCAGTTAAACATACCGACCGTGAACGTTTGACTTGGGAACGTGAACTTATGGGATTATATGTCAGCGCTCATCCACTGGATAATTACGATGTTTATTTTGAAGAACAAACCGTGTCATTATCGCAAGTTACACCAAATGTTGATGGCAAAAAGGCGACTATCGGAGGATTAATCTCGACAGTTCGATCAATAGTAACAAAAAGTGGTTCAAAAATGGCGTTTGTCGGCATTGAAGACAAAACTGGTGAAGGTGAGATAATTATTTTCCCAAATCTTTACGAAACAATCGGTGCTAAATTAGTCCAAGACGCAGTTGTTTTGGTTACTGGTAAAATTAGCGCGCGTGATCGCGATGGTAATTTGGGTACAGAGGCAAAAATGATTGCCGATGAAGTCCAATTTATTTCTGACCAAGAACTTCGTGGCTATGAATCGATTGGAAGAAAAATGGATGCTCCAAAAATGAGTGCAAAAGTCAAAGCAATGCGAGTCGCTGCTGCCAAAAACCCAACAAAGACTACCGCAAAAACTATGACTGAAACCGTAAAAACAAAAGTTGTTCCACTAGAAACTGCTGGTGTTAAAAAGTTCTATGTTCATATCAAAGATCCAGATGATCACGAATCATTAATATCATTGAAACAAATCTGTAGTAACTATGTCGGTCTATTTGATATTATTTTGGTCCTAGGGGCCGAGAAAAAATCAGCAGTAAAACTGCCATTCAAAGTTGACCCAAGCAACGACCTAATAGGTGAATTGGTGAAAATTTTAGGCGAAGACAGCGTTGTGTTTAAGTAGTCAAACCGTATAGCGCGATACCAGTTGCAACACTGACATTAAACGATTCTTTTTGCCCAACCATTGGGATTTCTATTAAATCATCGCAATTATCCAGCAGGTCATTCGTGATTCCATGAACCTCTTCACCTAGTAATAATGCGATTTTGTTTGGTTTTTGGTAATTATTCAACATAATACTGCGTTTGTCTTGCTCGAGTCCGATAATCGTGTATCCAGCATCTTTGAGCGATTTAAAATCTGGCATTTCTTGATGTTCAAAAGGAACCATATTTTCAGCGCCAAGAGCGGTTTTGTGAATTTGTAAAGTTAGTTTTTCAGAAATATGAGGTAATCGTGAATCAATGATTAGACGAGGATATGGACTATATCCACTAAGAATTATTTTTGATACGCCGAAACCTTCGCAGGTTCGAAAAATAGACCCAATGTTATGAGTTGAACGGATATTGTGGGCAATTACGATTATTTCTGGCACTGTATATGCTATTGTATCATTTATATATGAACTTACTTTCGGACCAAGTCGATCAAAAAGAAATTGACGTCATTGTGCGCGAATTAAGACGTGTAATTGATAAAGATGTGTCAGGCGATGTTGTCGAATTTGGCTGTTATATCGGCACGACAAGTGTCTATCTGGCAAAGATGCTGATGCCAACCAAACGTGAATTGTATGTTTATGATTCTTTTGCCGGTTTGCCTGAAAAACATTCCAAAGACACCAGTCCGTTGGGTGAGCGATTCATTGCTGGTGAACTGCTGGCATCAAAAAAACAATTTATCAAAAACATGGCGCAAGCTGGCGTTACGATGCCGCATATCAAAAAAGCTTGGTTTTCAGATTTGCAGCCAACCGACGTGCCAACAAAAGTATCGTTTGCGTTTTTGGATGGTGATTATTATTTGTCGGTATTAGATCCGTTAAAATTACTTGAAAATTGTTTTCAGCCTGGTGCGACGATTGTGGTTGATGACTATGGCAACGCGGCATTGCCGGGTGTTGCCAAAGCAGTTGATGAGTGGTTATTAAAACATCCAACAGCGACAAAAAGGGTAGAACATTCACTTGCTATCATCTATGTAAAACGCTAGCGCTTTTATGTTATGATTAGAGTCAATGGACGAAGATAAAGTACAACAAAATCGTCGAGAGACTGACGAACAAGCAACCGCACAACGTGCGGCGATTTTGGGTATTAAATATCTGGATACTCGTCAATTCGAAAACACACTTCCATTGGCTAATAACATTCTTGAAATTTCTGTCATGCATCAAAACCGTATCGTGCCACTTTTTGTCGGTAATGAAGCGCAACCTTGGCAATTTGGTGCAACAACCCAAACTCCTCAATCATTTTTACGTGATTTAAGCCAGCAATATACCAGTGTTGGACATAGCGTTCAGTTTTTCTTGATTAGCAACAGTGGCTATAAACAAATCATGGATCGATACGATCCAGTAGTCAAGGTTATTCATGACGATATTAAAATCGCCAAAGAAGGCGACAGCGATACATTATCCGAAGTCAGCCGAACATTAAACTCAGTCGGTAGCGATGAAGTTTTTGATTATTTAGTTGACCAAGCCGACAGACTAGGCGCCAGCGACATTCATATTGAAAATCAGCGAACTCATATGCGCGTTAGGATGCGTATTGATGGCGTATTACACCCAGTTGCTGATTTGGAAAATGACCGATACCGTATTATTTTAGGGGCCTTGGCATCACGGGCTAATATATCAACTGCCGCCAAGGAACCTCAATCAGGACATATGCAAAAAGAAATCACACGTGATGGCGAAACTCATATGTTGAATTTGCGTGTTGAAACTGTGCCTACGATGTACGGTAACGACGCAGTGTTAAGGTTGTTTAACTTTGATGAATCAATGCTAAATCTAGACCGTTTAGGTATTGGTCAAACTGAACGAAATGAAATAAATGAAATTGTTAGTCATCCTCGCGGCATGGTATTAATGGTTGGCCCAACCGGAAGCGGTAAATCTACGACACTTTACAGTATTATCAACGCGCTAAATACAACCAGACGTAAAATTATTACTCTAGAAGATCCAATTGAGTACAGTATTACGGGTATAACCCAAATTCCTATTGATACAACTGGTGGCCAAAGTTTTGCTGATGGTTTGCGTGCTGTTTTGCGTTTAGACCCAGATGTAGTCATGGTTGGTGAGATTCGCGACGCAGACACAGCTAAAACAGCCATTCAGGCGTCTATTACAGGTCACTTAGTGTTATCAAGTTTCCACGCCAATTCTTCAGCGTCGGCATTCAGTCGTATGATTGACCTAATTGGCGTAAATCCTATATTTAGTTCAGCAATTCGTTTGGTCATAGCGCAGCGTTTAGTCAGACGTTTGGATGATGAGACTAAACAGGAATATGAACCAGATGAATCAACCCGAAATTGGGTCAGAGATGCATTGAAAGATTTACCAGATCACATCGAAAAACCTGATTTTGATAATTTCAAACTTTGGCGACCAGTGGTTAGCGAATCTTCACCATTTGGATTTAAAGGTCGCATAGTAATTATGGAACAAATGGTAGTTGGTGAAGAAATTCAAAGGTTTTTGCGTGGCGACGAAAAGAACGTTCATACTGAAATTATTGAGGCTACCGCGCGTAAAGCCGGCATGGTTACGTTACTAGAACGTGGTGTTTTGGCAGCCTTGCGCGGTGAAACAACTTTGGACGAAATAAATTCAGTAATTTAGTCACATTTAACCATAAAAACCCTTTGAATTATTAAGATATTGTGTTATAGTCAATAGCTGATTGTATCTAAATAAATGTAAAAGTGAGTAAATAATGAGTTTTGAACTAATTAAAAAAGTTAATGACGCTCAGAAAAAATCTAGCGTTGTAGAAGCCCGAAGTGGTGATACTGTTCGCGTTCACCAAAAAATTAAAGAAGGTACCAAAGAGCGTATTCAGATTTTTGAAGGCGTTGTTATCCGTACTGATCGAAATAATTCACACACTGCACGAATCACTGTTCGTAAAGTCGCCAGTGGCGTAGGTGTTGAGAAGAGTTTCTTAATCCACAGTCCACTAGTTGAAAAAATCGAAATTACACGTCGTTCAAAAGTTCGTCGTAATTTCCTTAGTTTCTTGCGCGACCGAAGTGGTAAAAGCACTCGCCTCAAAAACAAGAACTTTGACCGTGAAGGTGTTAACGATGTTCATGATGCTGCCTTGGAAGCCGAAGAAAAGGCCGAAGAAGCTCGTCTAAAAGAATTGGCAGCCGCTGAACACGAAGCTAAAATGGCCGAAAAAGCCGCTGCAGAAGCAGAACTTTTGGCTAAACAAGCTGAAGTCGAAGCTCGACACAGCGAAGAAGCTTAACAAGATTTTCATCAAATAGACCGCCATTTGGGCGGTCTATTTGTTTACTGGTATACTTAAATAATGATAAAAGCCGTTGTAATTGACGTTGATGATACACTTTGTTTGACTGAAGTTTCTTGTTTTAATTTGGAAAATGAAGTTTTACGACGCATGGGGCGTAATCCGATGACGCGTGAGGTTCATTTGGCAACTTGGGGAAGGCCATTATTTGATGCAATGCTGATACGTTCGCCTGGAGTTAACATCGATACTTTTATCAATGAATTTCAACCAGCTATCGCTGAATTTATTGAAAGCGGTAAACTGGACGTTATTCCGGATGAAAATTATGATGCGCTTGATAAATTAATTGAAATGGGCAAAACGATAATTTTGTTGACGTCTAGGACTCAGCATGAATTAAAGCATATGTTGGCGCCAGATCACTTGTTGGCAGCGCGAGTTAAAACAATTTACCACAAAGGTAATACGAGCTTTCATAAACCAGACCCAAGAGCGTTTGATGAATTATTTACAGACCATCTATTTATACCAAGCGAATGTGTGTATATTGGCGATTCACCCACTGATGCACACGCTGCCATTGGGGCTGGAATGAAGTTTATTGCGACCATGGAAAGTGGATTGCGACAAAAATCTGATTTTGATGATTATGATGTTGATATTTTCGTTGATAGTTTTCCAGGCATAGTTGTCGCTATAAACGGAATAGACAAATGATTCTTGGGATCGATGAAGTTGGGCGAGGACCGTGGGCCGGACCGTTAGTGGTCGGTGCAGTTGTTTTAGGTGGAGAAATAATTGAAGGCCTAACTGATAGTAAAAAGCTATCCAAAAAGCGTCGTGAAGTTTTGGATATCGAAATACGTGAAAGAGCGTTAGGTTTTGGGTTGGGATGGGTGACAGCAACTGAAATCGATGAAATTGGTTTGTCCGCTGCTCTGAAGTTGGCCACTAGACTGGCCGTTGAACAAATTACTGTGCCATATCATGAAATTATTATTGATGGTACCGTTAATTTTTTGGCTGAAACTAGCAAAGGAAAATATGTAACGACTTTAAAAAAGGCTGATTTATTAATTCCGGCCGTTTCGGCGGCATCGATAATTGCTAAAGTCGCCAGGGATAATTTTATGTCTGGGCAAGATAATGTTTTCCCTGGCTATGGATTTAAAAGCCATGTTGGATATGGTACGGCTATGCATACAACCGCAATTGATAATTTAGGCGTTACGCCACTACATAGATTATCGTTCGCGCCACTTAAAAAGTATGCAAAAATTGTGCCACATTTTAAAAAGAATAATACTTTAGTCGAAGAACTGGACAGTTCTACTAAGCAAATAGGTGACGCGGCAGAGGATGTTGCAGCTAAATACTTAAAGAAGTCTGGGCATAAAATACTGGATCGCAATTGGAAGACTAAATACTGCGAAATTGACATAGTATCGCAGATTGGTGATGTTATTTATTTCACTGAAGTAAAATATCGTAAAAACCAAAATCAAGGTGGTGGATTAGCGGTCATTACACCCAAAAAATTACGCCAGATGAAGTTTGCAGCCGAATTTTATGCTTTATCAAATGAAATTAATGATACAAATTTACGACTAGCCGTAATGTCACTATATGGGCAATCGCCTGTAGTTGATGTGTTTTTAAAGGTTTAGCAGAGCTTCGCGAACCGACGGGCCGTCGTGTTCGATAGTATCAAGTCTGTTTTGAATTTCATTAATTCCCATATCAATAGCTCGCGACAAGGTTGGATCGGATTTTAATGGTATGAAGAATTCACGATATTCGTCAAATTGTTGACGTGTCATTAATGCTGATGCAGTATAGCGTGGGTAATCATCATAACTTTTATCGCCACCAAAAGTTTGTTTTATCCAGTCCCAGTTATCGCGCACCCATTGCCAGGTTTGCGTTCTAGCGTATTTGTTGCGAATTAGAAATATCATCCACATAGATGTATCTTGGGGGTGAATAGTCGTTGTATCTTTTAACATGTCTAAAAATCGGGTAACTGAAATTGAATTTTTTGTTGAAGTTAGGCCGATGCTGATATCCTGTTTTAATTCAGCCGAATCAGTTATCTCGTAATTTTTAACCAGTGAGTCAATTACTGAATCATCGGCTTTGTTTTTGACTGTAGCGATAATAATTAATGCTCGAAGCTCGGGATCCAAAAGCTCTAGCGGAGTTGTACTAAACAGGCTAACTGCTGTGTTAATTGTATTC
>Ga0334722_10006747_pt1 | contig 11268 bp, 8 predicted proteins | sample C3_bottom_MG_FD_207210 | JGI IMG/M metagenome (GOLD analysis project Ga0334722, IMG submission 207210) | Sediment microbial communities from Yellowstone Lake, YNP, Wyoming, USA - C3_bottom | ecosystem: Environmental > Aquatic > Freshwater > Lake > Sediment | place: USA: Wyoming | collected...
ACAGCCGCGGCCACCGCCTCCGGCGTGGTGGCCCTCCCCGGAATGACTTCCACCAGCGGCATCACCTCGGCCGGCATGAAAAAATGCATCCCGACAAAACGGCCCGGGTAGACCGCCCCCTCTGCCATTCCGGTGATGGAAAGGCTGGAGGTGTTGCTGGCCAGGATGGTGTCCGGTCCCACCGCCCTTTCCAGCCCCGTGAACACTTTTCGCTTGAGATCCATGATTTCCGGCACCGCCTCAATAACCAAGCCGACATCCCGCAACGCGCCGTAGTCGGTTGTGGTCGAGACCAGGTTGAAGCTTTTCGTCGCATCCACCTCGTCCCACTGGTGGCGCCTGACGCGTTTCCGGCCCGCATCCCAAATCTTCTTCAGCGCGCGTCCCAGGACCTTCAAATCGGTGTCAACCAGAACGGTCCGGATGCGCGCCCGGCTGGTCAGCGCGAGGGCGATGCCCGCCCCCATTAAACCGGAACCCACCACCCCAGCCGCGCGGATTTTCCCCGCGGATTTGTCCGCACCCTGCTTTTTCGCCTCGGTGGTGTTCAGAAAGAGCCGGACCAGGTTCCGGGATTCAATGGTGGCCAGGAGGCTGGCCAATGCCTCCGCCTCCAATTTCAGCGCCTCCGCCCGGCCGCGCCAAAGGGAGCGGGAAACGACCTTAAGGAACAGGAGGGGGGCGGGCATCAACCCGCCGGTCTTCCTTATTACTTCCGCCCGGACCCGGGAAATAAGGAGCCGGCGGACAACCGGCCAGCCCAGCACGCGCATGGATAGGCGGCTGCCCGTCCGCCGCTTTTTTGCCAGCTTCCCCTTGAATCCGGGCTTCCGGAGCTTTAGCGCCAGTTCCCCCGCCGCCTGCCCAACCTGCTCCCTGAAGCACAGGTCATCGGCCAACCCCATCCGCACCGCCTCCTTACCGGAAGCGCTCCGCGAAGACAGGATGAATTCAATTCCCCGGGCCAGCCCCAGCAGGCGCGGCAGACGCCAGGTTCCGCCGAATCCGGGCAGGATTCCCAGCTTCAATTCGGGGAGGCCCAGCCTGGTCGAATCCTCCCGGGTAACCACCCGGGCATGGCAGGCCAGGGCCAGTTCCAATCCGCCGCCCAGGCACGCCCCGTTAATCCCGGCCACCACCGGCTTGGGGAAATCCTCGATGCGGTTCATCAGGCCCTGTCCGCGCCGGGCGGCCTGCAGGCCCAAATCATGAGCCTGGGGCGAGCGCGACATCCCCGCCAGCTCCTTCACATCAGCACCGGCGATGAAATTCCCCGGCTTGGCTGACCGGACCACCACGGCATCGATTTCCCCGTCCTTTTCCATCAGGTCAAAAGCCGCCTCCAGCTCCCCGATTGAGCCGGTTCCCAGCGTGTTAACCTTGGCGCCCTGGTCATCCAGCACCAGGTGGGCCACCCGCCCCGCCTTTTCAATGCGGACCGTGTTCGCGCTCATTGCGTCTCCTCCGTCCGCTCCAGTACAAATGCGGCCCCCTGGCCGCCTCCCACGCACAAAGATGCCAGGCCCCTTTGCAACTTCCTTATTCCCAGTTCCATTGCCAGGGTAAGCAGGAGCCGCCCCCCGCTACTGCCGACCGGGTGGCCGAGCGCAATCGCGCCTCCGTTTACATTAAGTATTGAAGGATCAATTTCCCCCAGAGCCTTCGGTATCCCGAACCTTTCCTCCATCAGCCGGTCTGATGCGGCAACCCGCAGGCAGGCCAGCACCTGGGCGGCGAAAGCCTCGTTGATTTCAACCAATTGCATGTCCTTCAGGCGCATGCCAATTATGTCCAAAAGCTTGGCCGCGGCTGCCACCGGCCCCAGGCCCATCCGCTGGGGCTCGAGCCCCGCGAAAGCGTGCCCGGTTATCCGGGCCAGTGGTTTCAATCCCATCGCCCTGGCCCGGTCCATCGTGGTTATCAGGAGCGCCACCGCCCCATCGGTTATCTGGCTGGAATTACCGGCCGTAACGGTCCCATGAACCCGGTCAAAGGCGGGATGGAGCTTGGCCAGCATTTCCTCGGGCTCATCCTCATGAATTCCGTTGTCGTCCGCCACGGGGTCGAACCTGGGGGGGATGAACAGGGGGGCGATTTCCCTGGCAAACCGGCCGCTGTTCCGGGCCGCCAGCGCCTTATGGTGGGAGGAAAGGGCGAAAGCGTCCTGCTCATGTCGGGTAAGCCCCAGATCCCTCGCCAGCACCTCGGCGGTCCGCCCCATGATCATCCCGCAGGTGGGATCGGTCAGCCCCTCAATGAGGCCAATCCGGGGATTCAGCATGGACGGACGGAAGGAGGCCAGCACTTTCAGCTTCTTCAGCCTGCTCCGGGCGTGCGAGAACCGGCCAAAAAACTCCGTGAATTCGCGGTTATAAACCAGGGGGGAATTGGAAAGCGACTCCGTCCCGCCCGCCACCACCATCTCCGCCCTCCCGGCCAGGATCATGTCAATGGCACTGCTGACTGACTGCATGGAAGAGGCGCAGTTCCTTTGGACTGTGAAGGATGGCACCGAGAGGGGTATTCCCGCGTTTATTGAGGCCACCCGGGTCACATTGGCCGCCTCCACCGGCTGGGCCACGCATCCGAAAATAACCTCATCCACATCGCTTGGCTTGACGGGGAACCTGTTGAAGAGGGCCACCAGCACCTGCCGGGCCAGCTCCTGGGCCGGCAAATCGCGCGCTAAAGTCCCCGCTTTCAGGAAGGGGGTCCTGACTCCACCCAGAACCACTATTTCCTTCATAATGTCCTCCCCGGCCAGCCCACCCTTATTCCTTACCTTTGTTGTAATGATGTTACTTACGGACCAAAGGTTACATCCGCCGCCCCCCCCGGGACGGCTGGAAGCCGATAAAAACCCCCTAAAAACGGAAAAAGGGGGGGCGCTTTTGGCACCCCCCCTTAAGTTCCGGAACTCTTGCTTAACTTACTTCTTTTTCGCAGGCGCAGGCTTCGCAGGTGCGGCAGCGGCCTTATCGGCGGCAGCCTTCTCTGCGGCGATCTTCTTCAGCTCGGCATCCACGATTTTCACATACTTCTTGGGATTCTTCGCGAATTCAGCCTTGCAGCTTTCCATGCAGAAGTAAATCTTCCTTCCTTCATATTCGGTGAAAATCTTGGGATTCACCGGATCATGCATGACGGGGCAGGTCAGCTGGCCAGTCTCGGTCTTCGCCTTGCCGCAACCCGCGACCAAAACGAATGAAACCAGGACGGCGACGCCCACGCTAATCAGTTTCTTCATTAAAATCACCCCTTTCCGCCCGCACCTGGCGGGCAGACGAAGATTCTACCAGATGTGGCAACAGCCGGGCAGAACCCCGCCCCACCTGCTTGTATAATCAGGATACTTTGAGGCACCTCAAGAAAAAACATGACCGGAGGACAACTATGACCGCAATACTGAAATTTGCGCTGACGATGGCGCTTTCCATAAACATCGCTGCATCCGCACAGGCTGGAACCCCAAAAACCGGGGCGGAAATGCTCACCCCGGTCCTGCAAAAGGGCGACCGGGTGGTCTTCCTGGGCGACTCAATAACCGAGCAAAGGCGCTACACCAATGTCGTGGAATCATACCTGGTATCCCGCTATCCGGACGCCGGGCTCACCTTCTTCAACGCCGGATGGTCGGGCGACGACAGCTACGGCGCCAGCACCAGGATTGAACGGGATGTCCTGGCACTGAATCCCACGGTAGTCACCATCTGCTTCGGGATGAATGACGGCTGGTACATGGGCTGGACCGAGGGCACCGGATCCTATTTCACGGAGAACATGGCCCGCATAATCGGCAAGCTCAGGGAAAGGGGCGTCCGGATTGCCTTTCTCACCCCGGGGATCACCGACGCCAAATGGCTGGATGAGGTTAATTACAATGACACCTTGCGCCATATGGCCGACACCGTTATCGGGATAGCAAAAAAAGAGAACATCCCCGTATTCGACAACCACGCTCTGCTCACCCGGGTCCAGAAAGACGGAAAAAAGAAGAACCGGAAATTCAGCATCATTGACGAGGGCAAGGTGGGGATACATCCCCAGGCCCCCGGGGGACTGGTCATGGCCTATGGCATGCTCAAAGCCCTCGGAGTCCCGGACAGAAAGGAAACCGTTATGGCCGAAGCCAAGGGGACGGGTGGAGCCTACCATTTCAAGCTTTCCGCCCTCCCTTATTTCGTCCAGCCGGACGCCCGGTCCGCGCTGGAATTCATCCCCTTCATGCAGGAATTCAACACCGTTATCCTGAAATTCCCCACTCCGGTAACCGCGCCCTGCTATCTGGCCTTTGCGGGAGAACACAAAGGCAGGATACTTCCCGCTTCGGCGGTCAGGGACGGCATCAACCTGGCCACTTTCTGGGACACTCCCGTCACCGAGCAGGCCGAATGGATCAACACTTTCACCACGGAAAAGAACGACATTTACTACAAGTTCTGGCGCACCCTGGGGATGAAGGGCAATTTCTGGGTGGGCGCCGAAATGAACCCCGATCTGCAGAAGGCGGGCATAGAGGCGTCCAACCGGCTTGAAACCATCCGCAACCGGGAACTGCTCCCCCCGGCCGGCGGATATGATCTCACCCTGCGGGTATTCGACACCGCTAATGAATCGGTTTCCGACGGCGGTGCTATCTCGGCTTGGAGCGCCCTGGGCCGCTTTCCCACCGGGAAGAAGAAGCCGATATCCAGCGAATCGGATTTCACCTCCTCCGCCAGGAAGCTCAAAGGGGACTGGAAAACCATCATCATCAATACCGAAAAACCGGAGGCCAACCTCAGCCCCTGGCTGGGCGGCAAGAATGTGTCCGCCTACCTTTTCACCGTTCTCGACTCCCCGGTCACCCAGAAGGCCGAGGCGCTGGTGGGCATCAATGACGCTTTCACCATGTGGCTGAACGGAATAAAAGTCGGGGTATCCGGCAAGCAGGATAAGTTCGAGGTGGACAAGTACCGGGTTAAACTCAACCTGAAAAAAGGCGCCAACCGCCTGCTCATATTGGCGGTAAATAACAAGGACGATTTCGGCCTTTCCTTCAAACTGACCGGATTGGCCACCCCGGTGTCGTCAATTCCCCCGACCCTGCAAACCCTCATCAAGGAGTTAAAATAATGATCTACCGGACCCTCGGAAAAACCGGGCTGAAGGTCTCCCAGCTCGGCTTCGGCTGTATGCGCCTTCCCATGAAGGGCGACGCGGTTGACCGCGACCTGGCAATACCCATGATGCACCGGGCGATCGATGCCGGGGTCAATTACTTCGACACCGCGGTCGGCTACCTGAACGGGGACAGCCAGCGGGCCGTCGGCGAGGGGCTCAAGGGGCGGCGGGACCGGGTGATCCTCTCCACCAAAAACCACTATTTTGGGGAAGTCGAAAAGGACTGGTGGACCAACCTCGAGAACAGCCTGAAACTCCTCCAGACCGACCACATCGACATCTATAACACCCACGGCATCGCCTGGAAGACCTGGGAAGAGGATGTTGCCCCCCGGGTCTCGAAATGGATGACCAAAGCGAAGGAACAGGGGATGATCAGGCATATCTGCACCTCTTTCCATGACGACAATGACGCCCTGCGGAAGGTCGTCGACACCGGCTTCTATGAGACGATCACCCTGCAATACAACCTGCTGGACAAGAAACTCGAGGACGGGATCTCATACGCCAGGCAGAAGGGCATGGGGGTCATCGTCATGGGGCCGGTAGGCGGCGGCCGCCTGGGGGTCACCACCGAGGTCCTGCGGAATATCCTCCCCAAGGGGGTTTCCCGGGTCCCGGAATTGGCGCTCAAATTCGTCCTGTCCAACCCGGACATCTCCATCGCCCTGTCCGGGATGAGCACCATGGACCAGGTGGAGGAAAACCTCCGGGTGGGTGCGGAGCAGGTCACCCTCACCGCGGAGGAAAAGAAGGCAATCGAGGAGCAGCTGGCCAATCTCAACAAGGCCTCCGACCTGTACTGCTCGGGTTGCGGTTACTGCAAACCCTGCCCCAGCGGGGTGGACATCCCCATGGTGTTCAAGGTGTACAACGAGGCCCGGGTATACGGGATGTGGGACCACGGGAAGAATGTCTACCAGTGGTACCGTGACAACGAGAAGAACGCCGCAGAAAACTGCACTGAATGCCAGAATTGCCTGGAGAAGTGCCCGCAGAAGATCGCCATCCCGGAAAGACTGAAGGAGGCCCACCAGGCCCTGTTAAATCCCCCGGGGGACTAATTCAAACGACTTAGGAAATGGTGCATGGCCAGCGGGCTATCAGGTGAGTCCAATTGTGAATAATAAGACTTGCCGCATTTCAGATGGCATAAGTTAATGCGCGTCTTATCCCACCCTCTCCCCTTCGGGGAGAGGGGTTTGTGGCGAAGCCACATACGCCGGCGTGGGATGAGGACCTTCAGGGACGAAGGCCCCGCCGGCAGGAAGGGGTGAGGGTGCCGGAGCGAAAGACCGGGTTCCCGCACATTTAACTCATCCCTCACCCGCGACCAAGGTCGCGACCTCTCCCGGGGCACGGGAGAGGTGGGTGGAAGAGGTCTTCCTCTCCAGCCAGCGGGGCATTCGTCGCTTTAGATAAGAATTATTTTAGCCCCTTGCTGTTGGACAATTCGTCAGCCAAGGGCTTCCTCATGTCTCAACAACCTCGCCTGTTTTACAGGCTCGCCCGGTGAACGGGAGAGGGAGATCTGGACGATTTGAGACCAAACCTGAATGGCTAAGTGGCACCAACCATGCGACAAGACCTAATTAGGCGCTCATGTCCCGCTTGATAAGTCGTTTTAATTAGTTTTCCCCCAGCCGGTTTCAGGGACGGGGCTTTTTCCGGCGGATGGTCCTGATAAGCGCCCCGGTGACCGCGGAGACAACGGAGAGCCCGCGTAATATCGATCCCTTTCCCCGTGCTGGGGCATCCTCCCTGACATCTTTTCCGGAAAACCTGTTCCGGATAAGCGAGCCGGTCCGGGAAACCGCGAATCCAACCGCATCAGCCGCCGCCCCGATTTTCCTCAATATCATCACCAGGCTGGCCAATACGGAGGTGAGGGCCACGGCGATCAGCAAGATGGAGAAGGCGATTATCCAGAGCGGCCAGTTACTGCCATCCATTACGGTTAGCTCCTATTGGGGGCGGAATTAAGTGTCGGAATTGCTGAATGTGCGGACATCCAGGGAGACATCCGGCACGCGCAACGCGGAATAGGACTCACGCCCGGGTGTCCGCTGTTCATTCAGGTAGCGCTCAATAAGCCTGATACCCTCGGGATCGGCTTCCTTCAGGAAACTCCCCCCGTAAAGGTAGCCGTAGGTTATTCCCTCCACCTTGATATCGTTGCGGATCAGCTCCTGCATCAGCTTGATGCGGGCGTCGAAGGTCTCCACATTCCCCATCTCATCCTTCTTTACCCAGACGATTTTCAGGGGAACACCAAGAACCTTGCCCTTATGGGTCTGGATAATCAGCGGGACCACCGTTCCAACCGGCAGTTTGTTGGTCATGTAAAGACGCGCTCCCGTGCCGGATATTTCAACCAGCCCGCCGGCATCCACCGGCTTGCCCCTCTTTTTTTCCAGCAGGCTGCTTATCGAAAGCCAGCCCGACATGCGCGAACTGCGGTTATCCATGAGATGAATATTAGCGCCGGATTGGGAAGGTGTCCATCAGAGGGGAAGAAATAGTTGAAACACAGCTTTAGCTATAAGCTATAAGCTGTAAGCCAATCGGGGAACTCAAACACCCAAAAATGCTCGAATTAGTCGACCTATTGCTTCCATAAACAAAAACCCTCCTACCATCGGATTGACGGCAGGAGGGGCTTTACCCTGATTATTTAATCTCTCACGCTGGCGGGCTTTCGTCGGCCAAAGGCCTTCCTCAAGCCTTCGCCATCCTCGGCCGTTTCACGCCCTCGCAATTACGAATTGGTCCTCATACGACCTTCTGAATCCGAACCCTCGCCCCAATTGGAGAAACTGTCAATTCTTAATTTAAACACCCCCCCTTCCCCCTGCACCCCCCACCCGCCCCAGTTGCTCCGTTCCGCATCGCCGGAAACCGGAGAAATAATTCAGAAGGAAATTAGTGGCAATGCTTCACGGAGCGGGGGGTGGGGGGAATGATGTCCTTTGCCTGGCACCACAGTCCTCGCCCTTTCAGATTATTTGTGGGCGAGTTAGGAATAAATGATGATGCAGGGCGAGCAGGGAAAGAATGGATGATGATGCAAGGCAATCTCGGAAAACTCACCCTTCACCCGCCGTAAAACGGCGCCCTCATCTACCGGCGGGGCTTTCGTCGGGCTTCTGCCTTCCTCAACCAACGCCGTCCTCAGTCGCTTCGCGACCTCGCCCGGGGCACGGGAGAGGGCGGAGATAGCAGACCCACCTCACCCGTCGCAAGGCGACGCCCTCTCCCCCCGTAAGCGGGCGGAGAGGGTGAAGAAAACTCATCCCTCACCCGCCGTAAAACGGCGCCCTCTCCCGGTGACGGGAGAGGGCGGAGATAGCAGACCCACCTCACCCGTCGCAAGGCGACGCCCTCTCCCCCCGTAAGCGGGCGGAGAGGGTGAAGAAAACTCATCCCTCACCCGTCGTAAAACGGCGCCCTCTCCCCCCAGAAACTGGGCGGAGAGGGTAAAGATGTTCGAATCGGAAGTTTCAATTCTGAAAGCTTCCAGCTTATCGCTTACAGCCTAAAGCTATCCTCTTACTTGACACTCGTGTTTAGCGATGGTATGTTTTACCAGGCTCGACGAAGAGCCTCCTTTACCAAATGACTGGTTCAGCGTTAACTTTACGATGATGTAAAAAACCGATAAACGAAACGCATTGAGGCGTTCCAATGGCCCTTTTGGGGCTTTTGGGGCGCCTTTTTTGTTGCAAAACAAGGAGGCAGTCGTCATGAGCAGAGCAGGAGGATTATTGAGTAAAGTCCTTTCGGGCAGTGTCCTTTTGGCCCTCATCCCCGGCCTGGCCCGGGCTGGTGAGGCGGTTGCCGCTTCCCCCATTCCCAAAATCGACACCGGAGACACCGCCTGGGTGCTGATGTCGGCGGCTTTGGTGCTCCTGATGACCCCCGGCCTGGCCTTCTTTTATGGCGGGCTGGTCCGGCGGAAGAATGTCCTTTCCCTGCTGATGCAGTGTTTTATGATCGCCTGCCTCATCACCCTGCAATGGGTGTTGTTCGGCTACAGCCTGGCTTTTGGGCCGGACTGGAAGGGGATTATCGGCGATCTGAGCTGGGCGGGGCTAAGGGGCGTCGGTGGCGCTCCCAACGGCGACTATGCCGCCACGATTCCTCACTCCACCTTCATGATCTTCCAGGCGATGTTCGCCATCATCACGCCGGGGCTCATCATCGGGGCCTTCGCGGAGCGGATGAAATTCTCCTCTTTTGCCGTCTTTTCCCTGCTCTGGGCCACCCTGGTCTATGACCCCATCTGCCACTGGGTCTGGGGCGTGGGTGGTTTCCTGCGGGGCGCCGGGGCGCTGGATTTCGCCGGAGGCACGGTGGTCCACATCAACGCCGGAGTCGCGGCCCTGGCGTCCGCCCTCGTTCTGGGGAAGCGGCTGGGCTACCCACAGAGGATTTCCCCGCCCCACAGCCTGCCTTTAGCGGTGCTGGGAGCCGGTCTCCTCTGGTTCGGCTGGTTCGGCTTTAATGCCGGAAGCGCGCTGGGCGCGAACGGGCTGGCCTCGGGCGCTTTTGTGGCCACCCACATCGCCGCGGCGGCGGCGGGTTTCGGCTGGGCCGGCCTGGACTGGTTCTTCGCCAAACGCCCCACCATGCTGGGCATGATCACCGGCGCGGTGGCGGGACTGGTGGCCATCACCCCGGCGGCCGGTTTTGTGACCCCGATGGGGGCCATCTGGATCGGGCTGGGGGCGTCGGTGTTCTGCTACCTGATGGTCAGCCTGGCCAAGGCCAAGCTGGGCTACGACGACACCCTGGACGCCTTCGGGGTCCACGGCATCGGGGGAATCTGGGGCGCGCTAGCCACCGGATTGTTCGCCAGCAAGGCCATCAATCCGGCCGGGGCGGACGGGCTTTTCTTCGGGAATCCGGGCCTGTTCCTGGTCCAGTTGAAGGCGGTCACGGTCACGGTCGTCTATTCCTTCGTGGTCAGCTACATCCTGCTGAAGGTGGTCGACTTCACCATGGGCCTGCGGGTCAGCCAGCAGGATGAGCAGATCGGACTCGACCTGACCCAGCACCGGGAATCCGGTTACACGGTCCTGCAATAGGAGGATAGGCATATGAAACTCGTAATCGCGGTTATCCAGCCGGACCGGCTGGACGAGGTGCTAGACCGGCTTTTGGAAAAGGAGATCCACCTGGTTACCGTAACCGATGTGCTGGGACGCGGGCGCCAGAAGGGCATCGCGGAGGTCTACCGCTCCCATACGGAGGCGGGAAGCCTTCTGAAGAAGGTGCGCCTGGAGATCGCGGTCAATGAGGAGTTCGTCAGGCCGACGGTGGACGCGATCACGGCCGGGGCGCGGACGGGCCAGGTAGGGGACGGGAAGATATTCATATTGGAGATGGCGGAGTGTATCAGAATTAGGACGGGGGAGACGGGAAGGATGGCGATTGGATGAGAGGAATAGCTGGAAGCAATAAGCTGGAAGCGGTAAGCCAGAGAGGAAGAGCGATAAGCGATAAGCGATTAGCTGGAAGCCGGAAGGGAAACATCAAATTCCTTCAGGGTCTGGCTTCCAGCTTCCAGCTTAAAGCTTATAGCTAAACACTAAGAGGAGGAATAGCCTTGAAAAACTGGTTGAAGGTGGCAGGACTGGGAATGCTGGGGGCGATGCTCACCCCCGCAATGGCGCTTGCTGCGGATACTGCTGTCAAAGCGGTTCCGCTCAAGGTCGACTCCGGGGACACTGCTTGGATACTAACTTCGGCTGCCATGGTGTTCCTGATGACACCCGGGCTGGCCTTCTTTTACGGCGGGCTGGTCCGCCGGAAGAATGTCCTGTCCCTCCTGATGCAGTGCATGTTCATGGCCTGCCTCATCTCGGTCCAGTGGGTGGCATATGGATACAGCCTGTCATTCGGGCCGGACTGGAAGGGGCTGATCGGCAACCTGGGCTGGGCCGGGCTGAACGGCGTCGGTCTGGACCCGTATCCGGCCTATTCGGCCACGGTTCCCCACCAGGCGTTCATGATCTACCAGGCGATGTTCGCCATCATCACCCCGGCGCTTATCATCGGAGCCTTCGTGGAGCGCATGAAGTTCGGGTCGTTCGTGGTGTTCTC
>Ga0334722_10006749_pt1 | contig 11267 bp, 12 predicted proteins | sample C3_bottom_MG_FD_207210 | JGI IMG/M metagenome (GOLD analysis project Ga0334722, IMG submission 207210) | Sediment microbial communities from Yellowstone Lake, YNP, Wyoming, USA - C3_bottom | ecosystem: Environmental > Aquatic > Freshwater > Lake > Sediment | place: USA: Wyoming | collected...
CGGATGTGCCGGTAGTTCTCGCCCTTCGCGAAGATCAGCCGCCGCTCGTCCTGGGGGCGGTTCACGCCCTTCAACGCGTCGGCGAGACCCTCGACGATGTTGACGGCCTCCTCCTCCACGGGGGTAGGCCCGGTCTCGTTGCTCGTCACGTCCGCCATCGGCGCGAAATCCTAGCGGCCCGGCCCGGGAACGGCGTCTCCGCTCACCCGGATGCCGCGAGGCGCAGCACTGCACCGTCGAGGAGGTCCCGTTCGCTGACGGCGATCTCGTCCGCCCCGGCCGCCGCGAGGACCGTCGCCGCGATGAGCGACCCCGCGACGATCGACGTCGCCCGCTCCGGATGCAACCCGGGCACGAGCCTGCGCTCGTCGAGCGGGATCGACGCGAGGTGCGTCGCGATCTCCTCGACCTCCGCGGCGGCGAGGATCGCGCCGTGGACCCGGTCGGGCTCGTAGGCGCCGTGCGCGATCGCCGCAAGGCTCGTCATGGTCCCGGCCACACCGATCATCGGGGCGGCGCCTCCCAGCGCGGAAAGCGCGGGGACCGCCATCGTCGCGACCTCCCTGCGGAGCTCCATGACCTCGTCCTCGGTGGGCGGGTCGTGATGCAGGAACCGCTCCGTGAAGCGCACAGCGCCGACGTCGAGGCTCACCGCGGACGTCGGCCCCGCGGTGTCTCCGCGGACGAGCTCGGTCGATCCCCCGCCGATGTCCATCACGATCACCGGCCCGTTGCCGTCCACCGCGAGCCGCGCACCCACGTACGACAGCTCCGCCTCGTGGGCGCCCGCCAGGACCCGAAGCTCCGCCCCGAGGCCGTCGGTCACGACCGCCTCGATCGCGTCCCGGTTCGGCGCGTCGCGCACGGCGCTGGTCCCGACGGCGATGATCCGGCCGTCCAAGCCGAACGCGTCGATGCGCCCGCGGTAGATCGCGAGGCACTCCGCCAGGCGCCCGAGGGCCTCCCGCGTGACCGCCCCGTCCGGGGCGGCGCCGCGACGCAACCCGGTGATCGTGGTGAGCCGCTCGCCCTCGGGCCCGGCGGGCCCGACCCCTTCGCACAGTAGGAGCCGGGTCGAGTTCGACCCGATGTCGACGACCGCGACCCTGCCGGCGTTCACCTGCCGAGATACCTGAACGGCGCCCGCAGCACGGACATCGCCCGCGCCGCGTGGTCGATCAGCAAGCGAAGCTCCCCGGCCTTCTCTTCGAGCCTGGTCATCGCGACCTCCAGGTCGGCCTGGCTGGAGGCGATCGCGTCGGCGCGGCGCTCCGCGTCGGCGAGGCCCGCGTTGATCGCGGCGAGGTGCGGTTCGACGCGTTTCTGGGCCGACTCCGCGGTCCGCTGCAGCGTCAGCGCCCGGTGGGCGAGCACAACCACGCCGACGACGACCAGGACGACGAGCACGATCCCGGCGAGCAACACCTGGTGTTCCTGGACCCAATCCACAGGCGGCCAGTATGCCAGGCGGGGCGCCCGGGGCGATCCCCCGCAGCCGGCCGCACCAAGTGGTCGCTCTCGCAAGCACGACCTCGCATCCCGGCTGCAAACCGTCGCCAGGCGGTGTCCTCGGTCTCGCCGTTATGGATACCGAGAGCGGCAAGACACAGCGTCCTTGCCTGACTCGGTTTTCGCTCCGTATACGTTGCCGTACTTGCGAGAGCGACGACTAAGGTTCCCGGGATGCAGCCGAACCCCCGCCTTCCGGTCGTGTCGCCCGAGGCGGCGTTCGTCCCGTTCCACGAGGTGGCCGGACGCCCCCACGTCGTCGTCGACGGGCCCGCGTCGCCGGGGACGGTGCTGGGGCTGTCGCACTGGCCCGACGGCGGCGTGCCGGACGAGCTCGCAGCAGACACCAGCGCAGAGATCGTGGCGAACTACCTCGACGCGGGGGCCGCAGGGCCGCCGGTTGAGCTCGTGACGAACAACCACTTCGACGAGGACGGCCTGCTGGCCGCGTGGCTCCTGCTGGAGCGGCCGGAAGGGAACGCGCGCCTGCTCGCGATCCGCGCCGCCGAGGCCGGGGACTTCCACACGTGGTCGCGGCCGCGGGACGCGTGGGCGGCGCTCGCACTGATGGCGGCGGCCGAGCGCGCGACGACGCCGTTCCCGGAGGTGCTCCGAGCCCTCAACACCGGGGGCGGCCACGACCCGGCCGGTGCGATCACGATCGCGCTGCTTCCACGCGTGGAGGCGATCCTGGGCGATCCGGAGCGGTTCCGGCGGCTGTGGGAACCACGGTGGCACGAGGTTGAGCGGGACGTCGAGGCGCTCGACTCCGGCGCCGCCGCGATCGAGGAGATCCCCGAAGCCGACCTCGCGATCGTCCGCTCCCCGCGGCCGCTGACCCGCCTGGCGGTGTGTTCCAGGGTCCGCGCGATGCGGCTGATCCACGCCCCCGGAGACGGGCGGCTGTGGCTGGAGCATCGGTACGAGACCTGGGTGCGGTACGCCTCGCGGCCGCTGCCCCCCCGCGTCGACCTGACACCCATATTGGACGCGCTGCAACGGATCGAGACGCTGCCGGGCAGGTGGCGCTTCGAGGGCGTCGACTCGCCGCAGGGCCGGCTCGCGCTGGTCGATGCGAATGGCGCGCCGGTCCCTTCCGGGCTGTCCCCCGAACGGCTCGCGCGGGAGGTCGCCGCCGGATCGAACCTCGCGAGATCCGGGTAGATTTCGGCTGTGAGCGAGCCTGGCGACAACCGCGACGACCCGTCGGCACGGGTGCGGCAGCTCCTGCTCTCCGGCGACAACATCATCAAGAACCGCGACGACCCCGAGCGGTTCACCCGGGCGCGGGACCGCTACCTGCGGGCCGCGGAGATCGCGGAGGCCGCCGGCCTCGGCGGCGACGTGCGCGGGTTCATCGACGCCCGCCTCGCGGGCCTCGACGGCGGCGGGGAGCCTGGATGAGGCGCCGTGACGCCGAGGGGCGCACGTGCGAGCTCTGCCGCCGCCGGATGCTGGCCGGCGAGTCGTTCGAGTTCTTCGACGACCCCGTCCACCGCCGTCACCGGCGGCCCATCTGCGCGCTGTGCCGCCGCCAGGCGCTGGAGCGCGGCTGGACGCCCACGGTGGAGCTGCCGAGCCCCGACCTTCCCGACCTTCGGATCCCCCCGTCCGACGGCCCCGAGGAGCCGGCGGGCTGATTGCGGTCGCACCGCCACGGCGGAGTGCGCGCGACCTGATCACGCGCAGGGGCGGATGTCCTCACGCACGATGCGTGAGTCGTGCTTTGCGCGCGATGTGCCGATAACAGGGTCATATGGGTCACGCGCTCGCCTCCCGCACCGTGCTCGCCGCGCGGCACCCCGCCACCATCGTCGCCGTCGTTTGCGCCGTCGCGTTCGGCGTCGCGGTGCTCGTGCACCCGGGCACGTGGGCGACGTTCACGGCCCTCGCCGCCGGCGACCGCGAGACCCTCCGGGACATGCTCCTTGGATTCGGAGTCCTCGCGCCGCTCGCGTCCATCCTGCTCAACATCATGCAGGCCGTCGTCGCGCCGCTCCCCGGTTTCGTGGTCCCGTTCGTCAACGGCGCGGTGTTCGGGACGTGGTGGGGCATGCTCATCACGTGGATCGGGGGAACCGCCGCCGCCGCGACGTGCTTCTGGATCTCTCGCACGTTCGGGCGCCGGTTCGCGGAGCGGATGTGCAGCCGCTCGACGCTCGCCGAGAGCCTGAACGAGAAGCTCGAGCGCCACTCGTTCGCGCCGATCGTCGTCGCCCGGCTCATCCCCGGGGTGCCGTTCGACTTCTTCTCGTACTTCGTCGGGCTGACCCGCGTCCGGTTCACGCCGTTCATCGTCGCGACGATGGTCGGCTCCGCCCCCCATGCGTTCGTCTACGCGTACATGGGCTCCAGCCTGCAGATGCCGCTGTGGCTCGGCGTCCTCATGACCCCGCTCCTGGGCCTGATCTACGCCGGCGTGAAGTGGTCGGTCAGGGCGGTCCGCCGTGTCCGCCGCGGCGCGGCCCTCCCGCCGGCCCAGCCGGTCGCCGCCGCTTCGCCGCTGCCGGTCGCGTCGCCCGTGCCGACCCTCGCGACGTGGGTCGCGCCGGCGTTCATCCGGTGCCAGGCGCGCCGCCCCGTCGATGCCGCCGCGTGGGCGTCGTCCGGCGCAGCGCCGAGCGTGCGTCCCGCCGCCCGCTGACCGAGCCGCGCCGGGCAGTGCCCGCGCGAGGCCACCGCGGACCTACCGCCGCCACCCCTTGACGCCTGAGGCGACGTTGAGGATGTGTTGCTTGAGCCCCCAGGGGATCGCCCGCCAGAACGGCACGAACAGCCCGCTCCACAGGAACGAGCTGTGCCCCTCCGGCTCGACCGTGCCGAGCTTCTTCATCGACGCCTCCATCAGCGCCTGCTCGCTGTGCGCGCGCATCTTCCGCGCCATCGACGGCTTCGGCGGGAGCGCCGCGGGGCGCTCGCCCGGCTGCGGGCCGCGCGTGCCGAGCGCCTCGAGTGCCTCGCGCACAGCGAGCTCGCCGTGTCGGCGCGCCGGGGAGTCCGGTGGGGCGGGCGGCGCGGGACGGCCGCCGCGGCCGAACAGGGCGACCTTGTCGTGGCCGAGGTACTCCCTGACCGACTCGGGGATCTCCTCGTGGTGGCTCACAGCTTCGCCAGCCCGTTCTGCGCGGCCGTCGACATCGGCTCGTACAGAGCGCCGATCGGCGGGGAGTAGACGTTCTCCATCCAGGCGATGTCCTCGAGCGTCGAGCCCTTCTTCATGGCGAACGCGAGGAAGTCGGCTCGTTCCTTGATGCCCTCGCCGCCGACCATCTGCGCGCCGATCAGCGTGCCGGTGCCGGGCTCGGCGAGGAGCTTCACGGTGATCAGCTGCGCACCGGGGTAGTACCGGGCCCGGCTGACTCCGGTGGCAGTGCAGACGATGTGCGGGATCCCCGCGGCCGTCGCGAGGTGCTCACCGAAGCTCGCCCCGCCGATCTGCATCTGCCCGCCGACCATGCCCCACGGGACGTAGACGGCGTTGTAGCGGCGGCCCCCGCCGCCCGCGTTCGCGCCCGCGACGCGGCCCTGCTGCATCGCGTGCGCGCCGGTCAGGCCCTGCACCGCGACGTTGGTCATCCCTTGCGGCACCTCGACGCAGTCGCCCGCGGCGAACACCCCTTCGACCGACGTCCGCATCGTTTCGTCGACGACGATGCCGCCGGTGGAACCGAGCTTCAGCCCGAGTGCCCGGGCGAGGGTCGTCTCGGGCTCCTTGTGGGTCGCGACGACGCACATCTCCGCCTCGATCTCACCGGCGGTCGTCTGCAGGGCGCGGAGCTTGCCGTTGGAGCCGACGAACGCCTCGAGGCCGACGCCGAAGTGGAGGTTGCAGCCGAGCTCCTCGAGGCTCTTCTGGACCGGCTCCGCGATGTCGGGGTCCGCGACCTGCGACAGGAGCCACGAGCCGGGGTCGACGAGGTGGGTCTCGATGCCGCGGTGCGCGAACGCCGTCAGCATCTCGACGCCGAGCGGCGTGGATTCCAGAACGACCGCCTTCTTCACGTCGTTCAGCTTCTCGTTCAGCTGGACGCCGCGGCGGATGTTCTTCACGTACGTGACGCCGTCGAGGTCGGTGCCCGGCACGGTGGGGAGCGTGTAGTTGAAGCCGGTGCAGACGATGAGCCGGTCCCACCTGATCGTCTCGCCGCCCGCGACGAGGGTGCGGTCGGTCGCGCTGACCGCGGTGACCACCGTCTCGCGGCGCAGGTCGACGCCCGACTCGACGTACTGCTCGGGCCCGGCGAGGAACAGCCGCTCGAACTCCGGGATCTCCTTGCCGAGGACATACGGCACGCCGCACGGCGAGTACGCGACGTCCTCGAACTCGGTCATGCAGATGACGTGCGCGTCGGGATTCGACCGCTTCGCCATGGACGCCGCGCTGATGCCGGCCGCCCCTCCGCCGATCACGCAAATCGTGTGCGCTTCACCCACGCTCGTGCCCCCTGGAGTCGGTTCCTGGGCGGAACCTACCGCACGCGGCACGGTGGGCAAGCGCCACAGCCGACCTCCTCGTGGCTCAGGCCCCGCCGACCACCTCGTAGGTGATCTCCGGCGGGGTCTTCAAGGTGTTCGTGACCCAGCAGTAGCGGGCGCCCAGCTCGACGCACGGATCGAGCAGCGCGGACGGCGCCGAACTCTCGACCCGCACCTCGTAGCGGCCGTGGCGTGGCTCCCCCGGCGCGCGGTGCGGGCGCACCTCGACCGCCAGGTCAGGCAGCTCCACCCGGCGTTTGCCCGCCGCCCAGGCCACCGCGAGGCACAGGCACGACGCGAGGGCCGCGGCGAGCACCTCCGTCGGCATCGGACCGGTGTCCCCGCCGCCGAACTCCGGCGGCTCGTCGACCCTCATCGAGTGACCGCGGCCGGTGACGTCCGTCGCGAGCCCGCCCCGCCACTCGGCCCGCCACGGCGCGTAAGCGTACTCCTCATCCCTGGCGGCCAATCATCCCCCCGTACAGCTCCTCATGGCGCGCCGCGCAGGCCTGCCAGGTGAACCGCCCCGCCGTCTCCCGGCCGCCGGCCCGCAGGCGCTCGCGCAGGTCCGTGTCGTGCACCGCGCTCACCAGCGCGTTCGAGAGCGGGCCCGAATCGCCGGCCGGGGCGATGATGCAGTCCCGCCCGTCCTCCAGGTGCTCGCGCAGCACCGGCAGATCCGTCACGACGGCCGGGATCCCCGACGCGAGCGCCTCCAGCACCACCAGCCCGAACCCTTCCCGCGTCGACGGGAACGCCAGCGCGTCGCTCGCACGGTAGAGGCCGGCCATGTCGTCGTCGGCGATGGTCCCGAGGATTGCGACGTCGGCGTCGTCCGGAATCGTGCCCGGCGGACCGGCGTGAACGACGAGGCCGAGGCGCGCGGCGTCGCCCCACCACGCGTTGCGGTACTCCCGGTAGTCGAACAACGTCTCTCCGCCGCCGATCGCGAGCAGCGCGCCCCGGCCCAGGCGCCCGCGGGCCCGGGCGAACGCCTCGATCAGCAGGCGGCTGCCCTTGCGCGGCTCGATCCCCCCGACCGCGAGCACGACCGGCCGGTCACCCCACCCGAACCGCCGCCCGGCCTCCGCCCTGCTCAGCGGACACCCCGCGAACCGGTCCGCGTCGACGCCGTTCGCGACGACCTCCGACGCGACGCCGAACTCCTCGGAGACGCGGTCCGCCCAGTGCTGCGACACGCAGAGCCGGTGATCGACGTCCAGGATCGAGGCGCGCTGGCAGTCGAGCAGCACCTGGCTCGTGAACGCGTCGACGTGGTGGATCGTCCGTACGATCGACGAGATGCGCCCCTCCGCCCGCAGCGCCAGCATCGACCGGGCCGACAGGCAATCCTCGGCGTGGGCGATGTCCGTCGGACCCGCGTCGCGCATGCCGTCGGCGAGCACGTCCGCGTAGCGCAGGATCCGCGACTCGATGTCCTCGCCGTCTCGCCGTTCCACCGGCACGAGGTTCGCTGCGACGCGCGGCTCCCGGTAGAAGCGGGCCCCGTCCGGGGAGAGCGCCCACAGCTCGACGTCGTGGCCGCGGTCGGCGAGCGCCTCCGCGAGCTGCAGGGCGTGAACGACCCCGCCGCGGGGCTTCGTCGAGTAGGTGGCGAGCCTGATGCGCACGGGTCCGGGTCCGCTCAGCCCGCGAGCGCCGCGGCGAGCCGGGCGGCCTGGGCGTTCGTCGCGGCGAGGCGGACGCCGGCCTCACGCAGCTTCGCCTCCTGCTGCGACGCGACCTGCGGATCGGCGTCGGTCCCGCACACGTGCGCGACGACGGCCAGCCGCTCCCTCGCGGCCAGGGCGTCGCGGATGGCCGGGACGAGCGCGCCGGCCGGGTCGTCGTGGCTGGCGTACCCCAGCACGACGTCGAGCAGGATCACCGACACCGCGGGGTCGGCCGCGACCCGTCTGAACAGCTCGGCCCTGGCGAGCGGGTCGATCATCGGGTGGGGCCGTCCACGGGTGTACTCTTCCTCGCCGAGGTCCAGGCACGCGTGGGTGGTGGGCTCCTCGCCCGGGGCGAGCTTCACCGCCCGGCCCGCGGCGGCGTTCGACTCCACGCGGGGGAGGCGCTCGGCCAGGATCGCCGCGGCCTCGCTGCAGAGCGTCCCGCCGGAGTACAGGCCCCGCACGAGGCCCGGCTGCACCCAGTCGGCATCGGGCGCCGGGGCGGGCGCGGCGTCCACCCCGGCCATGCGCGCGGCGACGACGGCCGCATCCTCGAGCGTCGCGCCGACCGTCACGCCGTCCGGCGCGTCGAGACCCGACGCACCGACGAAGCACACCGCCGCCGGCTTCTCCGTCGCATGCAGCGCGGCGAGCACCTGCTCCGCGACCGACTGCGCCGGCGGCTTCGAGACGCAGAGGATCACCTCCGTGGCGGCGTCGCGCACGAGCCGGTCGATCGCGTCGAGCATCGTGATCGCGCCGACCTGCTCCGACAGGTCACGGCCCCCGGTGCCGTAGCAGGCGCTCACGCCGGTGCCGTAGCGGTCGAGCAGCACCGTCACCTCCTGCGCGCCCGTGCCGGCCGCCGCGACGACCCCCACCGGGCCTCGGCGGACGACGTTCGCGAACGCGAGGCCGACCCCGTCGATGATCGCGGTGCCGCATCCGGGGCCCATCACGAGCAGACCGAGCTCGCGCGCGCGGCGCTTCAGCACCACCTCGTCGTCGAGCGTGACGCCGTCGCTGAACAGCATCACGTCCATCCCCGCGCCGAGGGCCTTGTGGGCCTCCAGCGCGGCGTACTCGCCCGGGACCGAGATCACCGCGATGTCCGCCGCGACCTTCGCGAGGTTCGTCGGCAACGCAACCGCGGCCGCGCCGCCCCCCCCACCGGGCTTGGCGTCGAGGATCGCGGCGGCGGCGGCGAGGCCCTGCTCCGCCCCGGCGCCGCCGACCACGATCACGAGGTCGTCCGGGCCGGCAGCCGCGACGGCGGCGTCCCAGAGCCCCATGCCGCGCGCCTCGGCGAGGTTCGCCGGCGTCCCCATGAAGCACGCCGCCTGCGCGACGGCCTCCGTCGCCTGAGCGGCACGCGCTGCGGCGAGCAGCTTCGCGCTGTCGGCCCACCGCCCGGAACGCACCTGGGACGCGATCATGCCTCCATCACGCGGCCCTCCTTGCCGACGAGCAGCGGCTCGGCCTGGGCTCCGAGCGCCTCGTCGTCGGTCTCGCGCTCCCGCAGGATCGTGGCGCGCCCGCCCTCCACCATGATCGCCCCCGGCCGGAGGTGGATGAACGGCGACGCCTGCGCCATCGCATACGCCCCGGTCTGGCCGATCCATATGAGGTCCCCCACGCGCAGCGGCGGAAGGTCCACGTCACGGGCGATCGCATCGTGCTGCAGGCAGAGCGGTCCGAACAGGCTCGTGGGACGCAGCTCGCCGTCGCGCGCCTCGACCAGGTGCACGGGCGAGCGCTTCCACAGAACGCACGGGACCTGGGTGATCCCGGCGTCGACGACGACGGCGCCGCGTCCCCGGCGGGCGACGACCCGCACGAGCAGCCACCCGGCATCGCGCACCAGCGCCCGGCCGGGCTCCAGGATCAGCGCGAACGGCGCGCCGGCAAGCTCCTCGCGCACCGCCCTGACGTGGGCATCCGCCCCCGCCGCCGACGGCCACCCGCCGCCCAGGTCGAGCCACTCGATTCCGCCCACCGCTTCGGCGGTGGCCACGAGGTTCGCGGCGGCGGCGACGAACCTCGCGACCGGCACCGGGTACTCCACCGTCACGCCGTGGATCGGCGGGCCGGACGGCGGCAGCGGCCCGAGCTGGTAGGCGCCCAGATGCGTGTGCAGGCCGGTCAGGCGAAGGCCCGTCCGTTCGAGCGTCCGGGCCGCCGCCGCCACATGTCGCGGAGTCATGCCGAACCGGTCGACCCCCTCGCGGTCCGGCGGCGACAGCCGCAGACCGATCCGGGCCGAGGGCGCCGCCTCGGGAGCGAGCCGCGCGAGGCGGCGCACCTCCTCCGGCCCGTCCGCCACGATCGTCGCGCCCTCCCGGAGCGCGAGCTTCAGATCGGCCGCCGGCTTGTGCGGCCCGTTGAACACGATCTGCGCACCGGGGATGCCCGCGCGCCGCGCGGCGCGGTACTCGAACCCCGACGCGACCTCGGCCCACATCCCGGCGCGGTGGAGGCGCGCGACGATCCCCATCAGCGGGTTGCTCTTCATCGAGTAGGCGATCGTGACGTCGTCGCCCCACGCCGCCCGGAACGCCTCCGCCTCCGCCGCGAGGCGAGCGCCGTCGAACACGTACAGGGGCGTGCCGAACCGCTCGGCGAGTTCACCGGCGTTGCGCGGCGGCCGGGCGTCGACGCGTCGGATCACGCGGGCACCGGCTCACGCAGCCGGGTCCACACGCGCGTCGCGACCCGCCGGACCTCCTCGAGATGCGGGTACCCCGAGGCGATGACCATGTCGACACCGGCCTCGCGGTACCGCGCGAGCCACCCCGCAACCTGACCGTAGGTGCCCACGAGGGCGGTGCCGGCACCGCCTCGCACCGAGCGGATCCCGGCCCACAGGCCGGGGGCGACCCAGTCGTCCGCATCGGCGGGCAGGTGATTCATGCGGCGTTGACCGACGGAGTCGAAGGCGTCGTACTCACCGGCGCGGTCGGCCTGGACCCGGGCACGGGACAGAAGCTCCGCCGCCGCGTCACGCGCCTGACCCTCGGATCGCCTGGCAATGATGTGGATGCGCAACCCGAAGCGCATCGGCCGGCCTGCGAGCGCACGCATCTCGTCGATCCGAGCGGCGATCAGGTCGGGCGTCTCCCCCCACATGAGGTAGGTGTCGACGATCCGGGCGGCGAGGGCCTTCGCCGCGTCGCTCGCGCCGCCGAGGTAGAGCGGCCCCCGGAACCGCCGGCGCACCGCATCCGCGAAGGCCGCGAGCCTTCCATAGCGCTCGTCGTGCGCCACCGGCGGGTGTCCGTAGCCGTCGACAGGGCCGCCGCCCGCGACGAGGTTCAGGGCGATGCGCCCGGGCGCGATCTCCTCCAGCGTCTCCGCCTGGTGCGCGGCGAGTCGCGGGGAGACGCCGGCGGGATTGACGGCGACGATCAGGCGGATCGACCGGGTGCGTGACGCGAGGGCGGCAGCGGTGGTCCAGCTCTCCGCGAACGGCGCGTCGGGGGCGAATGAGTCGTTCACCGCGCCCGTGGGGATCAGGATTTCCTGCGCCCCGGCCCGCTCGGCCGCCCGGACCACCCGCAGCAGGTACTCGAAGGCGGGCGCACGCTCGGGCGCACGGGTGCCCAGGTG
>Ga0334722_10006750_pt1 | contig 11267 bp, 8 predicted proteins | sample C3_bottom_MG_FD_207210 | JGI IMG/M metagenome (GOLD analysis project Ga0334722, IMG submission 207210) | Sediment microbial communities from Yellowstone Lake, YNP, Wyoming, USA - C3_bottom | ecosystem: Environmental > Aquatic > Freshwater > Lake > Sediment | place: USA: Wyoming | collected...
AAACAGTGCGCGTTGTCCTGGACACCCAGAGCAATATCTCTGACTACAAGGTCTTCACCCTGGCAAATCCCTTCCGGGTGGTGATCGATGTGATGAGCAGCGGGGCCGCCCCTGAAAAGGCTGAAAAACATGGGGACAAGGAAAAAATAGCCGACAAGGGCAAGGAGAGCCGCCCGGCAACCAAGGCAGAAAACCCGACCCTGGCGCGGCAGTTGGGCTTAAGCATAAAAAGAATCGTCATCGATCCGGGACACGGCGGCAAGGACCCCGGCACCTGCAGCCCAAGCGGCCTCAAGGAAAAAGACATCGTCCTCGATGTGGCCCTCAGGGTCGCAAAGATCATCAAGGAAAAACTCGGCTGCGAGGTCATTCTCACCCGAGACCACGATGTTTTCGTCCCGCTGGAAGAACGAACAGCCATCGCCAATGCCAAGGAGGCCGACCTGTTCCTTTCCATCCATGTGAATGCCGCCCCCAACCATGAGGCCAGGGGGGTCGAAACCTATGTCCTTGATCTGGCCAGCAACAAAGACGCCATGCGGCTGGCAGCCATGGAAAATGCCACCTCGGCCAAGCAGATCAGCGACCTACAGTCCATTCTGTTGGATCTCATGCAGAATTCAAAGATCAACGAATCCCTGAAGCTTGCCGGATTGGTGCAGGAAAAAATGGTGAGCGGCCTGAACAAGAAGTTCAGCGATGTGCCCAATCTCGGAGTCAAGAAGGCGCCTTTTGTGGTGCTCATCGGCGCCCAGATGCCTGCCATCCTCACCGAGATCGCGTTCCTGAGCAATGCGGAGGAGGAAAAGCGGCTGAAAGATGATGCCTACCTTGCCGACGTGGCCAAACACATCTCCGGCGGCGTAACCCAATATGTCGAAAGCATGAAGCTGGCCAGCGACTCCAGCCGCTGAGCCACGCACAAACCCTATCCTTGCCGATACAGTGGCGAATCAATATCCAGAAATTCCTCTTTTATTCTGACAAACTCCGACTCCTGCCGTAAAAATGCCGCAACAACCTTGGGGTCGAACTGTTTGCCACTGTTCCGCGAAATCTCCTGTTTCGCCTCCTCGTGACTCAAACCGACGCTGTAGCTGCGCTTGCTGGTCATGGCGTCATAGGCGTCGACCAACGCAACGATCCGGGCGCACAACGGAATCTTCTCGCCAGCCAGACCATGAGGGTAACCCTTGCCGTCCCAGCGTTCGTGATGCAACTGGGCTATCTCCTGGGCCAAAAAGAGATATTCCGATTCGGTCTGCGCGTACACCTCCTGAATCAAACCGCCGCCGACCAGGGCGTGATCCTGCAAAGAGCACACCTCCTGATGATTCAATTTTTCCGCCTTATGCAAAAGCTCCACCGAGATGCCGACCTTTCCCAGATCATGGAGCGGGCTGACCTTGGCGATCTCTTCCGCCACGGCAATGGTGAGCCCGAGTTCGGGGAGATTGACGGCAAGATCCCTGGCAAGCACCCTGGTAAAATGATACATCCGGTCCAAATGACTGCCAGTTTCCTTGCTCTGCAAGGCCGCAAGCTTGGTCAGAAAAAAGATCAGCTCCTCGAACTTTTCAAGTTTGAGCACTCTAAATCCGCCCGCAACCCGCAGACACAACTCCACCGGTCGCACCGGTTTTTTTAAAAAATCATCCGCGCCCAGGGAAAGCGCTTTCACCAGGGTCTCCTCATCCTCGCGATACGTCTGGACCAAAATATAAACATAATGAAGCTGCTTTTTTCTGATCTCGGTGATGAGCTCAAAGCCATCCATCCGCGGCATCTTCAGGTCGGTAATCACCAGCCGAATCTCAGGATCAGCGGCTAATTTCTCCAAGGCCTCCAGCCCGTCCAACGCTTCTATCACCTCATAGCCAGCCTGGCAAAGATCCTCGCGCAGCAGGTGCCGTTGCAGAGCCTCATCTTCGACAATCAAAACCTTTTTGTTGTTGTTCCAGGCAACGTTGCAGACCAGATTTGCGCTCATGGTTCTCCTCTATGACTTTTCCAAAAACAAAAGTTTACACATTGTAGGATATCCGTTCCCAAAAACGCAATCATTGATTCTTGCACGCAGCCACTCATCTCCGCCTCAATCACGCATCCTCCGCCACCGTTGAGCGAACAAAAAAAGAGGGTCGCATCCGAAAACCGGATGCGACCCTCTTGCATTACTCCGCTGCGGGACTGCTTACTGCTTTTGCCGCTTAGAACTTATGGCACTTGGTGCAGGCATACTTCTCAACATGTTTGTCATGCACCTGCTGCGAACTTGCCGTCTTCAGACTGTGACAGCTCTTGCACAGAGTGGAGGTTGCGCTGACCAGACCAACCGGAGCAGTGGTGTGACACGCGGAGCATGCGAACTTGGAGCGATGCTTGTCGTGTGTCCCTTCCCAGCTCAAGGTTTTCTTGCTGTGGCACATGGTGCAGCCCTTCACCGAAGCAGGCATGGTGTGGTAGCCCAACTGGGTGAACGGAACCATCAGGTTGTTGTGACCGGTCAAGGTGCCATGGCATTCGGCACATTTCGGGGCCATGGTCTTTGGCTCTACCCCATGGGTGATCAGCATTTCTGCCTTGACCGGAACCATGGTGTAGCTGCCGGTCATACCCTGATCTTTCATGCCTTCCTGCACAGCCTTGTCAAAGATGCCGGTCATGAACATCCAATTGATCATGGGCGGAACAATCCGGCCGTCTGCCAGGATGGGCAAGGATGAGGTGTGAACCCTGATGGGTACGATCTTGGACTTGCCGTCGAAGATCTTGCCGTTTGCCTTGGCCATGGTATAGGTGCCGTCGGCATTTTTGCTGATCTTCTCGCCGACATTGTACACGTAGGAGGTACCATCAAAGAAGCGGTACTCCGGTTTCTGGTTGGCGGCCTTGACCTCCTCGCCGACATAACCGCCCTGCCCGTTGCAGAAGGCCTGATTCCAAACCGGCTTGCTCCAATCGCGGGAGATCTCGGTGGCGCCGCCTTTGGCATAAGTCTTGATATGACAGGTCTGACAGCCCACCTGACCTGCGGCATGACGGTTCAGCTTGGCGTAGTTGGCGGTGGTGGATTTATGCGGTGCGGTGCCATGGCAATCCGTACATTTCGGATCAACCGCCTCGGTCTCGCGCAGGTCGATGCCACGACCGCCGATCTTATGTTTGCTGGTGGTATGACACGCAGCGCAGCTCAAGTTGCCGCGGGTCGGGGACATATGCACATCCTGGGTATCGGTGGGAGCAGCCGTATTGACACCCATGTCGCCGCGCTTGGCCCAGTCGGAACCGGCAGCCTTGGCATGGCAACGCAGGCAGGAATTCCGGGTGGGTTTGTGTACGGTGCGGGCCAGATTCACCATGGTGGTGCCGGCAGGCATCAGCGCGTAATCAGGCTCGGTAAAGTAGTTACCCTGCGCGTCACGCAGACCAAAGATATAGGTCTTCGCCTTACCAAGGTAGTCGGTCACGGTCATGGCCGTGGACGGATCAGCCGTTGTTTTCCGCTTATAGGTATCGTTATGGCACATCAGGCAATCCACATCATTCACAGAAGGCGCATGCGGGGCATTGCCGTCGGCTCGAACGTGGCAGTTGAAACAGGCGCCACCAGAGGACATGGCGTAGGTGCAAAAGGTGTTGATGCCTTTGACGCCCTTACCCAACGACTGGCCAGGAGCGTTGGTCAGCTCCGACGCGGTGCCTTTCCATTGCATGTGCAGACTGTTGAGCATGTCCGTGGCCTGGGTTGGATGGCAGGCAATGCAGGTGGACGGCCCGTTGTAAGCCGTGATCCCGGCGTGGGCGGCTGCCGCACTGGTGCTGGTTGTCGGCGGAGGAGTGGTTGTGGTCCCGCCACAGGTCTTGCCCGTTTTGTATAAGGTGACTGCATCGTACAGTGCAGTGGTCACCTTGCTGCCGTTGTGCCCGGTCCATTTGCTGTTGGTACAGCTCACACTGGAGCTCTTGTCCGAATGACATTTCAGACAGGTAGTTTGCAGCTCCGGCGGCGCAGTTGCCGCATGAGCTCCCCCGGCCAGCAACGTGACCGCAGTCGTAAGAAATAAAATCTTTCGCATGTATGGTTCTCCCTTTTTTTACAGCAACATTTTTCTATTCTCGATAGTGCCCCACATCCTGGAATCTTGGGATGCAGGTTCCCGACATCAACTCACAATAGGTTCCTACTAAGCAAGAGGTGTGCCAGGAACGCCGAAAAGAATTTCAGCGGGCGGGAGAGCGACGACGACGCGGCAGAGATATATTCAGCCGCCGGAGACGGGAAGCAAAGGTGGAGCGGTTTACTTGGGCTGCCTCTGCAGCCCAAGTAAGGTTCATGCTGTGCTGCTCGAGAAGATAGTCTAAATACTCGCGCTCGACCTCCTCCCAGGTGCGGCTGCCAAAATCCAGGCCCCTACACGGACGCATCGGTGTGGCCTGTATCTGCGGGACTTCTTCCGTTTGCACCTCCGGAGCCAAGACCCGATAGATCGGCGGCAGATCAAGGCGACTAATTTCATCCTTGCGGCAGACCACGGTGAGATACTTGGCCAGGTTTTCCAGCTCCCGAATATTCCCCGGCCACGGGTAAGCAAACAGCAACGCCAGCACCTCGCGGTCCGGCTGCTTCGGTAAAATCCCGTTTTGTGCCGCCTCCCGCAGGAGGAAAAGATTGAACAGCAGCGGGATATCCTCCGGCCGATTGCGCAGGGGCGGCAATGCTATGGGCAGGACCGAGAGACGATAAAAAAGGTCGCGGCGAAACGATTTTTCCGCGACCTTTCGTTCCAGGTCTCGGTTGGTGGCCGCCACCAGACGGACATCGACCTGCTTCGTCTTTGTGCTGCCAAGCGGCTTGATCTCGTTGTTCTGGATCACCCGCAGCACCTTGGCCTGGAGTTCGATGGGCATGTCGCCGATCTCATCCAGGAAGAGGGTGCCGCCGTCGGCCGCCTCAAAAAGCCCCATCTTGTCCTTGACCGCACCGGAAAAGGCACCCTTCTTATAGCCGAACAGCTCACTCTCCAGCAGTGTTTCCGGGATGGCGCTACAGTTTTGCACCACCAAAGGCTGGTCGCGCCGGGGACTCAGCCGATGCAGGCGGGTGGCCACCAGTTCCTTGCCGGTTCCTGATTCGCCGGTGATGAGCACCGGGTAATTGGTGGCCGCGTAGCTGTCGAGCTTTTCTATAACCTGCTGGAATGCAGCGCTCTGGCCCACTACCAGTCCATCCTCCTTGAGGGCCGCCAGCTCGCTCTGGAGAAGGCGGCTCACCCCCACCTGACGATCGTACTCCAAGGCATTGGAAAGGGCCACGGAACCGATATTCACCAGCTCTTGGAGAAAATCGAGATACTCCTTTTCCAGGTTGAGCGTGGAGTGTTCGGGATTGGTGTCGATGACCTCCACCGCCCCGTACACCCTCCCGTCTTTCAGCAGCAGCGGAAAAGCGAGGATGAGACTGCTCTTGATGCTGAGATCCGCCTCAATGGGTTGAAAATGACGCGAGTCGCCATCGGGCCGAGAAAGGACCATTTTGCCCGTTTCAATGACCAAGCGCACCAAGCTCTTCGTCGCAAGCGGCAGGCATTGCCCCTTCACCTTCTCGCTCTCTATTCCCTCTGCCTCAAGACAACAGAACCCCTCTTCCTCCCGAATCCAGACGGAGCCGCGGTCCACGTTCTGCAGCCGAAGCAGAGCCCGCAAAAACTTGCGTTGCAGCGCCTGCGGATTCAATTCATCGGAAAAAGATTTGAAGAGTTCGATTAATGATTCTTTCATACTGACAACATATCACCTTTTAGTCGAAATACAATTATCTATAATGAAATATAATCATTCAGCCCTCTTTTTTGGGCAAAAAAAGACCGGGTCAGCATCGCTGCTGCCCGGCCTTGCTTTTCTCTACGCGATAAGCGAACGGCTATTCTGCTGGTGCCACCTCTCGACCCGCCTTGAGGTCAGCGCCTTCCAGATAACGCCGGATGGACTCCGCCGCCTCCTTGGCTTGGAACACCGCCTTGGCCACGGTCTGGGGTCCCAGGACCGCGTCGCCCGCGGCAAAAACCCAGTCCACCGAGGTTTGCATGGTGATCTCGTCAACCACATAGGTGCCCCAGCGGGTCATGGTAAAATCGAGCCCGGAACCGGCGGTGGAATCCACATCCTGACTGATGGCCGGGATGATGGCGTCCGCCTCGATCATGAAGTTGGAGTCCTCAACCACCTCCGGCCGACAGCGGCCCGAGGCGTCGCACGCCCCAAGCTTCATCCGCAGGCACTCGATCTTGGTCAGCCGTCCGTTTTCGCCGTGGATCCTCACCGGAGCGGCCAGCATCTCGATGCGCACCCCTTCCTCCTCCAGATGATGGATCTCGGCCTGGGCTGCGGGCATCTCCGCTTTTGTCCGACGGTAGAGGATAAAGACCTGATCCGAACCGGTACGGAGCGCGGTGCGGGCACAGTCGATGGCCACGTTGCCGCCGCCCACCACCACCACGTTACGGCCAAGGTTAAGCTTCTCGCCGACATTGACCCTCCGGAGGTAATCGACCCCGTGGAGTACACCCGCGAGTTCCTCGCCCTCTACGCCGAGCTTGCGGCTGGCATGCGCCCCAGGCCCGAGGAATACCGCGGCAAAGCCCTCGTTTTTCAAATCCTGTAGGCTCTTATCCTTACCGATGGTGATGTTGTTGACCATGGTGACCCCACAGTTGCGCAGGGCGTCGAATTCCGCCGCAATGATCGGCCGGGGCAGACGGTAGGCGGGGATGCCCACCGCCAGCATGCCGCCGGAAACCGGCAGACTCTCGAAGATGGTGCAGTGGTATCCAAGGTGGGCCAGGTAATAAGCCACAGACATCCCGGCCGGGCCGGAACCGACAATGGCCACCCTTTTATCCTTGGGCAATGCGCAGGCCTGGAGCAGGTTCTTGTTGTTTGCCACCATCCAGTCAACGATATAGCGCTCGAGCATGCCGATGGCCACCGGCTCACCCTTTTTCCCCCGGATGCAGTGCCCCTCGCACTGGAACTCATGGGGGCAAACCCGCGAGCAGATGGCAGGAAGCGAGTTGGTCTGCCGATCCAGCCAGTACGCCTCCTCGATCTTGCCTTCCCGCAACAGCTTAATAAACCCGGGGATGTCGTTATGGACGGGGCAGGCCTCCCGGCATTTTGGTTTTTTGCATTGCAGGCACCGCTCCGCCTCAAGCTGGGCAGCCTCAGCCCCATAGCCGGAAACAACCTCGTCAAAATTCCTGATCCGCCCGGCAACGGGCAATTCCCGTGGAAATTGCCGGGAAATGTTCATCCTTTCTTTTGCCTCCATCACTGCCTCCTACCCGGAAAATTAAAACCCATCGGTACAAGTACCGATATTTATCATAATAACGACGAGTTAGCCTTCAACTTAATACAAGGTAATATGTTTTCAAAAGCATTTCATGCATAAATTCTCCATCCTGGCAATTGCATTACTCCCATTCCTGCCCAAATGGAAGAAATCCCTGCACAATTGGTCAAAACAGAGCCAAATACGCTTGACAATTCAGGGGATATCCCGCAATCTGAAACAACTAGGCAGCAATAATTAGCAGAAAAACCGCGAGCGAAATATTCCATGAAAGCAGAATTTATAAATCCATTTTTAACTGCCGCCAAAAATGTTCTGGAAACAATGGCGCAAACTCAGGTAACTCCGCAAAAACCTCGGCTGAAAGACGGCACCACCTCGTATGGCGAGGTCACCGGCATCATCGGCATGACCTCCGCAGATATCACCGGCTCCATGATCGTGAGTTTTACGGAAAAATGCATCCTGAAGATCGTCGCCAACATGCTGATGGAAGAGCCTAAAGAGAAGATTGACGATGAGGTTGTTGACGCTGTTGGCGAACTGACCAATATGATCTGTGGTGGCGCCAAAGCCCAATTGGCCAAGCTGGATCACAGGTTCGAACTTGCCACCCCCAACATGGTCGTTGGCAAGGGGGTGGAAATCTCCTATTACTCCAAGGCGCCAACCATTGTTATCCCCTTCGAAACCGCGAATGGTTCTTTTGTTGTTGAGGCAAACCTCAGCGAAAAACAGTAAGGGTTCCCCTCCCCATTGCCAGATAAAAAAAGCCGCTCGTTGCCGAGCGGCTTTTTAATTACCAGTGTCTCTCTTTTCTTCTTCTCAGGAAGCCTTTTTCCTCTCGGCAACCTTCAGTCGACTCAAGGCCCTTTGCAAGGCAGCCTCGGCCCGGGTTCGATCAAACCTTTCCTTCTGGGCCTGTGCTTCAGCCAGGCGCTTCTCCGCCCGCTCCTTGGCCCGCATCGCACGATCGACATCAATATCTGTCCCGCGCTCCGCAGATTCAACAAGAAAGGTCAGCTTGTTATTGGACACTTCACAAAACCCGCCACTCACCATCAGGGTTTCTTCCTGAGCACCTGTCTTAAAGGTCAGGACACCTGTCTTGATCGTGCTCAAAAAAGGCGCATGGTTGGCAAGAACACCAAATTCACCGCCGTACCCAGGAGCGGTGACAATGTCAACCTCCTGGCTCACTACAGCCCCTTTGGGAGTTACCACTTCCAACTTTAATTTTTCAGCCATGGGTAATCCTCAAGTCCTCGCCGATCCCACCATGGGGACCGGCAAGTCAGTCAATTCCTTAAGCAGCGGCCTTCTCTTTATTGGCTTTCTCAACCGCCTCTTCAATGCTGCCGACCATGTAGAAAGCGATCTCAGGCAGCTCATCATGCTTGCCTTCCAGGATCTCTTTAAACCCGCGCACTGTATCGGCAACCTTAACGTACTTGCCGGCCATACCGGTGAAGGTCTCTGCAACGGTGAAGGGCTGAGACAGGAAACGCTGGATCTTCCGCGCGCGGGTAACCAGGGTCTGGTCCTCTTCGGAGAGCTCGTCCATACCAAGAATTGCGATGATGTCCTGCAGGTCTTTGTATTTCTGGAGACTGGTCTGCACGCCACGGGCTACCAGGTAATGCTCTTCGCCCAAAACATTGGGGTCGAGAATCCGGGAAGTGGAGTCCAGGGGATCAACCGCCGGGTAGATACCAAGCTCTGCGATCTGGCGGGAAAGAACAACGGTTCCGTCCAGATGGGCAAAGGTGGTGGCCGGAGCCGGGTCGGTCAAGTCGTCAGCCGGTACGTAAACGCACTGTACTGCGGTGATGGAACCCTTGTTGGTGGAGGTAATCCGCTCCTGGAGGGCACCGAGATCGGTGGCCAGGGTGGGCTGATAACCAACCGCAGAAGGAATACGGCCAAGAAGCGCGGAAACCTCGGCGCCTGCCTGGGTAAACCGGAAGATGTTGTCAACAAAGAAGAGTACGTCCTGGCCTTCCTCATCACGGAAATACTCCGCTGCAGACAAGCCGGTCAAGGCAACACGAGAACGAGCTCCTGGCGGCTCGGTCATCTGCCCGTAAACCAAGGCAGCTTTCGGCAAAACGCCGGAATCTTTCATCTCGTGGTAGAGATCGTTTCCTTCACGGGTCCGCTCGCCAACCCCGCAGAATACCGAAATACCACCATGATGCATGGCGATGTTGTTTACCATCTCCATCATGATAACGGTCTTGCCGCAACCAGCGCCGCCGAACAGCCCCATCTTGCCGCCACGGGGGAAGGGAACCAGCAGGTCGATAACCTTGATGCCGGTCTCAAGAACGTGCACCTCGGTGGACTGATCGGTAAAGGCAGGGGCAGCACGATGGATGGTGCGCATCTTATCGGAGGCAATGGGCCCCATGCCGTCAACCGGACGACCAACCACGTTCATGATCCGGCCAAGGGCAGGAGCACCGCAGGGGATCTCAATGGGCTTACCGGTATCCGTGCACTCCTGGCCGCGAACCAGGCCGTCGGTCTGATCCATGGCAACGCAGCGAACCACGTTATCGCCAAGATGCAGGGAAACCTCGATGATCAGGTTGCCGGGCTCGTCACTGATACCCTTGTTGCTCACCTGCAGAGCATTCATGATCTCGGGCAGGTTGTCCGGCTCAAACTCAACGTCTACAACAGGTCCGATGACCTGAACAATTTTACCAATTCTTGCTGCACTCATTGCAAAGCCTCCTCAGCTAGTACTTACGTTGACAATCTATGACAGCTGAATGAATCAGCCTGATTTCACCTGGTTACTTCAAAGCCTCGGCACCGCCGACAATATCCATCAATTCAGCGGTGATACCAGCCTGCCGCGCCTTGTTGTAAATCAGGGTCAGGCTGTGGATGATATCCTTACAGGCGTTGGTGGCGTTATCCATGGCGCTCATCCGAGCGGCATGCTCGCTGGCGCTGACTTCAAGCATGGCATGGTAGACCATGACATTCATGTAGAGCGGCAGCAGCACTTCCATGATTTCCTCGGTGCTCGGCTCATAGATGTAAGAACCTGCCGCCGAAGAAGTTGCCCCCACTGCCGCCACGGCATCCGGCTGAATGGGCAGAAACATCTGCTCAGCAGGACGCTGCACGGCAACGCTTTTGAATTTTCCGAAAACAATCCGAACTTCATCGCTGTCACCGGCCAAAAAGTTTCCGGCAATATCCTGGGCGATGGTCCGAGCATTGAACATCTGGAAGGTGCCCATCAGGTCGGTGTACCGCTGACGAATCTTGCCGGTTTTCCGGAAATAGCTGGCACCCTTCTTGCCGACGCAGACGAGAGTTACCTTCTTGCCCTCTGACTCGAGTTTGGCAATAAGCTTGTCGGTCATCTTCATGATATGGGCGTTAAAGCTTCCGCACAGGCCACGATCCGAGGTGACCACCAGGATCTCCACGGTCTTGACCTCACGCTTCTCCATGAGGGGAAACGCGCCCGAATCCATGGCCGAGGAAAGATTGCCCATGGCCGCGTTGAACTTCTCGGCATAGGAACGAAAATCTTCCATCTTCTGCTGCGCCCCGCGAAGCTTGGCCGCAGCAACCATATTCATGGCCTTGGTGATCTGGGCAGTTTTCTTTACCCCACCAATCTTTGTTTTTACATCTTTTAGGCTCGGCATGAGACCTTACCCCCCTTATTTAAGGCCTTTGGCAGCCTTGAAAGATTCCCCGAAAGCCTGCAGAGTGGCCCGGATTTTTTCTTCCAGGGCGGCATCAATGGCTTGCTTTTCCTTCAGGTCATCGTAGATGCTCGGCTGGTTTTTCTCGATATGTGCGTACAGCTGCTGCTCATACTCAGCCAGAGAGTCAATGGGCAGAGTGTCGAGATAGCCGCGGGTACCGGCGAAAAGGATACAGA
>Ga0334722_10006751_pt1 | contig 11263 bp, 12 predicted proteins | sample C3_bottom_MG_FD_207210 | JGI IMG/M metagenome (GOLD analysis project Ga0334722, IMG submission 207210) | Sediment microbial communities from Yellowstone Lake, YNP, Wyoming, USA - C3_bottom | ecosystem: Environmental > Aquatic > Freshwater > Lake > Sediment | place: USA: Wyoming | collected...
GAAGGGACTCGAACCCCCACAGTGTCTCCACCGCATGGACCTGAACCATGTGCGTCTACCAATTCCGCCACCTGGGCACAAGGTGCGCAATTCTATAGGAATCAAGAATTTTGTCAACGCAGAAGCCCACTAAGCGGAATCCTATTGCGCGCTCGGCGCGCAATCCAGACCCGCGCTCCGCGAGCAATCCAGCTCCGCGTTCGGCGCGCAATCCAGACCCGAGCCCGGCCCGCAAGCCGGACGTACGCACCGGCGGCGCACCCGCACGGGAAGCGCGTGATCCGCACTATGCGCGCGAGGCCGAACGCTACGAAAATCCGCTCCCCAGCCGCGAACTGATACTCGACACCCTGGCCAAGGAAGGAATCCCGGTGCAGGAAGAGAGCCTGTGCCAGCTGCTGCATATCGAGCCGGGTGAAGAGGACAGTTTCCGCCGGCGGCTGCGGGCGATGGAGCGCGAAGGCCAGATCATGCGCAACCGCCGCGACGCGATCCTGGTTGCGGGCAAACTCGATCTGGTCGCGGGCCGCGTCGAAGGCCATCCTGACGGCTACGGTTTTCTCGTGCCCGACGAAGCCGGGCCCGACATGTTCCTTTCCGAAAAGGAGATGCGCAAGGTGCTGCATGGCGACCGCGTCATGGCGCGCGCCAGCGGCGTCGACCGGCGCGGACGCCCGGAAGGGGCTATCGTGGAAATCATTTCGCGCGCCAATACGCGTCTGGTCGGACGGCTGCACAAGCCGCACGGCGTCGCCTTTGTCGCCGCCGAGAACCGGCGCATCAGCCAGGATATTCTGATACCGCCAGGAGCGGAGATGGGCGCCACCCCCGGCCAGGTGGTGACGGTGGAAATCGTCGCCCAGCCGAACAAGAACGCGCAGCCCGCGGGGCGCATCGTCGAAGTGCTGGGCAACTACGCCGATCCCGGGATGGAAATCGAGATCGCGCTCCGGAAACACGAACTGCCCTACGAATTCTCGAGCGCGGTGACGCGCTTCGCGGAAAAGCTCCCCGACGAGGTGCGCCCGAACGACGTGAAGGGCCGCGAGGACCTGCGCGCTTTGCCGCTGGTGACCATAGACGGCGAGACGGCGCGGGATTTCGACGATGCGGTGCACTGCAAGCGCGAGGGCAGGGGCTTCCGCCTGTGGGTCGCCATCGCCGACGTGAGCCACTACGTGCGCCCCGGCGATGTGCTGGATGTGGCGTCGCGCGAACGCGGCAATTCGGTGTATTTCCCGCGCCGCGTGATCCCGATGCTGCCGGAGAAGCTCTCCAACGGCCTGTGTTCGCTCAATGCGAACGTGGATCGCCTGTGCATGGTGTGCGAGATGAGCGTGGATGCGTCGGGCGAAATCGGGACCTACCGGTTTTATCCCGCGGTGATGCGCTCGCAGGCGCGGCTCACCTACAACCGGGTGGCGGCTGCGCTCGGTCTGCAGCCCGTGACCGGCGAACCGGTGCCGGCGCAACTGGTGCCGCATCTGCAGGATTTGTACGCGCTGTATCACGTGCTGGCCAAGGCGAGAGAGAAGCGCGGCGCCATCGATTTCGAGACCATCGAAACGCAGATGCTGTTCGACGATCAGGGCAAGATCGCGAACATCGTCGCGACGCAGCGCAACGACGCGCACCGGTTGATCGAGGAATGCATGCTGGCGGCCAACGTCTGCGCTTCCGATTTTCTGAAGAGCCGCAAGCATCCTGCGCTGTACCGCGTGCACCAGGGGCCGACGCCGGAAAAGCTGGAGGCGCTGCGGATTTTTCTCAAGCAGTTCGGGCTGGATCTCACCGGGGGCGAGACGCCGCACGCCAAGGACTACGCCAAGCTGCTTGCCAGGATCAAGGGCCGCCCCGATATCCAGCTGCTGCAGACGGTGTTGCTGCGGTCTCTCAAGCAGGCGCAGTACAGCCCGGAGAACGTCGGCCACTTCGGCCTAGCCTACGAGGCCTATACCCATTTCACCTCGCCCATCCGGCGCTATCCGGACCTGGTGGTGCATCGCGCGATCAACGCCGCGCTCGCGGGCAAGAGCTACAGCCCGGGTGACTGGGAGGATCTCGGCGCGCATTGCTCCATGACCGAACGCCGTGCCGACGAGGCGACGCGCGACGTCGAGTCCTGGCTCAAGTGTTTTTACATGCAGGACCGCATCGGCGAGGAGTTTCCGGGATCGATCAGCGCGGTCACCGGTTTCGGCATATTCGTCGCGCTGGACGACGTCTACGTCGAAGGCCTGGTTCACATCTCCGAACTGGGCGAGGACTACTATCATTTCGACGCCGCCAGGCACCAGTTGCTGGGCGAGCGCACCGCCAAGCGCTATCGCCTCGCCGACCGCGTGCGGGTGAAGCTGGTGCGGGTGGATCTGGATTCGAGCAAAATCGATTTCCGACTCGCCGAAGACAGCGCTCCGAAGAAGAAAAGGGGCTGAGCCGTGAGCGCGACCAGTTTCATTCACGGCTTTCACGCGATTACCGCGCGCCTGCGCCTGGACGCGAAAAGCGTGCACGAACTGTATTGCGACAGCGCGCGCGCCGACCCGCGCATGCGCGACCTGATGAAGCTCGCCGACGGTCTTGGTTTGCGCGTGCTGCAGGTGGATGCGCGGCGGCTGGACGGCATGGCGCCGCCCGGAAGGCACCAGGGCGTGGTGGCCAGAGTTGACGCGGTGCGCCGGCACGTCTCCCTCGAGGACTTGCTCGATGATCTGAAGGAGCCGCCCCTGCTGCTGGTGCTCGACGGCGTGCAGGATCCGCACAACCTCGGCGCCTGCCTGCGCGTGGCCGATGCCTCCGGCTGCCATGCGGTGATCGCGCCCAAGGACCGCGCCGTCGGGCTGTCGGCCGCGGTGATCAAGGTGGCGAGCGGCGCCGCGGACAGCGTGCCCTATATCGCGGTCACCAATCTGGCGCGCACCCTGCGCGAATTGAAGGAACGCAACATCTGGGTGGTGGGGGCGGATTCGGAGGCGAAGGAGGCGCTTTATTCGGCGCAGCTGCCCGTCGCGCTCGCCTGGGTGCTGGGCGCTGAAGGCGAGGGCCTGCGGCGCCTGACGCGCGACACCTGCGACCAACTGGTGAAAATTCCCATGCTGGGGCAGGTAGAGAGCCTCAACGTATCGGTGGCAAGCGGCGTGGTGCTGTTCGAGTCGCGCCGCAGGCGCTCGGCCAGGGCCTGACTACGCGGCGCCTGAGAAATACTTGCCTTTGGAGGCACTTTCCCTTTATAATCACGCGCTTTTCACCGATTGCCGGTTCGTCGTTGTGGTTGTGCGACGGTCCGGCTTACCTTGCCTCACCGCGACGCATGACGGGAGGCTTAACCCATAAGGAGACTGCATGCGACATTACGAAATCGTATTCATCGTCCATCCCGATCAGAGCGAGCAGGTGCCCGCGATGATCGAGCGCTACCGCAGCACCATCACCGGACGCAAAGGCACGATCCACCGCCTCGAAGACTGGGGCCGGCGCCAGATGACTTTCCCCATCGCCAAGATGCACAAAGCGCACTACGTGCTGATGAACATCGAGTGCGATCAGGAAACCCTGGACGAACTCGAGCATTCGTTCAAGTTCAACGACGCCGTGCTGCGCCATCTCACCGTGCAAATGAAGGCCGCGGTCACCACGCCTTCGCCGATGATGAAGGAAGAGAAATCGCGCTCGGTGCTGAACGGCGACGCGCCGAGGGCGGCCGACGCTCCGAGGCAGGCTGAAGCGGCTGAAACGACCGTCGCCGCGACGACGGCCGCCGCTGCCTGAGCATATTGGACAATCAGTTCGTGCTGTCCGGCAATTTGATCGAACTCGACGCGCTGCGCCATACGCCTGCCGGCATTCCGGTGGTCAATTTCCGGCTCAGCCACGCGTCCGAGCAGATCGAGGCCGGGCACATGCGCGCGGTGCAGTGCGAGGTGGCTGGTCTGGCCTTCGAGCGCGAAGCGCGCCTGATGGCCGCGGCCCGGCCGGGAATGCAGGTGAAAGTCACCGGATTCCTGGCAGGCAAGAGCCGCGACAGCAAGCAGCTGGTACTACACGCAACCAACATTGAATTCGTAGAAGGAGTTTGACATGCCACCACCAAGAAGAGGCGCCAAAGGTAAAGGCAAGAACCTCAAGAAAGACGACAAGAAAGGCGGGCGCCAGCTGTTCAAGCGCCGCAAGTTCTGTCGCTTTACCGCGGAAAAAATCGAGTGGATCGATTACAAGGATATCGAGATACTCAAGGACTTCATCAATGAGAACGGCAGGATCATCCCGGCGCGCATCACCGGCACCAAGGCCGGCTATCAGCGCCAGCTGGGTGTGGCGATCAAGCGCGCGCGCTATCTGGCGCTGCTTCCCTACACCGATCTGCACTAAAGGAACCCAGCCATGCAAATCATACTGCTGGAAAAAGTAGTCAACCTCGGCGGGCTCGGCGATGTGGTCAAGGTCAAGGAGGGCTATGCCCGCAATTTCCTGATCCCGCAGGGCAAGGCCAAGCGCGCCACGCCCGACAATCTGGCCGCGTTCGAGGTGCGCCGCGGCGAGCTGGAGAAGGCGCAGATGGACGCGCTGACCAAGGCGCAGGAACTGGGTTCCAAGATCGACGGCCTGACGGTCCAGGTCACGCGCAAGACCGGCGTGGACGGGCGTCTGTTCGGTTCGGTCACCACCCACGACATCGTCGAGGCGCTGCAAGCGCAGGGCTTCGAGATCGAGCGTGCTGCAGTCCGTATGCCGCAGGGGCCGCTGAAGCAGGTCGGCGACAATTCCATCGCCATCGGGCTGCATTCGGACGTGGTCGTGCATATCACGGTTTCGGTGCTGGGCGAAGCTTCAGAGTAGCCGGCAAGCCGTTGATTAAAAGAGGCCGGGGTTCCGGCCTTTTTTTATTCAAGATTGCCGATTACGGTGAAAGAACGTTGCGCGCTGTCGCGCGCCAACCGCGCTTTTCGTACGGATGAGAAGCATATCCGTACGAAAAGCGCGGTTATGGATAAGACCCGGGATAGCTTGAGTGGGTTCTTTTTCCGAGATCCTCGATGGTGCACGGATGTGCTTTTCATCCGTGCGCCATCGAGGATCCGCGCGGACGGGACGCCGTCCGCGCAAGCTCCGGCGTTTCAGTTCGACGTATCCTGCTATCGTGCGCCAAACCTGTATTTGGCGCGGATGAAAAGCGTATCCGCACCAAAACAAGGTTATGGATAAAAACAGGGACATCTTGGAGTAGAATTTGCCATCCCATAAAGCATCTCCCATGGCCCAACCCAACTCTCAAGTCGTAAGCGATCCGCAGCTGGTGCAGCTGCGGGTTCCGCCGCATTCGATCGAGGCGGAGCAGTCGGTGCTGGGCGGTTTGCTGCTCGATAACCAGGCCTGGGAGCGCGTCGCCGACATCCTGGCGGAAAGCAATTTCTATCGCGACGACCATCGGCGGATTTACCGCCATATCGGCAAGCTGATGGAGAAGAATCGCCCGGCCGACATGGTCACGGTGTTCGAGTCCATAGAACAGAGCGAAGACAAGGACAAGACCGGCGGACTGGCTTATCTGGGCGCTCTGGCGCAAAACACCCCTTCGGCGCACAACATCCGGCGCTACGCCGAAATCGTGCGTGAGCGCGCGATCCAGAGGCGGCTGATCGAAGTGGGCACCGGCATCGCCGACTCCGCCTTGAACCCGATGGGCAAGGAAGTCGCCAAGTTGCTCGACGAGGCCGAGTCGCGCGTGTTCGAGATCGCCGAGGCGGGCGCACGCGGGCATCAGGGGCTGGTCGAGATCCAGCCTATCCTGGCGCAGGTGATGGAGCGCATCGACATGCTCTATCACCGCGACAATCCCTCCGACATCACCGGGCTTGCCACCGGCTTCAACGATCTCGACCAGAAGACCTCGGGGCTGCAGCAGGGCGATCTGATCATCGTCGCCGGCCGGCCGAGCATGGGCAAGACCGCGTTCGCACTCAACATCGCCGAGCATGTGGCGGTAAACGACAGACTGCCCGTGGCGGTGTTCAGCATGGAAATGGCGGGTTCGCAACTGGCGATGCGCATGCTCGGGTCGGTCGGGCGGCTCGACCAGATGAAGCTGCGTACCGGGCGCCTGACCGATGAGGACTGGAGCCGGTTGACCGACGCCGTGGGCAAGGTCCACGACGCGCCGATTCATATCGACGAGACGCCGGCATTGAACTGTCTCGAACTGCGCGCGCGCGCGCGCCGCATGCACCGCCAGTACGACGGGCTGGGCCTGGTGGTGGTCGATTATCTGCAGTTGATGTCGTCCACGTCCTACGGTGAGAATCGCGCCACCGAGATTTCGGAAATCTCGCGCTCGCTCAAAGCGCTGGCGAAAGAGCTGCATGTGCCGGTGGTGGCGCTGTCGCAGCTCAACCGCAGCCTGGAGCAGCGCCCCAACAAGCGCCCGGTGATGTCCGATCTGCGCGAATCCGGCGCCATCGAGCAGGACGCCGACGTGATTCTGTTCATCTACCGCGACGAAGTCTACAACCCGGAATCCGCCGACAAGGGCAAGGCCGAGATCATCATCGGCAAGCAGCGCAACGGCCCGATCGGCACGCTCAACCTGACGTTCATCGGCGAGTACACGCGCTTTGAAAATTATGCCGATCCAGGTCGGTATTGACCTGGATCGGCATAATTTCGGCGTAGACTAACCTGCGATAGCAGGTTATGTCGGAGCCAAAACTACGCGGATCCTGGCCGGTATTGAACCGACCATTTTGCAGCGATCGATCCAAGCAACCCGGAGGTCCTATGGCTGAACCCGCATGTCCGCAGAAACTCCCTTACGTGCTCGATCTGGTCCCCGGCGATTACTGGTGGTGCGCCTGCGGCCTGTCGAAGAACCAGCCGTTCTGCGATGGCTCGCACAAGGGCGGGCCGTTCACCCCGGTGAAATTCACCGTGGCCAAGGCCGAGAAGCTGGCGCTGTGCGGCTGCAAGAAGACACATACGCCGCCGTTTTGCGACGGTACGCACAAGTCGCTGTAAAGCTGCAGCTGCGGAGATCGGCGCAGCTAAGGCTGCAATGCACTGTCTGGCGCGGCCGGCGGCCCGGCCGCGCGGATCACCGATTACGCACGGACGATGAGGCTGTCCGTGCATAATCGGCGATCTTGAATTAACCCAAAAAAACGTTTTTGCCTTTATCCATAACCGTGTTTTTGGTGCGGATACGCTTTTCATCCGCGCAAAAAGCAGGGTTGGCGCGCAGAGCGCGCAATCGTCGTTCGGCTACCCTGCAAGACAATACCGGACACTTCGAACTGCGACTAACCTAAAGCACTTCCGCCGCATGGTCAGCCAGCCGCGAGCGCTCGCCGCGCTGCAGCGTGACGTGGCCGCCGTGGGCCCAGCCTTTGAAACGATCGACGACGTAGGTGAGGCCGGATGATCCCTCGGTAAGGTAGGGCGTGTCGATCTGCGCGATATTGCCCAGGCACACCACCTTGGTTCCGGGGCCGGCGCGCGTGATCAGCGTCTTCATCTGCTTGGGCGTGAGGTTCTGCGCTTCGTCGATGATCAGGTATTTGTTGAGGAAGGTGCGGCCGCGCATGAAATTGAGCGACTTCACCTTGATGCGCGAGCGGATCAGGTCGCGCGTCGCGGCGCGTCCCCACTCGCCGCCTTCGTCGTCGGACTTGTTGAGCACGTCGAGGTTGTCCTCCAGCGCGCCCATCCAGGGGGTCATTTTTTCTTCCTCGGTGCCGGGAAGGAAGCCGATGTCCTCGCCTACCGGAACCGTCACGCGGGTGATGATGATCTCGGAAAAGATCTTGTTCTCCAGCGTCTGCATCAGCCCGGCCGCCAGGGTGAGCAGCGTCTTGCCGGTGCCGGCCTGGCCGAGCAGGGTGATGAAATCCACATCCGGGTTCATCAGCAGATTGAGGGCGAAATTCTGCTCGCGATTGCGCGCGGTAATGCCCCAGACGTTGTTCTTCTGGTGCGAAAAATCCCTGATGGTTTCCAGCACCGCCGTGCGCCCGGTCTGCTCGCGCACGATCGCGTGCAGCGGATGCCCGCTTTCCTGGTAAACGAATTCGTTGACCAGCAGATGCTGGCACAGCGGCCCCTTGACGCGGTAAAAGGTGCGCCCGTCCTTTTTCCAGGACTCCATGTCCTTCCCGTGCTGGTCCCAAAAGTCCGCCGGCAGCTCGCGCACGCCGGTGTAGAGAAGGTCGATATCCTCCAGCACCTTGTCGTTGAAATAGTCCTCGGCGGCGAGCCCGAGCGCGCGCGCCTTGATGCGCATGTTGATGTCTTTGGACACCAGGATGACCTGCCGCTGCGGCTGCTGCCGCTGCAGGGCCATGACGACGCCGATGATGTGATTGTCCGCCTTGCCCAGAGCGAGGGACTCGGGCAGCGCGCTGTCGAGCACCTGCGTCTGCAGCAGCAGCTTGCCGGTGGCGGGATCGGCCGCGTGGCGCTTGAGCGGGATGCCTGCATCGATCTTGCCGGCGACGCTGCTGACGATGTCGTCCAGGTAGCGGCTTGCCTGACGCGCATTGCGCGCGACCTCCGAGATGCCTTTCTTGTTGTTGTCGAGTTCCTCCAGCGTCATGATCGGCAGGAACACGTCGTGTTCCTCGAAGCGGAACAGGCTGGTGGGATCGTGCATCAACACGTTGGTGTCGAGCACGAACAGCTTGGTCACGGACTTGCCGGATTCGGAACGGCTCTTGCGCTTGCTCATGGGCGGGTGGTCGGCATTTTCATCGAATGCCGCATTGTTATTAGAGGGTTTTAACAAAATCGAATACCTCCTGCACATGTCCGGGAACTTTGACGCCGCGCCACTCGCGGCGGATGACGCGCTCGCGATCGATAACGAAGGTGCTGCGCTCGATGCCGCGCACCTGCTTGCCGTACATGTTCTTCATTTTGATCACGTGGAACTGGCTGCACGCGGTCTCTTCGGTGTCGGCCAGCAGGTCGAAGGGGAAGCCGTGCTTGGCTTTGAAGTTCTCATGCGACTTGAGACTGTCGCGCGATATGCCGTAAATGCCGCAGCCCAGCTTGCGGAATTCCGGGTACAGATCGCGGAACTGCAGGCTCTCCGTGGTACAACCCGGGGTGTTGTCCTTGGGATAGAAGTAGAGCACCAACAACTTGTCTTTGACCGCGGAAAGTTGGAACGTCGCCTCCCCGGTACAGGGCAGGGAAAAGTCCTTAACTATCTGTTTATTCATATATTCCTGTGAGCTGGCCGAGGCCGGCCTGCGATCTATTGTTGATGAATCGCGGCGGGAACGCAACCCCAATCGCGCGCGCCGCCGGAATCCGCCTCAGCCGATAAAACGCTCGAGTTCGCCGGCCACCTCGCCGGGTTGCTCTTCGGGCAGATAGTGGCCGCAGTCCAGGGCGCGTCCGCGCACGTCGCGCGCGACCGCGCGCCAGTCGGCGAGGCAATCGAACTGCTGTTCGATGACGCCGTGTCGGCCCCACAGCGCGAGCACCGGGCAGGCTATTTTGTTCTGCGCGTCGGCGCTGTCGTGTTCTAGATCGATGGATTCCGCCGCGCGGTAGTCTTCGCAGCTGGCATGGATCGCGGCCGGGTCAGAAAAACAACGCAGGTACTCGGCCATCGCGTCGGGTGCGAACACCTTCAGACCGCCGTGACGCCGCCCCATCTGGTACTTGATGAAGAACTCCGGGTCGGCGCCGATCAGCGTTTCCGGGAAAGGCGCGGGCTGGATCAGAAAGAACCAGTGGAAATAGGCTTTGGCGAGCGCGCGGTCGGTGCGTTCGAACATGGTCCTGGTCGGGCAGATGTCGAGCACCGCGAGTTTTTTCACGCGCTGCGGATGGTCCAGCGCGAGGCGGTGCGCGACGCGGCCGCCGCGATCGTGTCCGACCAGATAGAACGCTTCATGGCCCAGCGCCTGCATCGCTTCCACCTGGTCCTGCGCCATCGCCCGCTTGGAGTAGTTGCCGTGGTCGGGCAGGCCGGCCGGCTTGGACGAGTCGCCGTAGCCGCGCAGGTCGGCGGCCACCACCGTGTATTTTTCCGCCAGGCGTGGTGCGATCTGGTGCCAGATGCAATGCGTCTGCGGATAACCGTGCAGCAGCAACACCGCCGGACCCTGGCCGCCTTGCACCAGGTTGATGCTCGCCCCGCTCACCTGGATTTGCCTGCGCTCGAAGCCGGGAAAAAACGCGCTCACAGGAGGAATTCCCTGCCCTGCAGCGCGAGCGTGCCCGATCGGCCGGGAATCTCTCCCATGACCAGTTCGTGCCGCGGCAGCGCCTGCCGCTTGAGCGTGCCGAATAATTCCCGGGTGGAGATCAGCTTATACCCCATGGCCGTCCAACCCGCCAGCAGCGCTTCGAACACGGGCAGGAGCTTCATCCCCTCGAGCTCGGCATGCAGGGTGTAGACATGGCCTGTGGGCGGCGGATTTTCCGAGAGTTTGAGCAGGTGTGCCGCCACGTTGTCTGCCGTCAACCCGTCCAGGCCGATCAGTTCATCCAGCGTGGGCAGGGTGGTGGGCAACTGCGGGCAGGCGATGATCTCGCCGCGCCAGACCGGAATAAAGGGGCAGCGGCCGCGCGTGTCCGAGCAGTAGTCGAAACCCAGGCGCTGGGTCAGGCGCAGCGCGTGCAGGTTCATCTGCCAGCCGGCGGCGCCGTGGGTGAGGGCGGGTTCGCCGAAGACTTCCGAAAAGCGCAGGTAGGCCGCGCCCATTTCCTCGCCGGTCCAGCGCTCGCCGCGGCTCGCCACATGGTCCTGCCATTTCACATGGTCCCAGGTATGGATGCCGACCTCGAAACCCGCGTCGCGCGTGCCGCGCAGGATGTCCGCGCAGCGCTTGCCGATGTCGGGGCCGGGCAGCAGCGTGCCGTAGAGCAGGGTCTTGAGGCCGTAGTGTTCCAGCACCGAAGTGCGGGAGACTTTCTTCATGAACCCCGGGCGCAGCGCGCGCGTGATGGCGCGCCCGGTGTGGTCCGCGCCCAGGCTGAACAGAAAGGTCGCGCTGGCGTGGTGCCGTTGCAGCGCCTCGATCAGCCGCGGCACGCCTTCGCGCGTGCCGCGATAGGTGTCGACGTCGATTTTCAGGGCGAGTTTCATTGAAGCGACTGTCTATTTGCAGAGCCGGATGCTGCGCGGATGAAACAGGATAGTTCGAGCAGCAGCGCCCGAGCTTGCGCGGACGGCGGCCCGTCCGCGCGGATCGTCGATTTGGCACCGATGGAAAACCTATACGGGCGCAAACCACCATGGGGGCTAAAAGCAACCCCGGGG
>Ga0334722_10006752_pt1 | contig 11261 bp, 11 predicted proteins | sample C3_bottom_MG_FD_207210 | JGI IMG/M metagenome (GOLD analysis project Ga0334722, IMG submission 207210) | Sediment microbial communities from Yellowstone Lake, YNP, Wyoming, USA - C3_bottom | ecosystem: Environmental > Aquatic > Freshwater > Lake > Sediment | place: USA: Wyoming | collected...
ATTAAAGTATAGCGCTAAATCCGACATTGTCAATAATATCGTTAACAATGCAACTATGCTGGCCTGAAGCATACTGAACCGCGTTCGCTCCCATTAACAGTCAGTCAAGGAAACCCGTGAACATGAAATCGTTTGAAAATTTGGCAGTAGCGCCCTTCACCGTTCTGCACTGCCAGTACTGGCAGGGACGGTGCTGACCAGGTGACCGAGCGGACCGTCATATTGTTCGGCGGCAAGGGCGGTGTGGGCAAGACCACCTGTTCTGCTGCCACGGCGGTCGAGTTCGCGTCCCGCGGACTGAAGACCCTCATCATCACGTCGGACATGACTCCGTCCCTGTCCGACGTGTTCGAAACGCCCATCGGCGACAGCGTGACGGCGCTCGCCACGAACCTGTTCGCTGTCGAGGTCAGCCAGGAGTCCATCGTGAACCGCTGGAAGAAACGGTTCGGTCAGGACTTCCAGGACATCCTTTCCCACCTCGTCGATGTCGAGGCCCTCGATGCCGAGTCCCGCCACCAGCTCCTCGATTACATCGGCTCAGCCCCTTCGCTTCGGGAAGAGACCATGCTCGACCTCATTCTGGACATGGTCGAGAGCGGCGGTTACGAGCGGGTCGTATGGGACACCGCGCCTGCCGGCGAGACGCTGAACCTCCTCTCCATACCTTCGTTCATCCGGAAGCACCTTCGCGCAGGAGCGAAGGTGTTTCAAGGCCTCGACCAGCTCGGAAAGAAGATCACGGGCAAGCGTTCGATCGCCGGCATCATGGACGAATGGATCGCGGCCTCGGAGCGCATCTCCCGGTTCCTCGATTCCCGCGCCGCGCTCGTCATCGTCGCCGTTCCCGAGTCCCTAGTCGTCAGCCAGGCCAACCGTCTTATCGCGCTCCTCAGGGACTACCGGGTCCATCTGCAGGGCATGGTCATTAACCGGATGGTGGAAACAACGGATTCTCCCTTCCTCGCCAGCATGAAATCGACACAGGATAAGTACCTTCCCGAACTGGTGAGCATGGCCGAAGGCCTGCCGATCGCCCGTCTTGCGCTGTCGATCAGGGAGATCAAGGGCACCAGGGCGCTGAAAGAGATCGGGGAGACGGTGGTGAAGGAGCTGAGGTTGTGACCCCTGGCCTGCCGTCGATCGCTGCTGGTATTAACCGTGTCGCACCCATGTTGTTTGGAGAGGATTGCTCATTGCCATGAAAAAACAGGTAGAATATCTGCAGCGGTTCTTTTACGACATCTGGAACGATTTCGGAAGCGTCTATCTTCTCGTGAAATATTCAGGCAACACGAGCATCGGCAAGCGCGGTTTTACTGAAGAAGAGATGAAGAAGGGGCTGATCCTCGTCTTCAATGACAAAACTAATACTACGCTGACCTGGGATGGTGACGGGAACCTCAGCTGTATCCTCGCCTTTGGTACGCGCAAGGAGAATGTGTACATTCACCACGATGACCTGCTCGGCGTCTTCTTACCGGAGGCAGGCGTGCAGTATCTCAGAAGCGATGACAGCGCTGGACCAGCGGCATCGCCTGATAAGGAGGCTGGTCAGGGCGAGACCAGGCAGGGTGATGCCAAGCAGGTCGTCTCGATGAGCAGTTTCAAGAAACGGAAGTCAACGGAGCAGCCTTGAGCAATAAACAGAAGCGGGAGAGACCGGTTTGTGCACGGCTGCTGTGAGGTGACTAGATGGCTTACAATATCACGCTTGAAGAAACGATCGATGCCGCAGTCAAGCGGTGGCAGAATCTGGAAAAGAAGAAGATGTTCGGAGGTGTCTGCTACCTGATCAAGGGGAACATGGCCTTCGGTATATATAAAGATCTTCTGATCGTGCGCATGGACAAGGAACAGGCGGCGCACAGTCTAAAGGACCGGAACGTGCAGCCCTTCGACATCACGGGCAAACCCATGGCTGGATGGATCATGGTCGGGGAAGCGGGATGGAAGAGCGCGTCCGGCCTGGAGAAGTGGATGGAGAGAGGGAAGAAGTTCGCGCTGTCGCTGCCGGAGAAAACGAGAACGGTAAAGGCAAAAAAGACCAAGACGTTAAGGGAATATAAAGTCTGATTGCAATAAAGCGGGCTCTCTATATATTGCTGTCGTGTTCAAAGTTCGCGGCAACTGACCTTTCTCGTCCCGGAAGGGAGTGGTGATTGTCGGACCTTGCATTCAGGAGATTCCTTTACGAACCTTCACCTCAGGACATTCCCGCAGATTGTAGTAATCTTCCGGGGCACAGGAGGAGCAATGGAGAGAACGGACCACATAGACAGCGAAACACTACTCGACTGTATCGTCATCGGCGCGGGACCGGGAGGGCTGCAGGCCTGCATCCACCTTGGCAGGTACAACTTCCGCGTTCTGCTGTTCCACACCCTCGGCGGTCGGACCGGCTACGCAAAGCACATCGAGAATTACCTCGGCATCCGACTTGTCTCCGGACCTGAGCTCCTGGAAACCGGCATTGCCCAGGCGAAGAGCTTCGGCGTCGCCATCGAGAACGCCAAGGTGGACCGCGTTACGGGCAGGGAAGGGAACTTCGAGGTGCTGGCAGGCGGCAAAACCTGGCGCGCGCGCTATGTTGTCGCTGCCTCAGGAGCCAAAGAGACCCTCGCGCCTTTCAAGAATCTGCACCGCTTTTTCGGCCACTTCTACTACACCTGCATGATCTGCGACGGGTACCGCACCACGGGTAAGAAGCTGCTCGTCATCGACCGTACCGCGAACGGCGTGCGCTCGAGCGTTGCCATGAAACGGATGTACACGAAGGACGTGACCTTCGTGGCCCATGGTTTCACCCCGGCGCCGGTGTACAAGGCTCTTCTCGAGGAGGAGTGCATCGGGCTGGTCGAGGGGCGGCCAGAAGAGCTGCTCGGCGAGACAATGCTCGAGGGCGTGCGGATGAACGACGGCCGCGTCATCCCCTGCGAGGTCATCTTGGGGTGGGGCGGCATCTCGCTCAATGATGAGTACCTCGGGGGGGTGGACGCGGAGCGCGACGGTGACGGGTTTAAGTTTGTGACCAAGGCCAACGGCGAGTCGAGCGTTCCCGGTCTCTTTATTCTCGGCTCGCTCCGGCAGGGACACTCGCAGGCAATCATTTCCGCAGGCCAGGGCGCTGAGGCTGCGATCGAGATCAGCACACGGATCGTCGAACTCTAAAGGTGACATCCAGTCGGCCAGACATCAAACGACAAATCCGGTAGTGAACGGAGAAACGCATTGTGGGTTCTACGCAGGTATTTCAGCCTCATACAAGGAGGCCTTCTGCTTCAATCTTTTTGAGGGGTATCTCCTTGCCATGATTATGCCGTTCTATCTTCTGCTCGTTGCAACAGGCAGCCCCGCTGGCCGCGGCGTGTTGCTGGGAGTGGCCCTGATCGCCGTCATGCTGGTCCTGTTCACCGTACGACAAACAACCATGCCCCTCGCCTACGATACAGGCGATACATCCGCATATCAGTAGAAGCGTCAGGATCATCTGGCGCACGAATGGACAGATCACGTCATCGAGGGCCGTGCCCGATGCAGGGGGGCCCTCATTTGACCTTCCCCTGCTGCTTTGCTATCCTTTCTTTATATCGTTTCAATTCCAGGGAAATGAACAGGAAGCACGTTACTCTGGCAGACAACGAGAGGGATGCCATGGCACTGCTCGACGATCATGATGCAGAGGAACTGGCGTTCCTGCGCAGCGAGGTAAGCCGGCTGCGCAGGGAGCTGAATAACGTCACGCCCTCCCTCGATATGCTGCTCAAGCGCAGGGGGTTCCGGGTCTACAAAAAAGAACCGACCGACGATCTGTTGGTCCCCGACATGCCGTTCCGCGAGAGTTATTACACCGCTTTGCACAAGTATTCCTTCCGCCTCTTTCTTCGCGACGTCATCAAGCACCAGGAGCGGTTCACGCCAGAGCAGGTGACGCGTTACGCCACAACGCGGGTCATCAGGGCCTACCTCGGTTACCTTCTCGACAGCAACATGAGCGCCGAAGGGGCCGCCGGCTTTACCCTGTCGCGCCGACCGATCACGAGCTTCGGACCAACGCTGGAATGGTACGTGGCCGAGCTGCTTAAACAGGAGTTCGGTGCAGAGACGTACTGGGGCGTCAAGTTCAGGCGGCCGAAGGTGGGCGGGGACTACGATGTGCTGGCGAAGCTTGATGGTTCTCTCCTGTATGTGGAGGTCAAATCCTCGCCGCCCAAACAGGTGACGGACAGCGAGATCGCAGCATTCCTGGACCGCGTCGATGACCTGGCGCCGGAGGCCGCCGTCTTTCTCATGGACACGGAGCTTCGGATGAAGGACAAGGTGGTGCCCCTGTTCGAGCAGGAACTGGCGAAACGCGAGGCCGTACCGCTGCCTGTGCTCAGGATCGAGAAGGAACTGTTCCACCTGCAGGACCGCATCTTCATCGTGAACGCCAAAGAGAGCATAGGCAGGAACATCGAGAAGGTCATCACCCGATATTTTCGGACGCGGTCGGTTCACGAGGACGAAGGGAAGAGGAAAGGGAGCGCCTATTCATGATCCCGCTCTGGATCAAGATTGCCTATACGCTCTTCGCCGTCATTACCGTGGCGATCTATGCTGTCAAGTACCCCTTGGGAAACTTTCTCTGGTTCTCCGATATTGCGCTGGTGCTCACGGTACCTGCGCTCTGGTTCGAAAGCAGCCTCCTCGCCAGCATGATGACGATCGGTGTTCTGGGGCCGGAGCTGTTCTGGAACATCGGCTTTTTTAGAAGGCTTGTTACGGGGAAGCGGCTGTCAGGTTTGACAGACTACATGTTCGATGCCCGCAAGCCCCGGTATCTGCGGGCGCTCTCGCTGTTCCATGTGTTCCTGCCTGTGCTCCTGCTCTGGATGGTCGCCAGACTCGGATATTCGACAAAGGCCCTGATCGCACAGACCGTCCTTGCCTGGACCGTGCTTGTGCTGACATACATGACAACCGGTCCGGAAGAGAACATAAACTGGGCGTTCGGTCCTGGTTCACTCCAGCAGAACCGGCTGCCCTCCCTGGTCTATCTGGGACTGCTTATGATCGCCTTTCCCGTGCTTGTCTATTTCCCGACCCATCTGCTGCTGCAGACGCTTTTCCTTGTAAAGCATTGAGCTCCTCAGCAGTTCCCTCACAGATTACTCACGTCGCTGCAGGGGGGTACTTCTCTTCATGAGCAAGCGAATACATTTTACCGAGGTCGGAAGCTCAGGTTAAAAAGTGCGCTATACTTATACAAAGCAGGGTTCAACTTAGTTCTATTCAGCAGGAGGGATCCATGAAGAGGGTATCGTCTGTTCCGTTCTTTGTACTGCTGGCCGCTCTTGTTGCGGCATCACCGGCATTTGCCAAGAGGGTCGAGCACCACGGGAATACAGTAGAAGCGAATGGGACCGCGGACATCTGTATCTCCTGCCACGATGGGATGCTTGCACAGCAGGTTGCGATCTGCACCGTAAAGTGCGATTTCACCACGCCTCATTCGATCATGAAGCAGTATCCGCCCCATGGCCAGCGGGATTCCTACGCATCTGTTTCAGAAGTGAACGCAAAGGGGCTCAAGATCGTGAACGGGATGGTGACCTGCATCTCCTGCCATGATCTGAAAAAACAGGCCCGGTTCCACCTGCGGGTAGATGACCGAGGGAGACTGTGCGTGATCTGCCATATCAAGCAAGGAGGCAGGTTATAGTGCTGAACATGTTCTATCACAAGGACCCAACGGTATTCCTTAAAGGAATGCCTTTCTTTTCTGTCTTCCGGACTACTTCCCCCTGCCGACCCTTACGCCGTCCTTAACCTCGTCCTCGGGATTCGTGATCACGAATGCGCCCTCGGAAACGCCCTTCTTGATCTCGGCTGACAGGCCGTTCCTTTTCCCGATCTCCACGGTGATCAGCTTCGCTCGCCCGTTCTCAACAATGAACAACGCCCACCCGTCGCCTTTCCGGAACAGTGCGCTCGCCGGTACCTGGAGCGCGTCCTTTGTCTCCCAGACCACGAAGGTCGTATCAAGACGGTAGCCGTCCCCCAGCTTGCTCCAGAGGTGGTAGGGGGAGGTGAAGTCCACGATCACGTTCACGCGCTGCTCCTCGACGCCGAGGCTCGATACTTTGGTGAAGCCAGAGGGCTCGATGACCCGCACCCGGCCCTCGAGCGGCTTGTCGCCGCCCCAGCGCTCGAACAGGACAGGGACGCCTTTATCGAGCTTCACCGCGTCGGCGGACAGGATCTCGACCTTCACCTCGAGGTTCCCGGGTTCGCCGAGGTCGATGAGCGGATCGCCGCCGTTCACCACACCCTCGCTTTCGCGAATGAGCTTCAGCACCGTGCCGTTTACGGGAGCGCGGACGACCACGTTCTTGCTGTCCGATGAAACCTGATCGGCAGCGGAATAACGGAGCGCTGCCTGGGTACGCTCAAGATCGGCCTGCGCAGCCGTGACCGCGGCATCGGCCTTCTTCGCCTCGGTCATGGCCTGGTCGAGGTCGTCCTGCGCGATATATCCCTCAACAGCGAGTCTTTTCATGCGCGTCTCGCGGTCGCGGGCGTACGCTGCGTCAGCCGCAGCTGCGCGGGTCTTCTCCCTGGCTGCGCTGACCGCGGCCTCTGCCTCGGCGCGGCTCCGGGGATCGAGGACCGTGGACCGGAGCGGCTCGAGCACAGCGACCTGCTGCCCCGTGCGCACGCGGTCTCCCGGCTCCAGGGCGATGCGTCGGAGATATCCCGACACCGGCGCGGAGACCACGAACCGGTCTTTCACCCGGGTCCTTCCTTCCTCCTCAACAGTGACGCGAAGCGGTCCGCGCTGCGATTGTGCAACGTCAACGCGCACGGGTTTTGGCAGGAACCCATAGGCCACGGCCAGGACCACGATCAGGCCGACGGTGATGACGAGAACCCTTCTGCGTGTTTGTGCGTTCATGAGAGCTCCGAAGATTAAGAAAATAGTAAAAGCAAATATTCACCACAGAGACACGGAGACACGGAGAAAATTCAGGTTCCTTCTCATAAAAAACAGTTCACGGTCGGGTGATGAGCCAACATAATGAATGATAGTGTCAAAAAATACTCTGTTCCTGTTTCTCACTCCCTCGTTTTCAAGACTTCAACCAAATCCAGATGGTCCAGCCTGTGGCGCACGATCAGTCCCGACACCGCTGCCGAGACCACGACCACAAGGGCTGACAGGGAATAGGTCGCCGCCTCGGTAACGATCGGGATCCGGAACAGGTCCGACGAGAGCTCGACAGCAACATAGGCGCAGAGCCATCTCCCGAACAAAAATCCCAAGGGTATGGCGGTCAGGGTCAGGAGCCCGAGCTCGCCCAGCAGGATGTAGGAGATCTCTCCCCGCGTGTAGCCCAGGACCCGCAGGCTCGCCAGTTCCCTGCCGCGCTCTGCCAGGCTGATCCGCGCGCTGTTGTACACCACGCCGAAGGCAATGACCCCTGCCAGCACGGTTGCTACGAAGGTGAAAAAAAGCATGGATTCGGCCTGGGTCTCGTAGAAATTCCTGATCTCGTCCTTGCGCACCACTGCGCCGGCAACGCGCGGCATCTTGACCAGGGTACGGTAGATCGCCTGCTGGTGGTCCTCATCAACGGTAATCGCCGCGCCTGAAATGACGTTGCCCTCGGCCATCATGCGGTTTAAGGCCCCCAGGTCCATGTAGCCCATCAGGCCGATGTACTCCTTGATGAGACCCGCAACGCGGACCGTGCGCACGGGCCTGCTGCCTTCCATGACCTCGACAATGATATTGTCTCCGGGCTTCACGCCAAGGATCTCGCCGAGGTAGTCGGTCAGCACGATGCCTGCGTCCGGCATGGTCTTGATGCGGAAGTTCTCGTCCAGCAAACGATAGAGCGTGCTGTCCGCTGCAATGCCGCGTATGCCGGTGCGGTAGGTCCGGTTGGCGGACCGGAGCCGCACGGACACGCTGCGGAACGGTTCTGCGCGTTCTATGCCTTCGAGGCCCAAGAGCTCGTACAATGCCTTGCCGGACGTTGCCTCGATGAACGTGACGGTCATGTCCTCCCGGTGGACCTGTCTGAACTGGATATCCACCATATAGTTGACCGTGTCCTGGAAGAACCCTCCTATGATCATGATAGCACATGCCATGGCGATGCCAATGATCGACAGAAAGGCCTTGAGCGGTCTGCGCTCCAGGTTCCGCAGGATGATACGGCTCGGCTGCGACAGGATGCTGCCGGGGATGATGTGTTCGATCGTGGTCTTCCGGTACTGCGCCGGCTGCTCGGGCCGCATGGCCTGGGCCGGGGAGATGCGCACTGCCTTCCAGACCGAATGGATCGTGCCTGCCACGGCAGCGCTGCCGGTGATGCCTGCAGCCAGAGCCACCACGCCCGGCTTGATCACGTACAGGAAGTAGGGGAACCGGTAGAATTCCATATAAATGTTCCCGAGCCCCTTGCCGAGGCGGATGCCGACCACAGTGCCTGCGATCGTGCCGATCGCCACGATCAGCAGCACGAGCTTCACGAAGTGAACGGCAACATCGGTCGTGGTGTAGCCAAAGGCCTTGAGGGCGGCGATCTGCTCGCGCTGGGTGCTCACGGTCCTGGTGATCACCACATTCAGCAGGAACGCGGCTACACTGATGAAGATCATGGGGTAGAGCCGCGCGCTCTGCTGAAGCTGTCTGAACTCCTCGGACAGGAAGCGGTGGGACATCTGGTCCTGTCGGGCATAGGAGCCGAATCCGCCGTACCGGTCGAGCACCCTGTCCAGTCTGCTGACCACGTCGGCCGCGTTCGTGCCGGGCGAGAGGGCAAGCACTGCGTCGTTGAACGCGCCTTCCATGTCGTAGGCCGTGGAGATCGCCTTCCTGCCCATCCACAGGATGCCGTAACGCTTGAAGTCCGGGCTGAGGGCGCCGGGCCGCAGCGCCAGCACGAACTCCGGCGAGAGCGCGATGCCCGTCACCGTGAGCGTTTTCCACCTCCCGTTGATCACCGCGCCAAAGGCGCTTCCCGGTACGAACCTCTGCGCCTGGGCAAAGGCCTCGCTCACCACAACCTCGTTGTCTTTCCAGGGTTCGGGCAGACGGCCTTTCCGGAGATAGGGCCGGTTCAGGAGCGGCCTGCCGTTGTCGGGCAGGGACACGAGATGAGCGGTCACGGGTTCGCTGAACCCCGGGATGTCGAGCTTCACATCAGCTGCCACGCGCGTCTCGACCATGGCCACGCCGGGAATCTCGCGGATCCGTTCCGTCAGGCTTTCGGGCGCTCGCTTGAGCAGGGCAAAGACATCGGCGAACCCATGCTCCCGGTAGAAGGTGTCCCGCGTCAGGTTCAGCGAGTCCATGACGGACAGGAACATGACAAAGGTCGATATCCCGCTCATGATCACCAGGATGATGGCGAAGGCCTGGCCTTTCATGTGCCAGAGGTCGCGGAAGAGCTTTTTGTCGAGAGCTTTCATGAGTAAACCTTTTTACCACGGAGGCACGGAGACACGGAGACAGCGAAACTAAGAAACGTATTTGCCACGGATTCACACGGATGAATGAGATTACATCTTAGCTGCCAGCAGTTAACCGTGTCCATCTGTGGTTAAAAAGTTATTCTTTCTCCGTGACTCCGTGGTTAACCTCCGCCGTTACCAATGCAGCTCGCTCGGCGGCCTGCGCACCGCGTTCGTCTCGATGTTCGCGATCAGGCCGTTCGAGAGGTGCACCACACGGTCCGCCATTGACGCGATGTCGGCGTTGTGGGTGATGATGACCGTGGGTGTGCCGAGCTCGCGGTTCACCCGTTCGAGCGCTTCGAGCACCACCACGCCGGTCTGGGAGTCCAGGGCGCCGGTCGGCTCGTCGCAAAGCAGCACGGCCGGGTTCTTCGAGATGGCCCGGGCAATGGCGATGCGCTGCTGTTCCCCACCCGAGAGCTGGGACGGAAAGTGGTCGAGCCGCTCGCTCAGGCCCACGATCGCAAGGGCGTCCTCGGGCGTCATCGGGTCCCGGGCGATCTCGGTCACCACGGACACGTTCTCGCGCGCCGTGAGGCTCGGGATAAGGTTGTAGAACTGGAACACGAACCCGACCTGGTATCGCCGGTAGTCGGTCAGTTCCCGCTCTGTGGCGAGCGTCAGCTCCTTGCCTCGGTACGTGACCCGGCCTGCAGTTGCGCTGTCCAGGCCGCCCATGATGTTCAGGAGCGTGGACTTGCCGCTGCCCGAGGGCCCGAGCAGCACGATCAGTTCGCGCGACCATAGGTCCCAGTCCACGCCGCGCAGGGCCTCCACCTTCACCTCGCCCATGTCGTAGATCTTGGTAAGGCCGCGCACCTGGAACACGATCTGCTTGCTGTTTCTCCGGGCATCCATGTCTGGTTCAAGTATATCGAAAGTTTCTCACTGATGGGGCAGGAATGAAGAACTGCTGGCAATCGCAGGGTGTCCTGGAAAGGGATGCAGGGCAAGGCACCTCAACTTAGAATTAGAGTTTGACTTCATTCCGACACTGTCTTATATATAAGAATGTATGCAACATGGCATCGCCTGAAGATCTCTCGTTCGCTCTCTGCGCGTTCTGCCACGGGAACGTAAACGTAAGGAAGGGCACATCGTTCCTTCTCTTGCCTCGGATCAACGTCACTCACTATTCTGAAAGGAGTTACTATGGAAAAGAGCACAAGGAAAAGATTTTGGATCGCGGCAGCGGGGCTGGTCATGGCCGGTATGCTTTGCCTTGCACTGACTGCAGACAACCGGAGAATATCTCCCCTCGAGGGAGCGGCAGTCTCCCAAGGTTCCGCAGCACGGGGCATTCTGGCTGCATTCGGGAAACAGCCGCTGCATTTCGAGGCGAACGAGGGACAGTCGGCGGGACCGGTAAAATTCCTGTCCCGCGGAAAAGGGTACAGCCTTTTCCTCACCCCAACGGAATCGGTCATTGCCTTGAGCAGAACGAATGCAAAAACCAGCATGCCAGGTGCGCAGAAAACTGCGGTGGTGCGCATGGCCTGGAAAGGCGCTGATCCGCGGACAACGGTAACGGGTCTTGATCGGCTCGCGGGAACAACGAATTATCTGATCGGCAATGATCGAGCGAAGTGGCGAACGGATATAGCTTCCTATGGCAGGGTGCAGTACCAGGGCCTCTATCCCGGCATCGATCTGGTCTTCTACGGGAACCAGCAGCAGCTGGAGTATGACTTCGTGGTCGCGCCGGGCGCTGATCCGAAGACCATCCGCCTCGTGTTTTCTGGCGAAGACCGGCT
>Ga0334722_10006753_pt1 | contig 11259 bp, 7 predicted proteins | sample C3_bottom_MG_FD_207210 | JGI IMG/M metagenome (GOLD analysis project Ga0334722, IMG submission 207210) | Sediment microbial communities from Yellowstone Lake, YNP, Wyoming, USA - C3_bottom | ecosystem: Environmental > Aquatic > Freshwater > Lake > Sediment | place: USA: Wyoming | collected...
CGGCCCGCTTGCAAAGGGTGGGCGTTACGAGTTGACGTCGCATTCGGGCGACATCAAGGTCTTTGCCAGCGACAAGATTGGCGTCGAAGTGACCGCCACGTCGTTCAGCGGCGACATCACGAGTGATCTGGTGCTGACATCGAAGTTCGGAGGAGACACGCCGGAGGGCCGTGGCCGGCGCCGGATGCGGCAGACGGTTCAGGGCACATTTGGGGACGGGTCCGCGGTGCTGCAGCTCACCTCGTTCAGCGGGGACATTCGGATCGTGAAGAAGTAATCGGGATTGGGGATTAGGGATTGGGGATTGGCTAATCCCTAACCCCTAACCCCTAATCCCTACTTGGGACTGGAAAGACTCACGCAGGAGCGGTCTCACCGGACACGCGGTCCGGCAGCCGCTCCTGATCTTTGTACTGCAGCTGGTACAGCCGGTAGTAGATCCCTCTCAGCGCCAGCAACTGCTGATGCGTGCCCGACTCGCGCAGTTGCCCCTTGTGCAGGACCAGAATCTTGTCCACGTCCTGAATCGTCGACAGCCGATGGGCAATGGCGATCGTCGTGCGGCCGGCCATCAACACGCGCAGCGCGTCCTGAATCAGCAGCTCGGTTTCGGTATCGACGCTCGATGTCGCCTCGTCCAGGATGAGCACGCGCGGATCGAAGGCGAGCGCGCGGGCAAACGAGAGCAGCTGTTTCTGGCCGGTGGACAGCGTTGCGCCACGTTCGGCCACAGCCGTGTCGAATCCCTGGGGCAGCCTCGCGATAAAACGATCCGCGTGCACGGCGCTCGCTGCCGCCCGCACCCGGGCTTCGTCGATGCTCGCGTCGCCCAGCCGGATATTGCCGCCGATGGTCCCCGAGAACATGTGCACATCCTGAAGCACGAGACCAAAGAGGCGCCGCAACTCTGCCAGCTCGATGTCGCGGATGTCGACCCCATCGACCAGCACGCGCCCTCGGCTCACATCGTAGAAACGCATCAGCAGGCTGATGATCGTGCTCTTCCCCGCCCCGGTGGCGCCCACGATCCCGACTCGCTCGCCAGGCGTGACCTCGAACGACACGTCGCGAAGCACGTAGTCGTCTTTGGCGTACGCAAACCAGACATGGTCGAACACGACGTGTCCGCGCCACGGAGCGGTCCGGACCGGCGCGGAACTGGCGATCACGACAGGCGTGTCGAGCAGTTTGAAGATGCGCTCTGATGCGGCCATGGCCGACTGGAGGATGTTGAACTTCTCGGACATGTCGCTGATCGGCCGGAAGAAGCGCTGCGAGTACTGGATAAAGGCAACCAGCGTGCCCAGCGTCACGGCCTGCGACACCACGTCGCCGCCGCCCCGCCAGATGATGAGCGCCGTCGCCAGCGCACCCACCACCTCGATGGCCGGGTAGAACACCGCGTAATAGAAGATCGAATCGATGTTGGCGTCGCGGTGCCCGCGGTTGATCTCATCAAATCGGCCGTAGTTGCGTGACTCCCGCCGGAACAGCTGCACGGTGGCCATGCCCGTGATGTTCTCCTGGAGGAAGGTGTTGATCCTGGCAATCCATGCGCGCACGGTCCGGTACGAATCGCGCACATTGCGGCGGAACCACTGGGTCACCAGCACGATCAGCGGGAGCACCGAGAAGGCGACCAGCGCCAGCCGCCAGTTCATCGACACCAGCACAATCATGATGCCGGCGAGCGTGAAGATGTCGCCGAACACGGACACCACGCCAGAGGTGAACAAATCGTTGAGCGCGTCGACGTCGGTGGTGACCCGCGTCATCAGACGGCCCACCGGATTGCGATCGTAGAAGGCGACGTCCAGCCGCTGCAGGTGACCGTAGATCTGCATCCGCAGGTCGTACATGATGCGCTGGCCGATCATCTGCAGCACGAACGTCTGGATGTACTCGAGCACGAACGAGCCGACGAGCACCCCCAGAAACAGCAGCGCGATGCGGTTCATCCCTTCCAAGTCGCCAGCCGCGATGTACTTGTCGATCGCCAGCTTCATCAGGTAGGGCTGGGCCAGCTGGAGCAACGACCCGCCGACGATGGCGGCGAAGGCGACCAGCACGTACGGCCAGTACGGACGCAGGTATCCCATCAGCCGGCGCATCAGCGCGGCGTCATAGGCTTTACCGACGATGTCGTCTTCCTGCGTGGTCAACGTCTACCCCGCTGTTGTCACTGTCGGCGGGAGAGCGGCTTCCGAAGCGGCCCCTCGAACCAAGCCGATACGCGTCAGTTCGCAAAACGTGCCGTGAGGGCCAAAGAAAGGCTGCGCGAATAGCGCGACCGTGAGGCCGGCGACGAGTCCCGGAAGGCACGTTTTGCCGGCTTGCGTGAGCGGGGACGCGGAGGAACCGCGCTCCCGTCGACGCTCGGAGTGGGTCCTACACCGCATCCTGCAATTCCTCCTCGAGCATCTGCCTGCGGCACATCTCGGCGTAGACCCCGTTCTGCGCCACCAGATCGGCGTGGCTTCCGCGCTCGAGAATCTGCCCGTCACCGAGCACGACAATCTGGTCGGCGCCCCGCACGGTTGAAATCCGGTGCGACACGATGACCGACGTGCGCTGCTTCATCACCTGCCGGAGCCGAGAGAGGATCTGCTCTTCCGTATACGTATCCACCGCCGACAACGCATCGTCGAGCACCAGGATGCGCGGATCGATCACGACCGCGCGGGCCAGCGCGGTTCGCTGTTTCTGCCCACCAGACAGGGTGATCCCGCGTTCGCCCACGAGCGTGTCGTAGCCGGCTGGAAACCCGGCGACGTCTTTGTCGAGTCTGGCCACCGCAGACGCCGCGAGGACGGCCTCGTCTCGAGCGCCACCAGACAGGCCGAACGCCACGTTGTCGCTGATGGCCTCGGAGAACAGGAACGGCTCCTGCGACACGAATCCAATGGCGCCCCGCAGCACGCGCAGCGGGATTTCGCCCACATCGATACCGTCGATGAACACCGTGCCTGGTGGCGGCTCGTACAGGCGCGGGAGCAGGTTGATGAGGGTACTCTTGCCCGAGCCCGTGGCGCCGACGATGGCGAGCGTTTCGCCGGGCGCGACGCTGAGCGACACATCCCGCAGCACGGGACGGCCGTCGTAGGCAAACGTGAGGCTCCGAATCTCGATGGCGCCGCGCAGATCCGCGGGCTCGAGCACTCGGGTTCCCGCCCTGCGGTCCGACACCGCTGGCACTTCCGACATCACCTCGAGCATCCGCTTCCACGACGCTGTGCCGCGCTGGAGCATGTTGGTGACCCAGCCAAAGGCAATCATGGGCCAGGTCAGCATGCCCAGATACGCGTTGAAGGCGACAAACTCTCCAAGCGTCATGCGGTGGCGCATGACTTCGCGGCTGCCCAGCCAGAGCACCAGCAGGCCGCCAATACCGAGCAACAGGCCCAGGCTTGGATAGAACACGCCCTGGAGCCGGATCAGCCCGAGATTGCGGCGCACGTACTCGTGATTGGCGTCGCGGAACCGGTCGAGTTCGGCGGATTCCTGCCGGTAGGCGCGCACGACGCGAACGCCGGCGAGCGCCTCCTGGGCGATGGCGCTCAGATCGGACAACTGCGCCTGGATGCGCTCGAAACGCCTGTGGATGGCGGTCCCGAAATAGCGCACCGACACCGACACGAACGGCAGCGGGATGAGCGCAATCAAGGTGAGCCTGGCGTCGATCCGCAACATCAGGGCCAGCGCCACCACGAACACGATGAAGGTGTTGACCGAGTACATCACGGCCGGACCGATCATCATGCGCACGGCGTTCAAGTCGTTGGTGGCGCGCGACATCAGGTCGCCGGTCCGGTTGGCGTGGAAATAGGCTGGCGGGAGGCGCTGCAGGTGCGCAAAGAAGTCGTTGCGCACGTCGTACTCGATGTGGCGGGAAATGCCCACCAGGATGCGACGCATGAGAAACCGGAAGACGCCGCCGACGAGCGCCAGGCCGAGGACCAGGCCCGCATACAACTGCAGCTTGACCATGGTGACGCCCAGCGTGAGATCGTCGATGGCGTACTTCAGCACCCAGGGGGCGGTGAGGGACATCGCCGTCGAGAGCGCGGTGCACGCGAGACCCAGCGCAAAGCCGCGGCGATAGCGTCGGGCGTAGTCGATCAATTGTCGGATGGGTCCGGTCGCCATGCGTCACCTTCAGCATACCGGAGCCGTTGTGAGTCCGGCTACCACGGGGCGGGATTCGGGATTCGGGATTCGGGAGGACGGTGTTCCGCTTCTTGCTTCTTGCTTTCCTTCTTGCTTCTTGCTTCTTGCTTCTTGATCCGTCCCCTACCATCTACTGTCTACTGTCTACTGAGTGTGTTATTCTCCGAATGCCTATCCCAGCAGGCACTCCGTTTGCACATGCGACTGTGTGCGCGCCCGCGGTTCCTTCTTGCAGGAGTCTGCGTTATGACGAAGTGCTCGCTGAAGTCTGTATCCGCCCTCTTCGTGGCTGCCGCCGTGGTTGCGGCAACCGCCGCTGCTCCTGCCTACGCCCAATACCGCCCGCTGCCGGCCCCGGGATCGGCATCAGCCAGCCAGAGGGGCGAGAACTACCATGTCGAAATCAGCGCGAATCTGTGGAATCCGGATCCCAGTTTTGTCGCGTCCAGTACCGGTCTTGGCATTCAAGGCACGACGATCGACGCCAAGGGCGACCTGGGCATTCAGAAGAAACGGGTGTACGACATTCGGGTCGTGCTCAGGCCAGCTTTGAGGCACAAGTTCCGTTTCGCCTACCTCCCGATGACCTACACGTCGACCGCGACATTGAATGCGACCGTGTACTTCAATGGCCGGCAGTATCCGGTGTCCGCGCCGGTCAATTCTGAGTTCCAGTGGAAGACGTATCGAGTGGGTTACGAGTACGATTTCGTGTCGAACAGGTCAGGGTTCTTCGGCATCGTGCTGGAGGCCAAGGTCACGCAGACGCAGATTCAATTGAGCAGCGCGGTCGGCAATGAGCTCGCCAAGGCGCAGGCTCCCATACCGGCGATCGGAGCGATCGCCAGAGTGTACCCGACACCGGGATTCTCAATCACCGCGGAGTACACGTACTTCAAACTGCCGTCGAGCCTGTTCAAGGACACCACTGCGCACTACACCGAGTACGACGTGTTCGCGACCTTGAACGTCACGAACAACCTGGGGGCGCAGGCCGGCTATCGGAAGATTGATGTCGGTGTGACGGTGACCAACGTGAGCGGAGCGGCCAAGCTCAGCGGCCCGTACTTCGGAGGAGTCTTGAGGTTCTGAGGGTCGGGGGTCGGGGTTCGGGATTCGGGGTTCGGGAGTCGGCATTAGGGATCGTGCGAGACACTCTTCTACCGTCTACTGTCTACTGACTACCGACTACTGCTCGGGCACGGCATGCCGTGCCCTCACTTCGGCGGCCTCGGCACGGTCGCGCCCGGATACAGCCGCCGGTACTGTTCGGCGGTTCCGAGGATCCGGCGAACGTAATTCTGAGTTTCCGGAAACGGGATATCGTCGACGAACTCGTCGCGATCGACACCGGGACGCTTCGCCGCCCACTGGGCGGCCCTCGAATCTCCGGCGTTGTACCCGCACAACGCGATGTGCTCTCCGCCAAACCGCTGCACCAGGTCCCCGAACACCGCCGTGCCAATCCGGATGTTGATCTCCGGCACCGTTAACTGCTTGACGGTAAACCCGCGCATGCCGATGACCCGCGCGTAGCGGCGTCCGGTCGCCGGCACAATCTGCATCAAGCCAATTGCGTTGGCTGCTGATTTCGCGTTCGGATCGAAGGTGGACTCCTGCGCGACCAGCGCGGCAACCAGGTACGGATCCAGATCGTGCAGCGCCGCATACTTGCGGATGAGCGGCCAGTAGTCGAGCGGGAAGATGATCTTCAGGACGTCTTCGGGAATCGTTTCGCCGCCCGCCGCGAGCGCCTGCGGGTAGGCCTGGCGCATCAGGGTGATGGCCGGCCTGAGGTCGCCCCGGCGATTGAGCAGCCAGGCCCGTGTGGCTTGCAGCTCCGGCGTGGCGCCCAAAGTCCGTTCGGCGAACAGCACCTCATCGAACGCCTCGTCGTACATCTCCGCCGAGATCAACCACCGGATGGTCTCGACAGGAACCCCGTCGACGCCACCGGCAGGAGACGAGGCCGGCTCAGACGCAGCGAAGCGGCGTGCCGCCTCGACGCCAGCCGGGACCGGCACATGTCGATTTCGCAGCACGCCGGCCGCCAGCTGTCCGAAGTACGTATTCGCGTAGTCGGTCACGGCCAGCAGAAACCGCACGTCTGCGACGGCACGGCTGCCGAGTTTGTCATGGGACTTGCCGGCCCAATAGAGGTACGACGGCCGATAGTCTGACCGCGGGAATGCCACAGCGGCGCGATCGAACGTGCTCGCGGCCTCCTCAAACCGATCGTGCCGGTACGCCCACCAGCCGATCTTCCATCGAGCGCGCTCGCTGTAGCGGCCCAACGGGAAGCGTGACACGAGCTCATGGAAGACCTGGTCGGCCTGTTCATCCTCGTTGGCCACGATCCAGTGGGAGGCGAGTTGATTAAGGGTGTCCTCGGCCCATGACGAGGTCGGGAAATCGTTGACCAGTTCCCTGGCCAGCCGGAGGTAATCGTCCGTCGCGCCCAGTGCTCTTGTCGTGAGCATCGAGTAGTAGCGGGCCTCGGCCACACGGGCGGCGCTCGAGAGCAGGGGCGCCAGCGCGTCCCGGGCTCGCGGATACCGCCGGAGCGAATAGTCGCACTCGGCCATGCGGAGCCTGATCTGTTCGGCCACATCTCCCGTGGCATGCGGCAGGAGCGGCTCGAAGGCGTCGCGGGCCGGCGCGTACCGACGCGCGGCGAACAACCGCTCGGCACGGGCCAGTTCCTGTGTGAATCGCGCATAGGCGACCGTGAGCGGCTCGCGGCGAAGCGTGGCCAGCACGACCGACGCTGCGTCGCCAGAATCCGTCGTTGGCCACTCGTAGTACACGCGCTCGTACGCCCGAATCGCGCGCGCCTCATCTCCCGCGCTTTGCGCGGCGCGGGCCATCCGCATCAGCACCACGTCTGGCGCAGCAGGCTTGCGCCCGATGACGCCGTCATACAGCGCGACGGCGGCCCCAAAGTCATTGAGTCGCTCGGCCGCCTCGGCCTCCTTGAGTGCCGCTGACTCCGAGAGGAAGCCGACCGGCGCGAGCGCGCGCAGACCTTCAAATGTCTGGCGCGCCTGCTCGAATCGTTCGAGGACAAGCTCCGCCAGCCCTTTCTTGTACAGCGCGTAGTGATACAACGGGGTCGGCTTGAGCACGGCCACGCGTATGCTCGCAAGCGCTTTGGTCGCCTTTTCAAGATCGATCAGATCACTTGCCTGCGCGAGGTCGCGGGACGCCGTAATCACTTCGGCTCGACCCGGACGCCAACCCGTCGGCGGCACGAGCCAGTAGCGATCCAGTTGCGCGGGCAGCGGCGGGTGCGCCGTTGGACGCAACTCGGTCAGCACGGCATCGGACTGCCGGGCTGTGCCGACAAGCGCCTGAGAGAACGGATCGCTGGCCGCCGCAGCGATAAGACACGATGTGAGGAGGATGATCCGACCCGGCCGACAGCCAAGTCTCATGTGAGAGATGCCCCGAGCAGTGCCGGATCGCCATTGGCAAGCGTGCGGACCAGTTCCTGGCCAAAGTGATCGGCCCGGCTTCGAATCTCGATCGGCACCCGCTCCTCGTAGAGCTTCCGCGCGCGTTCAATCTCCGATCCCAGCCGTTCGACCAGGTTGTGTTCGAGCCGCCCTTCGATCACGGCGGCCTCGTGGTACAGCTTGATCTCCGACACCAGAAGCCTCGCGTAACGACGCGCGGATTCGTCGTCTTCCGCGCGCGGGGCAACGGCAACACGCTCAGGCGCGGCGGTGCGCGGCGACGGCGGTTTGGGCGGGATTGCCGCGGTCTGCGGCGCCGCCCTGCTCATCGTCAGCACCTCGAGGCAGCGGGCGGCGTGGCGCGCGAGCACCTCAATGACCTCCGGCCACGCGCTTGGCACAGCACGCGGACCATCTGTGGCATCGTCTGCGTAGATCACGGCGACGGTTTCGCCGCCGACCCGCACAGGCACGGCCAATCCCGCGGCGTCGTGACCCAGTTGGCCGAACGGCGTCGTCCATCGATCACCCGAGGGCGCGTCGGTCGTGCTGAGCGCAAGACCCGACGCGATGGCCCGCCAGAGAAGGCTGGATTCGTCGCTCGCGACTTCGATCGCGCGCGGATCGATGGCGGGACCGAATCCGCTGGCCCGCCATCCCGCGAGACGTCCGCCACGAACCAGGAACAGCGCCACGCGCGGCGCTTCGCGCGATGTGACGTCGCCCAACGCGTCGAGCACGTCGGTGAGCGAGCGTGCCTGATCGAAGCGTCGAATCGCGTCGACGATACGGTCGAGTTGAGCCAGTTCAGCTTGCCGCGCTGCGGCCGCCGAATCGATGACCGACTGGCTCGCGATCTGGCGGGCCGAATCCTCGGCGTCACGCGTCGCGGCGGCGACGGCTGCGGCAATGCGCTGGTCGGCCTCGGCGCGGGCTGCGGCTTCCGCATCGGCGACATGTCTGCTCAGCTCCGCGCGGGCAGTCGAGGCCACCTCGGCCCGAGCCGCGGCGACCGCCTCATCCAGTCGGCGAGCCGCGTCGGCCTGGACGGCAGCCACAGCTTCCTGCGTGCGCGCGGCGGCACTGGCCTGGGCGGCAGCGACGGCTTCCTGGATGCGTCTTGCGCTCTCGACCTGCGTGGCGACGACCGCCTCCTGCGAGCGCTTGACGATTTCGGCTTCGGCGGCCAGCCGTACCTCGCGAATCGCGGCGGTGCGATCCGATGAGGCGGCCTGGCCGATTTCGCCGGCGAGACTGTTCATGCGCTCGTCGAACAGGGCCATGATCTGGCGCCGTGCGGCGCTGATGATCTCGGTGAGTTGCTGGTCGAGTGTCATGCCTGTCCAGGGATTGACGGTTGCCGTGCTCAACGCTTCGACTCGCCACCAGGATTGCGTCATCGCCGAAGGCTCTTCGCAGCTGGTGCTCCATCAGCGCGAAGTCCCCGATGGGTGAAGTGTCGGGGAGCCCCGATTGCAAAGGACTTCGTGCGTCGATTATGCCACAAGTGTAGACGGGAGAGCGGTTTGACAGGATGCCGTAGTTTGACAGCTTTCAGGAGCGAAGCGCATACTGAACTCAGCTATTCAACCGCAAGGGGGATGGCTGAGTTCATCACGCCGAAGCCGCGACGAAGCCCGAAGGGCGAAGTCGGGCGAAGGCGGATCACCGCCGTCTGGACCACGCCGGACCTTGAGCGAGTCCGTCGCAACAGATTGACGGCGCGTCCTATCTCACGTGGGGGCGATTCGGCTTCGACGGGGGTGCAGGACCGACGGGCGCATGCCGAGCCCCATCGACTCGTTAATCCGGTGGAAACAACCTAACTGCAAACACGCAGCTCGCTCTCGCAGCTTAAATAACTGCGACGTCCACCTTGTTCGGGCCTGTACGGCAGGGCTGGATGTTATTTTCGCAGGCTAGCTGGCGCAAGCGGTTCCGACGTGCGCAGGCGAATCGTTCTCGGAGCTAGGTGACCGCGGTTTCTCGCTGCACTTTCACGCGGTCAGCGAATCATCAAGAGCAGACACGCATGTAGAGCCTATCGGCGACGCGCTTTCGGACGCGGGTTCGACTCCCGCCGCCTCCACCAGCCTTCGCTCGCCTGCGGGTCCCTGCGGCCCGTCCTCGGCGAGCTACGGCTCGGTAAACCACCACCTGTCGCGCCGAAGCAGCGCGAGCATCGTGACGCTGTGCGCAGCGCTGCGACGGCGGACGGCTCGGTAAACCACCACCTGTCGCGCCGAAGCAGCGCGAGCATCGTGACGCTGTGCGCAGCGCTGCGACGGCGGACGGCTCGGTAAACCACCACCTGTCGCGCCGAAGCAGCGCGAGCATCGTGACGCTGTGCGCAGCGCTGCGACGGCGGACGGCTCGGTAAACCACGACTCAAGCGAGCCTTCAGCAGCAGGCAGACAAGCCGCAGGCTTACCAGAAGGCTGGTGCCGCGCCGTAGCTGCCGGCTTGCGGCGCCGTAGCTCGAAGAGCGAAGGCGCGAGGAAGGTCCTAGGCCGGACGGCAAGCGAAGGCGGGCAAGTCTTGCGGCCAAGAAACCAGTGCGAGTTTGCAGAAACTGCCACACGTCAGCGCGTAATCCCCAAGTCGGGCAATGATCTCGAAGATGTAGGCGTGGTCTCCGGATTGCACTCGGGTGATGCATGCCCAAGCGCTTCGTCTATGTGTTGAGGAGCTTGTCGCACCCGACACGACGCTATGTCGGCCTGACTGCCGATCCCGCCAATCGGATCGCCGCCCACAACGCCGGTTTGTCGTATTTCACGTCCAGGCACCGACCATGGACCCTGAGTGTCTGCATCGAGTTCTCCGACGAACGACGAGCGGTCGCTTTCGAACGCTACTTGAAGAGCCCATCCGGACGGGCCTTCGCGCGACGCCACTTTGCGGAGTGAACATCGCCGGCCATTGGGGAAGGCCCGTGCTCTGGGCGTCGCTCCCTCATCTCAGTCAAGAGATGCCACCCGAGTCGGCGAGCCTGCGCGGCAGGGATCGCACTGTCGAAGAAGATCCAGACGTGTCCTCCGCGACCGGAGCGAGAGCGTTCGAGCGCGGCAGGTACGCCCACGCGACGACATGTCGCAAGGAAGGCCTCGGTATCCTCGCGCCAGCCGGCCTTGTCGAAGTCGATCGCCAGGAAGTAACACGTCTCGTCTGCGAGGAGCGGGTAGACCCCTGCGACGAACGGTTGCCCGTCGCCGGCCATCCCCGACAGATGCCACCCGATGACTTCATCGGTCACCGGAAGTAGGCGGCGATGCGGGCACTCCGTGCACTTGACGTGCGGCTTCTCACAGATGCCGCGCACCCACTCATGGGCGCACGCCGGAGTGTAGCCGGACTTCCCCGTCTTGCGGCTCTCGAATCGTCGGGGATACACGTCCTCACGCCCGCGGAAGAGGGAGCCGAAGAGTGCGATCTTGGCGTGCGCCGGCGATGACTGATTGACGACCACCGACATTGGCTGGCTCGGCACAGGCGCCAGTCTAGCGTGACTGGGTTCACGCGATGAAGAGAGCTGTGTCGGGTTGGTGGTGGGAAGACTGATCGGCCGAAGCCGAGTGTATACATTGAACCCCGCCTATTTCGCCAGTCCGGAACTTGCGGCATACCTGCTCCGGTT
>Ga0334722_10006754_pt1 | contig 11258 bp, 9 predicted proteins | sample C3_bottom_MG_FD_207210 | JGI IMG/M metagenome (GOLD analysis project Ga0334722, IMG submission 207210) | Sediment microbial communities from Yellowstone Lake, YNP, Wyoming, USA - C3_bottom | ecosystem: Environmental > Aquatic > Freshwater > Lake > Sediment | place: USA: Wyoming | collected...
TTACTTTTAAGTCACTATTACGATTCACTTCCTGACAAAGCACGGCATTACTTAGATAACATAGCCGATTCATCCCGACAGATGGGCACGCTTATTGATAATTTGTTGCAGTTTTCACGTATTGGACAGCAGGAAAAGCGTCTTGCTGACTTTGACATGAATACGGTTGTAGATGAAGTTTTAGTGAAGATAAAACAGGATAACCAAGAACGAAATATCCAATGGCACATTGCAACTCTGCCACAGGTATATGGAGACCAAGCCTTGCTTAGTTTGGTTTGGACGAACCTGTTAAGCAATGCGGTTAAGTTTACCCGTACCAGAGAAAAAGCAATTATCGAAATAGATGTTCGTGATGAAAATGATGCATTTATTTTTTCCATTCATGATAATGGCGTGGGTTTCGATATGAAATACGCTCAAAAATTATTTGGCGTTTTTCAACGATTACACCCTGTTGATGAATTTGAAGGGACAGGCATTGGACTTGCCAATGTCCATCATATTATATTAAGGCATGGTGGGCGTACTTGGGCAGAAGCCGAACCAGATAGAGGAGCAACATTTTATTTTTCATTACCTAAAAATAAGGAGGATAAATCATGGCGAAAATAAGAACCATTCTGTTGGCAGAAGACAATCCAAAAGACGTAGAATTAACTCTTGAAGCGATGGCAGAAAATAATCTGGCAAATAATATTATTGTGGTAAAAGACGGAGTAGAGGCTTTGGAATATCTTCGCTGCCAGGGAAAGTTTAAACTTCGCAAAACAGGAAATCCTGCTTTGATTTTACTCGACATAAAAATGCCCCGTATGGATGGCATTGAGACACTTCGTAACATAAGAAGCGATGCTACCTTGAAAAGAATTCCAGTGGTTGTTCTTACTTCTTCAAGCGAAGAGAAAGATTTATTCGACACCTACGACTCGGGTGTGAATGCTTACGTAGTGAAACCAGTCGGGTTTCAGCAGTTTATTGAAGCCGTGAAACAAATTGGCGTTTTTTGGGCATTTTTAAACGAATTACCGCCTGAAAGAAAGTTGTAGAATGAAAAAAATAGCAGAATCGAATGCAACACTAAAGGTTTTGTGTCTTGAACATGATTTAAAAGACGCTGAACTTCTGAATGAAATGCTTGTAGATGCAGATTATCAGGTCAAAATGGATATTGCTACAGGTGAAAAGGAGTATGTAGATTTCTTAAAGAACAGAAGCTATGACATTATACTTACCGACAACTCATTACCAAGTTTCGATGCTTTCGCGGCACTAAAAATGGCAATTGCGCTGAAACCCGATATCCCTTTCATTTGTGTATCTGGTACAATTGGCGAAGAAAAAGCAGTTGAATTACTAAAACAAGGGGCAACCGATTATGTGCTTAAAGATAGGCTTGTCAGGCTTCCTTTTGCAGTGCAACGTGCTTTGAAAGATACTGAAATTCAAAAACAACTCAAACTCTCAGAGCAAACACTTTATCAAAGTTATGTATTCAACGAGTCGTTGCTTAAAACAATTCCGTTCGGAATGGATATTGTTGATGAAACAGGAACAGTATTATTCCAGAGTGATAATTTTAAAAAAATATTTGGAGAGAGTGCAATCGGAAAAAAATGCTGGGATTTATACAAGGATGATAAAAAGCAATGCAGTGATTGTCCTTTGTTTAAAGGTATCACTATCGGGGAAACACAGGCTTCTGAATCACACGGTGTTCTTGGAAGCAGAATATTTGAGATTAGTCACACTGGTATGACGTATGATGGTAAGAATGCAATGCTTGAAATTTTTCAGGACATAACTGAGCAAAAAGCGAAAGAGTTGGAACTAATTAAAGCCAAAGAAAAAGCTGAAGAAAGCGACCGTCTCAAATCTGCTTTTCTTACCAATATGAGCCACGAGATACGTACTCCCATGAATGGCATTTTGGGCTTTACCGAACTATTGAAAGAACCGAACCTATCAAGTGATGACCAACAAGATTATATTCAAACCATCCAGATTAGTGGCGCACGTATGCTCAATACCATCAATAGCATTGTTGATATTTCAAAAATTGAATCGGGACTTATGAAAGTTGATATTAAAGAAACGAATATTAACGAGAAGATTGAGTTCGCATATAAGTTCTTCAAACCAGAAGCTGAGATTAAAGGGTTGAACCTTTTATTTAATAGCAGTTTGCCTACAAAAGAAGCCATCATTAAAACAGACAATGAAAAAGTCTATGGAATACTGACCAACCTTATTAAAAATGCCATTAAGTTTACCTATGACGGTTCAATCGAATTCGGATATGAGAAAAAAGGAGCATTTCTTGAATTCTTTGTAAAAGACACGGGGGTGGGCATTCCAAATAATCAGAGGGAACTAGTTTTTGAGAGATTCAGGCAGGGTAGTGAATCGCCTAACCGGGGTTATGAAGGCAGTGGTTTGGGTTTATCAATATGTAAATCTTATGTAGAAATGCTTGGTGGGGAAATATGGGTGGAAAGCGAAGAAGGTTTGGGTTCAACATTTTATTTCACCATTCCTTACAATGCTGCAACGGAAGAAAAAACAGAACAAATAAATGCTATTTCCGCAGAACATAAAGAAGTTCAGATAAAAAACCTGAAAATATTAATTGTCGAAGACGATAAAATATCTTATACCCTTCTCACCAGAATGCTCCATAACATCAGTAAAGAAGTTTTACATGCAATAACAGGAGTTCAAGCCGTTGAGGCTTGCCGCAATAACCCTGACTTTGATTTGATACTAATGGATATTAAAATGCCTGTAATGGACGGATTTGAAGCCACACGCCAAATCCGTCAATTTAACAAAGATGTTATTATCATTGCTCAAACAGCCTATGCGTTTTCTGATGACAAAAAATTGGCATTAGAAGCGGGATGCAACGATTATATTACAAAACCAATTAATACGACCTCTTTATTTGAGTTAATCAAAAAGCACTGTAATAAATAGAAAATGAACGTCTCCTCCACGATAAAACAATAAGTTTTATTAAAAGACCGTATTAAAAAACCTTGTTTTTTTCTTTTTTTAGGATCGCAAACGCTGAATTTTTGATCAAGTTTATTCTTCCTATGCTTTAACCGTTTTTAAAAACATTCTATTCGGATACCCGCTGGACAGTTAACATAGATTGCTTAACGTACTTTATAATCCATTTCGTGAGCCGGCCCCCTAGACTTCTGGAATAAAAGAGCGAATAAATGTATAATAATATACATAATATACATTATCATTTCAGCTAGTTGCCTGATATCATTATAGTTGTGTATTGAATCAGTTCCAATCATTAAAATAATGTATAAATATACTAATATTCACGCTGTTAATATACATTAATAATAATGTATAGATATGATAAAAAACATACTATTAATATACATTAATAATGTATAAATATGATATAATATATGCTATTACTATACATTAATAAATATCTTTGAACAACTAAAAACCTTTAAAATGGAAACAAATACACAGGCTCGCAAAGTTATTCAGGTCTTGCCAGCTGGAACCATATCCGGGGAAAAACCAACTACCGAAACACCCGTAACCAAATTAGTAAACAGCAAGAAATACAAAGCCAGGGAAGCAACCCGGATTTATTCTAAAGCAAAAAAAACCAGTGATTTTATTGATTATGATAAAGCAATGCTGAAGGGGCGGGAACTACTTTGGAATGATAAGCAAATGGTAATCGGGTTTTATATCATTTTCAGCATTAACACCGGGTTAAGGGTTTCCGATGTATTGAATATTAAACATTCTTTCCTGAAGGACATGAAGCCAGGCGACTACCTGAATGTAACGGAAAAGAAAACTAAAAAGATTCGGAAAATACAAATCAATGATAAAATCCTGGATGCTTATTTGTACCTGTCTAAGAAGCTCGCAGAGCAACGCAAGTATAATTCTGAAGGGTTTGTATTCACAAGTCAAAAAAACATGGTATTTGCAACCATAAGCCTTAACAGGATACTTAAAGATGTCTTTGCCGGGTATGCGGAAAACATTTCAACGCACAGCCTGCGGAAATCATTTGGCCGGAGGGTTTACGATAGTCACCAACAAAGCGAACACTCTTTGATCGTATTATCTGAAATGTTTAACCATACCAGTATGGCAATCACCAGGCGTTACCTGGGGATAAGACAGGAGGAAATTGATAACGTTTATTTAAGTTTATAATCAATTATTTATTCCAAAATCTTCCCTTAGTATCTTCTTTGTCAGGTTAACTAAGTGTTTTGCATCCATATTGTTTGAATTATATTTTTCAATTATTGGACGAAATTTTTCCCAGGCATCACCAAGTCTTTTTTGATCTGTTAACAAATCCGCTATTCTTAAAGCTTTATCATTAATAATTGCAGGGAAAGAAATTAAAAGGAAGTTGTAAACATGAGGATATACGCCCTTTTCAGCATTTTGTTGTTTTATATCATTGGCGAATATTGAGAAGTAAACCCAGTTAAACGAACGGCTTTTAATTTTTTTAATATCGTATTCAAACCACACGTCAGACGAAGCCTTTAACTCCTTCTTTGCCTTGTCTAACACTTGTTTTCTAAACATCGAGATTTCTTCGTATTCCTTTTCAAGACACAGCATTTGCCTTAATTCCTGTAAGGACATATTAAACCCGCCCTTATCCTTCCATCTGCAGCACAATTCATAAATACGCTTTGAATGTTTTGATTTTAAGCTTAATGCAATAGGCATTTGATAGATAGTAAACCCACTACCAATATATAGTAAAAACGAAAGCGCATCAAAAGGAACGGTTAACTCTACCGTGTCGCTTCCGTGCTGATGTTTTGCCGTATGCACGAGAACCGTAGCAACCGTATATTTTTTATTGTCCTTGTCATAGTCAAACTGGAAAGGCTTAGTCATCAAGTCCTTTGCAGCATCAATAACCTTTGTATGGTTTTTATTTCCCGCCAGGAATGACACAGGAACGGACACCACAAAATTGTTAAACAAGTCTTTATCTATCTGTTTTTCCTTGGTCAAATGGCTCTGCAGGGACTCATAAATTTTGTAGATTATATTCTTCTGCAAAGCCGTAAAGTCATAGCGTGCGTTTGTTACACGGTTAGGTTGAACTAAAGCAATACTTTCCATATGATTTGTTTTTTCAAAGATATAAAAACGAACTTATAAAACAATTCAATTCGTATTTATATATAGGCAGTAGTAAAAAAGTTCGGATTTGGTAGTAAAAAAGTTCGGATTGCCTTTTTTTTGGTAGTAAAAAAGTTCGGATTTGATACCGCAAAGCTAATAACGATGGGCGTTGTAGCTTCTGTACAATTGAAGAATCTTCTACAATATTCTTCAATTAGAAGAAGTTTTTAAGATTGAAAAAAAGCAACTGACAGAATGACAGAGAGTTGAAGGGGAACAACCGGAAAAACGAAGAAAAGGAAAGAAAGAAAAAAAGAAAACAGAAAAACCCAAAAAAGTTCCGGCGGCGGGGCGTTTTTATAACTGACTGATATATAGGTATTTAAAAAATTGTTGTTTGGGATCTCGTCAGGGATCCACGGCAGGGATAAGAAAAGAGCTGTAAATTTTCCCTATGCCTTAACGGCCCGGCAATATGGGGAGGTTGTGTTACCCGACGCAAGCACCGGTCACGTCCTGTGTTCTTTAGCCAGAAAGCTGTCCCGGTGCAAGGAGGGTATGGCGCACTTTTTGCCGTCATGGTACAAATTTTATTGAGCATTACGCGTGTCGCGGTACAAGTTTGATCGGAGCCGCGAATTTATCCCCGGTTACAAAGTTGGTGGCGGGCACTGGCGCAGTGTCGCGGTACAAACTATCTCGAAGGCAGGAATTTATCATGGTGCAGGATTTCAATTACGTGCAGATGCGCGTGTCCGGGTGCAACACCCATTACAAATTTGTCTTGAGTGCAGGAGCAAAAGCAAAAAGTGTGACAAACAACTTACCCATATTGTCCGTGTTATGGCTAGTACTTTTGTTAAAAATGGATAAGTGTGTCTTTTTTTGTCTGCTTGTTTAGTTCAAATAGAATTTTTTCGACATTGTATATTAATTTTTTGTTTTGAAATAACAAAGAATCAATCTGAGGAGAAGCTATTTTATAATTATTGCCATTTTTATCGAAAGGATTATAGATACCAATTATCCCAAAGATTAGGGCTATACAAATACTAACCCATGTAGCAACCTGTCCAATTCTATATCTCATATCCTCAACAGATTTAAATCCTTTTTTTACAAAATCTTTAAGTTCTTCAGAGACAAAAAGAAGGCCTAGGAAATTATTCAAAATTAAATCATACGTGTATTTGTCCAATGTGACCCCTTCAAAGACAAGTTGATTATGTGCATCATATATTTTACCAATATCAGTATTCTTTATATGCAATCTATTTGTATTTAATAAAAGATCTAAGTTCTGCTGATCTATAGTTGGTGTATTAAAATCCTCTCGCATGAGATGAATCGTAACATCAGGAGGTGACGGAATTGGAATTATATCAATTAATCTATATTGTTTCAAGTATTCTATTAAAGATAGTATTTCAATAAAATTTCTGATTTCTCTTTTTCTTGATGATAAGTCATCAAAAACATTTTTTTTAATATAAAGTACAGCAGCATTCCTTGGGGGTAAAACAGCAAGGGCTAGATTACTTGATTTTGTGAAAAAATCCTTTTGCATGAAATAGGAAACTAATTCCAGATTATCTTCTGATTTCGTAGCAAGTAGTGTTAGAAATTTCTTTTCTCTTTGATTATACTTTCTCATATTCAGGCAGTTAAAGTTTCGTTAATTACGGCAAAAATCAAAATACTAATTTATTTACAGTATTTTCTTTTTTGTAGGAAATTTGTCTCGATAAATAATTAGTCGTTATTTAGGCGGAACTATTAGCCATAACGGTTCCGGGATTGGTGCCGTGCATCCCGATGGACTGCAAAGCTGGACAGTAAAGGGATGTCAGGCGCCTAATCGGGATGCATGGCATTAATCCTCGTGATGGGCGTTGTACGCTGGGCATCCCGATTATTCCCGGAACCGATGGGAACGGAATAGCCAGGTAAAGCCTGCAAAGGCGTCTGGCGTTAAGCGTAGCGTATTGCGTTCCCATCTTAGTTATATGTGGAAAAAAGGTGTGCAAAATTAACGCCTAAGGTAGTTATTGTACACCTTTTGTTATTCTTTATTACTGAGTATTCTTTTAAAGATCGTCAAACGGACTACGGATTTTCTGTAAACTCTTCGAGGGCCTCATTCCGTTACCATTTTGATAAATTTGCACTAACGTACGTTAACTTCCTTTTCGTGAGGCGACCCACAATATACTGCTTTTAACTTTTATCCCTGGCGAGCTCCACCATCCCAAAAAATTAATGAGAAGAAAAATCAAACAGCAAGACACCCCCAACAATTATAGACCCTCAAACTCCCCTATAAGCCTTTCCGGGTGTCCTGGCTGGTCGAGTTATTTCCCGTCCTGACGTTGGGTTTTTGAAGGACCCACGTCAGGCCGAGAATAACTCTACTCACAGGTCTTGCTGTTTCTTTGCCCTCGCCTTATGCCTTCATCTTTTTCCCTTCTGCTCCTTCCGGAGCGTTTCGGACGAGCTACTCTTCTGCAGGCCGAAGGGTAGCTTTTGCCCGAAACGCAGTGAAGGGAAAAAGATAGCAAGCGGGAACCTCACTTCGTGAGATTCTGCTTGCCCTCTTCGAGGGGAAAACAGGACTAACGTCCTGTTTAAGAAGAGAATAAAACATTTTTGTTTTATTCTAAAAATAACTATATTTGTTTAATGAATAACATTATTAAACATAATTAGCAGATAATCAAGTTAAAATATAGTTATTATGGCAACTATAAACGTGGACGAAGCCACCAGAGAGGACCTAAAGACATATTGCAAAAAGCAAGGAATCACCCAGGGCGATTTTGTAAAATATACCCTGGCATATTTTCGAAAATCCGGTATCAACCCGGCTGATCCGCCAGAGAGCGTGAAAGAAGAAATTGCAAAAGTTGAAAAAAGAGTAAGCCAGCTCATAGGGTTTCAAAAGACCTTCGAGCGGGATAACTTACTTCCACTACTCGAGGCGCTGACAAAAACGGAAGGAAAGATAGATCAGCATTTTTCAACCCTTCCCGAGATGCTTAGTGGTACCCTTAAAGAAGTTACTGCCATGAGTAAGTTGACAGCTAACCTCGAGCAGGCGATTAACAGGACACTCAGAAATCTATTCGACCAGTTTGGCCAAAAACAGGAGACCATAGTCAGGCAGTACAAGGATCTGACGGACAAGGTTAACATTATCATGGAGCATGGCGCAGCCGTCGGGATGACAGGCAGCAGCATTATTGACCGTCACAGGAAACAAAATAAATAGATTGATCCATGTTTATTAAGTTTGATAAACCGAAAACAAATAGCAAGGGCAAGCTCGCCAGCTCAGGGAGCTCATCAGCTTTCGTGAACTACCTGGGGAAAGAGGACGCACTACATATTGAGCAGGGAGAACAACCTGAGCAGTGGTTCAGTAATGGCCGGGATGAATGTCACCCTGCAGAGGTCCGGGCAGCTATCGACAGCGACCGCCAGGGCATAGGCAGAAATGAAGGCAAGTTTGCCACCGGAAGCATCAATCCTACCGAGCAGGAGTGGAAAGCCCTGGGAAATACCGAGGCACAGCGGCTGGAGAACTTTAAGTCATGGATACAGAAAGATTTTAACCAGGAGTTTGCCGGGAACTTCAAGAAGCTTGACAAAGCGGGGAAAGAGGTAACGATAGAACCCCAAAACGTAAAAATGTACTACAAGGTTGAACACGACCGCTATTATACCGGACGTGATGAGCAAGTAAGGCAAGGATTAAAAATACAGCATGAAGCCAAGGAGGGATTTAACGTGCATTGTCATTTTATTGTAGGGCGTAAAACGGCAGATGGTAGAAACCGGATCAGCCCGACCACCAACAACCGCAAGGAGTTTGACAGGGACAGGTTAACCCTGAGAACAGAGCAGAGCTTCGACCAGAAAACAGGCTACGACCGGCCGCTTAAAGAGTCCTACCAGTACATGAATACCATGAAGAACGGTACAGGACTAGAAAAATCGGAAATGTTGCAGAAAGCCGTAAAAGAAGAGCTTCGCCTGGGTGGTCTGTTAAAAAGCAAAGACCTGGACAAATTAATTAACCCGGAGAAAATCCTCCTGGATATCGGGGAAAAGGCTTTAACCATGGGCTTAAACGCAGGATCTCTTTAAGGTAGAGGTTCTTCTAACAAATATCGTATGAAGAGACAATTTGGTTATATCTACAAGGATTTAAAATAAGATTAGGACTTATACTATCTCACCAGTATCCTTAATTACGATGTAAAGCAAATATTCTGCATAGTCAATTTACATGATCCATTTTAAGATATTTCGCAAAATACTTGCAAATAAGTAATACTTTCATTACTTTTGTATTGTGATTTCAATAAGAAATGTCTCGTTCTTTGAAAACTCTTTAAACTGAAGTAACATGAAAGTATCTGAATTAATCCGGATCCTGAAGGATGATGGCTGGTCACTTTCTCGAACAAAAGGAAGTCATCGACAATTCAAACACTCTAGCAAAAAAGGACTTGTAACTGTGCCCGGTAAAGAATCCGATGATGTTAGAAAAGGAACTTTAGGCAGTATATTAAGACAAGCCGGACTTAATTAGTTCGGCTGGTCTTAGTATCAGATACTAATATATATATCTTCACATTTTGTATCCAAGATCTCTAAATCAAGCGTAATCCATGAAAAAATAATCAAAAATTAAGATTACTATTTAATCAAAAGAGAAAACAGACAACTAGAATCAAAACTAAAAACCTCAAATTATGAAAACTATTATAGTCATCTTGGAAAAGTCAGAAAACAATTACTCTGCTTATATCCCAGCTCTAGACGGATGTGTCGCAACTGGAGATTCTCTCGATGAGACAAAGCAAAGAATTGTAGAGGCGGTTGAATTTCATCTTGATGGGATGAAAGAAGAAGGGTTAGAAATTCCTGAATCATTTCAGAATGATTATCATTTTTCTTATAAAATTGATATCGAGTCATTATTTGATTGGTTTTCAGGTGTATTAACTAAATCCGGCGTTTCAAAACTAACTGGAATGAACCCAAGTCTTTTAAGCCAATATGCAAGTGGAATTAAAAGACCGAGCTCAAAACAAACAAAAAAAATAGAACAAGCGATACATAGTTTTGGTGAAGAATTAGTTAATATTCAGTTTTAGATATTTTCGAATAGTTGGAGGCTGTCATTCGTGACAGCTTCTATAGGGGCCGGCTCACGAAACGGATTATAAAGCACGTTAAGGAATTAATTACGCTTATAACCCGTCAAAGATCCTCCTGGATATCGGGGAAAAGGTTTTAACCATGGGCTTAAACGCAGGATCTCTTTAATGTATGCCTGGTACATGAAAAAATGTAGTTTACAAATATCATTTTTGCCAGGGAGCAAAAATGTATAATCAATCATTCCGCCTTGGGCTTTTGAGCCGGAATGGTAGTGACCAACACCACTAAAGTATTGGAAAAATTCTTAATCAATGTTTTTCCCCTTAAAGACTTCTTTAATTGGAAGAATTACTTAAATAATTAAGAACCTCATTTTCAATTTTTTTCGCAGTCTTCGACAAAAAATGATGCTGTTTTGAGTAAAAATGTGATAGTGTCGAAGTCTGCATATCGTAATGCATTGATTATTAATACTATATATGGGGGGGGTAAATTAGGTTTATTATTTACCATTTAGTAATTTTATACTTTCAACCGTATCTACCTAATTCTTAGATTCTTATTTGCTGAAATCTTTTATTGTTATTGACCATTTACAAGAACGTTCGAGAGAACTATTAAAATTGACAATAATGAAAAAACGTAGTACATCTGAAACCCTAACACTGAAACAAATGTCAGATGCGTTAATCATTGCCAACAAAGAACTTGCATTTCAAAATTCAGAAAAAGATAAGCGTGCTGCAGAATTAATCATTGCCAACGAGGAGAAAGAAAAACATGCTGCAGAAAACAAAGAACTTGAAGTATTTTCTTACTCGGTCTCTCATGATTTACGAGCACCATTGCGTCACATAAACGGATACGTTGACTTACTTTTAAGTCACTATTACGATTCACTTCCTGACAAAGCACGGCATTACTTAGATAACATA
>Ga0334722_10006755_pt1 | contig 11257 bp, 8 predicted proteins | sample C3_bottom_MG_FD_207210 | JGI IMG/M metagenome (GOLD analysis project Ga0334722, IMG submission 207210) | Sediment microbial communities from Yellowstone Lake, YNP, Wyoming, USA - C3_bottom | ecosystem: Environmental > Aquatic > Freshwater > Lake > Sediment | place: USA: Wyoming | collected...
GGCGACCCGTTCCTCCTGCTGAGCCACCACGACGTCGTCCCCGTCGACCCGAGCGGCTGGACCCACCCGCCGTTCGACGCCGTGATCGCGGACGGGTACATCTGGGGCCGCGGCGCCGTGGACATGAAGTCGATGGTCGCGATGGAGGCCATGGTCGTCGTGCTGCTCGCACGGCGAGCTCGTGCGGCCGGACTCGACCTGGCCCGGGACCCGATCCCCGGCCTCCGCCGAGACCTGCTGTTCACGTGCACCGCCGACGAGGAGGCGGGCGGCACCGACGGCGCGAAGTGGGTGGTCGAGCACCGCCCCGAGTGGGTCCGCGCCGCGGGCGCGGTCAACGAGGCCGGCGGGGTAGCGGTGGACATGGCCGGCCGCCGCTTCTACCCGATCATGACCGCTGAGAAGGGTCGCGAGACGTACCGCATCAGCGTCCACGGGACGTGGGGTCACGGGTCGATGCCGCGCGACGACAACGCCGCGGTCATGGCCGCCGAGGCCGTGCGGCGCCTCGCCAGGCCCGGCGAGGCTCGGATCACCGGGCCGATCCGCGCCCTGCTCGACGGGGTCGAGGCCACGCTGGCACCCGATGAGGCCGCCCTCGCCCGCGCGATCTCGGACGACGACCCCAGGCGCGCGGACGCGGCGGTCAGCCGCCTCTGCGACGACATGTATGCCCGGGCGCTTCGCGCGCTCCTGCGCGACACCATCAGCCCCGGCGTGCTCCAGGCGGGGATCAAGTACAACGTGATCCCGGGCGAGGCGGTCATCGAGATCGACTGCCGGACACTGCCCGGGACCACCGAAGGCGACATGCGCGAGGAGGTCGTCGCGCGCCTCGGCGACCTCGCCCCGCGCTGCGATGTCGAGCACACGATCGGCGCCCCGCCCGTCGAGTGGCCTGCCTCCGGCGAGCTGTACGAGCTGATGTGCGACACGATCCGCGCCCACGACCCCGATGGCGTGCCCGTCCCGGTCATGGCGCCGTTCGCCACCGACGGCAAGTGGACCCAGCTCGTCGGCACGCCCACCTACGGGTTCTCGCCGCTGCGCAACGAGCCCGGCGAGCGCTTCCTCGAGCGGTTCCACGGTCAGGACGAGCGGGTTGGGCTCGAGGCGCTCCGCTGGGGCCTCCCCGTCCTGTACGACGTGGTCTGCCGCTTCTGCGGCTGATGCCGTCCGCGTCGCGCACGTGTCGCCTCAGAGGCGACGAAGCCGAGGCGTTCCGGTCTAATGGTCGCCGGTGCGGCGACGATTCGACACTCGGAGGCCCCGAATAGCCCCGGTGAGTGTCTCATCGTCGCCGCCGAGGCGACGATGAGACACCGCGACCTCGAAACCGTCGCCTCGCAGTCGACTCCGAGCCGGCTGGCGGCGGAAGACACGACGCCGCTCCCGCAGCGTCCCACGGCCGCGGGCGGTGCTATGCGAGGTCGGCGCAGCGGTCCGAGCGTGAACTGCCTGCTGGTTACAGCCCCGGGCGGTGGTCCGGTCGCAGTCTTGAGTTAGCGCCGGGGGCGGTGCTACTGGCTGGCCGGGCGGTGCGGCACTGACGAAGCGTGGCGTGGCGCGGGGCGGCCGGGAACTGCCCAGCCGGCCCGGGTCAGCCGCGATTCGGATCGCGCCCATCGGCGACCGGGGGAACCAGCCCGCCAGCGCCACGCACCAGGCGTCCTCGCCGGGTGATCGCGTGCGTCGCCAGGGCCGCCACGCCCATCGCGATCAGGGCGCGCTCCCCGCGCGGCAGCGGCCGGACCGCCGCGAGGAACTGCTCGGCGCGCGCGCGGTCCACCAGCCGCAGGACCGCCTGCCCGCGGGGCGTCAGCCATACGGTGCGGAGCCGGCCGTCCTCGGTCTCGCGCCGACGCTCCACGAGGCGCCGCCGCTCCAGCCCATCCACCAGCCGCGACGTCGCCGACGGCGAGCGGCCGATCGCCTCGGCGAGGTCAGCGATCGTCGTGGTCGCGCCCTCGGCCAGCACGTACAGTGCGGCGAGCTGCGTGAACCCGAGGTTGAGCTCGCCCAGCTGGGACGAGAACCCGACCACGAGTTCCCGCCACAGCGCCCGGCCCATCGCGACCCGCTCGGTGACCTGGCGCACGTTGGTGATCCGCGTGCCCGCGGCGACGACCGGCGCCGAGAGGTCCGCCTCGAAGGTCCGGGCGATGACCTCCGTCGAGGCTTTCGGGCGGCGCACTCGCGTGAGCGCCTCGGGCAGCGCCGGGCCTGCGGCCGGGTCGGATCGGCGAGGGCGGCGGGCGATGGTGATGGTCGGGACGCGGGCCGAGATGTCCGCACGGGACGGCAGGTGCGGCGCACGGGCCTGGAGGTCCGCCACGCGGGTCGAGAGATCCGCCACGGCGTTTGACAGGTCCGGCACGCGGGCCTGGAGGTCCGCCATCGCGTTGGACAGGTCCGGCACGCGGGCCTGGAGGTCCGCCATCGCGTTGGACAGGTCCGGCACGCGGGCCGACAGGCCGGTCTTGGTCGGCTTCTTCGCGGGCTGGCGGGGGGTGGTCACCGGAGGATCCTCACGCACGGAGGGTAGGCAGGAAGCGGGATTCCTGCAACCCTGCACGGACTCTGGCGGGAACGTGTCGGAACCCGAATACGCTGCGGGCGATGAGCCACCTCGCCTTCGTCTTCCCCGGCCAGGGCAGCCAGTATGTCGGCATGGCCAAGGCCCTCGCCGAGACGTCGCCGGTGGCCGCTGCCGTGTTCCAGACGGCTGACGAGGCCCTTGGCGAGCCCATCAGCCGACTCGCCTGGGAAGGGCCGGAGGAGGAACTCAACCGGACCGAGAACAGCCAGCCTGCGCTGCTCGCCGCGTCCGTCGCCTACCTCCAGGCCGTCCGCGAGCGCTGGGCTGCGCTCCAGGTGGACGTTCCTGAGCCCGCGTACGCCGCCGGCCACTCGATGGGCCAGTACACGGCGCTGGTCGCGGCCGGCGCCCTCGACCTTGCGGATGCGGTCCGCCTCGTCCGCACCCGCGGCCGGCTGATGCAGGCGTCCGGCGCCGGGCGCGAGGGTCGCATGGCGGCGATCATCGGCCTCGACGACGCCCAGCTGCCAGAGCTCGTCGCGCAGGCCAGCGTCTACGGCGTCTTCGGCGTCGCGAACCGCAACTCGCCCGGCCAAGTGGTCGTGAGCGGCGAGCGGGCTGCGGTGGAGGCGTCGCTCGCCATCGCGAAGCGCCTCGGCGCCAGGCGCGCCGTCGAACTGCCGGTCAGCGTCGCCGCGCACTCGCCGCTCATGGCGGAGGCGGCCGCGGGCATGGCAGCGGTCCTCGCCGGCATCACGTTCCGAGACCCCCACCCGCCGCTCCTCCCCAACGCGGACGCGGCGCCGATCACAGCCGCCGACGCCTGCCGCGCGGAGCTCGTCAACCACCTGACCACCGGCGTGGACTGGGTGGGCGCGATCCGCGCGATGCGGGGCCGCGGCGTCACCACGTTCGTCGAGGTGGGCCCCGGCCAGGTGCTGACCGGTCTGATCCGGCGGATCGCGGACGACGCCGTCGTCCTCGCGCTCGACGACAAAGCCGCCGCCGACCGCCTCGCCATCCCGTTCGCCGACGACGCCGCCGTCGACGACAACCCTGCCTAGCCCTGCATCCGCGCCTGCCCATCACAGCCCCGACTCGAACCTGCGAACCCCAAGAGGAACCCCGTGCGCCAACCCGATTACTCCCGCCGTGTCGTCGTCACCGGCCTCGGCGTCATCAGCCCCGTCGGCAACGACAAGCAGACGGCCTGGAACAACCTCGTGAACGGCGTGTCCGGGCTCGGGATCCTCACCCGGTTCGACCCGTCGCGCTATGAGCACAAGGTGGCAGGCGAGGTCCACGACTTCGACCCCAAGCAGTGGATGGACGCGAAGGCGGTCCGTCGCAGCGAGGCGGCGATGTGGTACGGCGTCGCGGCCGCCAAGCAGGCGGTCGCGGATGCCGGGCTCGAGATCACCGACAGCAACCGCGAAGAGGTGGGCGTGGTCTTCGGCACCGGCGCCGGCGGCCAGCAGCTCATGATCGACAACTGGCACACGCTCGACCAGAAGGGCCCCGACCGCGTCGCGCCCACGTTCATCGCCAACGGCCTGGTGGACTCGACGTCGGGGATGATCTCGATCGAGACGGGCGCCATCGGGTTCAACATCTGCGTCGTATCCGCCTGCTCCACGGGGACCAACTCGATCGGCGAGGCGTCCGAGCTGATTCGCCGGGGCGATGTCCACACCGTGATCGCGGGGTCGTCGGAGATGCCCCTGCTCGAGGTGGCGCACGCCGGCTTCGGCAACATGCGCGGCCTCGGCTCGCCTCGCGAGGGCTTCCCGATCGCCGACACCTCCCGCCCGTTCGACCGCACGCGCGACGGCTTCGTCCTGGGCGAGGGTGGCGGCGCGCTGATCCTCGAGGACCTCGAGATCGCCAAGGCGCGCGGTGCGCACATCTACGCCGAGGTCGTGGGCTACGGCGCGACGGCCGACGGCTGGGACATGATCCAGCCCATCGAGCGCGGGTCCGGCTCGGCCCGCGCGATGAAGGCGGCCCTCCAGCGCCGCGGCGTCCCGGCCGACGAGATCGACGTGCTCAACCCGCACGGCACGTCCACGCCGGTGGGCGACGTGCGCGAGGCGCAGGCAATCTGGACGGTCTTCGGCGAGCGGGCAGCGGCCGCGCGGCGGACGCTCGCGATCACCGGCACCAAGTCGATGACGGGCCACATGATGGGCGCCGCGGGCTCGTTCGAGGCGTTCGCCACCGTCATGACCGTCGCCGAGCAGGTGGCTCCGCCCACGATCAACTACTGCGACTTCGACCCGGAGTGCGATCTGTGGGTGACCACTGAGGCCACGCCGATGACCGTCCGCTACGCGCTGTCGAACAACATCGGCCTGGGCGGGCACAACGGCGCCATCATCTTCAAGCGCTGGGACGGCCGCTGAGCGAGGGCGGTCGGGGCGACCGGGTACAATCGGGCGACAGCCCCTTCCGCCCCGTCAATTGAGGGTGAGTTGACCGTGCCCCCCTCCAGCGATCTCGCGCGCCGTGCCGTCGTCACGGGACTCGGCGCCGTCATGCCCATCGGCAACGACTTCGAGACCTACTGGCGCAACCTCCAGAACGCCGTCACCGGGACCCGCCGGATCCAGTCGTTCGACGCGTCCGGGTTCGAGGTCCAGATCGCGGCCGAGGTCCTCGACTTCGACCCCACCACGGCGATGGACCCCAAGATGGCCCGGCGCATGAGCCGGTTCATCCACTTGGCGATGGCGGCCGGCAAGGAGGCCGTGGCGGCGTCCGGGATCGACTTCGCGGCGATGAGCCAGGAGGAGCGCGACCGAGTCGGCGTCGTCATCAACACCGGCGGCGGCGGCATCGAGGCGATCATCGACGGCACGCACGTGGCCGACACCAAGGGCCCGCGCTTCGTGTCCGCGTTCGCCGTGCCGGCGCTGTCGGGCTCGATGGCCAGCTGCATGATGTCGATAGAGTACGGGCTGACCGGGCCCGTCATGACCCAGGTCGCCGCCTGCGCCACGTCGGTCATCGCCTTCCACGACGCACTGCGGCTGATCCAGACCGGCGAGTGCGACGTGGTCCTGACCGGCGGCTCGGAGGCGCCCGTCGTGCCGATGGGCGTCGCCGCGCTGTCCAACATGACCGCGCTCTCGAAGCGCAACGACTCGCCGGAGACCGCCTCGCGGCCGTTCGACGCCACCCGCGACGGCTTCGTCCTGGGCGAGGGTGCCGGCGTCATGGTGGTCGAGTCGGCCGAGCACGCCCTCAAGCGGGGGGCGACGCCGCTGGCCGAGGTCATCGGCGGGGCCCTCACCGCGGACGCGTTCCACATCTCGGCGCCCGACCCGTCCGGTCGAGGCCAGGCCCGCGCGATGACCAATGCACTGCGCAACGCGAACGTCGCTCCCGACGAGATCGACTGGATCGTGGCCCACGGCACCTCCACCTCGCTCAACGACTCCACCGAGACCAAGGCGATCAAGGCGGCCTACGGGTCGGCGGCGGCGACGCGCCAGATCTCGTCCCCCAAGTCGATGATCGGGCACCTGGTGGGCGCGGCGGGGATCGCCTCGGCACTGGCCGCGGTGGGCGGGATCCGCGACGGGGTCATCGCCCCCACTGCCAACCTCCACACGCCCGACCCGGAGTGCGACCTCGACTACGTCCCGCTCGTGGCCCGCCGCCAGAAGGTCGACACGGTCGCCGTCAACGGCTTCGGCTTCGGCGGCCAGAACGCGGTCGCGATCTTCCGTCGCTTCGAGGCGTAACGGGCCGCCACTCGCCCCTCGGCCCTCGCCCCTCGCCCGAACCTCCCATCAGGTATTCGCCAGACGACTCGCAGCGGCGACGGCGTGGGCGCGTGCCATCAGGTACGCGCACGATGCATGGGTGAGGCTCGAAGGGGCGCAGCCGACGCGGCCCGACGCGCCGGTGCGGTCAGCGGACGGCTGCCCAGACCATGTCGCCGCTGTCCGCGCGGAGCGGCCCGCCGAAGAAGTCGCCGGCGACCCACGTCTGGCCGAACCCCGCCCGTCGGAGGGCGTGCTCCATCTCGGCGGCGGGGGCCACGTGGAGCGTCATCGGGTCGAGATCCCAGCGGTCGACCACGCGATCGTCCCGGTCGAGCTCCTCCCACGCCATCCGGAGCGTGGCGTTCTGCCACGCGTGGTCGTACGTCCAGGCGAACGCTCCCCGGAACCGGCGGCCGGAACCGGGCTCCTCGATGGGCCGGCCCCGCCGCTCGCTGCCGTCCATCCCGCCCAGGCTCGCGATCGAGTCGTGGTCCACGTGGATCGCGAGCCGACCGCCGGGCGCGAGGTGCGCCCGGAAGCGCTCCAGGGCCGCAGCCTGGTCGTCCGGCGTGGTCATGAACTGGAACGCGTGCGCCGGCACGATGACGGCGTCGAACGGCTCGCCCGGGTCGAAGGTGCGCATGTCGGCCTCGACGAGCCGCGGATTGCCGCCCGCAGCATGCGACCGCGCGACATCGAGCACGGCGGCCGACGTGTCGATGCCGGTGACGATCCGCCCGGCCGCGGCGAGCTGCAGCGTCAGCCGTCCCGTCCCGCAGGCGATCTCGAGGACCCGCGGCGAGCCGCCGCCGGTCGGGGTGGGGTCGAGGTCGAACGCGAGCTCGCCGGGCCACCCGATCGAGCGCAGGCCGTAGAGGCGGGCGTCGAGCTCCGCGGGTGTCGGGCGGCGGCCCTCCACGGCGCGACGCTCGACCCATCGGCGGGTGCCCGTCAAGCGCGTCAGCCGCGCAGTCGCCGCCCCTCGTACGCCTCCAGGCGCGCCACGACCGTGGCCGGGATCGCCTTCGGCCGCGCCCGCTTGTAGTCGTACATCACCAGGACGTCGTCCGCGGTGGCGACCAGGCGCGCGGGTCCGCGGTCCGATGCGGACGCGGTGAGCCGATGCTGCAGCGAGAACGAGCTGCGCCCGATTCGGCCCGCCCGCGTCTCGACGGTGAGCGTCTCCCCGAACACTGCCGGCGAGCGGAACGCCACCCGCACCTCGGCGAGGATCAGCGATTCGTGGGCGCCGTGCGTGGCGAGCGCGAACCGCTCGCCGGTCGCCGCCTCCCAGTAGGCGATTCGCGCGGACTCCACGTACGTGAGGAAGCGCGAGTTGTTCGCGTGGCCCATCGCGTCGGTGTCGCCGAACCGCACGTCGACCACGTAGCGGTGGGGAAACGCGCCCGGCAGATCGCGCGGGTCGGGCGGGACCTCGATGCGCGCCTGGCGAGGGCTTGCGGGGGCGTCGGCGGGCTCCGGTTCCATGGCGACCGAGTGTACCGGCGCCCGACGCCGTAGCATCGCGCGAGTGGCCGCCGATCCCCGCGCCTTCGTCCTTCGCCACACGCGCCTGCGGCCGGTCCCGGGCGCCGAGCACCTGCGCCTCCACCTCGCCGACGACGTGCTGCCCCTGTGGCGGGCGACGCAGCTCGAGACGCACGACGACGATGCGCCGCTCCCCTACTGGGCGTTCGCGTGGGCCGGCGGGCTGGCGCTGGCGCGGTACCTGGTCGACCATCCCGATCGCGTCTCGGGCAAGCGCGTGTTCGACGTGGCGAGCGGCTCCGGGCTGTGCGCGCTGGCGGCGCTCCAGGCCGGCGCGCAGACCGCGACCGCGGCCGACATCGACCCGTTCAGCTGGGCGGCGACCGCCCTCAACGCTCGCGCCGCTGGGCGGCGGATCGCCGTGGTGAGACGCGACGTCCTCGACGAGGGGCCGCCCGACGCCGACGTCGTCCTCGCGGGGGACACCTGGTACGAGACCGGGCTCGCGCAGCGGATCTGGCCGTGGCTGCGCCGGTGCCGGGCGGCTGGCCGCGAGGTGCTGGTGGGCGACCCGGGCCGGGCCTACCTTCCGGCCGACGGGCTCGTGGAGCTGGCGAGGTACGAGGTCCGGACGACGACCGAGATCGAGGACCGCGCCCAGAAGTCGGCTCGCGTGTTCGAGCTGCGGTAGCCGGGCCCGCGTTGCCGCGGGCGGCCGCGGAGTTCGCTGTGGACGCTACGGCGTGACGGTCAGGGTCCCCATCGAGGCGCCGGATCCGTCGGGCGCGCCCAGCTCGGTCATGTACGTGCCCGGCTGCGAGATCGAGACGCGGATTCGCGAGGTCTGGCCGGGCCGGGCGAGCAGCTCCACGTTGGCCAGGCCGTCAGCCATCCAGGCCTGCACCGAGCCGCTGGTGTTCGCCAACTCGATCACGGTCAGCTGGCCGGCCTTCACGGTCATGGCGTTCGCGACCCGGACGGTCGGCAGCGTCGCGTCGAGCTCCCGGTCTGCGGCGAGCACGGAGCCCGCGACCGCAAGGCCCACCAGGCCGATCGCCAGCAGGTACGCCCCGTCGCGGACGAGCCCGAGCGTGCCGCGTCGCATCGGCGTCACCCGCCCGGGCCGCACGTCGACATTCCGGAGCCGGAGCGAGTTGGTCACCACGCTGACCGACGAGAGCGCCATCGCGCCTGCGGCGAGCGCCGGGTTGATCGTCACGCCGAACGCGGGGTACAGCGCGCCCATCGCAATCGGGATCAGCAGCACGTTGTACCCGAAGGCCCAGAACAGGTTCTGGCGGATGACCCGCAACGTCCAGCGCGAGAGCGCGATGGCCGAGCCCACCAGCCGCGGGTCACCGCCGACGAGCGTCACGTCGGACGCCTCGATCGCGACATCGGCGCCCGTGCCGATGGCCACGCCGAGGTCGGCCCGCGCCAGCGCCGGCGCGTCGTTGATGCCGTCGCCGACCATCGCCACCTTGTGGCCCTCGGCCTGCAGCCGCTCGACGACCGCGTCCTTGTCGCCCGGGAGCACCTCGGCGATCACGCGCTCGGCGGGGATGCCCACCGCTCGCGCCACGGCCTCGGCGGTCGCGCGGGCGTCGCCGGTGAGCAGCCAGACGTCGAGCCCCGCGCCTCGCAGCCCTCGCACCGCCTCGGCGGACTCGGCCTTCACCGGGTCCGCGATCGCGATGACGCCCGCCGCCGCACCGTCGACGGCAACGAAAACGACGGTCGCGCCGGCTGCCTGCTGATCCGAGGCCGTCACGCCCAGCGCCGCCACGTCCACGCCGCGCTCCTCGAGGAGGCGCCGGCTGCCGACCAGGACCTGCGCCCCGTCGAGCTCGCCGCCCACGCCTCGCCCGACGATCGCCTCGAAGCCTGCCGCCTTGCCGAAGCCGAGCTCCGATTCGCGCGCCTTGCGCACGATCGCCTCGCCGAGCGGGTGCTCGGAGCCCTGCTCGAGCGACGCCGCGAGGTCGAGCACGCGCGCCTCGTCAAAGCCTGTCGCCGCCACGACGGCCGTCACGGCCGGCTTGCCCAGCGTCAGCGTGCCGGTCTTGTCCATCACGACCGTGTCGATCCGCCCCGCCGCCTCGAGCGCCTCGCCGCCGCGGACCAGGATGCCCGCCTCGGCGCCCTTGCCCGTCCCGACCATGATCGCGGTCGGCGTTGCGAGGCCCATGGCGCACGGGCACGCGATGATGACCACGCCGATGAACGCGGTCAGGCCGAGCGTGAGCCTGGGCTCGGGGCCGAAGACGAACCAGATGGCGAACGTGGCTGCGGCGATCACGAGGACCGCGGGCACGAAGACGGCGCTGATCTGGTCCGCCAGCCGCTGGATCGGCGCCTTGCTGCCCTGTGCCCGCTGCACCAGGTCCACGATGCGGGCGAGCGCGGTGTCGCGGCCGACTCGCGTGGCGCGCATGACGAACGAGCCCCTGGTGTTGAGCGTCGCGCCGATGACCTCGTCGCCGACTCGCTTGGTGACGGGGATCGGCTCGCCGGTGAGCATCGACTCGTCGACCGCGGACGCGCCCTCGGTTACGACGCCGTCAACCGGCACCTTGTCGCCCGGCCGGACGCGGAGCAGGTCGCCCGGCACGACCACCGCGAGGTCCACGTCCTCGTCCGTGCCGTTGCGGATCCGCCGGGCGGTCGTGGCCTGCAGGCCCACCAGGCGGCGGATGGCGCCAGTCGTGCGGCCCTTCGCCCGCCCCTCGAGGTACTTCCCGAGCAGGATCAGACCGATGATGATCGTGGCCGAGTCGAAGTAGGTCTCCGGCATGATGCCGGCGTTGCGGACGGCGTCGGGCCACAGCGTCACGAACGCCGAGTACGCCCAGGCGACGGCGGTGCCCACGGCGACCAGCGTGTCCATCGTGGCCCCGCCGTGGCGGCCGGCCTTCCAGGCGGCGCGGTAGAAGCGGCTGCCCGCCCACGCCACGAGGAACGTGGCCGGCAGGAGGATCGCCTTGTTGATGTCGGCCATCGACACGACGGTCTGCGGCCAGAACATCAGGACCATGATCACGATCGAGGCGGCGATCGCGGTGATCGACATCCGCAGGGTCTCGCGCAGGGCGCGGTCGCGCTCCAGGTCGTCGGCCGAGAGCTCCGCATCGAGCGATGCGGAGGTCGCCTCAGCCGCGGCGGGCGACTCGGGCCTCACGTCGTAGCCGGCCGCCTCCACCGCCTTGACCAGCTCGTCCCGTCCGGCGAGCGAGGGGTCGACCAGGATCGTCGCCCTCTCCGTCGCGAGGTTGACGGCTGCGGTCTCGACGCCCGGCGTCTTGTTGAGGAACCGCTCGATCCGGTTGACGCAGGACGCGCAGGTCATCCCCTCGATGGGCAGGACGATCTCGATGGGCTGGACCTTGGGGGCGGGCGGGGACGACGTCATACTGTATGGGAGTATACCGCGACCCGTTGGGGAGCCCCGGTGGGCCGAAGG
>Ga0334722_10006756_pt1 | contig 11256 bp, 9 predicted proteins | sample C3_bottom_MG_FD_207210 | JGI IMG/M metagenome (GOLD analysis project Ga0334722, IMG submission 207210) | Sediment microbial communities from Yellowstone Lake, YNP, Wyoming, USA - C3_bottom | ecosystem: Environmental > Aquatic > Freshwater > Lake > Sediment | place: USA: Wyoming | collected...
AATCGCCGTAAGAGGAATCAGTAGGATGGCGCCAAGAAGGGGGCCGTAGAGTGTCGCCACGCCACCGAATGTCGCGATCAACGCGACCTGGATGGAGAACTGCACTCCGGCAACGGACTGAGGGTAGATGAAGAGCACGTACTGGGCATACGCAGTCCCCGCGATCGCCGTCAGACCGCCACTGAGGGCAGCCGCCAGGATCTTCGCTCGAAGAACGTGCACGCCCAAGGCAGATGCCGCTTCCTCGTCCGCGCTTAGCGCTGCCGACGCCAGACCGATGCGCGCTCGCTGGAAGAGCAAGGTGATGACCAGGTACGCAAGCATGAACCCGAGATAGATGGCGAAGTAGGCGAAACGGGATTCGAATATCCAGTCGGCAGGGTCGGGCTGATAGGGGATGGCGAGCCCCTCCGCGCCATTGGTCACCGACGACCAGACCAACGCGACGATCAGCACCACTTGTGACAACGCAAACGTGGCGAGCGCGTAGAACGCACCTCGCAGACGAAGGCATAGCCATCCGATGAAGGCCGCCAAGGCGGCCCCAAGGAGTGCTCCCAACCAGACGCCGAGCCACGGGCTAAGTGAGGCGTTCAGATACAGAAGGGTCGACGTGTAGGCGCCGATCGCGAAGTACGCCGAGTGGCCGAGAGCGAGTTGGTTCTGGAACCCACCGACGAGGTTCCACGCGGTGGAAGCGAGACCCCAGATGAGGATCAGGATCAGGATGTCAAGGACGTAGAGGTTGTCGCGAAACCACAGCCCAGTCGCGCCGAGAAGCAGGACCGAGGCCAACACCAATCGAAGCCCGGGACCGCGCACGGGCTAGTTGTACCCCACGAGTTCAGAGCCTTTGATCCCGAGGATCCCCTGGGGCCGAACAAGCAAGATCCCCACAAAGACGAGGAAGACCACGACGAACCGCGCGCTGGGTCCGATCAGGTAGGACGAGAAGGCCTCCACCAATCCGATCAGGAGCGCCGCGATCAAGGCACCCGGTAGGCTGCCCATGCCGCCGAGGACCACCACGACGAAGGCCACAAGCATGATCCCGAAACCAACAGTCGGAAACGTGGCATAGATCGGTGAGAACACGGCTCCTGCGAGTCCCGCGAGTCCCGTTCCAAGAACGAAGGTCCATCGGTAGACGCCGTTTGTGCTGATGCCCTGAAGTTGCGCTGCGTGTGCGTTCTGGGCCGTTGCTCGCACGGCCCGACCGAACGTCGTGCGCTGCATGAGCTGATACAGGAGTACGGTCACGATGATCGCCGCGAAGGCTGATGCGATGTAGGTGTAGCCGAGTCGCACCGGGCCGATCACCAGAGCCCCGGCTCCGAGGATGCTGTCGGTCGTGACGATGTGGCTGGAAAACACGAAGAGTGCAGCACTCTGTAGGACCAGCGCCAGCCCGAGGGTGACGAAGGCCTGGACCGCATGGGCCGACGCGATGGTGCGCTTGATTACCAACTCATAAACGACGAGGCTGAGTGCCATCACGAGCAACGTAGACAGGGGCCAAGACAGATAGGGATCGAGGCCGAACTCCTCGTGCAGGACCCATGTCGCATACATCCCGACCATCATGAACTCGCCCTGGGCGAAGTTGACGACCCGAAGGACTCCGTAGGTCAGCGTCAGACCCATGCTGACGAGGGCGTACAGGAAGCCGACCCCGAGGCCGATGACGGCGATCGATATGAAGACGTCCATCATCGGCCTCTGAGGGGCTCGTTCACCGCGTGAACGAGATCACGAGCAGATATCTGACCACGCAGGGCGCGGAACCAGGGTCATCTCGCCGAACACCAAGGTCTCCGGATAGATCAGGACCTGCTTCTGTTCCTGATACTCGTTGATCGACTGGACCGTGCGAGTGTTGTACTGGCTTTCGTCGAACCGCACGCCCCACGCGTTTCCGAGCGAACCCACTGGAAGGTCCAGCTTCCTTGCTGCTTCGGCCAGCACCTTGGGATCCTCGCTCCCGGTTGCCTTGATCAGGTTGTTGAGCAACACCCAGGTTGCATTGAAGATCGTGTCCGAGTCGACTGACGTCTCTCGTCCGGTCTTTTCCTTCCAACCCGGCCCATACGCCTCAGCGAGCGCCCTGCCGTCTGGCTCGAGCTTGGTCGGATCGATCGCGCTGAACTGGGGGTTGGACGATAGGAAGATCCCGTTGATGCAATCACCCAACGCGGTCACGGCCTCAGGATTGTCGTACCCGAATGCGCTGACCAAGACGGGATTGAAGTCAAGCTGGCGGGACTGCGTGTTCAGGAGGATCGCGTCTGCGGGAAGCTGGCTACCGACCAGGACTTCCACGCCGGCGCTCTTCAGCTTCAGGATCACCGACGACAGGTCGGTGATCGCCGGGTCATACGACTCGGTGGCGACGACGTTGAGTCCCAATTCCTTCGCCTGGGCGATCGCACCGTCGGCAACGCTGGCTGAATAGGCATCGTTCGCGAAGATGATGCCGATCTTCAAGTCCTGAGGCTGCTTTCCCAACGCCGGGGCAAGCTTATCTGCTGTGAACGTTACCGCTGCCTTGCCCTGGACATCGGCGTGAGGAGCGAACTGGAATACGCCAGCCAACCCGCGACCGGAGATCTGGGGGGACTGATCGATGACATCCCAATAGAGAGCGCCCTGGCGATCTGCTGCAGCGGACGCGGGCAAGCCCAGGCTGCTGGCGCTGGTACCGATCAGGACATTGATGCCTTCCTGTGTGATGAGGCGCTGCGCCTCAGATGCAGCCTGCTCGGGCGTGGTCACGTCCGCCGGGACGATCTCCACCATCCGGCCATCCACGCCGCCCTGCTCGTTGAAGAGCTCGGCTGCCAACTGAGCTGCGGCTACGCCATCGTTGCCGAAGGCAGCCATGTCGCCGCTGACCGGGAATAGCGCGCCGATCCGAATGGGTTCCGCCGCAGTCGACGGAGACGGGGCTTCTGCTGAACTGGTTGCTGTCGGAGGTGCGGATGTCGAAGGCGATGATGCGGCTCCCTGGCAGCCGACGATCGATACGACTGCGAGAGCCGCCAGCCCTAGCCCTGTGATTCTCATTTGCATTCAACCTCAGATTCGGAGTCGATAGTCGTAACCACGCTGGGGAGGATCGATCAGGTTGGGACCTCCTACATTGTCTCGGTCTACCGCTGCGCCGCGGCTCCATGGACTTCCCCTGTGCGGGCCGTTCGTGACCGGATCGTGTATGTCAGACGCCGATCCACATGCTTCAGAAGGCGAAGGGCTGGGCGCGACAACGACGAGATGATCCCGTGGCGGGAGGCGTTTCGCCGATCGTCGGCGGCGTGGGAGGAATCGGTCGATCCGTGTCGGACCGACTCGCGACCGATGGTTGCGTTCCGGCGATCTTGGACATGTCGCTGGGCCTTGACGCTGACGCCCGCCTCGGTCGCGGTGATCACGATGGGGTCCACGCGAGCCACGGCTCTACTCGTGACATCGCAGGGCCGGTGCGGTCATCGAGCCGTAGGCGATGTCGGCAAGTCGATCCCACGCGATCGAGGGTTCGGTGAATGTGGTGGTGGCTGCTTGGCTCCAGCGGATGAGTGACATCGTGCCGGACCGGGAATAGAGTGGCCCGTGGGCGACGTTGGGCGGTCGGTAGAAGTAGGCGCCTGGGCGCATGACGCCTCGCGCTCCCATCAGGATGTCCCCGACCAGCTTGAATGACTCCTCGAATATGGGATGCGATTCCACCTTCTCCGACTTCCAGCCGGGAAGCATGCCAGACAACAACACCAACCCGGGGCCGGTATCTGAACGAAGCCACTTCATCGCGGCGCCCGCATCAAGAGTCCCTTCGTCGGCCCACCCGGCCGGGATCCAAGGCAGGAGATCGGGAGCCACGATCCGCGGCTCACCACGGTCCCCGGGACGCGCGACCGCGCTCAACGTCGGCTCGGCAAAGGATCCGAAGAACGCCGTCATTCGGGTCCCGGGGCGCCAGTCGATCTCGACGCCGGCCGGTAGGTAGACATACTGGCCGCCGGCGACTCGCTCGCCATTCAGCGTGCCGTCGCCCTCGAGGATGTAGATGTCCGCACCGGCAACGAGGTACCCAGCCTGCCGGTTGTGGAAGCGAACGATCTCGGTGACTGCTCCGTCGGAGTCGTCTCGACTCAAGATCCGGGTCATCTCACCGGCAGCGAACTCGCCCGTCGGGGCGATGCTCCAACTCACGTCCTGGCTCTGGATGAAATCGACGTCCCGCCGGCCCCACATTCAAGTGTCTCCGCGGCAGCGTCTTGCACTGAACGCCGTCGCCACAGGCACGCTGCTGTCAACGGCTGCGACGCGCACCCGGGGCACGACGCGCGACTGCAACTCGGCGGATGCGAATCGGTGCTCGGAGCTGCCTCGGACGGGCGGCCGACACATCGTCAACTCTCGGCTCCAGCTGCATCGTCCCTCTAGGCGGAACGGCGTTTCGCAGAATATTATGTCGTCGGTCCGGTCGGGTCAACACCCAACTTGGGCCGCGCCGAGCGCCAGTCGGATAGATTCGCGGGAGTGCAGGAAGGCGGAACAGGTCTTGGCCAACACGATACTGCGAGGCATGGCCGTAGCGGACGAGCCTGAACCTGACACCCGAAACGCCATCGAACGAGCGGCAGCCGTCCTTGAGCTATTCGCCGCGAGCCAGAGCGCCCTGCTTGGCGTGAGCGAGATCGCGCGAGCTCTAGACCTACCCAAAGCGGTCGTTCACCGCACTCTCGGGTCACTCAGGGCCGGTGGACTCATCGAAGTGGACGAGCCTTCTCGTCGCTATCGCCTTGGCCCGGCCGTGCTGCGGCTTGCCGCGGCCTACTCGCGGCACCTCGACATCCGAGATCTGGCGCGGGCCTCGATGGAGCAGCTCTGTCGGGCGACTCAGGAGACGGTGACCCTATCCATCCGATCCGGCTGGACCCGAGTGTACGTCCACCAGGTGCAACCCCCTACTGATGTCAAGATGGTCGTAGAGCTCGGGTACAGCTATCCGCTACACGCCGGGAGTTCCTCCAAAGCCTTCCTCGCATTCCTGGCGCCCGAGGAGATCGATCGATACCTGGAGCAGCCACTTGGCGCCATGACCGATCGCACGATCGTCGATCCGGCGCGGCTCCGACAGGAATTGAGGGATATCCGGGCATCTGGATATGCAAGATCGTACGGCGAGCGCCAACCGGACGCCGCCTCGATCGCAGCTCCGATCCTCGACGGCGAAGGGCGACCCGTGGCGGTGATCAGCGTGTGCGGTCCGCTCGAGCGATTCGGGACAAAGGCTGAGGGCGCGGCACAGGAGCTCTTGCCGTTGGTTCGTGCGTTATCGATACGAACCGGACACCGCATCGCGACCTGACGCGGTCGAGCGCACGCCGGGCCGGGCTACTCCCCCTGGGCCAGTAGATCTCCGGAGGGCGGCCCGACGACCTGGCCATCTCGAAACACGACCCGCCCGCGCAGGACCGTCACGACGGGCCAGCCTCGCAGCTGAACCCCTTCAAATGGAGTGTGGTCCTGATCTGACAGCAAGGCATCGGCCGAGACGCGAGCGGATCGGTCAAGATCCACGATCGCAAGGTCAGCGTCCGAGCCCAGTGCGATGCGGCCCTTCTGCGGGTAGAGGCCGTACGCCCGAGCCGGATTCGCAGAGACCGCTCGCACGACGGCATCAAGACCCATGCCGCGCCTGTGATACCCCTCCGAGATCAGGACCGGGTACAGGAGTGAAGATCCCCCGAAGCCTGGGAGCGCCGGCCAGAGATCACTTCCTTTGAGGTCCAGCGTGCAACAGGCATGATCTGACGCAACCCAGTCGATGTCGCCCCGCTGGAGCGCCAGCCACAGCGCTTCGTTGTCCGAGCTGGTCCTGATCGGCGGATTCACCTTGCCCCCGATGCCGGAGACCCCATCATGCGAGAGGGTGAGGTGGTGCAGCGTTGTTTCGGCGCGGATGTCGCGATCCGGGTACGACCGTCTGGCCAGCGCGACGGCGTTGATCGCCTCCTTGGACGAGAGGTGAAGCAGGTTGACGGGGGCTCCGGCTTCATCGGCAAGCGTTACTGCCTCGGCGATCGCCACCCGCTCAGTCAGGGGCGGCCGCGCGGCACTGTAGGCCGCGAGGTCTTGCGTTCTTCCTGATGCCCGAACCCGCTCGATGAACAACCGCAGGAGTTCCGGTTGCTCGCAATGCACCGAGACGGAGATGCGGCGTTGGCCGATCCTGTTCTCGGCAGCGACCGCCTCCATGATCTCGAACAGGTGGCCGAGATCGTAGTCCTCGGCCTTTGTATACGCCTGGGCATCGCGAGAGTCAGCGGCCAGGTTCAAGCCCTTGTAGAACATGTAGAACTTGAAGCCTGAGATCCCTTGCCGCACCAGCCATGGGATCTCTGCGACATGCTCTCGTGACATCGGCGCCAAGTGGAACCCGATGTCGACGAAGGAGTTGCCCCGGCTGGCCGTGCGGATCTCCGGCAGGATTTCATGGTATGAACCGGTCTTGTTGAGATAGTGCGTCCCGGTTCGAAAGTAGCTCAGCACGCTGGTGACGCCGCCGACGAGCGACGAACGACTCTCGGATCTGACGTCTTCTGCGAATGGTCGATAGATCCCGAAGTGGTAGTGAGCATCGACCGCCCCAGGCAACACGACGAGCCCAGTGGCGTCGAGCACCTCGTCCGCCTCCGCCGCGGCCAATGAATCAGCGATCGCCGAGATCCGGCCGTTCTGGATGCCGAGATCTCCGCGCCCGCTCCACGATCCGTCAACGCACGTACCGTTCTTCACGATGACGTCAAACCGGTTCATCGCTCCTCCTTCACCTCGATCTCGAGCCACCAGACGTCGTTGAGGCCGATCGTAACGTCCTCAGCAGCTGACGAGGCCCGTGGCGCCCTGTGACTCCGTGGATGGCTTCCTCGATCGCGTGGCTCGCGGCGCCGACGCCGCCATACTCGAGGTTCAGTTGGAACTTCCGGATCAACTCGTTGGCGGGTAGCGGGTTCCCGGGCCCACCCCGCGAACTCACGATCCGGTGTTCGAGGAGTTGGCCGGAACTCAAGGTGACCCTGAGCACGGCACCGAATCGCTCCGGGAATGCAGACGTCGATGCCTCGTCGGGGACGCAGCGGACAAGTCCGGCAAGGCGACGATGCTCGGCGTCGAGCACAGCGGCGTCGTCGAAGTCGGTGAGGTAGACGCCCAGTCCGCCACCCCCAAGCAACGCGGCACTGACCGTGAACGGACCACTGAATTTCGCGGCGTATCCGGTGCTTGGCGCTGCCTTGGCTTCGACCGGCTCAGCGATCGTCCGAAGCGTCGGCTCAGGCACTCCGAGCTCGATCGCGGCGATCGCCCGGGTTTCCAGGCCGGTCTTCCGAAGGGCCAGCGCCGCGTCGATCGGCGCATGCGTGAAGTGGTTTGTGGGGTAGGGCTTATAGACCGCGTTCAGGAGCTCCCACTCCTCGCCTAACCCACCTGTGATCGCGGCAGCATTCCAGCGATCACCGAGATGTGCCTGCAGAAACCCGAATCGTCCCTCGAGCACCGTCGTCGGCCCGGAGATGCCGGCCTTCGCCAGCAGTGCGGCCATCACGCCAGCGTGAGCCGCCCACCCACAATGAACGCGTTTCACAGAGCCACCTGTGCGGTTTGCCTCGAGGATCCCGGCTCCCATGCTTGAAGCGATGGCGATGGCGTGGGCGATCCTGGACGAATCGAGACCCATCAGCGATGCCGATGCCGCCGCAGCCCCCAGAGCGCCGCAGATAGCGGTGGCGTGTAAGCCGCGCTCAAAGAAGATGGAGTCGCCTTGATTCAGATCGACTCCGGCGTCCCCGACACGGATGCAGACCTCGAGTCCGGCTGCAATGGCCGACGCCAAGCGAGGACCCTCAGCCTGTGTCACCTCTGCCACCGCCAGAGCAGCGGGGATGACGGACGCACTCGGATGCAGGATCGAACGCAAGTGCGTGTCATCGAAATCGAGGGCGTGGGCCAGTGTGCCGTTGATCAACGCGGCGCTTGGAGCCGGGACTCGAGTCCGAGCCAGGAGCTCAGTGGCTTCGCGCTTGCCTCCCAGCTCGGTGGCGACCGTCGCGACCGCGAGCGCGGCATCATCGAGATGCGCCGCGAAGCTATTCCCGACCACGTCCAGCACGCGATCGTGGACGTCGTCTACGACCGGAGCCGGAAGTGAAACCCGTACGTCCTGCACGAACGCGGCCAGCCGGGTCAGGAGCGATTCCGCCGCAGGGTCGATCACGGACCGATCGCGACAGGCCGGATCGGCGATCCGGTCGCCCCGCGGATTCGAAGCGGCAGCGCGATGAACATCGCCCCGTAACACTCTGCGGCGGCCATGGTCGAGAGGTCCATGACCTCGATGATGTTGATCCCGTTTTCTACGAGGAGGATTCGATGAGCGGGCAACGTTCGGTGCCCTGCTCCTGGCCGAGTCACCTCGAACGCGATCGTCTCCGCACCGGCGACTCGAACCTTGCGGTCGGCCAGCCATTGCGCGGCTTCGGGTCCAGGCCCGGGAGTTCCGCTCTTCATGCCGATGAAGCGGTCCGCGTCCTGGAAGTAGGACGACCATCCAGTGCGAATGAGAGCCGCATCGCCGGCCCCAACCGCCAGGCCGGTGAGTCGCTCCGCCGCCTCCAGGTCGCCTACGGTCACCTCATAGCCGGGATCGAGTGCCGACACTCCCAATACCGCAGCGATGTCGAGCAGCACGCCCCGACACAGGATCGGTGACATCGTGTCGACGCCCAGGCGCCGGAATCCATGAGCACCCTCGATGGTCTTGGCCGGGACGGCGCCGTAGAGCATGCCGTCCTGGGACACATGCGCCAAGGCATCCACGTGCGTGCCGGTATGACCGCCGGTGGTGATCAACTCGTTTGCGGCAGACCCGCCATCGGGCCGGAGCACATCTCCGTGCCGCCGCAGGAGTGCCATCTGGAACGGAGGGTGATTCGGCGATACCGGCATGCCCTGCTGAAGGACATGGCCAAGCTCGAAGATCGCCCGATCTGCGAGTGACTGCAGGAGGACGTCGATGGGCGCCGCGGTCCGGTCAGGCATCAGGCGAAGCCCGGTCGTCTTCGTCGGTCAGTCCCGCGAGCAGCAGTATTCGTCGCGCTCGGCGGACGACCGCTGCATCAACCATCTCGCGCCCTCCAGGCCCGTACTCACCGATCTGCGCACCTGGGATCTGCAGCTCGACGATGTTGCGCGCCCAGGCAACCTCTTGAGCGCTCGGCGTGAAGACCTCGTTCAGCACAGGGATCTGTGCTGGGTGAATGGCAGAGCGCCCGTGGAAACCGATGGCACGCGACCTTTCGGACGAGGCTCGTAGCCGGTCAAGATCATCGAGCTCCCGCTGCACGCTGTCGATCGGGGGGGCGATTCCCGCGCCAGCCGACGCGAGAACCAGGAGGGATCTCACAGTCAGCAGCCCAGCGCCATCATCACCCACTGCAAGCCCGAGGTCGGCGGCCAGATCGGTGGCTCCGAGGGCAAGAGCAACGACCCGGTCACAAGCGGCCAGGTCCGCCGCTCGGAGCACTCCCAGGGCCGACTCGATGCCCAGCTGAAGCCGGACCATGCCCTGTGACACGCCAGCTCGACGCTCGAGCGTCGCGAGTAGCACCGTGGCGTCTTGAACATCGCTGATCGAGGCCACCTTCGGGATCCTGATCAGCCGGATGCCGGCATCAACGGCCGCCGCGAGTTCTGCGGACACCTCGGCGGAATCCAATGGATTGACGCGGACTGCGACAGACGGACGACGGCCAGGCGCCCGCGCCGCGGCGGCAACGAACTCAGCAAGCGATTGACGGGCGGCTGTCCTCTCGCTCGGCGGCACGCCATCCTCGAGGTCAACCACGATCACGTCAGCGTCGGACCGGGCGGCCTTCGCTGCAAGAGCCGGCCGATGGCCCGGGACATACAGGTAGCTCCGCGCTAGCATCTCGGGTCCGTCAAGCCATGGGTCTGACGATGCGGCCGCCTGACTCAAATGACCCCCCGCGACCGAAGTTCATTGACCTCTTGATCCTCCAGCCCCAACCATGCGTGGTAGATGTCGGAGTTGTCCGCGCCGACTGGGCGTCCAGTCCAGCGAATGGACCCTGGCGTTTCCGACATTCGGAACATGACGTTCTGCATACGGACCTGGCCGAGATCAGGATCGTCCACTGCCGTCACGGACTCGCGGGCCAGGTATTGCGGATCCGCCAGCACCTGTGCGACATCAAGGACCGGGGCAACCGCGACCTCGGCTGCCTCGGACTCGCGAACAACATCTGCCAGGTTGCGCGCCTCGATCCACTCAGATACGAAACGATCGAGCTCGTCGCCGTGTGCGGATCGCCCTGTGCTGTCTGCGAACCACGGTTCCGAGATGACTTCAGGATGGCCCACGAGGCTCAGCAGCCGCTCAGCGACACGCGTGCTACTCGCCGAGACTGCCACCCACCGTCCATCACGGGTGCGATACGTGTTCCGCGGTGCGTTGTTGGCGGATCTGTTCCCTGTCCGACCTTGGATGATCCCGAGCTGGTCGTAGACAGTCGGTTGAGCGCCGAGAATGGTCAGGATGGGGTCGATGATGGCGAGGTCGATCACCTGGCCTCGGCCACTCACCATGTCACGGTGGCGGAGTGCCATCATGACGGCATTGACCCCGGCCAGCGCCGCGATCCCATCTGCGAGGCCGAACGGAGGGAGCGTCGGAGGGCCCTCAGGGTCTCCCGTTATGTGGGCGAACCCACTCATCGCCTCCGCGAGCGTCCCGTAGGCTGGGCGGTTGGCGTATGGGCCAGACTGTCCGAATCCCGTTACTCGCGCGATGACAAGGCGCGGGTTGGCCGCGAGGAGAACGTCGGGTCCCAGACCCCATCGCTCCAGCGTTCCCGGTCGGAAGTTCTCGATGAGCACATCCGCCCGCTCGATGATCCGCTTGAACAGGCGCTGCCCGTCCGGATGACCAAGGTAGAGAGTGATGACGCGCTTGTTGCGACCGAGCATCTTCCACCACAGCCCCTGCCCGGCCTTGCTCGGACCATGAGTCCTGGACGGATCTCCTCGTCCTGGATGTTCGATCTTCAGGACATCGGCGCCGAAGTCGCCTAGGACCGTTCCGATCAGCGGGCCGGCGAACAGCGTGGCGGCATCGATCACGACCAGGCCGTCCAGCGGGCGAAGGGCGTCGCCACCAGCTTGATTCTGGTCGTCCAT
>Ga0334722_10006758_pt1 | contig 11255 bp, 13 predicted proteins | sample C3_bottom_MG_FD_207210 | JGI IMG/M metagenome (GOLD analysis project Ga0334722, IMG submission 207210) | Sediment microbial communities from Yellowstone Lake, YNP, Wyoming, USA - C3_bottom | ecosystem: Environmental > Aquatic > Freshwater > Lake > Sediment | place: USA: Wyoming | collected...
CATGTTGACGATGTTGCGTAAGACGGTGTCGAAAGTCCTTTGGTGGGCCGTGTCCTTGAGCGTGAGGTCCGACTGGACCCGCTTGATCTGGATGAGATAGTGCTCCCGAAGTATTTCCACCTGGTGGAGCGTGATCAGCCGGTCGAGATTCGCCGTCGCGGACTGGATCTTGTAGATGATGTAGGCCCCGCCCAGGATAAAGAGAACGGTGTAGACCCCCAGGCCCAGGATGATCTTTTTCTTCATCAGTCGTTGATATAGTCGTAGGTCGCGAGATTCAGATGGGTCTCTTCGGCATACCGCACGACCGGCAGATAATCCTTGTTCGTCGTCTCGATGAACCTCTGCGCGCCGAAATGCTCAAGCACCTGCTTCCCTTCAGGGTCCAGGTGCATGTTCAGCAGCGCCTCCTTAATCCGGCCGCGCAAGGTTTCGTCGATATCCTTCCGTAGGGCCAGGCCGTTCTCCGGCACATCCGGGGATTTTTCCAGGATGACAAGTTCTTTCCGGATCCTCGGGTCCGCAGCGGCGATACGGTTGAACACCGTGTTCTTGGCGGCTCCGGCATCGGCCTTCTGGTTGAGCACGTCGTATATCGCGTCCTCGTGCGTCCCGGTGAAATATCCTTCCTTAAGATAATTCTTCCATTCGACCCCGTTCTCATGGAAATAACGCAGCGGGAATAGGTACCCGGCCGTCGTGGCTTTGTCCACGAAGGCGAACCGCTTCCCTTTCATGTCGCTGAAGCCCTTTATCCCGCCGATCTTTCTCACGAATATCAACCCGTGGTAGGTAGAAGTGTTGTCCAGCCCCAACGGCCGGGCGAGGACCTCCACACCGAGCTTCGCATGGGCCAGCGCATAGGTGAAACTGCCGAAGAATGCGCCGTCCATCTTCGACTGGTTGAAATTGTCGATGATATTCCCGTACCGGGGGAGGATTTTCAGTGTGATCCTCATGCCTATCTTGCCCCCGAGATAGGCGGCCACGGGCTCGTAGCGCTCAAGCTGCTTGAAGATGTTCTGTTCGGGGATCAGGCCGATCAGGAGCGCTTTCCCCGCAACGTTTTTTTGAATCGGAGGCGGTTCCTTCTGGCTGCACCCTGATATTCCGGATATCAAGGTAATGCAAAGGCAAATGGTTATCCATCTCGCGAACATCCGGGGATTGTACCATAACCGTTTTATCCGGTTCATTTTACTCCTCCGTCAGACCCTGGCCGCGACGATTCCCACTCCGCGTGGATCCGGTTTGTCGGCGATTATCTTTTTGAATCCGGTGGTTTTAAGCATGGAGGCGATCTCGTTTGTGGAGTAGGCCCTTCCCCCCTCGGTCACCGCGACCATGTGGACGGAAAAGAATGCCGGGCCTGGCGGAGCGGTCTTGCTCTCTTTAAGCAGGAATTCCTGAACGGCGACCCGGCCTCCCGGGGCCATAGCGCTACGGACCTTGCGCAGAAGAGTTTGACAGTCCTTTTCGGAATAGGCGTGGAATATCTGGGATATCCAGATGAATTCGAACGGACCTCCAAGCGGGTCCGACTGGAAATCCCCCTCCGACAGGCGGATAAGGCGATAGACCCCCTTTTCCTTGAGGATCTTCCGTGTGACCCGCAGCGTTTCCGGCGTGTCGAAGACCGTGATTTCCGCGCCTGGATACCGTTTCGCCCACTCCACCGCGTACGTCCCCGGGCCGCCCCCCAGATCGAGGACTCGCTCCCCCGCACGCAGCGGGAAACGCTCCGCGACGAAAACCGCCCGCTCCCGCGAGTTGTCCTCCATCCCGCGGATGAAGTTCTCCTGGTAGCCGCTTTCCTCCGGACCTTTTTTTCGCCCCCCTCGGATTTTTCCTTCGAGCGCCGCCCAGTCCGGCCAGCAGTCGAGGTGATGCAATAGGATGGAGCGCTTCGAACGGGGGCCTGCCGCCAGAAAATCATCGGACACCTTGGCGTTCAGGTACTTCGCCCCCTTCTTCACAAGCAGTCCCATCGCGACGAGGGCGTTCAGCAGGATCGCGAGGTTGCGGGGATCGGCACGCACCATGCGGGCAAGCTCGCGAGCGTCTTTCGCCCCTCCGGAAAGCGCTGTGAATACATCGACCCGCAGGGCGACGAACAGGGTCATCGACCGCTGATACCCGTGCCCGGTCTGCATCAGGGATTCGAGGGATTTTACAGGGAACATCCGGACCCCCGGTTCGCGCACTACATCTCCTGGTAGACTTCCTTTTCGATCTCTTCCTGCAGAAGCTTCACGTGTCTCTTCTCCTCCTCGATAAGGAAGAGGAACATCTCGCGGACGGAAGGGTCCTCGGCCGTCTTGGCGAACTCGGTGTAATCCCTCACAGCCTGCTTCTCGCGCTCCAGCGCCATCCGGATGATATCGATCGGAGTGTTCGACATGGTGTTTCCTCCCGGGTGATTGTTTATGGATGCTTTTTCGCGTAGTCGTCCAGAGCTGACTTGACCGCCTGCTCCGCCATGACGGAGCAGTGTATCTTGACGGGCGGAAGGCCGTCGAGCGCCTCCGCGACCTGCTGGTTCGTGATCGCCTGCGCTTCCTCGACCGTCTTCCCCTTGATCATTTCCGTCAGCATCGAGCTCGAGGCGATTGCGGCGCCGCACCCGAAGGTCCTGAACTTCGCGTCGACGATCCTGCCAGCCTCGACCTTGAGGTAAAGGCGCATCATGTCCCCGCACGCGGGGTTGCCCACCTCGCCGACGCCGTCGGCGTTCTCGATTTCGCCGACGTTCCTCGGGTTCATGAAATGCTCCATCACCTTTGCGCTGTATGGTCCGGTCGACATGGCCGCTTCGCCTTTCTCCATTATGCCTTTTTCTTCTGATAATCGAGATAGGTCGGCGACATCTCCCAGAGCCGCTTCACGATCCCTGGAAGGGTGCCCAGGACATGGTCGACCTCACCCTCGGTGTTCCCTTTCCCCATGCTGAACGTTATCGATCCCGTGCAGATGTCCGATGGGACCCCGATTGCACGCAGGACAGGGGAGGCCACCAGGTCCTCCTCGTCGTGGCCGCGCAGGTTCGAGCTGCACGCCGACCCGGAAGCCGCCATCACCCCGTGGACGTTAAGAAAGAGCAGCAGCGACTCCCCTTCCGCGAATTCCACCCAGAAGCTCACGTGGCCGGGAAGCCGGTCCGTCGGGTGCCCCGTGAAGTGGAGGTGTTCGACCGTTTTCCCGACCCCTTCCCGGAGCTTCCCTTCGAGCCGGCGCAGGTGCGCGGCCCATCCTTCCCTCTCGTCCCTGGCGATCGCGGCGGCCGCCCCCATGCCGACGATGCCGGGCACGTTCTCGGTCCCGGCGCGGAAGCCCCTCTCCTGGAACCCCCCGTCGATCTGGGATTCAAGCGCCACACCCTCGCGGACGTACAGGGCGCCGGTCCCCTTGGGCCCGTAGAAATTGTGCGCGGAAAGGGTGACAAGGTCCGCCCCGATCTCCCCGACGTCGAGCGGAAGATGCCCCGCGGATGCCGTGGCATCCATGTGGAAAAGGACCCCCCGTCCTTTAGCGATCCTGCCGATCTCCGCGACGGGCTCGATCGTCCCGATCTCCGAATTTGCGTGCATGACCGAGACAAGCAGCGTGTCGGAGCGGATCGCCTTGCGGACATCCTCCGGATCGACCTTCCCGTCCGTATCGACCGGCAGGAGAGTGACCTCGTATCCGCGGTTGCTCAGCGGGATCAGGGCATTCAGGACCGAAAAGTGCTCCACCTCGGTCGCGACGATGTGCTTCCACTTTTCCGCGCTCGCCCCGGCCGCTCCCTTGACAGCCAGGTTGTTCGACTCGGTAGCCCCGGACGTAAAGACGATCTCGCCCGGCTTCGCGCCGATAAGCGCAGCGACGGAAGATCTTGCGGCGTCCACCGCCTTGAGCCCCTCCTGCCCCTGGTCGTGGATGTGCGACGAGGGGTTGCCGTATAGCTCCGTGAAATACGGCCTCATCGCCGCGAAGACGCGAGGGTCGAGAGGAGTGGTGGAGATATGGTCGAAGAAGATGGGCGTCATCCGCGCTCCTTTGGCCTACTCCTTCACCTTGAACTCGGTCATCTTGTCCCGGATCAGCTTGATGTGCCTCTTCTCCTCTTCCGCGAGGAAGGCGAACATGGCTTTCATGGAGGATATCTGCGATTCCCGCGCCCCTTTCTGGTACTCCCCGTAGTTCTGGAGCTCGAGCCGCAGCGCCATGCGCAGAGCTTCCTCCATCGTCCATTTGGCCATCGGTGTCCTCCCATTGGTGATGTTGTGAAACCCTACTTCTTATAATCTTAACCTCGAAGGGGGGTCAAGGTGTTGTATCATGCACTGATGAGGAAATCCGCACTGCTCGTGGCCGGTGTCCTGGCGTTGGCCCTGGTCGCGGCCGTTTTCTGGTATCGCGGCCGTTCGTCCGGCGGCGGGCCGGCGGGAGAAACGGCTTCCCCGGCCGTCGAAACCGGAAGCCGGATGGCCCCCCCGTTCACCCTCAAGGACATCAGCGGGAACGCGGTCGCCTCATCCCGGTTCCTGGGCAAACCCACGGTCATCAACTTCTTCGCCACCTGGTGCCCCCCCTGCCGGGAGGAGATACCCGGCTTCGTTGAAGTCTACAACAAGTACCGGAACAGCGGCTTCGAACTCGTCGGGATAGCGCTCGACACGGAAACCAGGGGAAACCTGCCGCCCTTCCTGGCGCAGAACCGGATCGAGTACCATATCCTCATCGGCGACATCGAAACCGCCCGTGCCTACGGCGGAGTCAAATCCATCCCCACCACCTTTTTCATCGGCAAGGACGGCCTGATCCGCAACGTCCACGTCGGCTACATAGACCGGGACGCTTTCGAGAGGGAAGTCCGGAAACTTCTGTAGTTTTACTTCGTCATTCCGCCGGAATGCACGCCGCTGTGGGGCACACCGTCGCGCACGCTGCGCAATCGGTGCACTTGCTGGCATCTATTATGTAGATCGGGTCCCCCTCCGATATGCACTGGACGGGGCACTCCGGTAAGCATGCGCCGCAGGCGATGCATTCCTCGGTTATTTTGTACGCCATGCCGCCTCCCCGATTCGTATCTGATTCAAACGGACTCCACCCGCTGAACCGCTGGAATCTCTTCCTTCAACAGCGTCTCTATTCCGCCTTTCAGCGTCATCGTCGCCATCGGGCATCCGTGGCATGCGCCGGTCAGACGGACCTTCACGACGCCATCCTCCACGTCGACGAGCTCCACGTCCCCTCCGTCCGCCTGCAGTGCGGGCCGGATCTTATTCAATACTTTTTCGACTTCCAGTTTCATGCAAATGCCTCCCTTCAGGGTTTCCCTCTTATTAAGATGCAACCTTCCGTCTCCCCGTTCCTTGACGAAGGTCAATCGGCGGACAACATCTCGTAGCCGGCTTTTTTCACCGCCGACTTGAGAACCTTGTAGTTCTTCGTCTCCAGGCGCAGGATGAGGACTTTCTTTCCGGGGTCGTCGTGCGCCGCCGTGGCGACCGACACGATGTTGGCGTCGAAATCCCTCATCAGCTTCAGGACTTCGAAGAGCATGCCGGGCCTGTTCGGGAGGGCAAGCTCCAGGCGGTAGCCGGGCCCGCTGACTCCCATCGCCTCGATGAAGGCGTCCAGGATGTCGCTCTCGGTGAGGATTCCCACAAGCTTGCCATCGTCGACCACGGGGAGGCACCCTATCTTCTTCTCCCGCATGATAAGCGCCCCCTCCTCGATGGGGGCGGACGAGGATATGGTGTAAGGCCGGCGCGTCATGATCTGCTTCACCTTCACCTTGTCGAGAAGGTAGTAGATCTCCCGGATCTCGAGTGCGGTGGCGGATGACGGCGAGGCCTGCTTGATGTCGCGTTCCGAGACGATGCCCACGAGCTTCTCACCGTCCTTGAGCACGGGGAGATGGCGTATGCCGCGCTCCTTCAGAAGCTCCATCGCCTTTTTCATGGAATCTTCCTCGTCCACCCACAACGGGTTTCGCATCATCCGCTTCGACACGTTCATGATGTCCTCCTTCGCGGCCCGACGCGGGAACCGCTCAAGTGAAGTATTGCCTTACCAGGTCGAACGTATGGGTGAGGTCCACACCGGAAACCAGCAAATACAGGATTCCTTCCCTCTCCCAGAAAACGAAAGACGTCCCGTCCTTCTCCCACGACAGGAATGACGCCTCGGAAAACAGGACCGAAGGGGCATCGGTGCTCCTGAGCGGGTCCGGCCGTAAAATCAATAGCAGGCAGGGCTCTTCGGAATACGTGAGATGCACCGCCGCCGCGGTCTGCTTTCCTATCTTCTCGCGTGTCGCGCCCTTGTAGGAGAAAAGCCGCTCTTCCCTGGGGAGCGTCACCTTAGCCCCGATCAATCCGCGGATGCGCTCCTCTATTTCGGAGGGGTCACGCACCCCCGCTTTCGCCTTCTCATTCTTCCCCGCGGCGAAGATCCGCAGCGCCTCCCGGGTCATCTCCTCGGCCTTTCCCGCCCCCGAATTACGGGAGATGTGATAACCCACGACGGCCACCATCAGGGTAAGAAAGATCAGCACCACCGTCAGGCGCGGACGGAAGCTCACAAGGCCGAAAAGCGAAGACCTGTCCTCTCTCTCTTCACCACTCGACAATTTCCACCCCGATGTCCCGCATCAGCGCACGCGTGGCGGAATGGGTCCGACCGCCGAACAGCACCGCTTCCCTCGCCTTCCTCGCTTCCAGCCACTCCTTGGACGTTATCCGCGTCCCGGTGACGCTCACGGAATACCCTTCTTTTCCGCCCCCGGCGACCGGATAATCCAGGCGCGCCTCGGAGGAGATGCCGGACTCCTTCAGAACCCGCTCGAAGATATCTCTCCCGGAATCCTTCTTCATGACCGGAAAAATCCTGTATCCGGAGTCCCGCAGCAGCGTTCTAAGAGCCGGCGCCATCCTGCCGGTGTCAGTGACAAAATGTTTTCCCGCCGCATCGAACACCCGCTCCGGCTGGACTATCAACTGGAAGGCGTCCCCTTTCCCTCCGATCTTTATGCGTTCCCCCTCTTTCTTCGGGATGCCAAGAAAATCGAGGGCGAAATCGAGGGCCGCGAGCCCGCCGGGGGGGGTGGAACGTCTGGTGGGAGGATCGCCCGTAATCCCCGGATCGTCGATGCCGACAAGGAATCCTTCGAGCGCGTTCTGATCGGTGGCGACGGGAAGCACGCGGATCCCGACCCTGTCCGCGAACCGGAGGACGGCTGAAAGATTTCCCGATGGATTTTCCGGGACCTCCTTGATGAGGATCACTTCGCCGGAAAGAAGGCTCTCGGGAGTCCGGAGCACGATCCACCTGGCCGGAAGGGTCACAGCCACTCCTTCCCCCACGATCAGCGGGCGGGCAAGTCCCTCCTTCACCGAGTGGTACCCCGATGCCTGGAGAAGCCTTCGGATGATCTCCCATGGGTCCCGGGTCCCGTCCATGGAAATCACACGGTAGTTCTTCCATGTCTCCATGATGAGAGCGCGGATGTTTTCAGGCAGCGCCCCGCGGAAATCTATCAAGACCTGGTTCCCGTTCGAGAAGCGTGCGACCGGAAAATCTTCAAGGCTCAAAACCACCTCCCCGCCGGAGGGCACCGGCAGGTAAAGCGTCCCCCGGTCCGCCCACCTCTCCCCAAGCCCCGCGAGAAGGTCTGTGAGCAGGCCCCTGTATGGAGGCTTGATATGAGGCAGCACCGGTTCTTCCCTCTTCGGAGCTTCCGTTTTCGACGGCGCCGGTCTGACCTCTACGACAGGCGTGACTGCCTGTGCGGGGGGAGGAGGCAGGATCTGCGCTTCCGGCCTGGCCAAAGCGTCCGCCGCCATGACAGGTTGAGGAGGAACGACTTTGGTCAGAGCCACAGGAGCTTCAGGGGTAACGGCCTTCGCCAACTCCTTTAGCGGCGTCGGAACCTGCTTGGCCGGCGGTTCGGCCGCTATGACCGGGACCTCGATCTGCTTGGCCGGCACTTCCACCGCTTTGACCGGCGGGGGGGGAACGATCTTCGCTGGCGGTACTTCTTTGGCCAGCGCCGCAGGCGGCTCAGGGGGAAGTGCTTTCGGCGGAGCCGTGGGCGGCGGAGACTCTTTCGGAATCTCTTTTGTGACTTCCTTCACAACCTCTTTCGGCGCTTCCTTCGGTGTCTCTATTGGAGCGACCGTCGCAAGTTCCCTGTCGAAGTAATTCAAGGAGGGAAGAAGGATAGTGCTGCCCGCCATGATGCGGTTCACGTCGCGTACGGACTCGTTGATTTCCTTGACGGCGGCAAGGTACCTGGGGTAATCACGCCTGGAAACTCCCCGCGCCGCGAGGAGCCGGGTAAGCGTATCCCCAGCGGTCACGACGTGCGGAACCACTTTCCCTTCGGCGACCCTGGGATCCTGGCCAAGCGGGACCACCGAGGGAAGCAGGATCTTCTGACCCGCCTTGAGCTTTCGCACATCGGCCACTTCGGGATTGGCGCGTTGGAACTCCCGAAGCGTACGGACGTATTCCGGCGGTGGGAGAACCCCCCTGCGGTTGAGTATCTTCCAGAGGTTTTCCCCATGCGCGACGGTATGGACCTCGTAATAGCTCTTCTTCCCTCCCGACGAATCCGCGAAGATCCTCTTCTCGAGGAAGATCTTCGGACGCTCCTCTTCCTCCGCCGACGCGACGCCCGCCGCCAGGAGGGCCGCCGTCGCGGCCGCGAGAACCGCCGCCCTCAGTATTTTTCGCCGGTGAAAGTGCATACTCCTCCGTGCGCCCCGACCGTCTTGTACATCTTGGGGCCTTCCCACGGCTGGTCGAGGATGCCGTCGTGGATCGCCCAGCTTCTGCCGCGAACCGTTTTCCAGTGTTCCGGTTTCCGGAACGGAGTGCTGCCGTCAAGCCGTGCGTGCAGTATCCCGCCGGGGCGGAACTCCCTGTCGATATAATTCATCTTCTCCTTTCCCTGGGCGTATTGGAAGCCGCCTCTTTCGTACAGGATCGCGCTGTTGTAGCTCAACGGTTCCAGGAAGTAGCGCGGGTAACCGGTGCTCCGGAAGAACTCGTCCCAGCATGCGATGAGGTCCCCCATCGCCCTCATGCCGCGCCGGACCTGGGCGGGAGCGAGGCCGGCCTCCATCGCGCGGATCTCCTCGGGGAGGTTGCGCCGCGCGGTTCCGAAGTACGTGTCCTGGCCGTGCTCGTCGACGTCTATGTCGAACCGTTCCCCGTCTGGATCGTTCACTATGATGAAGGAGATCTCCATCTGTTCGTTGGGAGAAGCGGAGATGTCGAGGAAGTAGGCGGCGTCCCGGTCGGCCGGATCGCGCCTCAGGTCTATCTGGAAAAAGGGCATCCCCTCGGAGCAGGTGATCTTGACGCACCTTGCCCCCGCCGGGTTTGCCCAGGTCTCCTGATCTATGGAAAACCTTTCCAGGAAACGCGCCGGTATGAGGGCTGAAAGGAGCCGCTCACGCTCCTTTTCCTGCATACGGTTGATTTCGTAGATCGATACGGCCAAGGCGCAGGCTATTCCTTTTCATATAAAGCATCGAGCAGCATTCCGTACTTCTGGATGACCACCTTTCGCTTCACTTTCAGTGTTGGAGTCAGCTCTCCGGTCTCCTGGGTGAAATCGTTTCCCAGCAGAACGAACTTCTTGATCTGCTCGAAAGACGCAAGCGACCTGTTCATCTCGTCGACGCGGGCGCCCATCATCGCCACGACGCGGGTGTCCCTGGCAAGCGCCACGATGTCCCGCTCCGCGATGCCGTTCTCCCCGGCCCACTTGCCGATCTCTTCAGGGACGAGGGTCAGGATCGCGGTCAGGTACTTCTTCCGGTCCCCGTAAACGAACGCCTGGCTTACGAACTTGTCGGTCTTGAGCAGGTTCTCGACATTCTGCGGGGCTACGTTCTTTCCGCCCGATGTCACTATGATGTCCTTCTTGCGGTCGGTGATTCGAAGGTACCCGTCCGCGTCGATCACGCCGATGTCGCCCGAATGGAACCACCCTTCCGGATCTATCGCCTCCCGCGTAGCCGCCGGGTCCCTGTAATACTCCTTGAACACATGGGGGCCGCGGATGAGGATCTCCCCGTCGGAAGCTATCCTGACCTCGGTGCCCGGAAGGATCTTGCCGACCGTCCCGAATTTGAAGTTCCGCTCCTCGTTGACCGAGACAACGGAAGGGGTTTCCGTAAGGCCGTACCCCTCCAGGATCAGTATATCCATGGCGTGGAAGAATTCGGCGATCTCCCGGGCGAGCGGCGCTCCGCCCGACACGAAGAAGCGCAGCCTGCCTCCCAAACGCGCGCGGACCTTTTCGAACACGAGCTTGTCGGCAATCGAAAACTTCATGGCGAGCAAGCTCCCGACCTGCTCCCGCAGCTGCTTTCGAGCCGACACTTCCCGCCCCACCGACAGCGCCCACATGAAGATGGATTTCTTCAGCCCGCCTTCCTGGTGCACCTTGCCGAGAACCGCGGCGTAGAACTTCTCGTAAAGGCGGGGAACGCTGATCATCATATGTGGGCGGATGACCGGCAGGTCCTCCGCCACCGTCTGGAGGCCCCGGGCGAACGCCGTGACGGTCATCGCGTCGAAAGAGAGGAAATGCTCGAACCGCCCCAGCACGTGCGCAAGCGGAAGAAACTGGAGCATCACCGATCCCCGCGGGATGTCCACTATCTCCCTGACGGCGGACACGTCGAAAGCGACGTTGCTGTGGCGGATCACAGCTCCCTTCGGCGGACCCGTGGTTCCCGACGTGTAGATGATGGTGAGGTCGTCCTCCGGCCTTATCTCGTCCCCGCGCTTCTCGAGGGCGCCGGGGTTCGCGGCGGCGTGCGCCGCCCCCTTCGCGCGAAGGTCGGCGAGCGAGATCGTCCCTTCCTTGCCTTCCGCGCTCCCGGTGAGAAGGACCAGGGCGGCAAGTTCCGGCAGGTTTTTCCTCGCGCCGGCCACCTTGTTCCATTGCGGCTCATCCTCGACGAACGCGACGCGCGCGCCGGAGTGGGCAAGGATGTACTCCACCTGGTCCGGCAGGTTGGACGGATAGATGGGGACGGTGGTGAATCCCGCGAGGACGCATGCGATATCCGAGAGCGTCCACTCCACGCGGGTGGAGGAAAGGATCGCCACCTTGTCGCCGCGCGAAAGTCCCAGGCTCAACAGCCCGAAGGCCATTTCCCGGACGGCCGCTCCCACCTCCCGGAAGGTCATCGGCTCCCATTTACCGTCCCGTGGAACGATGTATCGCGTGTCGTCCCCCCCGG
>Ga0334722_10006761_pt1 | contig 11253 bp, 10 predicted proteins | sample C3_bottom_MG_FD_207210 | JGI IMG/M metagenome (GOLD analysis project Ga0334722, IMG submission 207210) | Sediment microbial communities from Yellowstone Lake, YNP, Wyoming, USA - C3_bottom | ecosystem: Environmental > Aquatic > Freshwater > Lake > Sediment | place: USA: Wyoming | collected...
CGGTGCCGGTAAGTTGTGCCCTTCGTGTCCGCCCGGCACCGCGCGCGCGTGCCCGCCGGGCAGCGTGCCCGACCTGACGGCGACGGACCAGAGCCCGGCACACAGTACCGCCAGCGCGAGAACCCGCCGTCCCGCGAGCGTGCGGGGCGCGAGCCGGCGGAGCGTGAGCGTTGCGACCGACAGTGCCGGCAGCGTGCCCGCGCCGAACGCCACCATGGCGAGTGCGCCGGACACCGGGTCGGCGAGGGCTACGGGGAGGCTCAGCGCCGAGTAGACGAGGCCGCAGGGGACGAAGCCGTTGACGATGCCGAACAGCAGCCGCGCCCCCGGGCCGCGATTCTCCTCCAACAACCGTCCGGCCCGTGCCGAGCCCGGCAGGCGCACGCGCGGCTCGGGCAGGAGGCCCGCGAGCGCGGCGGCGAACCAGCAGAGCAGGACAACCGCGACAGCCGATGGGAGCCACCACGGTCCCGGCATGGATGCGCCGAAGGTACCGGCGAGGGCGCCCAGCACTCCGTAGCCGATGAGGCGCCCAGCGTGCCAGGCGGCGAGGCCGGGGGCCGGGCGAGCGCAGGCGGACGCGAACGCACCGCACATCAGCACGCAATGGGGGCTGCCGGCCAGGCCGGCGAGAAACGCACCGAACACGAGCGGGAGGGAGATCATGGAGGGAGCGGGCCTCGGGAAGTCTGCGACGGGTGGTCGGATGCAATATATGGTCGGCGTCAGGCCGGACGAATCCACCTACGACGACGCAGTCGTGAAGATGTTCCTCGGCGCGACGGTGCTCTGGGCGATCGTCGGCATGCTGGTCGGCGTGGTGATCGCCCTGCAGCTGGCCTGGTGGCCTGCGAATCTCGGCCTCCAGTACACCACGTTCGGCCGCCTGCGGCCGCTCCACACCAACGCGGTCATCTTCGCGTTCGGCGGCAACATCTGCTTCACCGGCATCTACTACTCGATGCAGCGGCTGCTGAAGACCCGGATGTGGAGCGACGTGCTCTCGCGGTTCCACTTCTGGGGATGGCAGCTCATCATCGTGGCGGCGGCGATCACCCTGCCCCTCGGGCTGACCCAGTCGAAGGAGTACGCCGAGCTGATCTGGCCCATCGATCTGGCGATCGCGGTCGTCTGGGTGGCGTTTGCGGTGAACTTCTTCGGGACCATCGCCGTGCGCCGGGTGCAGCACCTGTACGTCGCGATCTGGTTCTACATGTCCTTCGTCATCACGATCCCGGTGCTGCACATCGTGAACAGCATGGCGGTCCCGGCCACGCTGACCCGGTCCTATCCGGTCTACGCCGGCCTCACCGACGGTCTCGTCCAGTGGTGGTACGGCCACAACGCGGTCGGGTTCTTCCTCACCACCCCCTTCCTCGGCCTGATGTACTACTTCCTGCCCCGGATCGCTGAGCGGCCGGTGTACAGCTACCGCCTGTCGATCATTCACTTCTGGGCCCTCGTCTTCCTCTATATCTGGGCGGGACCGCACCACCTCCTCTATTCCGCGCTTCCCGACTGGGCCCAGACGCTGGGCATGGTCTTCAGCATCATGCTGCTCGCGCCGTCCTGGGGCGGGATGATCAACGGCCTCATGACGCTCAGGGGGGCGTGGGACCGGGTGCAGACCGACCCGATTCTCAAGTTTCTGGTGGTGGCCGTGAGTTTCTACGGCATGAGCACATTTGAGGGGCCGATGATGTCGCTGCGCGCGGTGAACGGGCTGGCCCACTACACCAACTGGGTCATCGGCCACGTGCACAGCGGAGCGCTGGGGTGGGTCGGGATGATCTCGTTCGGGATCATCTACTGGCTCATTCCCCGTCTGTGGAAGCGCCCGCTCGCCCATCCCACGTGGCCGGCCACCCATTTCTGGCTGGCGACCATCGGCATCGTGCTCTACACCGTCTCCATGTGGGCCGCCGGCCTCACCGAAGGGCTCCAGTGGAGGGCGCTCGACGCCGCCGGTCAGCTCAAGTTCCCCCTCTTCGTGGACATCGTGCACCAGCTCCGGCCCTTCTACTGGATGCGCCTGGTGGGCGGGAGCATGTACCTGGCCGGGGCAGTGATGCTGGGGTGGAACTTCCTGTCAACGATTCGCGGCAGGTCGCCCCGGATCGAACCCATGCCCGCCGCCGCGGCAAGCTGAAAGGGACGCCTCATGCTCAGCATCGAGCAGGGCAAGGAGTCGCTGCACCGCCTCATCGAGGGCCGGGGATGGCTCTTCGCGGTGCTGACGACGGTGGCCATCTCGATTGGGGGGCTGGTCGAGATCGTGCCCATGTTCACGGCCAGGCTCGGCCCGGAGCCGATGCCCGGGATCACTCCCTACACGGCGCTCGAAATCGCCGGGCGCGACATCTACATCCGCGAAGGCTGCTACACCTGCCATTCGCAGATGGTGCGGCCCATGCGGGCGGAGATGCTGCGCTACGGAGAATGGACGCGCGCAGGCGAGTATGCGTACGACCACCCGTTCCTGCTGGGCTCCCGCCGGATCGGCCCCGACCTCCAGCGGGTCGGAGGCAAGTATCCCGACACCTGGCACTACGAGCACATGCGGGACCCTCGCAGCACCTCGCCGGGGAGCATCATGCCGTCCTACGGCTGGCTGCTGGAGCAGCGCTACGACACGTCCGATGTCGTCGCCTCCCTCAAGGCGCTCCGCAAGGTCGGGGTGCCATACACGGACGAGCAGATCGTCGGCGCGCCAGCGAGCATGCGGGCGGAGGCGGGGGACATCGTGGGCCGCCTGGCCACGGCCGGCGTCAGCACCGACCCCGACCGCGAGATCATCGCGCTCATCGCCTATCTCCAGCGCCTCGGCCGGGACGGCAAGGCCGCTCTCTCGAGGGGAGCGCCATGAATCCCGTCTTCCAGGCGGCAGCCGCGACCGCGCGGCTCGGGTGGTTGATGGGCATTCTCACCGGCCTCTTCCTGGTCTGCTTCGCCGGATGGACCTGGTGGGCCTACTCGAGCGGCAACAAGGCCCTCATGGAGGAGGTAGGCCGGATGCCGCTCAACGAAGGAGACGAACAATGAGCGACCGGCGCGCGCGGGACCGGGTGCTCGGCCACGCCGACGAGGCCGATGGCATCGAGGAGTACGACAATCCGCTTCCCGACTGGTGGCTGGGTCTGTTCGTGGGCACCGTCATCTGGGCCGGCATCTACGCCGTTCACTACCACTTCCTCGCCCACCGGTCGCCCATGAAGGCGCTCGCCGCGGAAATGGCGGACGCGCGCAAGCGCTGGCCCGAGTCGGAGGCGCCGGCGCCGGTCGTGCTCACCCCCGCGGCGATCAGCGCGGGCGAGGCGATCTACAAGGCCAACTGCACCGGATGCCACGGCGACAACCTCGAGGGCAAGATCGGGCCGAACCTCCTCGACACCACCTGGATCCACGGCGGCAAGCCCGAGGAGGTCGTCCACACCATCACCGCCGGCGTGCCCGAGAAGGGCATGCTCACCTGGGGCCCGATCCTCGGCACCACGAAGATCGGCGAGGTGGCCGCGTACGTCATCTCCCGGAACCACCAGGCGCTCGGCATCCATGACGACGAGCCGGAGCACGAGGACGGGGCGAAGTAGCGTGGAGGTGTTTCACGGAACCCGGCGCTGGCTATACGTCATGGCGGTTGACGGGCCGCTCCGACGGCTGCGGCGACTGGCGGCCGTCATCCTGCACCTGATCCTGTTCATCCCGCCGTGGATCATGGTGTCCGGGAATCCGTCGCTCCGGCTCGATCTCGAGGCGCGGCGGCTCTACGCCTTCGGGGCGATCTTCACGGCCTCCGACACGATCCTGCTCCTGCTGATCCTGCTCTTCCTCGCGTTCAGCCTCTTCTTCTTCACCTCGCTCTTCGGGCGGCTCTGGTGCGGCTACGCCTGCCCGCAGACGGTCTTCCTCGAGGAGTGGATCCGACCCATCGAACGCTGGATCGAAGGGCCTCGTGGTGCGTGGATGCACCGCGACCAGGGCCCGCTGACGCTCGAGCGCGTCGCGCGGAAGGCCGCCAAGTGGACGGTCTTCGCGCTGGCCTCGTTCCTCGTCTCCATGGCGTTCATGAGCTATTTCGCGGGTGCGCGGGAGCTCTGGGCCGGCCGGGCCGGGCCCGTCGAGTACTGGCTCGTCGCCATATTCGCGGCTGTTTGGTTCCTGGATTTTGCCTGGTTCCGGGAACAGTTCTGCAACTACCTCTGCCCCTACGCCCGGCTTCAGGGCGCGATGACCGACGAGCAGACCCTGCTCATCACGTACGACGTCGCCCGGGGCGAGCCCCGCGGTGTGCCGAAGGCGCGGGAGACCGGCGCCTGCATCGCCTGCCAGAAGTGCGTCGCGGTCTGCCCGCAGGGCATCGACATCCGTGACGGATTTCAGCTCGAGTGCATCGCATGCGGCGCCTGCCAGGACGCATGCGACGACGTGCTTGGCCGGCTGGGGCATCCGGGGCTGATTCGCTATACCTCGATGGCCGCGAAGCAGCGCAGAAAGGTGAGGCGGGTCCGCCCGCGGACGGTCGTCTACGCGAGCCTGCTGACCGGGATCGCCGCGGCGTGGGTCACGCTCCTGGCGACGCGGGTGCCCTTCGAGGCGAACGTGGGCCGCGCCCCCGGCTCGCTCTTTACCATCGATGGCGACGGGTTCGTGCGGAACACCTACCTGCTGGAGCTGACCAATAACGCGGCCGGCACCGACGTCCCGTTCCACGTGCAGGTGGAGGGCGTCCCGGGGGCCCAGGTGGTGGCACAGGACGTCAGGCTGGCCTCGAGTGAGAGCCGTACCGTGCCGCTCGTGGTGCGGCTCCCCTCTTCGCCCGCGATGGCCCGCACGATTCCCATTCGGGTGAAGGTCGCCACGCCCGGCGCCGAGCAGATCCTGGAGACCACCTTCAAGACCGGAGGCGATCTTGCCGCCGTCCCCGCGCGCTAGGTCGCCCTGGCCCCTCGGGATCGTCCTCGGACTGCTGATCGTGGTCCTGGTGAACCTCCTCTTCATCTATATCGCCGTCTCGGGCGCCGACCGCGTCGCGCCTTCCTACGCTGCCGAACCTCGCTGAGATCACGCGCTGCCCGCACTGCGGTACCGCGGTCGAAGGGCCCGCGGGCACTTATTGCTGCGCCGGTTGCGAGGTGGCCGCGGAGATCATCCTCGGCGCGGGGCTCGAGCGCTACTACGCGGAGCGGAAAGCGTTCCCCGCTCGACCGGAGCCGGCAGATGGCGCGTGGGATCTCGTTCCCGTCGAGACTTCCCCCGACGGCACGGCCACCGCGCGGCTGGTGGTGGACGGCCTCCGCTGCGCATCGTGCGTGTGGGTCACCGAGGAGGTCCTGTCGAGAACGCCGGGCGTCCGCGCGGCCACGGTGAGCTATGCCACGGGGCGGACAACGCTCCGTTGGGAACCGGAGAGGACCGATCTGGCGACACTGGCGGGACGCATCGCCGCGCTGGGCTATCGTCCCCGCGCGCTGGGTGAGGGGCCCTCCCCCGATCACGATCTCATGACGCGGGCGGGGCTCGCGGCGGTGGCCACCGTGGCGATCATGGGCACCTCCGAGGCGCTGTACGCCGGCCAGTGGTTCGGGAGCATGGACCCCGCATTCGCCGCGCTGTTCCGCTGGGTGTCGCTCGCCCTGGCCACGCCCGTGGCCCTCTGGAGCGCCGCGCCGTTCTTCCGCGGCGCCTGGAACGGGCTCCGCCACCGTGTGCTGCACATGGATCTCCCGATCGCGCTCGGGATCGCCGTGCTCTACGTGCACGGAGTGGTGGCCACGGTCACTGCCGGCGAGGGATATCTCGACTCCCTGGTGATGCTCGTGGCGCTGCTGCTCGGCGGCCGCATGCTGGAGGCCCGCGGCCGGCGCCGCGCGGCCGAGGCGGCGACCGCGCTCGTCGCCACCATTCCCCGGACCGCCCGCCGGTCGGTGGGCGACCGGCTCGAGACGGTGCCGGTCGGCGATCTCCGGCCGGGCGATCTCATCGACGTCGGCGCGGGCGAGGAGCTCGCCGCCGATGGGATGGTCGCGGAAGGCAGCGGTCAGGTCCGCATGGCGCTGGTCACCGGCGAGGCCGAGCCGGTTCCGGTGGAACCCGGGAGCCGGATCGTGGCAGGCACCGTCCTGCTCGATGGCGCGCTGACCATTCGAGTGTCGGCGGTGGGCGAGGCGACGGTGGTGCACGCGATGGCCCTCCAGCTCCACGCCGCGGCCGACCGGGCGCTCGAGCCGACCGCGGCCGACCGCATCGCTCCGTGGTTCACCGGGCTCACGATTCTGGCCGCGGCGTTGACGCTCGCCTTCCGGTGGGAGGCGGGAATCGCGGGCGCCGTCTCCTGCGCCGTCGCGGTGCTGGTCGTCGCCTGCCCCTGCGCGCTCGCCCTCTCGCACCCGCTCGCCGCCGCCGCCGCGCTCGGGGCCGCCGCGCGCCGCGGCCTCCTCGTCCGCTCCGGTGCAGCCATGCTCGACCTTGCGACCGTGGACGTGGTGGCGCTCGACAAGACCGGCACCGTCACCGCCGGCGAACTCACCGTCAGCAGCGCGGATGATGCGGTACTGCGCGTGGCGGCGGGACTCGAGCGGTACAGCAATCACCCCGTGGCGCACGCGATCGTCGGCGAGGCCTCCGCCAGAAACATCGCGCTTTCTCGGGGCAGCGACGTCCGGGAGCGCGTGGGAGTCGGCGTGTCGGGCCTGGTGGATGGACTGCGCTGGGAGCTTCGGAGCAGCGGGCCGGGCGAGGTCAAGCTGGTGGGCGAAGGCGGTGACGAGCACCTGATCCGGCTCGGCGACGCCCTCCGCGCCGACGCCGTCGCCACCGTGGGCCGTCTCAAGGCCCTCGGGCTCCGCACGGTGCTGCTCACGGGCGACCACGAGGAGATCGCGCGACGGATCGCCGGCGACATCGGCGTGGACGAGGTCGTCGCCCGGCTCGACCCCGCGGCCAAGGGGGAGTGGGTCCGGGCGGCCCGGGGTCGCGGCCACCGCGTTCTCTTTGCCGGCGACGGCCTCAACGACGGCCCGGCGATCGCCGCAGCCGATGTCGGCATTGCCATGGGCACCGGGGCCGCGAGCAGTGTCCTCGTCGCCGACGGCGTGGTTTCCTCCAATGGTCTGGCCCCGCTGCTGGCCGGCATTCGCGCAGCGCGGGCCGGCGCCGCCGCCGTCCGGGCCAACCAGGCCTTCTCCCTCGCCTACAACGTCCTCGCCGTCACCGCCGCTGCCGCGGGGTGGGTCAATCCGCTCGTCGCGGCTGTGCTGATGCCGCTCTCGAGCGTGGCGGTCATCTGGGGAGCATCACGGGTCGAGGCGAAGGTGCGGAGGGATGTCACGTGAGGGCGGTTCTCATCCTGCTGCCGGTGGCGCTGGTCCTGGGCGGAGTCTTCGCCGGTCTTTTCATCTACGCGGTGCGATCAGGCCAGTTCGACGACCTCGACGACCCGCCGGAGCGCATGCTGCACGACTGAAGGCGCCGGTGCGCGCCAACTACGCCTCACCATGGACCGCTCCCCTGGAGCGCACTGGCCCCCGCGAGCTGGTGCGACGTGGCGGCGGCCAGCAGATCGTGCACGTCGATCGCATTCGAGGGATGGGCGATGCTGTTGCTGGTGACCACACCGGCCACTCCGGCTGCAAGAAGCCGCGCGTAGGCCCCGCCGGCGAAAATGCCGTGCACCGCCACGCAGCGCGGCGCGGTGAAGCCCGCTTGAACCAGCGCCCGCGCCGACTGGATCATGGTCGCCCCACTGGAGATGATGTCGTCCACCAGGACCGGCGTCCGGTCGCGGTAGGCGCCCAGGTCGGGCAACTCCTCCCTCACGCGCTCGTCTCCGAGCCGCCGCTTCCGGAACACCACCCAGGGAGCGCCCGCGTCGGCGGCCACCTGCGCCACCCACTGGCGGCTTTCTTCGTCGGGGCCGATCAGGACCGGCGACGGGACGTGGTCCCGTACCCAGGCGGCGAGCCGAGGCGCGGCGGTGACCGATTCGGTGGGGATGGCGTACACCTCGGCAAGCGCATGGATCCGGTGGAGGTGTGGATCCACCGTCACGATCCAGTCGAGCGGCTCGGCCAGCAGATGGGAGAAATGGCGCGCGCTCACCGCTTCGCCGCTGCGGAAGCGCCGGTCCTGCCGGAGATAGGGGAGATAGGGCGCCACCAGGCCGACCGAGCTTGCGCCCAGCTCGCGCGCCGTGGCGGCGGCGAGCATCAGCGGGAGCAGCTTCTCGTCGGGGCGGTCGAGAGTCGCGGCGAGCACCACGGGCCGGCCCGCGATCGGGCTGCCGATCCGCACGTGCGATTCGCCGTCGGGAAACCGGCGGACATCCAGCTGCCCGCGGCGCGCGCCGAGCTCGAGGGCCAGCCGGGCGGCGAGCGGGGCATTGCCGGGCAGTTCAAGCACGATCGGACGCATCAGGCCTCCTCCACTCCGATGATGCCGTCAGCGGATTCAGCGTATGCGAGCGCGTAGTCGAGCTCACCCGGGGCCGCGGCGTGAACGGTGTAGAGCGGCTGGCCCTGCGCGACCTGGTCTCCGAGCCGGACGTGGAGCTCAAGTCCGGCGGCAGGGTCGTGCGGTGCGCCCGCCAGCTTGGCCACGCGGCCGAGGCGTCGGTTGTCGATGACTCCGACATGGCCCGCGCGCGGAGCGGGTACCGGACAGGTGAAGCGGGCAACCGGCGGCGTGCGCATTCCTCCCTGGGCCTCGCAGATGGCCTGGAACTTCTTCCATGCCCTTCCGTCCTCCAGGATCGCGCGGGCCATCCCCTGTCCGCTGCCGGCCGGCGCGGCCTCCGCCATCTCGAACAGGTGACCCGCGAGGAGGAGCGCCCGCTCCCGCAGATCCGCGGGGGCGTCGGGGCCTCCCTGCAACACGGAAAGCGCGTCGCGCGCCTCGAGCGCGGGGCCGATGCCCCGGCCGATCGGTTGGGCGCCGTGTGTAAGCACCGGCAGGACCTCGAGGCCGATGGCGGTTCCCACCTCACGCAGGTGCCCGGAGAGACGGTCCGCCTCGACGTAACTGCGCACCTTCGCCGTCGGCCCGACGGGAAGGTCGATGAGCACGTGCGTGACCCCCGCCGCGGCCTTCTTCGAGAGCACCGAGGCGACGAGCTGGGCCGGGCTGTCGAGGTCGAGCGGCCGCTCCACCCGGATGAGCACGTCGTCGGCCGGGCTCAGCCGGGCGCGGCCGCCCCACACCAGGCATCCCCCCTCGCGCTCCACGACGCGGCGCATCGCCGCGAGGTCGAGGTCCACCGGCGCCAGCGTCTCCATCGTGTCCGCGGTGCCTGAGGGCGAGGTGATGGCCCGGGATGAGGTCTTGGGCATGAGCAGCCCCGCGGCGGCGACGATCGGGACGACGATGAGCGACGTCCGGTTGCCGGGCAGCCCGCCCACGCTGTGCTTGTCGAAGACGCGGGGCGCGTCCCAGCTTAGCCGTTCCCCGGCGCGGATCATGGCGAGGGTGAGGTTCACGACTTCCTGGTGGTCCAGCCGCCCGCCGGCGCAGGCGGTGATGAACGAGGCGAGATAGATGTCGGAGTAACGGAGCTCGGCGATGTCACGGACGATCGCATCGAGGCCGTCCGCCTCCAGCCGCCGGCCGTAGATCTTGGCCCGCACCAGTCCGAGCGAATCGAGCGGCGGCGGATGGGCGACCTCGACCTCGCCACCATCTTCAACCAGGAGACGCCGCCAGGCGGCGTCCGAGAGCCCCACCTCCTCGATCGCGAGCAGGGGACTGGTGACGACATTGAGAGTCGCGAGAATGGTCCGCGCGCCCGCGGTGACGCTCACCCGCGTCTCCGTGGCAAAGCCCTCGGAATGCACCACCGGCGAATCCCGGTGGAGATACACCACCGGCTCCTGTCCGGTGTCGATTCCGAGATGCCGGGCGGTTCCCGTCCTGCCGGCCGCCGAAACGGTTCTGGTGCTGCCCTCGATGGCCACTGCCATGGAACGCCGCGCCTCTGAAGAGGGATGGGTTACACTACCCCGCGGGGGGTGAAGGAATCATGAGGGAGGCGCGAAAACCGCTTACGATCTATTCGTCTTTTCCTCACCTTTTCTTCACGGCCACTGCTGCAGAATGATGGCGGATGTTTGGATGCTGCACCGTAGCCGGGAAAGCCCGGCCCCAAAGGAGGCAGAATGTCAGCGCTCTTTACCGATCGTCACGACGCCGGACGCCAGCTCGCCGCGCGACTGCAGCGGCTGGCGGGGCGTCCCGGTCTGCTCGTGCTGGGGTTGCCGCGAGGGGGAGTCCCCGTCGCCTGGGAGGTGGCGTCTGCGCTGCACGCCCCTCTCGACATCTTCGTCGTCCGGAAGCTCGGCGTGCCGGGACACGAGGAGTTGGCGATGGGCGCGGTGGCCTCGGGCGGCGTGCGGGTGGTCAATCAGGATGTGGTGCGCCAGCTCGGCATCACCAGGCAGGTCTTCGACGCCATCACCGAAGAAGAGCAGCGGGAGGTGCTGCGGCGGGACAGTGGATACCGGCTCGGCCGTCCCCTTCCCACGATTCGCGGCGCGGCGGTGATCCTGGTGGACGACGGCGTGGCGACCGGCTCCACGGTGCTCGCGGCGGTGCACGCGCTCAGGGAGTTCAGGCCCGAGTCGATCACCGTGGCCACTCCCGTGATAGCGCGCGAGACGATGCGGACCATCGCACAGGTTGCCGATGCCGTCGAGTATGTGGCGATACCGGAGCCCTTCTACGGGGTCGGCGCCCATTACGAGGACTTCTCCCAGACGTCCGACGACGAAGTGCGCCGGCTGCTCGCCGAGGGCGGGGCGCGTGACGGGCCGGCCCCCCTGTCCTATGCCGGCCGAGCCTGATCGCCGGACCATCGCGGCCATTTCGGACGCGGCGAGCCGCCTGACCGGCGCGCCGGGTGATTTCGATCCGCTCATGGCCCTGGTGGGCGACGCGCGGTACGTCCTCATCGGGGAAGCGTCGCACGGCACGCATGAGTTCTACCGGATTCGCGCCGAGATCACCAAGCGGCTCATCAGGGAGAAAGGGTTCCGCGCGGTGGCCGTCGAGGCGGACTGGCCCGACGCCTACCGCGTCAACCGTTACGTCCGCGGGCGCCCCGGCGACGGCGACGCGAGCGAGGCGCTCGAGGGGTTCCTCCGCTTCCCGCAGTGGATGTGGCGCAACGCGGACGTCCTCGATTTCGTCGGCTGGCTGCGGGAGTACAACGACGCCCGCACGGACGACAAGGACAAGGTCGGGTTCTATGGGCTGGACCTCTACAGC
>Ga0334722_10006762_pt1 | contig 11253 bp, 18 predicted proteins | sample C3_bottom_MG_FD_207210 | JGI IMG/M metagenome (GOLD analysis project Ga0334722, IMG submission 207210) | Sediment microbial communities from Yellowstone Lake, YNP, Wyoming, USA - C3_bottom | ecosystem: Environmental > Aquatic > Freshwater > Lake > Sediment | place: USA: Wyoming | collected...
GAACGCTTGACCAGCGGCATGGTCGAGAAGTACGTGCGCGAACAGTCTTTGCTGGCTCACGCGACCACCTTCATCGCGTCCCAATTGAGCACGGCCCTTGGCACGCTCGTTCGCATTGTTTCGCCACACAAGCACGAAGGCATGATCATCTGCCGCGATCACCTCCAGCAGATCGCCCCCGACGACGATCCGCCACTCCTGGCGCTCTCCGCGGATCTGGCTTCGTTCTGGGGAGACCGGTGCCTCATGTGCGGGACCTCCGCCGCGCCCGATCGCCTGTGCGAGAACGAGAGCTGCCGCCGCCCGCTGCACCCGCAGTGGCCGGCGGTCTACTGCTGTAACAACTGCGCACTGGAGGACGTGTGACCAAGCTCAAGACCGACGCGATCGCCGCGCGCTGCACCCAGATCGCCGATGAAATCGTGCCGGAGTACCGTGGCAGTGAGCGCGGCTACTCCTGCACCGGAAGCGTGGCGAAGCGATGGCAGGCCGCGTGGGACGGTGCTTGCGCCGCGCTCGGACACAACCCCGAGAACTATCGGATCGGCCCCATGTTCGAGTCGCCCGAGGTCAAGGTCATCGAGGTCGAGGAAAGACGATGAGCACGATCGACGAGATCCTGCGCGTGTTCGTGGCCCCGAAGATCGATCTCAAGGACATGCCCGATCACGATCCGATCGCCGCGCTCGGCCGGCGGTGCGAGGCGCTCTTCACCGGAGGCGTCGACGTGCTCAGATCCCTCGTCCCCAATGATCGCGTGCGCGCACTCGCGCACGTCGTCTGGGACCTCGTCGGTCACAAGCGCGTCCTGGTCGTGCTCGGCTCCGAGGTCCCGTCGCTGTCGTTCACAGTCATGCGGCGCGAGGGCGTCGATCAGGGCATCGTGTTGATCCCCAAGGATTGGCCCCAGATGACCGAGGACGATCCGTTCATGCAGCTCGGTGCGATCCTCTTCGTCGGCGTGCAGGCCGTGGACTTCTACAATGACCGACTACTCGGCGACCAGGGCGCACGACGACGCTGGCAGGCGTACGAGGCGGAGCTGCTGCGCACGCTCAAGACGTGGCTGCCGCGCTGGAAGCCGAATGATTACCAGCGCGAGATCTTGGAGGGCTGTCCAGACGGCCTCGATACGGCAGGGGTTGAGCTGTACCCGTTCAAGTCCTACGAGCCCGCGCAGGGGAGCGCGTGAAGCCGTGACGGACGACGACTGGGAGCAGCGCCGCGATCGCGCGATCTTGGCCGCATTTCAGACCGGGCGGCCGGTATTCGCGGACTCGGAGGGCGAGATGCACTATGCCGATGGGGATCACGAGCTGCTTGCCGACGACGTCGGCTTGCCCAAGACTGCCCTCCCGAAGGTGACGGTCTCGCTCACGTGGTGGATACGCGTGAAGCGCTGGCTCGGAGGTCGGTCATGAAGAGCAACGACAAGCTACTAACGCGCGACAAGTACCGCGAGGCAGTGTTCGCTCGAGATGGTCACCGCTGCGTCGTCTGCGGCGTTCCAGCCGTCGATAGTCACCATATTGTCGAGCGCAGACTCTGGCCGGACGGTGGCTATTTCGAAGGGAATGGCGCGAGCCTGTGCGAAGTGCACCATATCGCGGCCGAGCAGACGCTGATCAGCTGCGATGAGCTGCGCGAGCGCTGTGGCATCTCCAGAGTCATCCTGCCACCGCATCTCTGCGTCGAAGAAAATTACGACAAATGGGGAAATATTCTCGCGGCGAACGGCCAGCGTTTGCGTGGTGAGCTGTTCGACGACGAGGGCGTCCAGAAGATCCTCGCGCCCGTACTTCACCTGTTCACGTCGCGGGTTCGCTATCCCAGGACTTTTCATCTTCCTTGGTCACCCGGCAAAACAAGTGATGATCGAACGATGGACGATCCGGACGAGGCGTTCGGCGGTGCCGAGGTCGTCGTGACCGAGAAGGCCGATGGTGAGTGCTCGACGCTATATCGCGACTATCTCCACGCGCGCAGCCTCGACTACGCGCCGCATCCGTCTCGCGATCGTGTACGTGCACTCCACGGAGCGATCGCGCACGAGATCCCGGAAGGATGGAGAATTTGTGGCGAAAACGTCTACGCCGTGCACTCGATCGCGTACGACGCGCTCCCCGCTCACTTCCTGGTGTTCTCGATCTGGAACGAGCGGAACGAGTGCCTGAGCTGGGACGAGACCGTCACGTGGGCAGAGCTCCTGGGCCTTCACACCGTGCCCGTGATCTCGCGCGGTCTCTGGAACGAAGAGCACGTGCGCCTCTCTGACGACGTGTCCACGAGTGCACTCGGCGGCGAGCGCGAGGGCTACGTCGTTCGCCTCGCGGCCAGTTTCCACTACCGTGCGTTCCGCCGATCGGTCGCCAAATACGTGCGCAAAGGCCATGTCCAGACCGACGACCACTGGAAGACGAACGCGGTGGTGCCCAACAAGCTACGGGAGCCTTCGCCGTGAACCCAGACGATCTCACGGGATGGGATCTGCTATTCCCCCGACATCCACTTCACATAGCCGTTTGGCTTCTCGCTGGGATCCTGCTCGGGTGGTTGATCCGAGAGTGGCTCGAAAGGAAGAGGTGACGGCGATGGTGACCCCCGGCGGACAGCAGCGCCTCCTCTGTCAACGCGTGAGCGACACGTTTCCACAGCGCGATGGCGTGCAGAGCGGGTTCGATCGATGCTCTCAGTGCGGAGAGAGCGTGCGCGTCGCGGACACGTCGCGCGACGCCATCAAGATCTACGCACAGGCAGAGATCTGGTGCCTCGACTGTTGCGTAAAGGATCCTCCACCGAGCGGCATCGAGTGGGAATATTCCGACTCACAGATCGCCGAGATCGCCCGCGTGACGGGTAAGACTCCGGCCGAGATCGTCGAGCAGCTCACGGCAGTTCTACCGTCGCTACGAAAGCAGAGCACATGATCGGTCGCGCGACCGACGAGCAGCTCTATGCATGCAACGACTGCGGCGTACTTCGCACGAAGGCAGAAGGAGGTACCGTGTTCACGGTCTGCGACGACTGCTGGGACAAGCATCACCCACCGAGCCCGTCTATCGGCGCGAAGCTCCTCTCAGCGACCCGCGAGCAGCTCATCGAGGAAGTGCTTCGCCTGCGCGGCGAACTCGCGGCGCTCCAGCGAAAGGCGTCGTCGTGATCACACGCTTCGAGCACTCGATCTGTCGCTACGACCAGGACGACGTGATCCGGCGCGTCTTTTCGCTCATGGGATTCCCTGTGCCGTCGTCCGGCGAGGCGCGAAGGTGCGCCGACGCGTTTTTGAGAGAAGGCGGCTTCGCCGAGGGCCTGGCAACACTATTACCGCACGGTCCCACCATTCTTGCACAGCGGGCGAAGCTCGCGGGCCTTCTGGAAATGCTCGACGCTCCCAGGATCGCTCTCACGGCGGATCAGGTGAATGGCACGACACTGATCGGGCTCTCGCTATGCGTCGCGAGCAAGGAGCGCCGCGCCGCCGTCGAGATCCACGCGGGAATCGGCGGGCTCTTTCACCATGGAGAGAGCGGCACACTGATCTCGCAGATCGCTCCGCTCACCGGGCCTGGGATGGACATGCGCCGCGACTACTTGCTCAGCGTCGTCGAGGCGGCGCGCGGCACGCTGGAACAACAATTCTCATGAGGAAACAGCCGTGACCAAAGAAGAAGCAACAACGAACGACGGCTCGCGAGAATGCGATCACACGCGCGGCATGTCCCGAAGCCGAAGCTCTGCCATCACGGTTTGTCGCTGCTGCCGCGACTACCTGTGCTCGATCTGTGGCGTCACGATCGACTGGCACGAAGGACTCCGCGTCACCAACCCGCCCGTGCAGTGGCGCTACTGCGCGAAGGACGCCTGTGTCGAGGCGGAAGCCGTATACCACGAGCTGATCCTCGACGAGATGATACAGCGGCGCGACGAGCTGCGTACCAAACGCATGCTTGAGAATCTTCAATCCCGAAAGCCTTTCAGTCGCGAGGACACCAAGGCGCGCGTCATCGCCAATGGAGGGACCTGGGAAGGTGGCGTTGGCCGGCCTGAGCGGATCGGTCGGCCTGAGCGGATCAAGCTTGGACCGTCCACGTTCAAGCTCGACCTAGGCGAGGCGTGCTGGTGCAACCGAGGCAAGGACTGCGACGGCGGGCACGAGATCGGGCCCATCAAGGTTGTCAACCGCTGCGGGATCTGCGGACTGACGTTCGAGATCAAGCCCAACGATCCGCACTGGTCGACGGGTCGGGGACCCATCTGTCCCACGGAGAAGAGGTAGCGATGGGCATGTACGACAGCGTGACGGTTCCCTGTCCCACGTGTGCAGAGCACGCGGAATTCCAGTCCAAGTCTGGCGACTGCAAGCTGGAGACGTATTCGCTCGAAGACGCACCCGACGACGTGCTACTCGACGTGCATCGGCAGGCGCCGATGCGCTGCTGGAAATGCGGCACGCTCTTCACCGTCGAGGTCACGGGCCAGCGTCCGCGACGAACGTTGACGGCGCGATCCGTGGTCTGGGAGGCGCCATGACCAAACCGTATTCGCAAATCGACGACAACGGGCGCCTCATGACGAAAACGTCTCCCATCAAGGTAGAAGAGACCACGCACCTCACTCGGCTGATCCTCGTACTCTCCGAGGATTTGCGTCCTACTCCCATCCAACAACTCGCCGCGGCGGCGGAGGTACTCTCCATGAATCGTGAGCCCTGGTGGCGATGGACGTGCCACTTGGCTGCTGCCCTCGTGGCACGAAAGTTCGGAGTCGAACCGCAGTGAGTCTTTGGTTGAAGCATGAGGTTCGCCGCTCATGAGGCTCGCCGAGGAAGGACCGAAGCCCTCGTGAGCGAGCCCTATATCGACTGGGGATTCGCGAGGCGCTCCGCGTTCCCGACTGATGAGGAGATCGAGATGGACGTACGACGCGCGCGTCGCGAGCACCTCAACCGGAAGTGGCTCCTCGTGGTGTTCAAAGAAACCGCTTCGTGGATCGCTACGGTCGGGTTCGTGGCTGGATCGATGGCGATATCCTGGTTGCCAGCGATCGCGCTGATGTGGATGCTCATCGCGCGCAGTCAAACGCGCGAACGTCGGAAGATCGAAATCGAACTCCGCGAGTTGACGGGTCTCGCCGCTCTCCCCCAGGCCCGACTGTTATCCTCACCGGAGGCCGCTTCGATCCAGGGCCCCGATCGGTCGCGCTTCCCCGACTAACCCCGATGCACAACAAAGGCGACATCCGCAGCCAGCGCCAGCGCAGACGCAGACGCGATCGCTACCGCGGCTGCCACGTGTGCGGCGTGCACGGCGCCCAGTGCACCGAGTGCGGTCTCGGCGAGCAACTCGTCGCGATCCACGGCTACGCGAGCCTCTCGCTCATAGTCGACGGCTCGTTCATAGAATCGAAGCACGCCGAGCGGCGAGTTTCTCTGGTCGAAGGGAAGGGGCAGGGCCTAGAGCCGGGGTGTGAGGCAGGTGCAGGTCCTCTCCGTGGAGATCCTATCCTCGGCCACGGCGGCGCCGGGCTCGTGCTCGTGCGCGTCCACGGCAACGGCGAGACGATCCTGGCCTCGCGCGCGTGCGGCTTTCGCGCGTCGAGCTCGTCGGACGCCGAGTTCCACGCAGTCATCCGCGCCGCCAGCTGGGCCCCCGGCGTCGCGATCTACACCGACGCGCGGGATCTGCCCGTGAAGATGGTCCGCGTCAACCCCGATCTCGTCGTGCACTACCTGAATCCGAACGATCGTGCCGCTGCGTACATGCTCGCCCACCGCCTGAGTGTCGAGGGCCGCTGTCGGGAGGCACCCGAGACAACACCGGCCGTCGGTATCGAGTTCGCCGCGGGTCGTCCTCAGCGCAGCAAGGGCGCACGTCGCCGGATGGGTGCGGTGCTGCTGCTTGAGCACGCCGGTCGTGATCCGAGCTTCGACGGCGACTTCACCGCGCTCGCCGAGCGGCTCGGCTGGACCTCGGGTCGGCTGTGGCGGCGGAACCCGGCGATTCAGATCGCCACGAAGCGTTGGCTGGAGCAGCGCGCGACGATGGAGACTGACAAATCATGAACGACGGACACATCTTGGTCATCATCATCGCCTCGTTCATCGTCGTGCAGACGATCGCGATCGGCGTCTACAAGTATTTGAGAGCCCTAGCTGACATAAAGACGATGGAAGCCATGGCCATCGATGACGCTTCCAAAGCCCAGGAGAAGAGGAGCCATGATCCGTGAACCGCATCGCTGACGTCTTCGGCACCTCGCCGGTGCTACTGCCGGTCGTCCATCCCATCGGCCGTGAAGAAGCGCTCGCGTCGATTCGCATCGCCCACGATCTCGGCGTGCGGGGTGTGTTCCTCATCGATCAAGGCATGGTCGAGCGCGATGTCCTCCTGCTGATGCATGAGGTACGCGAGCGTTATCCCTCGCTCTGGATCGGCCTGAATCTCTTGTCGCGTACACCGGAGAGGGCGCTCGCCATCGCGATCGCTACGTGCGGCTTCGTCGACGGCATCTGGTCCGACGATGCTGGCATCGATGTGCATGTAGCCAAGCAGTCGCGTGCCGAGGCGTTCCTTGCAACGCGCCGTGCCCACGCGTGGACGGGCCTCTACTTCGGCGGCGTCGCGTTCAAGTATCAACGTGAAGTATTGTTTGTGGATCTCGGCTTCGCAGCCGCCGCGGCAGATCCGTACATGGACGTGCTCTGCACGAGCGGCCCCGGCACGGGGCAAGTCGCGGACGTCGAGAAGGTGCGGGCGCTGCGAGCCGGCCTCGGTGATCACGCAATGGCGCTTGCTTCGGGCGTCACGCCCGAGAATGTGAAGAACTACCTGCCGTATGTGCAGGCGTTTCTCGTCGGGACCGGCATCGAAGAGCGGCTTGGCGTCCTCGACCCCGCAAAGATCAAAGCCTTGCTGCGGGCGATGGAGTGTGGCTGATACAAGCGATGGACGATGGGGGTGAACCGATGACAACGAAGACCAAGCACTGCGACGCCTACATCGACGATCCAACAGCGCCAGAAGCCCTGCGGAAGTTTCTCGCGTTCGCTCGCGCCCCGGCCCACGGCCAGCTCTTGCCGAAACCGCACCCGAAGCTGTTCGCGGATCACGAGAGTCGGCGCGTGCGCGTCACGATGGCCTCGCGCATGGGTGACGTCGGCATTACGACCGACTTCACGGCCGAGATGGGCTACGAGCGCCGCGTGCCTGTGAGCCAGCTCGATAACTTCTCGGAGGTGCCGTAACCTAACAGCCACGACTGCCGAATATTGGCGTGCCGCGGCGTCAACCGCGAAGATCGCGCGATGCCCAAACCGCGCGCTCCGAAGGTGACCCCTGCCCACCGTGCTTGCCACGACGCTCCGAGGGACAACAGCGCCCGGGCTGCCAAGAAGAAGCTTCCCCCGTTCGTGCCGATCGGTGGCTCGTTCGCCCCGCCGCCGGGCACGCTGCTCCTGGGCGTCGGCCGCCAGCCGGACGGCTTCACGTGCGGCACCGAGACCTTCATCGGCATCTGCGAGCTCCTGCGGCTACCGGTCAAAGATCCCGACGACGACGACGTCGAGAGCTACAAGAAGAAGCTCAAGACCAGCTACAAGTTCGGCACCGATCCGGCCAACATCGCCAAGGTCGCCCGCGACTATCTCGGCGTGGGAGCGCGAATCGCGACCAAGATGTCGATCGCTGATCTCGACACGATCTCGCGCGGCGCGCAGGACTACGTCGACGCACTCAACCGCGGCGGCAGGCCCGATCGCCAACTGTCGATCGCGATGGTGACTTACCAGGCGTATGTCACGCCCGCGCACGACAAGAGTCTCTACTCCCCCCGCGGTAAGAAGGGACCGCGAAAGATCCTACCGATCCGCAGCGCGGACGGGCAGCTCCTCTGGGAGAACGACTGGAGCGACGGCCATTGGTCGGCGATCGTCCGCGTAGTCCTGCCCCGCGAGAAGAAGGCGCTCGGCGCGATCCGTGCGCAGCTTGGCGATCACCCGCGCGCCGATGAAGTGCTCGAGGGCGTCGTGATCCTCGCCGATCCGTCCAATGGCGAGGGTCTCTCTTTCATTCCGATCCCTGAGTTTGATCGACGCTGGCACGATACCGATCAGAGCGATCGGCCGAGGTTTCGACACGCGGCCGTCGTCTTGACGGTGCCGCCGAGCGTCCTGGGTCAGATGCAGGCGGCGACGCGGCGGCAGGGCGTGCCGATGTTCGCCACTGTTGCGCACAACTCAGTGATCTACGTGCCGTGAGCGCGCGTATCGCCGACCGCGGCAGTGGCGCTACGTGATCGTGATGTCGGGGATCATGAACGACCATTCGAAGAGCCCGGCCCTGCGCGCGGCTGGAAAGACGTGCTCCGACATCGTGTTGAGCACCCAGCGCACGACGCCTGCGGGAGCCTTGGCGGCGGAGTCGTAGCGCGCTACGACGCTCTCGAAGTAGATCGTCAGCACGGGACGCCACGTCTTTTTAAAGAAGGCGATTCCGGCCGGCGCGGCCGGATTCTTGGTGCTCTGGGCGTACGTCAGGATGTCGCCCCATCGGCTGTCCTGCGCGCTTATGAGCCGGGTCAGCTCAAGGACCGTCATCTTGCTCATCGGCTCGGTCGGCTGTGCCATCGTGCCCCGATGATACCAGCGACAGCACGAGGAGCGAAGTTATGAGCAGCCCGTCTGCCGAGCGGACAAACCAGGCCGCCTACGACGAGATCCAGATGATCTTGAAAGCACTTCCTGATGAGGACGCGCTGCTCACAAATCGTTGTCGAAAGTGTCTCGACTACGATCCGAGCGGGTGCCCTCTCCATCTCGCCCGCCGCGGGGAACTAGACCTCAACGACCTCAACGCGATCGTTCGCGTGCACGGAGACCTCGCGACCGGCGCCGTCGACCGTCGACCAGCATCGTGTTGGTGGCTTCGTGGCACGAACGTTCGGAGTCGAACCGCAGGGAGGCTTGACTTGAGCTTTACTTTGCCGCCGCCACCGTGGATCAATCGCGAGAGAGTTGCTCGGCACTCTACGAGCCGAGATCAGATCGAGTGCGACTCACCAACGAAGGCGATCACCGAGGTTCATCGGTGGCGGCGGCAGATGCCGAGACGCGGGGACGCACGCTGCGGGCCGCTGCCACTGCTGCTGCCGCTGCCCTGGTAGCGCTCACGCCGCACTCAGTGCAGGCCCTTGGGCCAATGCCTCGTGAGTCCGTGCTCGATGAAGTGGTTCGCCGCGTGCCGCGTCATCGTGGCGTGCGGTAGATCGGATTCGGCCCAGGCGACCGCGTCGGCGAGTCGCACGGCGGTCGATCCCTTGGGCCAGTGTGCGCGCAGGCCGCTCTCGACGAGGTGCTGGATCGCGTGCCGGCTCAGGGGACCGTGCGGCGGCAAGGCGGACTCGGCCCAGACGATCGCGTCGGCGAGGCGCACCGAGGTGATCGGGGGCGGATGCGGTGTCGGGACGGAGCCAGCGCCGAGCAGCGCGTCGAGCTTCTTGCCGATGGGAACGCCGAGGCCGGTGCACGGATCGGGGCCCACCCCAGCATGGTACATGCCGTTGTCGCCCTGCGTGATGTCGACGAAGTCCCCGCGGTTCTGCCAGAGCTTGTCGGTGATGAACCCGAGCTTTCTCCCCGCCGCGGCCAGGAGGCCCGCGTAGAGCGGCGCGACCGCGCTCGTTCCGCCGACGACCTGCGGCGATCCACCGTAGTAGATCTCGTAACCCGTGTTTGGATCGGCGACCGCCGCGACGTCCGGTACCATGCGGCCGGGACCCTTCGGCGCCGCGCCGGCGAGCTGCCATGCCGGCATCGGGAACAGGATCGAGTAGCCGCCGCCGGTGCCTTCGCCTGATGGATTGCCGGGCGACTCGTTCCACACGACCTCGGTGGTGCGCGTCTTCATCGTGCCACCGCAGCCGATGATGTGCGGGCAGCCCGCCGGGAGATCGACGTTGGCAGGTGACGGGCCGCCGTCGGAGGAGTCGTTGTCACCCGAGGCCGCGAGCACCACCATGCCGGCAGCAGCGGCCTCGATCGCGGCCTGCTCCATGTCGCGCGCCGCGACTGATCCCCAGTCCGCCTCGTCGGCGCCCCACGAGATCGAAAACACGTCGCAATGATCTTTGATCGCAGCGCGCACGGCGGGAGCGATGTCATCCGCCCAGTAGACGCGGATCGTCGCTGGCTTCCCCGTCGCGACGTAGTAGGCCGCCGCCGCGATCTGAATGTCGAGGGCGACCTCGCCGTCCGCGTCACCGCCGGGCGTATTCTTGGTGCCGTCGACCGACACGTCCACGATCTGCGGCAGCGGCTGATGGATGGACGCGAAGTACGCGACCATATCTGCATGCGTCCAGCCGCCTCCGAGCTCGACGATCGCGATCACGCCGCCACCCGCGAGGCCCGTGGGCCAGGAGTAGGCCGCGCACAGATCTGGGACGGCCCAGGGCCCGGCACCGCTCGCGTGGGCGCGGATCGCCGGTGCTTTTTTGAAGTAGGGATGGATCTTCGTCGCAGATGACGTCATGGTCCATTCGTAACGAACCGCGCGAAACTAGTCAAAGAACGTGCATTGCAGTTACACTGACGTGCGAGATCGCAACTTCCGTTCGGCGTCATCCGCTACGCGGCAGGTCGGTGGTCGTGCTGTGTGCCGTTTCTGTCACGTCTGTCACAGCGGTGGTCGCGGTCCATGCGATCGCCGCCGTCTCGAGCGCGATGAGCGCGCCGACGCGCTGCTTCGGATCGGCGACGGTGATCGCGCGGGCGGCGTCGAGCAGGGCAGAAAGCTCGGGAGCCCTCTTCTTCGGAACCGCACCGCGCAGCCACTTGTCGCGTCGCTCGGTCCGCGGGTGCAGTTTGGCGACGAGGTCGTAAGCGGCGGCGAACGAAAAAGTCTCGCCACTCCACGCCAGGTACCACGCGATCGCGATCGGGGATCTCTCTTGCGCGTGGATGCAGTGGACGAGGACCTTCTTACCCTCCTGCAACCGCCACCAGAGGATCTCCGCGATCAGGTCGAGCTTGTGAGGATCGGCGTGCCACCCATCGGGCCAGTCGGCCATGAACGGCACGTCCAAGGAGCCAACGGGCTCGTTTGGTAGCTCTTCGGTGCGCTTGTACCGCGATCGGTACTCGGTGACCGAAATGCACACCCAGTCCTCTGGGACGCATGTGCCGAGCGCCTCGGCGTCCTCGCGGGTGCCGAGGAAAAGATTGGGGAGGATCTCGGTCGCCATCATCGGCATGCGGAC
>Ga0334722_10006763_pt1 | contig 11252 bp, 30 predicted proteins | sample C3_bottom_MG_FD_207210 | JGI IMG/M metagenome (GOLD analysis project Ga0334722, IMG submission 207210) | Sediment microbial communities from Yellowstone Lake, YNP, Wyoming, USA - C3_bottom | ecosystem: Environmental > Aquatic > Freshwater > Lake > Sediment | place: USA: Wyoming | collected...
GGAACTGACGATGCTTCTGTAGCAAGAAAGGAAACAGGACGATGGATGATGGTTTTGTAGAGAGTAAGAGCGTCGCGACATCGTTGGAGAGCAACGGATCGCACGTGCCCAAGAAGAATCCGCCCTCGGTGATCTCTAACCAGCTCCGCGACGAGCTGATCAGGATCCTCAGGACGGGCGATGACAAGAACGAAGGCGCGTTCACCGTCGCCATCGCCGCCCACGTCGAGAAGTTCGTCGTCGCCGCGCGCGAGATCCTGATGACGGAGAATCTCGCCCAGAATGATCTCTCGTCGCTCATGATGATGCGAAAGCAGCATTTGGGTGGCCCGTATGCGAGCTACGGCAGTAGTCTCGTCGGCGATAGCGGTTTCTTGCCTCTACCCTCGATCGTCAACAACGAGAATTTCGGCGTCCAGGCCATCCGGCAGGTCATCGACGCGATCCGGACGATGGGCGAATCGCCAACGAAGATCGTCGAGGCGATCGCCGTCGCGCGCAAGAACAACCTCACCGACATCGTCGCCGTCCTCGAGAAGAAGATCGGCATCTCGAAGGCAGAAGCGGCACCCGAAGGTGAAATACACAAAGGAGAGGCGTCGTGAAGCTCTACATCCCGTCGTGGAATGGCGACTTCCGGCTCGAAGACGACGGCAAGGGAGGGACGAAGCTCGTCGTCCACGATCCGACGCCGCACGAGCAGACGATCATCGGCGAATTTCTGAGCAAGATCGTAGCCAAGGGATGGGTGCGCGATCGAGATCGGGATGCCCGCTTCGGCCAAGGAGCCAGCGAGGTGGCGATCTCCGCGCCCCTGTGGAAGACGGCGAAGATCCTCATCAAGCTCACTCGACCAGAGAAGCAGACGCTCACGGCGGTCTCATTCTCCGACGGCAAACTGAGCGTCATCGAGGGCGTCGACGAAGCGGCCGTCGAAAAGATCTCGGCTGCCGTCGAAAAGGCTGCGGCGACCGAGGATCCTCAGCAGCCCGCGAAGGCCGCAAGCGTGCGTCGCCCGACTCCGTGTTGCCCGGATTGCGAGGTTGGATCTGTGGCTCCCGCCAGTGAAGTCCTGCTCGCCTTCCTGAACGAAGAAGAGCACGCGACCTGGAGGCGTGAGCGCGCCATCGTCGTGACGGGGGGCCTCACCGGACATCGCTACGTCCTCGCCCACAGGCAGAGCGCCGTCGCCGCCTACAACACCAGGATGTGCTTCGATCTGGACGACGGACAGGTCTTGCATTTTCATGACAACAGCGTGCCCCCCGAGGAGGAGGTGCTCGCCGCGAAGTTGATCCTCGAACATCGCGAGCCGTGGCTCCGCAACGAGGCCACGCTCCTCGGCGGCGAGAACATGAAGTTCAAGAACCCGTTCGGCGGTTACTACGACGGCACCGAGACCGCCGCCTTCGTGAGCGAAATCGGCCGCTGGTTCAGGGGCGCCTAAGAGGTCGCGGCATTAAGCCCGATGAGAACGACGATGAAGATCAACGGACACTACGCACAGATCGGCGACACCTCGCACGGCTGCAACCATGAGCAGCTCGACGTGATCGTCGACAGCAACTGGCAGCTGATCGAGTGCGGTCGTTGCAAGAAGCGCTGGGAGCGGATCGCCAAGTGCTGTGCGCGCGACTGCGGCCTCTTGGTCGAGCAGCCCGCACTTCCGTTCTGCGTCGAGCACATGAAGGACGAGCAGCTCGTCCAAGCATGGATGGAGCTGTAGTCACCATGAATGAAGCGCCGCCGTTGCCGCCGCTCTCGCAGGACGATCTCGACGTCTGCCGTGCCTACGGGATCTCCCGGATCCTGATGTGCGCGGTTCGCCACCCGAACTACTCCGGCAACGGCCGATACTTCGTCGCGCGGCTTCGAGGAATCGATGCGGGACCCACGTTCCAGTTTTGGGGAGCGGAGTTAAGCCTCGACAACATGTGGATCACCCTACACGGAGCCTACGATCCTCATGTCGGCGACAACGAGATCTGCGCGGTCGACGTGCGCGTCGCCGACATTGTCGCGGTGACGATCGTCAGGCCCGACTGGGTGCCGAACCAGGATGCCATTATCGGCGCCATCAGCGCCGACCAATTGAACTCCATCGTGAAAGCCATCGTCGACCCTGGAGTCAGCAAGTGACCTCGTCGAAGAAAAGATCCTGCGCCGAACACACACCTCGATGGTTCATCGGCCATTGGCGCGACTGGCACCGCGGTCACAACTGCGACCAGGACGACGGCAAGCCTCGATCGGACACCGCCACGATCGAGATCGCCCAGCACACCACGAATGAAGTCACCGGCTACCTAACCGACGCCGAGCTGAGCTTCCTGCGGGCGCGCACGACGTCCGGGGATACGCTGCTCGTGCGCGCGCTCGACGAGCTGACGGTGAGAAGATCACAAGAGAGGAGCGCACAATGAAGCGCGACATCGACGCAGATACCGCCGCCCAGCTGATCGGCACCTTGACCGACAATCCGATCGGCGCCGTCCGCGGCCTCGTCGAGGCGGCAATCGCGATCGCAGCCCCGGCGCAACGGAAGCTGGGGCGCATCGCAGACGGGGAGGTGCCGTCGGATCCCGAGGTGCTGCGCGAGGCGCTTGGGGCGCTCGATCAAGCCCGCCAGCTCATCGCAACGGCCGCCGAGACACTTCGCGTCGTCATCGAAGGCGTGCGGCCGACGGCGCCGGGAGGCAATGCCTGATGCTGACCGCGCGCCAAAACGGACGGAAAGGAGGCAACGGCTGATGCTGACCGCGAGCAAGAGCGGACGAAAGATCCGCGCGATGGTGATGAAGGAGCCCGTCGACCGGTGCCTCGGCGTCGTCCAGTGCGCACTGGACGGCTGCGAAGCCCACATGGCGATCGTGGAAACCGGTACGCAGCGTAACAGTGGCAACATCGAAGACCAGGCGCCCAAGGAGCAGATCGCGTGGTTCCTCGAACACCACGCGTGCCGCGCGCCAGGTCAGCGCAAAGGCAAGAAGGGCGTAGCGTCGTGAAACTTCCGCACCTCGGAGACTCGGGCGACTCCGCGCGAGATCGCGGCGCGATCGACACCAGCCTGTGCACCCGATGTCGCTACGGCTACCGGCGATCCGGCCTCGGAGAGATCGACTGTCGCCACGAGCCGTGGTCGGGCGCGACATCGGCCGCGATCAACGTCCGTGCATGGCTCTGGGGCAAGCGAGGGCTCAACTGTCCTGAGTTCAAGGAGCTGCCGTGAGCGACAAGGACACGTGGAAGTTTCGCGATCGCTGTCCGCGGTCGCGTGGATTGAAACTGGGACAACACCTTCGACGAGCTGCACGGCTTCGACTTCGAGCGCGCGAAAACACAGGAGCAAGCGATGGGTGCACATCTAATCAACGGTGAATTTCAGAGTGACAAGTACCCGACGACGCCGCGCGGGAAAGTCCCGCTGAGCGTCAAAGATCCAACCGCACAGTCTTTGCTGTGGGAATATGCGGACCGACATCAGTCGGTGGACGCCGAGTTTTCGACGGATCTACGCGCCGCATTGCTCGCGGCTGGCTATCACCCCGCCGAGGAGACAGAGGTCGAGCGGCTTCGCGCAGCGCTTCACGCGATTCGTGCACGTGCTGCCGATTCGAATAGTGCCTCTTCAAGTGTCACCGTGGCCGCGATCGAAACCCTCGCCGATGCCGCGCTAAATGGTTTCTAACGAGACCCCACAATCGACGTAACCGACATGACCGAGCGTGTCTTATGAAAATCACAGTCCGCCATCACAAACGGATGCCCTATCTCAAACGGCTGACCGAGACGCTGACAACCGAGCAGTCGGCAATCTTAGAAACGCTGCTAGACGCTGTCTATGAAGAGGGCCGAAGTGCTGGGTACCAGGCTGGGAACCCGAACTTCGACGAAGACTGAGGACACCACGTCGTGACCCATTCGACCGACCGTCTGTGCCCGATCACCAGCTCCGATGGCTGGCTGCTGTGCATGCTTCCGGCCGGGCACGAGGGCCCTCACGACATGCGATCGGTACATGTCGGCGATGCGCACCTGACGAAGATCCCCATGACCAACGAGAACCTTCACGCCCTTCCCGGAGAAGACTGTCGCGAGAGCTGCTCGACGCTCTATGAGTCGAGACCAGGGCTGATCGACGAGATCGCAAAGCTGCGCGGTGCACTCGCCGAGGCACTCGACCTCTTCGACGCGACGTGGTGCCCCGAGCACGGGCACGCGCCGAAGCCCGCGCAGCACGTTCGCGTAGCCGAGCTAAGGAAGTTGGTGAACCCATGACCGTCAAGACAGCTCCCGAGATGTGCACGGTCTACGATCAAATCTCCGATCTCACTTGCCGCTACTACACAGGGCATGGCGGAAAGCACAACTTCGCGCGACTCGATCACATCTACGCACTGGAGCGTGAGCTGCGTCGCGCGCTCGACGAGATGATCGCTGCCCGTGATGAGGCGTGCGAAATCGCAGCTACAGCCTTCAAAATGCGTGGGAACTTCATCGGTCGCCGTAACAAGACAGGCTGGGAACGGATCACTGAACTGAGAAAGGTCGGGGCGTGACCGAGACGACTACGAAGCTCCGGCGGCCGTGCTCATCTTGCCCGTGGCGTGTCGACGCGCCACGCGGTCACTGGGACCCGCAGCATTTTGTCGACGTCTGGCGAAGCTGCCAGGATGACGGCACGCACCTCATGCTGTGTCACAAGTCGTCGACCCTGCCCGAGAGCGAGCGCAAGAACGTCCCGTGCCAGGGCTGGATCCGGGTCATGGGCTTCGAGGCGATCGGTGTACGCATGCTCGCGTTACAGGAAAGGATCACGCCCGAAGAGATCGAGGACAGGAACGGCCCGGATCTGTTCCCGACGTTCACCGCGATGATGCGTGCGAACAAGATCCGGCTGCCACGGCGGTCGAAGCTGACGCCGACGAGGGGAACGAAGGTGCGGTGATGACTTCGACAACGAAACCGCAGCTGGCGTACGAAGAGGCGCCAGTGACAACGAAGGCTTCCATGACCAACAACAAGCCTCCCATCAGGTTGAAGTTCAGTGACTCGACGCCAAAGTCGCCGCTGCCGTGCGCGTTCGATTCGCGCCCCCTGCGGATCACACTGTTCCCCGAGCACCCGCAGACGATCTTGATCTACGTCCCAGAGGGACAAACGCTGTGGTTGCCCACGCTACCGACGCCGTTCGACCTCGACGCCGTGTGCGACGCGCTCGACGGACACGACGTACCGCATGACACCCGTGAGGGTGATCGCAATCGTTGGTGGCGCAACGTCACTCAGCGCGAGAACGAGGACAAAGCCGAGCGTGCACAGCAGCAACGCGAGGCTGATGCCGCGCGCCACGTCCAGATTCACCTTTCACCAACCTCCACCACGTTCGAGAAGCAGCGATCGGAAATCATCCTGATGAAGGACAAGGTCGACGACGAGATCCGTCAGCTCAAGATGCAGATCAGCAGTGCGAAGTCAACCGCGGCTACGAGCGGCGTCTATGAGCCGCCTAACGTATACCGCCAGCGCGAGCAGCGCGTCGCCGATCTCAAGACGACGTCACTCGCACTACAAAGGAAGCTCGGAGCTTTGAAGGCGCAGCAGCGCCAGCCGCAGGCGTCAAACAACCGCGAAGAGCGCTTCGTCCAGAAGGCGAAGCGTCATCTGACGAAAGAGCAGTTCTTGGCGATCTGGGCAGAGATCGACGCCGAGGAAGCCCGGTTGCAATGAAGACCCGAGGAAGTGCGGATGACATGAAGGCACTGGAACCCAAGACGTACAAGCGCACGCGCACGATCTACGCGATCGGGAACGTCGCGTTTGTAGCAAATCCGGTGTCTCGCAGTTCGTGGTTCAAAACTCACGTCGCGGTCGTGATGGTGCCGTGCCCCCGGTGCAGGTCACCCGTCGGCGAGCTTTGCAAACCGTCGTTCGGCTTTCACCGCGGCAACACGCACGAGGCGCGGCGGCGAGCAGTAAGCCGCGCACTGATCGAGACGCCGATGGTGGTCGTGCAGAAGCACGCTAAAGAGAGCAAGCAATGACGAAACAAATTGCGATCCAGCTGAAGGTCACGATCCGCGGGGTCGGCGAGTTTCCGCTGACCGTCAAGATCGACGGTGAGCGGTTCATGAAGAACTGGGCGCATTGCACCGACAGCGAGCTAAAGGAGTTGCTGCTCGACGATCTCGAGTCGGCGGTGATGTCGAAGTTGACCGCCAAGCCGCTCAAAGGCGAGATCGTCACTGCGGTCTCCAAGCTGCGCAGACTGGTCTTGACCAGGAGCAAATCGTGATCAAGGGACCGTGGCCGCTGACATCTGACAAGACGGGATACGAAATCCCGCTCGAAGCTCCATTCCTAACGCCTATGTTCAAGGGCGAACGGATTGCACTACGGGTAAGCGCGCTGGACCACGCCAAGCTCCGACGCGGCCCCGGCACGTATGGCGTCATTACCGATCTCGACACCATGAAGCAGTACACGCTCATGGGCATGCCGTGCGAAGCAGGTCGTGGTTGTTATTGTGACGCCGAGATTCTTGAGGTGTTGGGTGTTGGGCGACAAACAAGGATGAATCCGTGAGCGTCACCAGCACCTGCACGGAGGAGTGCGAGCGCGTTGTCACCTGCGTCGTTTGCAAACGGCGAAAGCCCCCGATCGGACGAGATGTCGCGGCCGAGATGTCGGGCAGTTACTGCGAGCACGAGTGCCCGGGGCACGACCAGGAGCCGCGCGGAGGGCATCTATGGTCCGGCGAGCTGGCGAGGAGTCGCGAGGTATGAGCGCCCAGGAAGAAGCTGACGGCCAGACTGATGGCGCGAATGTGCCCATCAAGCCACCTGCGCCACTCACCGGCACATTGATCAACCTGGACATCACGGGCTGCCTGTTTCCAGCGCACGGGGACCGCCGACCGGTACTTCTGCAAATCGAGGGAGCCGGAGATGACCTGTTCCTGCCCGTGTTCTCGACGACGGAGAAGCTCGTCGATGGCATGCAGCTGGCGGCGACTTCGTACAGTCGCATTATCCAGATCACGAACGAACGCGCGTTTCTTGACTCACTCGAAGAGAGCACCCTCAAGCTTCGAGTCATCGTCGATCCGTACAAGCACGAGAGCGGCACTCTCCGCTTTCGAGAAGTGATCGGAGCCTCATGAAGATTCCTGCACTATGGCCAAGCGTGCGAGGCCCAGCTCCCATCTGTTACGAATGTGGCAAGACGGAGGTACCTGGCGTGTTCGTCGCGCCCTACGAAAATCTCGACGAAGCCTTCATCTGCTCTGATCATCATCCACCGATGGGCGATGGTCCCAACGGATACGATTTCGTTTACTTCAGCCAAGGATGCGTTACTGGCGCGACCGATCCGGCGTCGTGGACGCGCACCCCGAAGGCTCGACAACCATGAGCGTGCGCCATCGCCAGCACAAACGACAACTCGCCGAGGCACAGAAGGAACTCGCCGAGCGCGAGGTTGACCTCGTGTCGTACGAGCGCGTGATCGTCAACATGACAGATCAGGGACTGCCCGCTCGGACCCGCGCGCCTCTCGTGATCAAGTGCCGCAACGCGGTCCAGCGTGACTGCGAGCGGCTACGCGGGACCATCGCGGACCTGGAGAAGGCGAAACAGTGATGGAGCCTTCACCATGATCGAAAGCAGCAAGCGTCGGTGGTACTGGTACTGCAAGATCTGCAACACGCTGCTCGACATGCATCTAGATCATGTCGACACAGGACCCCGGCCCAAGGATGGGTGCAGCTCGCAGTGCACCGGCACGTTCGCGCATCCGTTCAACGGCTGCTCGTTGCGCGGGCGAATACTCAGGCACTCGCAAACATGCTTCGAGGTCAAGCCTTAGTTCGTCCACTTCTTGCTGAGGATGAAGCGCATGAAAGACTCCCACGACATGACACTCAAGTACGACGGCCGCGTACTCATCGTGACGGCAGTCGTCAACACGGAGACTGCACCGTACGACATCCAGAAACGTGTGAATCGTGCCCTTCGCGGTGATCGTCTCGATGCGGTCATCGTGAAAATTGAGGGGTACTCGGGCGAGGCGGGCGCGGTCGCTTGGAAGGCCGCACAAGCCGTCTCGACCAAGATCGCTGCGCATCCCAAGGCGCAGAGCACCGACGAACCCTTCAAGCCCACGGGCGCGATGGACGAGCTTCGCGACATCACGAAGGGGATGCCAGCGGGGGCACTCGACGAGGCAACCATCCGAGACGCAATCATGGCGTTAGAGCGCACCAACGCGGAGCTCGTCGCGCGGGGGCTCTCAGCTCCCGAGCTGGCTGGCCTGGAGCTTGGCGCAGGCGTGCGGCTCCTGCGGGAGTCTGGAGCATCACGGGAGAAGGTGCTTGAGGCGTGCGCGATGCTCTGGGACGGCACGATCGAAGCTGCCGTGGGCGTTCATAAGGACTAAGCCATGTCGCAACTACGACTAGCGGAACGTGGGGCATCTCTGCTCGGCCCACCTCCAGGTGCCTGCATCGACTGCGACCAGATCGACTGCACGGGAGCCAACGGCAAGGAGCGATCGTGACCGATCACGACTACCGACTTGAGCAAGACCTCCGTGCTCTGACACGCGTAAAAGGCGCGAAGGAGGCAGCTCTCATCCTCGCCGACTTCTACGAGCAGCGCGGACAACCATCACGCGCGATGCTGTGGCGGCGTTCGGCGCGCGTTTATGCCCAAAGAAAAGCCGGCGCCGATCTAATCGTTCAGGATCCGAAGTGGCAACGAAAAGTAGTGATGTGGCTGTTGTGTCACGTTACAAGCCTGGCGGCGGTCGCGCGTGCCTTCCGATTATCGGCCCCGTGGCACGAGGTCGAGTCCAAGATTTGTGAGGCAGCGAACGCGGAGCGCCACTGCCCGACGATGGTCGCGACACTGCGCCTGCAAGCCGCCGGAGCGCTGCCGAAGCAGTTCGTGCCTGCCGCCTTCGAGCTGGGGGAGCTGCCGCCGGAGAGCTGGCCTATCACGCGCGCGAAGGACCGCTAAGGAATCGGAGGAAGCATGATGCCCGAAATGCCCAAAACGCCAGCAACGACGATCGGCTGCCCGACCTGCAAGTCGCCTGATCCGAACACCTGCCGATCAGACTGCTACAACCCGTGGCACCAGGGGCTCGTCGTGCACTTCCAGTGCGAGCCAATCGGCACGCCCGGCGACGCGTGTCACGCGGCGTGCTCGGTTCCGATCGACGACCCACCGAGTCAACTCGCCGTCGGCTGGGAGTTCGTCTCGTGCCCGCAGTGCCTCGCCATCGCTCCCGCTGGCGACCGAGGAAAACGCGATTCGGGCATGCCGACGCGCGAAAAAATCGGCGACGCGGAAAGTGAATTCTGGAGCGAGCTGCGGCGCGCCACGATCATCCGACACCCTCAAGAGCTGTCTGACGAAGAAGTCGATCACGCTTCATCAGACGATCTACGCGCCGCCTATCGATCCCTGCGCGATCACTACCTCACGGAAACGACCTCCCTGATCTCGCGGCGCGACGACCTCACCCGACGGCGCGACGACGTGCTCGCGAAGAGCCATCAGGACCTCCACGCCGCCCTTCCCGGAGAGGTCCTCGCACAGTGCCAGCGGCTCATGGAGAACGCCGGCTCCATCATGCAGAGCGATGAGACGACCATCGATCGACTCAGCAGCGAGAACGCGCGGCTCGCCAAGATCGGCGACACCGCGGCGAAGGTCCTTGCGGCTCGAGTCGCCGATCCAACCAATTCGACGATGCCCGACTACTTGTCCGACAACGAACTGGTCACCTGGTTGGATCGTAGCGGTCTCCAGCGCTCCGCATTGGAGGGTACGTACCTGGGCCTGATCTTCGCCGAGCTACGCGAGCGCCGCGACGCGGAAGCCATGTTCGTCGACGTTGATCTACAACTTCAACGCCTCGTGGACTGTCCGGCGTGCGCCGACGACTCGCACGGCAGCGACGACGAGCACCGGGCGATCCTGAAGAGGTGGCGGATCGCGCGAGCAGCCCTATGCGCGCTGGCGCGCATTCACCGCGGCTATCTGCGCAGCCGCAACGCACCTGACGGAGGAGATCCGCGATGAAGGAGATCCTAAGACTCCGCGTTAAGGTTTGGACAGATCGCGCGACGACCAAGCGCTATCTCATGCCGTCTGCGCTCATGCGCGACGTTGAGAACGGTCGACCAGTTAGCGACGTCATGTGCGCCTACGCCATGTGCGACGACGACACCAAGCTCGTCACACTGACGGCGAGCGAGTGGAATACGCTCCCCTTCTTTTATTTCAAGGAGGATGGGTCAGCGCCACGCGCGACGGCACGGCCCATTGACGTCATCCCGAGCGGAAGGCGTCCATGATCGACATCGGTAACCTCCGCGCGCGCATCGGACAGGAGTTCGACGGCGAATGTCACCTGACCGCAGACGAGGCACGCCTCGTGTTTGACGTGTACGAAGCCGCGTGTGTGTGGCGCGAGGTCACGAGTGGAAAGTACCCGCATGATCTCGTCGCGGTCGATGCCGCAGCGGATCGGCTGACCGACGCCGTCGACGCCGCGAGGAGCGCTCCGTGAGCACCGACGCATGCTGCACGTGCGGACAGCCCGAGCTGCCGGACCGAGAGGATCCGCGCGGAGAAACCGAGCTGCGTCCGTACGGCCCGGGCGGTGCGCTGATCTGCTTTGGCTGCGCGATGAAGCCCGAGAACCGCGCCGAGGCTGATCGCCAGCTCGACAAGGCCCTGGACGCTGCCGAGGACGACTCATGCGCCGACGGAGCGTCCATCGCGCACGTCGTGCTCACCCCACGTGGGCCCCGCGCGCTCAAGACGGGGAGATCGTGATGCCCTTTGTACTGAAACCGACCGCGCGACACGACCTCACGCCGGACATGAGTGACATCGCAAGTTGGGCGCGTTGCGTGCTTGATGCCGAAGGACTCGAAGATTGGATCATCAAGCCAGGCGAGGCGTACTGCTGGATCATGAAGAAAAAAATCACTTTTTACTTCGACGGTCGTGACGACTACGATCACCAGCTGTTCTTGCATGAGGTTGCGCACGCACTACATCCCGAACCCGAGCCGATCGGTGATCGTGGCGGCCTCCACTACCATGGCAGCCAGTTCGTCTCGACATTCGGTAAGCTCATCGCGAAATATATGGTGGTGCGTCCATGACCCGTCGCGACAACCGGATAAGCATGCAGACCAAGAGCACCTCCAGTTCTGTCGACGCTACCGACGTCGA
>Ga0334722_10006765_pt1 | contig 11250 bp, 3 predicted proteins | sample C3_bottom_MG_FD_207210 | JGI IMG/M metagenome (GOLD analysis project Ga0334722, IMG submission 207210) | Sediment microbial communities from Yellowstone Lake, YNP, Wyoming, USA - C3_bottom | ecosystem: Environmental > Aquatic > Freshwater > Lake > Sediment | place: USA: Wyoming | collected...
AATTTCCAAATACTGGGCTTTCGCAAAATAATCCCATTTTTGAAAATCTTGCGGTAGAAGCTTTAGTAAATCTGAATATGTATTATATCCTTGCAAAGTATTCTTCACATCTTCAGAAAAGAAATTCTTTATCCTTGAAGTATTATTCCATCTTACCAAATGTGAAAAAAGAGGATTAAAAGGATCATCGATACCTGATTTGAAAAATTCTATCAATGTGTTGCCGAGGCGTTTGTCTTTAAAGATATATGGATAGAGCTTACCCAGTAATAGAGGTCTTATCTTGGATTCAGGATAATGTGACCAGAAATTTCTGATTTTAGCTTCTTTAAAAATATTATATCCTCCAAAAACCTCATCAGCACCCTCTCCGGTTAGTACTACTTTATAACCGCTTCTATGTACAAGAGATGAAAGTAGAAACAGCGGTATGGGAGATGTACGTAATATCGGTTTTTCGGTATACCACAAAACTGATTCAAGACTATTACTAATATTTTCATCTGTAATTATAAGTTCGGAGTGATCAATGTTCAAAAACTCTACCATTTCTTGTTGAAAAGAACCTTCATCAAAGTCCTCATCTTCGAACCTGATACCGAATGAGTTAAGCTTGTTATTAAAATTATTTTTGATAATTGAAGTAATACCAGAGGAGTCGAGGCCACCGCTAAGATAGCTCCCCACTGGAACATCTGACCTTAATCTAATTTTTACGGCATCTAATAGTGTTTGTTCAATCTTTTCGGACAGTTCTTTTTTATTTAATGTTGAGTAATCACCTTGTTTAGGAAATTCAAGATTCCAGTATTTAACTAATTTTCGATTATCAGGCGTTACCATCATAAAATGAGCAGGAGGTAGTTCATATATGCCATTAAAAAATGTTCGATCGTTGAGGGTTGTCCAATAGGTAAAAATTTGATCAAGTGCCTTATAATCTATGCTTCTTGACAAAGACTGATCAGCAAATAATGCTTTAATCTCAGATGCGAATGTTAATGAGTTATCGCTGATTGAATAAAATAGAGTCAGTATGCCTGCTCTATCGCGTGCAAGAAATAGTGTTTGCTTTTTCACATCCCAAATCGCAAATGCAAACTGACCGTTTAATTTTTGAAGACAATCAACTCCATCTTCTTCAAAAAGATGGAGGATAACTTCAGTATCAGTTTTAGTATAAAATTTATGCCCAGATTTGATTAACTCTTCGCGAAGCTCAGGATAATTAAAGACCTCACCATTAAAAATAATCCATAGCGATTTATCTTCATTATGAATAGGCTGGATTCCTTCAGCAAGGTCAATTATACTCAACCGGGCATGAGCTAATCCAACCCTGTCATCTATATACAAACCTGATTCATCGGGACCGCGGTGGCGGATTGAGTGAATCATTTTGTTAAGAAGTATTGGATTGGGCTGAGAGTTATTATTCTTAAAAATTCCAGCAATACCGCACATAGGATCAGGTAACTTTTGAATGGGCTTTGGAATGAATATAATTAGTAATACGATTGAGAGTTGAAAAATTCTCGGTTATCAACTCTTCGTCGTCTACAGAGATATTATATGTTTGCTCTATAAAGCTCACTAATTCAATAATTCCAGTAGAATCTAAAATACCTTTTTCAAAAAAATTTGTATTTTCATCAAAATGGTTTGATTCCCCAAATAAAAAATTATCTATTATAAATTCTTTAATTTGTTCTGATACTCCCATATTTTATTTTTCCTAAAGTTAAGTTCTCTTAGAAATTTATGTTTAGTTTGTATTCTTTCTATTTACATCTTTTTTATGAATAGGTCTTAAACCTTTTAAAAATTCATCGTACGATGTATTAAGAGTAAGTGGAATATTAACAACTGCTAAAGGTTCTGCAGAAGGAATACCCCATAATGTGTTTGGAGGAACGTTTCGTGTTACAACAGTTCCACCCTTAATTACAGCCCCATCACCAATTCTCACATTAGGTAGAATTAAACAGTGAGGACCAACATAAACATTTTTACCAATAATAACCTTATTTGGATTATTTTTTTTAGGTAACCCAAAATATGTATGTGAAATTATTGAGGTTCTTAATCCTATCGTTGAATTATCACCTATAGAAATACATTCAGGATGATTTTCATCAATATAAACATATTTACTAATCCATACATGTTTGCCAATTTTCACACCACGCAGTCTATGAAGAAATGGTCTAAGAGAATTACCAAATGGTGCAACTGAAGCTAAAGAATGTAAAATACGGCTAAAAATTTTTGCAATCATGTAATAATGTTATTATAAAATATCATAAATTCTAATAAAAATTAAATATAATCTTTAGAAGAAAAAATAATTCTTTCGAAAATCTAGAAATATTTTATTAAAAAATTCAACTTGAAAATTAACGCTTAATCAAATACTATGCCTCGTAATTATTTAATAATAATCACTAAAAGAAACTTTCTATTATCATCAAATATTTTGCATTCTTTTAATGATAAGTCATTCTAATTTTGGAACATAGATATAAAATCTTACCCTTTTTCACTATAAATCAGCAAAAAAAATCTTTATTAAAAACTTAATCGAAATGTTAAAGGAAATAAATTGAATTAATAAGTCTTCCCCAATATTTCCTTAAATAAAGAATAACGATTCAATCTTTTAACTTAATTCAAATTTATGTAATTATTTTAATTTAGACAAAAATATTTAAGATACTATCATCAAAACCATTTAATGAAACCATTAAATGTAATACTATTATTGCTTGAATAAAATTAAATTTAGGCACAGATATTTAATTCCGATGAAGTTCTTTTCGGTAGTATTTGGAGATTAAACAATGTAAAACCCCTATCTTTAATTTTTTATTAACTGCAATATTCTCTAACATTAACCTGCCTTATAGCGCCTGAATAAGAGATAGCAACTTTAAATTCATCTTCAATAAATAAATTTTTTACTATCCAATATTTAAGTATATCAGAAGGTAATTTTATATTTCCTCTAGATAAATCTATAGAATCGGTAGTTACATCAATTTTTTTTAAATCAACCGCCAGGCCTACACCCATTGCTTTAAGAAGGGCTTCTTTTCTTGTCCAAATTGTAAAAAATCTTTTGGCAATTGCATCTTTATCAGCAGAATCTTTTAAATATTCAATTTCCATATCTGTAAAATAATTCTCTGAAATTTCAAGGTGATTAATAGACGTATCTATTTTTTCTATATCGATACCAACTTCATCATTAAAACAAAATGCATAAATAATATAATCTTGCGAATGTGAAAGATTGAAATGTAGATTTTGCTGCTTAATATTGGATAGGATGAGTTTACCATAATTGTTTGATTCAATTTCAATTTGGAAAGGATTAAAATCTAAAATATTGCATAGCATTATTCTAAGCAATGCTCTACCGATTATAAATCTTGCCCGGTCTCTATCAAATTTATATTTAGCTGCTCTTTCAATCTCATCGCAAGTCAAATAAGTTTTTAACCCGTCTACTTCGCCTAAATACCTATTGAGATTTACCCACTTTACTTGAATTTTACTGTTATTGATTTTTGTGTCCATTCTTTTTAATCTAATTATAGAATTAAATTTTTAGTCTTTACAAAGTTATTACAAAATAATTGATGACGATAGTAAAGGGTTTTATTTTTAGATTTATTTAAATTATTGTTTAATTATCTCAAAATGATAATTTTTTTTACGAAACTACAAATCAATAAAATTCTATTATATTGTTTTGTTGATTTTATGAAAATTAAGCAAATAAGAGATAAATAATTAAACTATTTTATTATTATTTGTCTTAGTTTTGGCATTAAGGTTGAGCGTAGAAGATATCTATTTAACCTTTTACCCGATTAAATTTTTAAAAATGATGATAGATGAAAAATCACATTAAACTTAATAAAACGAAGATTACAGAATTGAATTATGATACTCTGCAAAATTCAGCAAACCAATGCATTCACCAACTTTTTGAAAAGCAGGTAGAAAAAACTCCGGAAGCAATCGCTGTAGTAATTGATGATCAAAAAATTACATACAATGAGTTAAATCAAAAAGCTAATCAGTTAGCACATCATTTAATTTCATTAGGTGCTAAACCGGATATGTTGATTGGCATCTGTATGGAGCGATCAATTGACTTAATTATTGGATTGCTTGGCATACTAAAAGCCGGTGGGGCATATCTCCCAATTGATCTAAGTTATCCGCAGGATCGCCTTGCATTTATGATCGAAGACGCTAACACTTCCTTACTAATAACACAAAAAAGTTTATCAGAAAATATTCCTAACTCTAAAGCTACAAACATTTATTTAGATGAATTTGAATTTGATGATAATGATTCATCAAATCCAGATGTTAAAATTAACTCTGACAATCTTGCGTATGTAATATATACTTCAGGATCAACTGGAAAACCAAATGGTGTAATGGTAACTCATAAAAATGTTGTAAGATTATTCCAATCAACAGAACAATGGTTTAAATTTAATGAAAAAGATATCTGGTCATTTTTTCATTCTTATGCATTCGACTTTTCTGTTTGGGAAATATGGGGCGCACTAATATATGGTGGTAAAGTAGTCGTAGTACCATATTTATTGAGCCGCTCACCTGAAGCATTTTATGATTTATTAGTTAGAGAAAAAGTAACTGTATTAAATCAAACTCCCTCTGCTTTTTATCAACTTATACAAGCTGAAAGTATTAAAGACAGTGCTGAAAATTTAGCTTTACGTTATGTAATATTTGGAGGTGAAGCATTAAACCTTGCAGCTTTAAAGCCATGGTTTGAAAAACATGGTGATCAAAAGCCTCAGTTGATAAATATGTATGGTATTACGGAAACCACTGTGCATGTGACTTATAGACCTCTTACTTCAAAAGATATTAATTCCGGAAGTGTGATTGGTATTCCAATTCCTGATTTAAAAGTTTATATATTAAATGAACAATTAAAAGAAGTACCCGTGGGCGAAACAGGAGAGATGTATGTTGGTGGCGCAGGTTTAGCAAAAGGATATTTAAATCGTCCGGAATTAAATAAAGTTCGTTTTATATCTAACCCGTTTTCAGATTCAGTTGGAGATAGACTTTATAAAACAGGAGATCTTGCTCGCCGACTTGAAGGCAATGATATTGAGTATCTCGGCAGAATTGATCATCAGGTTAAAATAAGAGGATTTAGAATTGAGTTGGGAGAAATTGAAAACTCAATCAGAAATTACAATGGGATAAAAGATTGTGTAGTAACTGTTCACAAATACTCTGAAGACGTTGTGCGTATCATAGCATATCTTGTTTCCGATGAAGAAATTTCAAACGATCAACTTAAAAAGCATCTCACTCAATTTCTTCCTGAATATATGATCCCGAATTTATATGTAAACATTAATAAGATACCTCTTACCCCAAATGGTAAAACAGATTTAAAAGCATTGCCTGTTCCTGATCAAATTGCTAAAAAAGCAACTGGCTTAAATACCAGCGATGAATCAGATGAACTTGAGAAACGACTGATCAGGATTTGGAAAGAGTTATTAGGGATTGAAGATATTGGATTAACTGATAATTTTTTTGATTTAGGTGGTAATTCACTTTTAATGGGAAGATTGCAAATAAGAGTAAATCAAACTTTTCATGAAAGTATTTCAATTGTCGATCTCTTTCAATATCCAACCATTTCTTCTCTTGCAAAATTTATTGGCAGGAAAATTAAATCTGTCCAAAGTTTGGACCGCAAAGAATTTAAGAAAAGAAATTTATTAGGAACGGACATCGCAATCATTGGTATGGCTGGCAGATATCCTAAGGCAAATAATATTCAGGAATTTTGGCAAAATCTTGTTGATAGTGTTGAATCCATTTCTTTCTTTACAGAAGAAGAACTGGAATATCTTCCAAAGGGAAATCTTAATTCAGAATTAAAATTCGTTAAGGCAAGAGGCGTATTAGATAATGTTGATAAATTTGATGCAGAATTCTTTGGCTACAATCCGCGTGAAGCTGCCATTATGGATCCTCAGCATCGCATATTTCTTGAATGTGCATGGAATGCGTTGGAAGATGCGGGATATTGTTCGGACAAATATAAAGGTTCAATTGGAGTTTTTGCAGGATCAAGTTTAAATACTTATCTGATGTACAATGTCCTTAAAGATAGGGAATCAACAGAAGAAATGGCAAATGGATATCAGATTGCCGATTATATGACTCTTACTGGTAATGACAATGCATTTTTAACGACAAAGGTTGCTTACAAACTTGGATTAACGGGTCCGGCTGTTAATGTTCAAACGGCATGCTCAACATCTCTTGTAGCAATCGGACAGGCATATCAAAGTTTAATTTCAGGACAGTGTGATATGGCACTTGCCGGTGGTGTATCAATTACATTCCCGCAAAAAAGGGGATACTTTTTTGTTGATGGAAGTATTGGTTCAGAAGACGGTCATTGCAAAGCTTTTGATGCCGATGCAACTGGAACAGTATTTGGGCATGGCGCTGGAATTATTGTAATGAAACGACTTGATGAAGCAATTAAAGATGGCGACTCAATTTATGCAGTTATTAAATCTGTGGCGGTAAACAACGATGGGTCAGATAAAGCGGGATATATGACGCCCAGTGTTGAGGGTCAATCAGAAGTTATATTAAAAGCCCAGCAGCTTGCAGGAGTAGAAGCAGAGACAATTAAATATGTTGAAACTCATGGTACAGGAACACCGGTTGGTGATCCTATTGAAGTAGCAAGTTTAGAAAAAGCATTTCGTACAACAACTGATGCAAAACAATTTTGTGGGATTGGTTCAGTAAAAAGTAATTTGGGTCATACTGATGCAGCGGCGGGAGTAACAGGAGTATTAAAAACAGCTTTGTCATTATACAATAGAGTTATCCCTCCTACCATTCATTATAAAAACCCAAATCCAAGAATTGATTTTGCAAATTCTCCCTTTTATGTAGTGGATAAATTAACAAGTTTAGATGGGATGCAGCGTCCATTAAGAGCAGCAGTAAGCGCTTTCGGTGTAGGCGGAACTAATGCTCATGCAATTCTTGAAGAGTTTCCTTACATATCTTTTTCTTGTGAAGAAGACAGGGATAAATATCTCCTTATTGTTTCTGCTAAAACAGAAACTGCTTTACTCAATAACATGAATGCATTGAAGGATTATCTTAAAAATAATCCGGCAGAAGCAATTAATGATATTGCTTACACTTTACAGGAAGGAAGAAAAGAATTCGAGTGGCGTCAGTTTATAATTGCAGATAATTGTACAGATGCATTCGAAGAAATTTCCGGAGTTATTAACTCGGGAATGAATAAGGGAAAATTTATTAGCAATGAAAAACCCCATCTGGTATTTATGTTCCCGGGTCAGGGTGCACAATATGTTAATATGGGTAAGGGATTATATAATAAGGAAAATTTATTCAGAGAAATTGTAGATAATTGTGCAGAAATACTTAAACCTTATTTGGATTTAGATATTCGGGAATTATTATTTCCCCAAAACGATGATCAAGATTCAGCAAAAAAACTTGAGCAAACAGTTTATACTCAACCAGCTTTATTTATAATTGAATATGCATTAGTTCAACTCCTGATAAGTCGAGGAATAAAGCCGGCTTCGATGATCGGACATAGCGTAGGTGAATATGTTGCGGCTTGTATTGCAGGAGTTTTCAGTTTAGAAGATGCACTATTCATTCTTTCAATGCGCGCAAAACTTATGCAGCAGCAGGTACCTGGAAGTATGCTTTCGGTAAGATCAGGCGAAAATGAAATTAAAGAATATTTAAATGAAGATATTTCACTAGCTGCAATTAATTCACCTAATCTTCTTGTTCTTTCTGGAGAAACAGAAAAGATAAAAGCATTATCAGAAAAACTTTCTGCAAAAAGTATTGAAAATAAAATGCTGTTTACTTCGCATGCTTATCATTCTAGGTTAATGGAACCGGCTTTAAAACCTTTTATTTCAGAGTTCACAAAAATTAAACTTAATAAACCCAATGCGCCTTTTATTTCAAGTTTATCAGGGACCTGGATTACAGATGAACAGGCAACGGATCCAAATTACTGGGCAGCACAATTAAGAAACGCCGTTCGCTTCTCAAATGGTATTCTGGAACTTCATAAAAAGAAAAACCTTGTTATGATTGAACTTGGACCTGGCCGAGCACTTTCAACAATGGCAAGCCAGCATAGAAGTGAAAATGTAAAACAAACTGTTATCACGACTTTAGTACAACCTAATGAAAAAAATGATGATGTATCTAATTTTCTAACTGCAGTTGGCAAACTATGGCTTGCAGGATTAAAAATTGATTGGAGCAGTTTTTATCGAAACAAAAAAAGAAGAAGACTTCATCTTCCTGGTTATCAGTTTGATAGAAAAAGCTATTGGATTGAAGCACCAAAAAGTGTAAATAACAATATACAAATCTCAAATAGCAACCAGGGTGTAAATAGAGTTAAAAAGTTAATTAAAAAACCGAAGGTTAAAAAAGTTGTACAGGAAACCACGATGACAAGAAAAGATTATATTATAAATATATTAAAAGATGTTTTAGAAGATTTATCAGGTATTAAGAAATCTGAGTTAGATGAAAGCAAAACTTTTCTTGAACTTGGATTTGATTCATTATTTATGACTCAGGTAAGTCTTGCATTCCAGAAAAAATTTGATGTGAAAATTACTTTAAGACAATTACTTGAAACTACACCAACTATTTTTACAATTGCTGAATTTATTGATAGCAAATTACCAGCAGGCAAGTTTGAACCACCAAAACAAGAAGTAGTTATCGAAGAGGAGAGTGAAGAAATTATGGAAGAGTATGAAGAATCTGTTCCTACTGATCTATCCCAATCCAATATTCAAAATCAATCAGGAAATAGTGCCGTTGAAAGATTAGTTTACGAACAACTCGAAATTATGAAAAAGCAACTTGAAGTTCTAAGTGGAAAAGGGACAAAAAGTACAATAGAACCTCAACTTCATTTAAAAAAGAAAACAGAAGATACTGCTACACCTGTTGAGCATTCGACAGTAACAGATTCTGCAATCCCCCTTAAGCAGGAGAAAAAAGTTTTTGAAAGATTTGGTCCTTATAAACCAATTGAAACAAAAAAAGGCGGGGCTCTGACTGAAAAACAGCAAAAATATCTTAATAAACTTATTGATGAATATACTAAGAAAACAAAGAGCTCAAAAAAGCTAACACAAGAACACAGAGCACATTATTCTGATCCAAGGACTGTTTCCGGTTTCCTTCCGACCTGGAAAGAAATGACTTATCAGGTTGTTACTAACAAATCTGAAGGATCAAAACTTTGGGACCTGGATGGAAATGAATATATTGATGTTATTATGGGCTTTGGTCAGTATCTGTTTGGTCATAATCCAAAATTTGTTAGAGATGCTGTTGAACAACAGCTAAAACTTGGTTTTGAAATTGGCCCGCAATCTCCGATTGCCGGAGAAGTTGCCAGATTAATTTGTGAGTTTACTAACTTCGATAGAGCAGCATTTTGTGTTACAGGTTCTGAAGCTGTTCTCGGTGCAATCAGAGCTGCAAGAACCGTAACAGGTAAAGATAAAATTGTATTCTTTGCAGGTGATTATCACGGAATAATTGATGAGGTATTAATAAAAACAACCGTCAATGGTGATCAAGTTAGATCTATGCCTATTGCACCTGGTATTCCCCGAGAAAATGTACAAAACACTATTGCTTTGGAATATGGTTCTGAAGAATCTTTAAGAATAATAGAAAAACTTTTACCGGAAATTGGTGGTATTATGGTTGAGCCGGTTCAGGCAAGAAGACCCGATTTACAGCCAAAAGAATTTTTACAGAAATTACGTAAGATAACAGAGGATGCAAATATTCCATTAATTTTTGATGAAGTGATTACTGGATTCAGATCAGCACAGGGCGGGGCACAAGAATGGTTTGGAATTAAAGCTGACATCGGAACGTTTGGGAAAGTACTTGGTGGCGGATTTCCTATCGGAATAATCGCCGGTAAAAAATTATATATGGATGCGTTTGATGGCGGCTACTGGCAGTATGGGGATGATTCTATTCCGGAAGCTGGCGTTACCTTTTTTGCAGGAACATTTGCAAGACATCCATTATCACTTACCGCTTGTTATGCTGTATTGAAATATCTCAAATCCAAAGAAGGCAATTTACAAAAGGGATTAAATCAAAAAGCGAAACAGCTTTCCGAAGAACTTAACAGTTTTATGCTGCAGCGTAATGTTCCGATAAAAGTTATGAACTTCAGTTCGGTTATTTATTACAGCTATCCAAAAGATCTGAATTATTTTAGTTTGCTGTTTTATGTGTTACGAAATAAAGGGATCCATATACTTGAAGGATTTCCGATGTTTTTATCTGAAGCGCACAGTGATGAAGATATTAAACATATTATTGATGCTTTTAAGGAAAGTATAATTGAGTTACAAGATAACGGATTTTTCCCTGCACCGTTAAATGGTGATGGTAAAAAGGTAACAGAAAATTCAGAGGATAAACCTAATGACGTAAATAGATTTCCACTTGCTGAAGCACAAAAGGAAATGTGGATTGGCGCTCAAATGAGACCTGAAGCCGCTGGACCTCATCACGCATGCACCGGGCTTTATCTTGATGGTAATTTAAATATTGAAGTTCTCAAACGTGCCATTGAATCAGTTATACAAAAGCACGAAGGTTTACGCTCTACTATAGCAGAAGATGGGTCAGAAGCAATAGTGAATCCAACATTTGTCCCCAATATACCAGTACTGGATCTTAGCACCCTTCCTGCCGACCAACAAGAAAAACGAGTTAATGAAATACTTCATAAAGAAGCGCAACGCTTTCTTGACTTGAAAAATGGTCCGTTAGCTGAGTTTCAGATTTTAAAATTATCACCTGATAGACATATACTTATCTTAACTGCTCAGATGATAATCTGCGATGGCTGGTCGCACTATGTTGTGTTTGAAGATTTATCTGCATTTTATAATGCTTTTATAAATAACTCTGAACCAAAATTAGAATCTGCCGTCCCAATGCACGAATATGCTAATTGGGAAAAAAATAATAAGGGATCGATCGAAGAAAAAGAGTGCGAGGAATTTTGGTTATCACAATTCAAAACAATTCCACCATCAATTGATTTGCCTTCATCCAGGCTTCGGCCCCCCACACGTACTTTTGAAG
>Ga0334722_10006766_pt1 | contig 11249 bp, 14 predicted proteins | sample C3_bottom_MG_FD_207210 | JGI IMG/M metagenome (GOLD analysis project Ga0334722, IMG submission 207210) | Sediment microbial communities from Yellowstone Lake, YNP, Wyoming, USA - C3_bottom | ecosystem: Environmental > Aquatic > Freshwater > Lake > Sediment | place: USA: Wyoming | collected...
CTGCAAGCGCCCGGCCAACGGTGCCCCATCAGGGGGGTATAGCAAATGGTATGCCGAAATTTTCGACGCGAATTGGCACGACATTAGCGGCACGGAATTTGCTAGGGTGGGGTGGGGGGTGATTTCTTGTCACTTCCTCTTGACATCGTTTCGCTAACTCATTACACTGTCTACTGTTGCGAGTTTCGTTGCGGCGGGGGTGCATGGCGTCATTTCTATAGGCTGTCGGTGCGAGCGGCTAGTTGCGTCATGCACTCCCGTTTATTAAACTTTTATTTTCTTTTCTGTATGGGAGCCGAAAATGGCAATGCCAAGTGCGTCTCAAGTTGCTGACAATTGGGCAAGGGGGATGGCGAACAGCGGGGAGAAGCTTAAGCAGGGGATCATGGCGGTTACGGTCTCCCCGACTGCCAAGGCTGCCGACGCGGCCGACCGGATGTTGGCCGGTGTTCAGCGTGCTATCCAGTCGGGAAAAACACAAGCTGCCCTCCGGGCCGTCTCGCTGGAAGCGTGGAAGGATGCCGCGATAAACAAGGGTGCAAACCGCGTTGCCGGGGGTGCTGCGGCGGCAAAGCCTAAGTTTACGAACTTTATGCAGCAATTTTTGCCCCATCTTGCGGCAGGCATGGCACAACTAGACTCGATGCCCAGGGGCGATATTGAGCAGAACCTGGCTCGTGCTAGAGCAATCGCCCTCCACAATCACAACTTCAAGCTTTCTCGCCAGTAGGCCCTTGACATTTTCCGCTAACCGACTACAATGACTAGTGTTGCGGGTGGACTTCCTACCCGAACATTTGTCCACTAGTCGGGAGGGTCGGAAAATGGCTGCTGAAGTGACGAAACAAATCGGTTCGGGTGGTGCGGGTGGCGTGAAGGTTGATCGGGCACAGGCGAGGGCCGTTTCGCGTGCCAAGAAAACCGGCGGCCATGTGATGCTGGAAGATGAGCGATACTGTCTCCAACTTGTTCGCAACGCGGCCAAGGCGTGTCGGATCGCTTCCGACCGCATTCAACGCGGGGACCCGGTATCGGCCGAGGTCATGCAAGCATGTGCCACACTGTCAGCCGAGACATCGAAAGTCATGTTTGCGTGAGCGGCTATCGCTGTCCGAATTGTCAAGAGTATGTTTCAGCGCCCGTCGAGTGTTATCTTGGCGGGCGTTGTCTTTTGTCTCCGTGGGGTTTACGGCATGGTCACACTTGCTGCGGGCCGTGCCAACTTACAATACTCTATTCACAAAATGGGGAGGTGTACATTGCATCATACGGTTGCATGGCGCGCAAGCATCGCGGATGTAGTCGCCGCAGATGTTGCTCCGGTCGTAGACGGAATCATGACTATCCAGAATAGTCATTTCCTTCCACAGAAAAATTACAACATGATATACGCCTACTATGGGGCGTTGGGCGCAACGCGGGCGCGATTTGTCACACCTACGTTTCGCCAGCTTTCGACGCCGTGGATTAGGCCGATCAATCTTGCGATTGTGCCACTCGACGAACCAAACATGGCCGATTATTCGGCCAATCCGCTACTCATTCGCGGACTTGAGGAATTACAGCTTGAGGGCTATCAAACGAGCGGAGGTGCTGCCGTTGTCGCTTGCATTGCCGGACTGGCATCTCAACCGATTGGCCCATCCCCATCCGGCGATATCATCGCTATGCGTGGGACTGGTGCAACTGCTGCCGTTCCTGGCGGATGGACAAACACTGTCATGATGTGGCAAGACACCTTGCCGAATGGACAGTATGCAGTTGTTGGCCTTGAGGTCATTTCGACGACGTGCATTGCCGGCCGGTTGATCTTTGAGGATCAAGTTGAGCGCCCCGGCTGTCTCGGCCAATCGCTCGTTAGTGGCAATGGTCCGCAGCTATTCCGGTATGGCAATCTCGGTGTATGGGGGCGGTTCAACGCGTTCCGCATTCCATCAGTTGAGGTGTTGTGCAATGCAGCAGACGCTACGCAAGAGATATATCTTCATCTCGTCCGCATCGGGTAGACTGTGCCGCAGTTTCGCTATCAGCACCGAACGGTCAACGTTACTCTGGCAAGTCAGCTTGTGTTGCCGGGTAACGTTGACCGCGTGTTGCTAGTGCTTGCTGCAAACTCAATCAATACGATCTTCATTTGGCTTGGTGACGCAGCATCTCCCGAGCTATTTTTCACTACATCGTTGCTGCCTAGACCATTGGAGCTAAGGCGCGTTGATGTAGGGCCTGTGATTAACTTGCCGCTATATTGTGGCGTTTTCGTGCCGACAGACCTGTACTTAACGGAGGGGTCGTGTTTAGACCCAATGCCCGGTCGTTTAGGGTGTTGAATGGCAGCGCCATCATTTTCGTATCGTCACAGTGCGTTAGTTTGTCCAGCCTCTCCAGCAAGAGTGTTGCTTGCGTCTGGCAACGCTGATAGGATAGCGTTGACGATTGCAAACCCAAATGCTGGGACTGTTTTCGTATTCAATGGTCCTGGTTCGTCGCTGACTGGCGTGATTACTATCGTGTCGCAGGCATCAAGTGTCAATCTTCACTTTCGAGACTGGGGGCCGATACTCTGGCAGGAACTGTGGCTTGGCATAACTGGCGGGCCGTTTACTGTGTACTGTGTTGATCTATTCCGCTTGCCAAGGGGGCAATGACCATGTGTATATCTGACTGGAGAATCGGCAGGCTAATCCGCTCCGTGTCGTCAACGCAAACACCCGGAATTGGCGCTTCGGCAACATTGCCTCGGAATCCGCAGCGTGTCGGTTTGCTAATCAGTGCTCAATCAACGCTTGCCATATCAACGCACTATCCTATCATTTCCGTGGCCGGTGTCGTTATCTCTTGGATGCGAAATGGCGATAATGCAATGATGTTTACCATGCAACAGTATGGAGATTTGACAACGAGGGACTGGTCGGTTCTTACGCCAACGGCTGCGACAGTTTTATCATTTACTGAATTTTTCTTGCCAGAGGAGATTTTGGCAGCAGGCCTTGAGGAATTTAAGCGTTCCCTTAATTTACGATAGGAGGTGATTTAGTTGGCATCAAAGTTTAGGCTTACGACTGATAAATACCGCGAGCTACTTGCATCCGAGAGGGCGCTACATGACCTACTGCCCGAAATGGACGCGGCACAAGATTGCGGCATTGACTGTCAGGCTTACCGGGAGATACATGCACAAGCGATGGAGAAAATCGCAAAGCTAAAGACGTATTACGCTCCGACATTGCCAGTCCACCAATAATCATCAATGGTACAGATAGCACTAAAGATCAATCCGGGGCAAATTCAGCCCGGAATGAGTCAGCAACAGAGACAGGCGATTGCGCAAGCAAACGCCGCAAACGCTTCCGGGGATTCAAAGTCTCTCAAGGCAGCGTTGGGCAGTTTATTGAATGCTGGCTTAATCTCACCTAGCGATTTTAAGGCTGGGATGGATGAGATTAAGAAAGAGGAGTTGGCAGCAGCGCCACCACCGCCACCGCCACCACCGCAAGAGGACACGACCGCAACTGAACAATGTGCCGTAGGCGTCATGTTCAACCCGGCGCTTATCAAGTGTGACCCTAATACGCTGACATGCCCGGATGGCGGACACCCGGCAATTATTGACCTGACATCATGGAGTGGGTCGGGCACAGGTGGAGAATTGCGACGAATGCCGTCATGCGAACAGCCGGGTGGGGAGCCGACGACACCACCAAGCAGCGAACCGCAAATCTGTAATTGTCTAGACTCTGCATTTTCGTCTATCGCATCTTCATTGCAGGGTATTGAGTCTGCTATTCGCGGCACAACGCAATCTGCGTGCTCGTCGATTGATGACTGTATCGGCGAGATCATAGACAAGATAACTGAGCATTTCACAATACCATTGGCTAGCTGCGAACAATGCAAGCTAATGGTAGAGCAAGGGCTGGCCGGGACGCTGGAATACGCTGTACAGTGTGCGGGAGCGTGTATTGAGGAAGCTAAGCAAACGTGCTCGATGGGTTCGCCCGAAACATGGGACAAGCCATGCGACGAGTGCGGTGAACCATGTTGCATTTGCAATCAAGGCATTTGCGAACCAACCGATTGCCCTGAAACAAAGCCGCCCGAAACACCTAAGAAATTCATTGCGTGGTGCAATCCGGCAACCGGCTCGATTGCTGTTACTGAAGAAGGTAAAGAACCGCCGGGTGCTGGATTCTATCAAGTGGGCCTTGACAGTGACGAGCAAGCCGCAGCAGTCATTGCGGCACAGAATTGTCAGCGTGCTTTACCGCCAGTTCCGACAAGCCAGTACATACAGCCGATTAGCATCATAGCACCGCTATGTGACTTGCAGAAATACTATGACAAGTCAGCACTCAATATCATATCCAGTCAGGACGTTCTCGCGAATATGCTCAAGGCGGGGGCTGAAGCGACGAATTCAATCTATCGGTTCGGGTTTGGTGATATAAATGTCGGCACTGTGTTTAACATTGTTGGTGGTGCAATCAAGAGTTTGACTGGTGCCCCATTTGAGTATATGAAGGAATTCGTTCCACAATTAGCCGCAGCCGTTGGTTGCGAAGATAAGACGTGGCAAAAGGGACTACACTTACTAAGTGCGATTGGCTCTGCAAGTAGACTAGTTGGTGTTGACGTTTCAGAATATACAGCACAAATCCGCTACGCATTAAATGCTGGCTGTCGTCAGAAGTTTCTTGACCCCGATAAAGCAATTGCGGCGTATCTAGCCAACACAATAACGCCAGAGTCACTTGACGCACATTGGGCAATTGCCGGACTTTGCAATTCATCGCTCAACGAATATCTTCGTGCAGCACGCTCAAAGCCCGTTCCATTCGATCTTGCACGTATGCGGTTCCGTAAGCTAATCACCGATCAGCAATACTCCGATTCGATGCGTGAGATAGGCTATCTCGAACCTGAGGTTGCAGAGAGACTATTCGAGACGCAAAAGCAATTGCCGCCAATGTCGGATATTATCCGATTTATGATTCGCGATGCTGACGACGATAAGCCCGGCGGGGTTGTAGAGCGGTTCAATCTCGACGCATTGTTCGAGCGTAAGTACGCTTCGCAGTTGCGTGAATGGGGGGACTCTGCTGGATTGCCGATTAAGGTTGCTCAATACGCATGGCGTTCACATTGGACAATCCCGCCGCCCACACAATTATTTGATTTCTGGCACCGACTGCGAACAAACAAAGATTATCCGACCCTCAAGGAAGATATCGACCAAGCACTTATCCAGCAAGATATCTTGCCATTCTGGCATAAGCATTACTATGCAGTTTCGTTTAGGCCCATCGGTCGGATTGATATCCGACGAGCGTACAATATCGGTGCGTTATCTGACGATGAGCTAGTACCGTCTTATATTCAATTGGGGTATTCAGATGAGACGTCCGAACAGCTTGCGAAGTTTAGTCGTCGCCTGCGCAATGACTCTGCTACTGGTCATCGGGCAATCAAGCTATGGATCAAGTTTGCCATCGACCGCGATACGGCCAAGCAGCGAATGGTTGACGGCGGGTTGCCAGACGAAGTTGTTGACAAGGCACTATCCGATAGCGAAATCTTGTTTTCGTCTACTCCGCCATGTTCGGCCTTTGCACGGGGGGCGTTGTCGGTAGACGTTCTCAAAGAGATACTTGGCGAACATGGTGTAAGCGGGGCTGGAATAGAGAAGATAATTGCGGCACTGTCATACAAGAGGCTGTCTCATCCCGCAATCAAGCAGTATGCGATAGGCGCCAGCGAACGTGATGACGCACGAAACGAAATGGTCGATAGTGGCATCAGGTCAACAGTTGCCGATCACTTGCTAGACGAGGCTGATAGAGAGATTGACAACGCATTTACCGTTGTCTGTCAGCGTGGCATAAAGCGTCGATATTTGATGGGTGAACTAGACAAGCAGGAAGCAATCGACGAGCTACTGAAACGCGGCACAACGCTAGGCCGTGCAAACCGCCTTGCTGACTGGTGGGATTGCGAGAAATCGTCTACCGGCAAGGCAGTTGCGGCAAGTAAGTTGTGCAGTTGGCTTGCACAGGGGTCTATAACGGCAACCGATTTTAACGACAGACTAGTTAAGATCGGTTATACGGCTGCTGATGCAGCAATGATGACGACTGACTGCTTGACTGCGATTAGTGCCAAGCGACTAGCAGACGCAAGGAAGGTTGCAAAGGAGGATGCAGCAGCAGAATTAAAGGCCCAGCGAGCACAGCAGCGGTTAGCGGCAACAGTCAACAGGGAATCGACTAGACTAATTCGCATGAATCTACAAGCACAAAAGACGCGGCAGAATAGGGAACGGCAGCTAATGTCGGCCGCAGAGAAATACAGCAAGAAATGTGACTGTGGCGTTTACAATGCCGCAGAAACAATACGAGCGGAGAAGGCACGATTAATTGCGGATTATGCGATGACGGTTGACGAGGCTCTACAAACTATTCTTCTCGCTGTTGAGGCTTGGCAGGGGCCTGATTCTCCTCCATTATCGGAAGCAATAACTGCCCTGGCAAAGCTATCATCCGTTGAATCTCAACAACTCTCTTCGGTCTAATCCAACTAGCACAGAGCGGACAGCGAAACTTGACGCTGTTCAGCTTGACAACGTAAACATAGTTACGGCAGGCGTTGCAGTATAGCTTCATTTACTTGTACGCAATGTGGTAGAGGAATGCACCCATACCAAAAGCAATCATGTAGGGGAGCAGGGGAAAATCTTGGCCCCATTGCCGAACTATCACGCTGATTGTTCCGTTCGGGCCGTACTTTGCCAGTAGCGTAAGGTCAAGTGATCCAATCGCAATAATGATTGCGATAATCGCAGACTTCACCCAAAAGCTAAGGTCATCTTGTGACACAAGCTAGCCCTCCGTGGCGATAAAATGCGGTGATACCCATCCATCATCGCCGATAACACCCTTGGAGTAGTTGCCAGACCGTTGCCAAGTGTGTATTTGTTCCTCAACTGTGTCTAGTGCCTTACCGGAGAACAGTTGCGATTCAACCGCAAACTTGCGTTGCAACACTTCGCCTGATTCGATTTCCTGAAACAACTTAGCACGGCCAGACACTACCGTTTTATCACCTAGCCTATAGTCGGAACATCCGTAGATTTCGCCATAGTCAGCTGAGACTTGATGACGTAGCTTCCCGATTGCTTCGTTGTCGATTTCGTTCGCAGCATGGAGAAGCGAGCTACCGACATCATTCACGATTAGGCCGTCAACGCCTTGGTAGTAGACGTTACGCCTACCGGCAATATCGCGTAGCCGGTTCATCCTCATCCGTGCGGCGGACGTAACGAATGACGATATTGCGACAAATGTTCCATCTATTTCCTCCCGTTCGCTCCTGCGTTGCACTTGCCATCCGAAGGAACGGTAGATAACCCGCTCACCGGTTATGCAGTTGGCGCATGGCCAGCGGGACCACGGCAAAGCGTCAATCATGTTCTCGACGTTGATCCATTTTGGAGATAGTTGACCAAACTTTCCATAAAGGCTGTTCATTAGCGTCTTAGTGAACTGACGATATAGTTCGTTTCCGTCCATCTTGTAGCGTTGACGCATCCCCCATAGCGAATCGACCCACAAGCTAAATAGGTCAACGGTCCTGTATTCCGACCATGCACCGATCAGCTTAATGAGGCCGTGCGAATATGCGTGTTGCAATTCCTCCCCACATAAGACGGTGCGGAACGTCCCGACTGGGTACGTTATCCGTCCGTCTAATCGACGTGGAAATATGTCCGCAGTCGTCTTTAGCACAACGTCCGCAACACTGGCGGCATAGTCAATACTTGGAAGCGATTCAGCTAACCGCGTGTCTCGCTCGAAAGCATGGAGCATACAAGGGAATTTGTTAACACGCATGACTGACGGAAACAATGCGTTAACGTCATACTGATGCACGGTATGGCTTATCTTTCCCTTGCGAAACATTTCGGTTCGTCCGCCGAAGTACGATCTACGCTCTAACGTCTTAACGTCCGTTTCGGTGTGGACATGGACGTTATTAATCATAAAGCGATGGCGATAGGCCGACATTGCTTGACTGGGGCCAGTGTAGCGAAACATGCCCATGTCATTATCACGCACCCATTGCATTAGTTGCGTGAAGGTTTTGAACACGATTTCTGCGTCCCTCTCGCAATAGCGGAACCATGTTTCGTCATCAGCGGAAAATGATGGCATGGATAGCTTGGGTAGTCCGCAAGCGTCACCCAAAACGGACAGCGGTGCTGCGAAATAGTTAAGAGTGTCAAGAGCGACTAGCCTGCCTTGGGTTGATGCACACTTGCACGCAATAATCGTCGGCGGACTGTCGATAACGCACAGTGTTTTAGCGTGTACGTTGTCGTCGAGGTTATCCTCTCGCTTCCGCTTAGACCTGGGCCAGTCTATCACTAGCCTAGCCTCATCGAATTCGTGTGCGAATCCAGACACGACAAGATCAAACAACGCATTGTGCGATACAATCCACGTCGTATGACGCGGCCCGGTTAGTGTGTAGACTAACTGCCAGAATGCGGCGGGTCGTTCGAGCCGATGGACTTGTGTATCGCATAGCTCGTTGCCCCGAACACGGCAAGAAATAGCAACACCCAATCGGAATCGGTGTGTAAGTCTAGTGCCGTTGCCAACGGTAGTGTCGGGAATTGTTTCAGTATCATAAGCTATTATGTGCCTTGGGAGGGCATTTGAGTGGTTTAGCTGCAATCTATGTCCTACACTCTTGCACGTTTCCACACTAAAACCCCCTACCTGCGAAAGTTATCCTAACTCCACTAACCGGAATTGGCTCCTCTTTGTCGAATCCAAACTTATCCCTACAGGCTTGACCTACTTCGCGTCCGTGCTGCGCAATCAGGCGTGCCAGTTCAAGCAGACTTGGTAGATCAGCAAGATCAAGTCTAGTCTCATACCATTGTCCACCCTCCTCAAATTGCCATTCGCCGATAATCTTTACCCTGCGGCCCTCCGGCTCATCACCGAATAGCCCAGGTATTATTGGCACATCAGACAAAGAGATGTCCCCGCCTACTGGGATTGCGTTTATACGATCAGCAGCACCGATAGCAGCATTTGCTATATCGGTTAGCCGTTGCCGATCTTCCGCCCGCATGGGTTCAAATCGACGAGAGAATAGCAACGCAATCTGTCGATCAGTCCATCCATGCACAATTGCCAACCCGAGAGCGATTTCTCCTCCGGCTGCGATTATCTGGCCAAGTGAGTTATACGGCTGTGATTCACCTTCGGACATTGTTGGCCTTCCGTTGCCTTGCTGTCTCTATGTTCCATTTGAGTGCTGCTCTAGCGTGTTTCCAGTATGTCAGCTGCGAATCTATCGCGTCATCGCGTTGATGGATTGGAATTGATCGCAGTTGGAGAATATTGTTATCACATGCGGCAATCAAGCGATCTGAGTGTGACTTTATCAGTTCAAAGTCGCGGTCGGATAGCTTATCATTGCTTGACATGGTACACCCAATCAGAAAAGATAGGGAACGTAACGGCCAGCCCAGCGATCCCCAACCGTTACGCCCCTATCCCGACGGCCCTTACACAGGGGCAATCGTGTAAACGCGGAAACCGCGTCTGGTGTTAGTGACGGACACCTTGATTTTGAGAGGTTCGCTCCACGGACCGTCGCCAAAGACGGAACGGAGAGTGTCCAATTCCCTCGCAAGGTAGTCGGAAACAAACCCATACGCCGCACCGCTCTTGTCAACCAAGGCAGTACGAATCGGATTGATGATCTCACCACCACGGCTGGACTCCATTTCGATTACGTGGCAGTAAGCGTAGCGAAGATCAATTCCGTCCGGTGGCATGTTCTCGAACTTGCCGCAGTCCGCACCACAGGCGAGTGCCGTCAACCGATATTGGTTGACCTTATCGCCATCAAAGTTACTCCACGATGGACGACCATCGACACGCAAAATATCTTCGATTTTCCTAATAGACTGCTGACGCTCACTATCGAATACCATACCCTTGCCCGGTTCATCGTGCATCCCCGCAATATCAGGTACTTTGTTGCCTGCCATTTCGTTGCACTCCCATAACAGAGAAAAGAAAAGCCGCCGACAACGTGCCAAACGGCTATGCTGAGTTTAGTCGGCCATGAGCGATGCGATTGCCGCTTGCGACTTGTCGCCGCTAATGTAGTCATATTCAAGTCGGCCATCGACATCCGCCCGCCAAAGCCGTCCAGTCTTAGTAAAATCCTCATTCAAGTAGGACGCGACAATCGCAAGAAACCGCCGGTCAAGTTTGTTATCTTGCGTTTGTGCGGAGTGCGTTGCCTTGCACCACTCCGCGAAAACTGCCTGTAATCCACTGTCGATAAGATCAGCATGGATTGCGGCCTTAACTGCCGTAGGTGAACCCATACCACCAAGCGTTGCTTCGATGCGATTGGCCATTTCGTTGCCCTCCGAGTTAGAGAAAGTTACGTTGCGTTGTCAACTGACGTCAATTCTACCAGTCGTGTTGCGAGTTGTAAAGCCTCTCTTTCTGTTAGTTCTATTGATAAACCGATTGTACCCAAACGACTGCCCGAGTCTGCAAGCACAGTCAATTCAATTGCTGGCCTAAACCCGGGCGAGCCTATGGCGGTTGCCGGATTTGCAGTCAATGTTATCGGCAAGCGATCAGTCAACAGTCGCGGCGAAATGATCTTGCCAAGCATTGCTACGCCCCCGTTGTCATTCGTGCTTGCTTGCAAACTTGAAGTAAGTCTAGTGCAAAAACTTCGGCCCCGTCAAGAGGAAAACCAAGCAGCAATTGCCCCTGGCCGGTAGCGAGCGAGGCCCCAACTAAGTGGATTAGAATTGATGGGCCTAGCGATTCGGGCAAGTATCGACCAGCCGGCTTGGCACAAGTGAATGTTTCAATCGGCCAGAATAAGCGAGACTCTATCACACTAGCGTCGATTGCGATCATGTTGCCCCCCCCAATGTGACGGCCAGTTGCGATAACGGATAGCTCGTCAGCGGGGGTTAGTGTAACATGGCGGACGGGAAGGTGTCAATAGCAGTTGGACAATAATTATTCGTGGCCAAATGGCACAAGGTTTGCTGGGGGATGTGCAATGCAAGTATCGTGCCACATAACGGCATGGTAGTTGCTATATAGCAAACGACATGCCAAAGAATTGCAGAAAGACCGAAAATTTCGGCACACGCTTTGCTATACCCCCCTGATGGGGCACCGTTGGCCGGGCGCTTGCAG
>Ga0334722_10006767_pt1 | contig 11246 bp, 10 predicted proteins | sample C3_bottom_MG_FD_207210 | JGI IMG/M metagenome (GOLD analysis project Ga0334722, IMG submission 207210) | Sediment microbial communities from Yellowstone Lake, YNP, Wyoming, USA - C3_bottom | ecosystem: Environmental > Aquatic > Freshwater > Lake > Sediment | place: USA: Wyoming | collected...
GGAATGTGGTCGCCACTTCTCCGCTTGGATACAAGAGGCTCGCCGAATCAGCAATCGGCAACTCAATCACCCTTGAGGGGAAGAGGATCGTGTGCCCAGCGAGAATCTGCGTGTGCTCAGGAATCTTGAATTCTTGACCACCCATCGAGAGTCGCCAGAGCGAGAGATCAAGCGTGCGCGAGTCACTATTGTTAAGTGTGATGCCGCGTGATGAAATCGAGGCGATCGTGATGCCCGCATCTTTGACTGTTATCACCATCTCGTTCGACACCTCCCCACCATCAGGAGTCGTCACGTGCACGACGGCGAGATACTCACCCGCTTGATAATACGCATGCAAGACGCTCGCGCCCACGCGCATCATCCCGTCGCCAAAAGACCATCTGATGAGCGCGTCGTCACGTTTGTTACCCTTGCCGTCATACACACTCGCGCTAAACGCAACGTCGGCACCAGCAGAAATAGTGCGATCCCCCGCCGTCACCACATGAAGAATTGGTATCGGGATATATTCTGGCGGAGCATCGTTTGCAGACGTCACGACAGGTGTCGTACTCGCCGTTGTCGTGGGAGTGCTCGAGGCAGCTGAATCTGAAGAGTCTGGTGGTGGGGCATCACCGACCGTGATAAGTGGCGCGATCTCTGCATACGTCACCCCCGAGCCGATGCCCGTCACCTTTTGTAAATCTTGAATACGCGCGAAGGAGCCATGTGTGGTGCGATAGTCGATAATTCGCGCGGCCAAGGTCGGGCCGACATTGGGGAGTGTATCAAGCAGTGCCGCGTTAGCGGTATTGATATTCACGAGTGCTGCGGCGTGTGCGAAGAGAGGGAAGAAGATCGCTATGAGACTCAAGCTGACGGCGCGCATGGGATAGTTATTTTTCGCCTTTTAACACTTTTCGTAATGCGTCTTCGGGGATCTCAAAGGGCTTTTTTTCTTCCTGCCTACTGCCTCCTGCCTCCTGCTCACTTTTCTTGAGGACATCGGCGAGTGCACCCTTGAGCGACTGTTTATTTTGAGTTTGTTTCACCTCTTTTTCTACACTCGTCTTGGCGGTCATAGTGCGGAGAATAGTCTTCAGGTCTTCTGAACTCTTTTGTGGCATGATAGGTTTTTGTACTACAGGGCGCTGAATCTCCGAGCGATGAGCCAACAGTCTGGCCCCGCTAGGCGAAGCCGTGACGGGGAGATCCAGATTTTGTGATGCGCTTGGAGATTCAGCGCCAACTGACGATACTGACCTGCTTGCTGGCAAGACCGGCTTCTTTCTCATCCTTGCATCAAAGGGAGCCGGCGCTGCCGCACTCGCCGCGAGCTCTTCTATAATCGCACTCTCGATACCCGCACGTTGTGCGGTAAATTGTTCTCTCGAGGCCTCAACCACTTTGTCTCGATACGAGACCGCGGGAGCCTCGATCGGCGGGATAGTCACCGCCGAGAAGGGCTGCGACCCGACACCGTCAATCATGAGGCTCAAATAAATCTGCCGTTTATCAAGCGTCACGATATCTTCTTTGGTGAACTTCGGCATAAAGACGGTCTCTAACACCTCAGCATCAAATGGCCCAACGCGGAAGGCGACCGTGGTGCCGACGTTACCGAAGACTGCATCGCGCACCTCTTCTTCCATCTGCTCGATGTATTGGTGTGCAATAAGCAAATTTAATTTATATTTGCGCGCTTCTGACAAAATCTCGGCAAACGTCTCATTCGCGAAGTTCTGGAATTCGTCAACGTAGAAATAAAAGTTGGGGAGGCGTCGTAGCTGGTCGCTCGGCAGATTGGCACGACTCATCGCCGCGAGGAATATGCGCGTCGTGAGCATCGAGCCGATCAGTCGCATATTGGTCTCGCCCACCAACCCCTTCGAGAGATTAATAATCAGAATCTTCTTCTGATCCATCATGGTGCGAATATCAAAAGATGATTTTGGCTGCCCGATGATATTGCGAATCAGTGGATTGCCGGTAAATTGGCCAATCTTGTTTTGAATCGCTGGCGTCGCCTCTTGGGTATACCGATCGCCATAATTCGCGAACTCTTTAGTCCAAAAATCCTTCACCACCGGGTCCTTCACATTATCAACCACCTTGTTTCTATACTCTTTGTCGGTGTACATGCGATTAACCCCGAGCAGGGTGGCATCAGGATATTCGAGCAATGCGAGGAGCGTGTTGGTGAGGATATACTCCATACGCGCACTCCACGCGTCCTGCCAGATCTTCTTGAATGTCGCCATAAGACCCGAGACGACGAGATGGCGCTTGTCATAGCCGACGTCCTCCATAATGTTAAACGCGATTGGGTGCTCCAGATCAAACGGCGCGAAGTAGACCACGTCTTTGACGCGTTCTTCAGGGATGTATTCGAGGAGCCGCTCGACCGTGCCGCCGTGTGGGTCGATAAAAGCGATACCTTCGCCGTTTCTGATATCTTGAATCGCCATGTTCTCGAGCAGAGTCGACTTACCCATGCCGGTCTTACCGATCACGTACATGTGTCGATCACGATCTTTAGACTTGATGCCGAAGGGAATATATTTACCGCGCGAATCAGTCGCCGCGAAGTAGGTTACGCGTTCGGGATTCTCCATTAGATTCTAGTATAGCAAAGACTCCCTCACTCTTTATGAACACGCATGCCTAGGCCAATGCCGATAACTGCTGCACCACAAATAACGGCTAGCAAAGAGCGAATCGAGATCGGCAAACCAGAGAAGGGAGTGAGGATAACTATGATGCCGATAAGGAGGAGGGTGCTCGCGCGTGACATTGAGCTAGTGTAACACGCTAGCGAAACCCTGTTAAATACGATTTGAGGCGATTATGGAGGAAGAGTTTGCCGTGATGAGTCTTTAAATATCGCTCACGGTGCCTAGCGTCCCGCTCATCTAGACAGGCTTCGTAGTAAACAAGAACCAACGGCAAACGGTCTTTTGTTGATTTAACCTTTCCTTTGGAATGTTCCTCAAATCGTCCTTTCAAATTCGAACTGTACCCGGTATAGAACTTGCCATCTTTTTTTGAGAAAAGAAGGTAGGTATAAAACATGCGGCTATTTGAAAGGATTTAACAGGGTAGTTACTATCTTCGCTTCGCTTCGATAATAACTACAAATTCGCCCCGTACGGTGTCGGGGCGCGCGTCAAAGTGTGCCAAGACTTCTGCGGGAGTGCCTGAGACAACCTCTTCATGCATCTTGGTGAGCTCGCGCGCGATCACTATGTGCAACACCTGGTGTTGCACAAGCTCTGCCAAAAGCTTCAGTATCCGGTGTGGGGACTCATAGAGCACTACCGGCATCTCACTCTCTGCAATTTTTTTTAACGCGGTTTGCCTCCCCTTCTTGTGTGGCAAAAAACCCATAAAGATAAATGCCGTAGTATCTACCCCCGCAATAGAAAGTGCGGCCGTGAGCGCTGACGCTCCCGGTATCGCTTCTATCTGAATATCAAGGACTACCCTTGATATATATTCACGCACAGCCGCGACAAGCCGAGTGCCTGGATCAGAGATGCTGGGAGTGCCTGCGTCTGAGGCAAAGACCACATGCTCACCCGCTTCAAGCCGTGCGATAATCTCATCTGCTTTTTTTAGCTCAGTCACGGCATCTAAACGCAGCACTGGCCTCTTGATTTCATACCGCGCGAGAAGCTTCGCGATAACACGCGTATCCTCGGCATAGATCACCTCACACTCTTTGAGTGTGCGCAGCGCCCGGAGCGTGATGTCCTCCATATTGCCGATTGGCGTCGCGACTATTGAGAGTTTCCCCATCCGCACACTCTAACACACCTGCCTCTGCAACGCATTGACTTGCCTAAATAATGCGCTATAGTGGCGGGCAGACCAGCTGTACAAACAACTAACAAAAAGGAGGAAGAAACAATGTACGACCACAAGGTACCGGGAATGGGGGCACGAGTTCGGGCACTGAGCCCACAGAGTCGTAACTGGAGTTTGAAATCGTTACAGACCCAAGAAGACGTGAGGGTACAGTGTCATCTCGCCACAGGGCTCCGTGAGGCGCTCCGTGACATCGGCGTGCATAAGGCATTTGCCCCGCACGTGGTGCTTGCGAGTGCTCAAATCGCTGACAGGAACGCCTTCAAACAGCCTATTGATTTGGGTGAAGGGCGACATCTCTACCGCAACCAAGATGTCCCCGCCGATGGAGTTTTTATCGGCAAGGGTCACGCTTTTGTGATGAGTTCGGGCGGATGCCCGATTATCATCTCAACCGCAGGAGAGCAAATGATCGTAGCCCACGCAGGGCGTGACTCACTCGTCGATCGTGGTGCGGTCACAGGTAACCCGACACGGCCGCACGTGAGTGTCGTGAACGCAATCGTCGAAGCATTCCTCGAACGAGGCGCCACACTGCGCGACATCTCTATGTGCATGATGTTCTCAATCTCGGCGTCCTTGTTTACACATTCTTTGATTGACCTCAACCACGGCACCTACAATTACGCCCTCTGGGAATTTATCAAAGGACGGTGGCCAAGCGGAGTCGTACGTCACAAGAACAATATGTTGCTCTCGCTCGAGATGCTCTTTGAAGAACAAGCGAGGGAGGCCGGTGTTCGAAACGTGTGGTATACAAACTCGCTCGAAGAATTCCCGAGACTGGCGCACACGCGTGATGGACTTGGTTCTGACCGAAGAAACCTCTTTATTGTGAAGCGTGAACAGGCGGCCTAAGAAGCCGCTGGTGGCGCAAGCCACAATTGCAACGCCTGTCAGACACTTTGAGTGTTTGGCAGGCGTTTATTATTTCCTGACAAGGGCATCCGCGACTTTATAAATGTCACCGGCACCCATCGTCATAATCACGTCGCCTTCACCGGCTTCACTGAGCGCATCTTTAATAGCATCAAATGAATCAAGAGCGGTTGCATCAACACCCGTGGCTCGGATGCGCTCAGCGAGAATCTCACTTGAGATAGTGCCGTCATCGGCTTCGCGCGCGGCGAAGATTGGTGCGATGAATACTTTGTCTGCATCGCTAAAAGCAGTAGCAAATTCATCAAGGAGGTCGCGGGTGCGCGAGTAGAGATGTGGGTGAAAGGCAACGTAAAGACGAGGAGACACCTTACGGATTTTCTCGCGAAGCGCATGCAACGTCTCTTTAACAGCTGTCGGATGGTGTGCATAATCGTCATAGACCTCAGCACCCCTTGCTGATTTTCCTTTATATTCAAAGCGACGCCACGTGCCGTGAAAATCAGCAAGTGATTGAGAAATTGCAGAGTCTGAAATACCCGGAAGGATCACCCGCGCGGCCGCTGCGGCCGCGCGTGCATTCTCTTGATTAAACTCCCCTATCATCTTTAGTTCGTAGGCAGGCTCTTTGGTGTAATCAATCACTGGGGCTTTTGCATTTGTGAGTAGTGACGCGATCTTATGATTTGATGGGTTAGTGATAATGGCTCCATCTGCCGGCACGCGTTCAATCGCTTTTTTAAAAGTCTTTTGTAACGCTTCGAGCGATGGGAAGTAGTCGGTGTGATCCCATTCAATATTATTGAGAACCAAAACTTTTGGAGAGAGCTCGAGCAGGTGGTCACGATACTCACACGCTTCAACTACAAACAAATCAGACTCCCCCGCAATATAGTTTGAACCAAAATCTTTTACCAACGAACCAATAATCGCAGTTGGCTCTGCCCCCGCATCAACAAGAATCTTGGCGAGCATACCTGTTACCGTCGTCTTCCCGTGTGTCCCCGCTACTGCCACGGTCTTCTTGCCTTCTGAGACCTGCCCCAACATCGCAAAATAAGAGAGCTGTGTGATACCGAGTTCTGCTGCACGTGCACGTTCAGGATTATCAACAGGCACCGCGTCGCTATACACCGCAACATCTGCACTTTCTGGAACATTCTCAGCTTTTTGGCCAATCATAACGTGAATCCCCTTCTGTTCGAGAAGTGTGGTCACGGGGCTCGCGTCGCGATCAGAGCCAGTCACCTCTGCGCCAACATGCTGCATCATCTGCGCCAACGCACTCATCCCAATACCGCCAATACCAATGAAATGTATTTTTTTCATAGTGCTTGCCCTCCGGAGGCGGGTCCGCCTATGGCAGACACGAGCACATTAAATTGATCCCCCCGATCAAACTCATTTTTAAACATACCAAATGATGCGAAGGCGGGAGAGAAAAGAATAGTGTCACCTGACTCGGCATGCGCAAAAGCATTTGCAACAGCATCTTTCAGTGAATCAAACGGGCTGCTGATTTTACTGCCTTCTGCCTCCTGCAAACTGCCTACTATTCTTTCGGTGCCAGAACCAGCAAGAAAAACAACCTGCTTCAGTTCTGGCAACTTGGCGACAAGTGCATCCATCTCCAAACCCTTATCCGCCCCGCCCATAATCAGAATTATGTGGGACATCGGAAGTCCCACATCAGAAATGGCGGAAATGGCCGCGAGGGTGGCTTCGGGTGTCGTCGCGGTCGTGTCGTTGTATATTTTTATGCCGCCTGCCTGCGCAGGCAGGTACACTTCGCGCACCAGCTCCAACCGCCCCGGCACACCCTTAAACACTTCAAGAGCCTTGCGACTCGTGTCGTCTGAGATATTAAGAGCGCGAGCGGCAGTGAGCGCGAGAGCAGCGTCATACCGATTGTGCATACCCGGAATTTTCAGTATCCACGTATCGGGCAATTTCAATTCATCAGCAACAACCGTTTTTGAATCTATCCTGTCTGAATATTTTTCAATGATGACGGGTGCACACTGCTTGCCGAGAATGAGCGTATCTTCTGCTCCTTGGTATAAAAAGATGTTTGCTTTGTCAGCAAGATACTGCTCTGATGCATCTTTTCCGCCAGAGGCGGATCCGCCTCTGGCGGAATAATAATTTAAATGGTCTGAAAATAGTGTCGTGAATATCGCAATGTGTGGGCTCATCCTCGCTTCTCCGAAGCCCTGCAGCTGCCACGAATCTAACTCCAGCACTGCGATATGTTCTGGAGTAACTTCAGCGAGAAGAGAGAGCGTTGATACTCCGCGCACATTCCCCCCCAGCAACACCTTCTTCCCTGCTTCTTTTAAAATCGCATGGAGCATGTGCGTGACGGTCGACTTACCACGCGTGCCCGTGATGCCGATTATCGGTATGCCAGAAATCTCTGCAAAGAGGTCCGCACTCATGCGCACGGGTATATTATTTTTATTCGCCTCTGCAATATAGACCGAGTCGAGTGGCACGCCAGCGGCTTTCAGAATCATGTCGCGGCCAGCAAAATCTTCGAGACGATGTTCGCCCAAGACAAATGTGATGTTGGAAAAAGATTCGAGTTGTGCCACTGAATCTGCAAGTTGTTCGCGCGTCTTCAGGTCAGTCACGATGACCTCAGCACCGCACAGAGCGAGATACCGCGCATCACCTACCCCCCGACCAAGCAGGCCGAGTCCCATCACGGTTATCTTCTTCCCACAGAAGTGTGCCGAGGCATCCATCACGCCATCTTACTATTTCGTAAAGCTTATTGCGAACAGTCGGTTGTTGTGACTTGATCTTTGTGCGTAAACGAGAGATCTGTTTTAGGGATTCGAACCACCTGATACGGTGCGATTATAGACTGAGTGGTGATGCACTCCTTCCCGGGGAGCGTGAACCCCACCGTCACCAAACGCTCAGTGCTGTCAGTTACCTTCATCACAGATATGCCGTATCCTCCCGTCATCTTCTGCCCAGCAAAGACCGCAATAACTGAGTCCTTGTTAAAATCAATAGCCGGCACCTTCCCTTTGACCTCAATCAACTTCCAGAGTTCGACAAGCTGCTCGTCTGACGTGATGAGATAGTTCGTTGCTTTTGATACCTTCGACTGCATCCCTTTGGTAATTTCCGTAAATGAGACATCAGCAGGTAACGCTTCTTGTGCTACTGAGGGCGAAGCACTTGAGGTGGTTTGATCATTCTGTAAGAAAATAGACATGCCGACGGCAACAATAACAATCGCCAATCCGCCCGCTATGAGTGTATCCCGCATGTGTTTAGTATAACCGCACCGAGCTCTCATTGTCTTGCCTTATGGGTACAACTTTCAGATGTTTAGATATCGGACTCCAAAATTAAATCGTAATCAACAAAACCATTCTGGTGGTAGAAATTTATGCCGTCAGTATTTTGAATGGAGGCCAGTACTTGGATCTTTCCGATCCCTTTTGACTTGCTCCAATCTTTAAACGATTGATATAGTCTCGTCCCAATGCCTTTTCCTCTATATTCTTCCAAAACAAGCATGTTATCGAGCCCCGCGAGAAGAGGCAGAATTCTGTGAAATACTTTATCTTTGTGTGTTCTGCCAACGAGATAGCCCACAATCTTGTCATCAAGTCGCGCAACAAAAGCGCACTTTTCTTCTCCGGTAATACACTCTTTAAAATAAGCTTCCCCGTCCTCGCTCATCGGCCATTCGCAATTAAGCGTCTTATCGAACTCTTCGCGCTCTTTCTTAAACAACAGAAGGTTTAACTCCTGAATGTTCTTTAGGTCGTCTATCGTGGCCACTTCAATTTTAGGTTCCATCGGGTGCGCGCGTCAGGGATCGAACCTGAGACCTTTCGTGTATCAGACGAATGCTCTACCAGCTGAGCTACGCGCGCATGCGTACCTTATATGTATCAAAAAAAGCCCGAATAGACAACCTGATCTCATCTTTCTTTGGTACGCTCCCGACATAGAGCTTACACGTCCCGTGGCGAGCAGTATCTCGATACGAGAAGCTGTTCGGGCGCAGCGGATATACCTGACTTTTCCAAAGCTGTTCTTTTGATAAACCAAGATGATGTGTCCAGAAGAGCTCTTCTACTTTTACATCCATGTTTTCGTGCAGGTGGAGCTGGATGCGAAGTTTTTCTTTCGGGAAGCCAAGAAATCGCACAATCCAGCGAGCAAAAAAGAGAATGAGAATAGGGTCAGTATTCGTGAATGCAATATCAGACACACTTTTCTTATCACCTTCTGCCGCATAGAGCATAAGTCCGGCAATGAACATTTCCTGGTCTGAGACCTTCGCGAATTTCTTCTTTTGCTTGAGATATATTTCGTTTTCGCGCTTATCTCGCTTTGCGCGCATGGTTTGCCTGAACCGTTCACGCTTCGCTTCCCCACGACTCCATGCTGCACGCCGTAATTCCAGCACTCGCTCATCAGAAAGCGGCATGTCTGCGAGCCAACGCGATAAAGTGCTCTTAGAAACTTTAACTCGCTTTGCAATCTCTCCATATCCCATTTTATGGACACGCCGCAACTCGATTGCTTTGTCATGCTCTGCAGATTTCATTACAATAATTATATAAGATAACTCTATTACAAATACACTTTACATAGGTTCTGTTGTGGATAAGTGTACAAACAAAAACACCCTTCTGGGGTGTTTTTGTTTCGATATGAAAAAGAGGTGATGCGCTGTTTTGTTCCGCCTATTCTGCACCACTTGAAGGCTCACGTGTGGCCCTCAAATGCCATCGGGTTACGTTATCCGACTTCCGAGCAGCGTTTAGAGACGACTGCTATCTCTCTACCTTCGCAAGAAGATAATCGACATGACCTTCCTTTCGAGAAGATCGGTTCCATTTTGGATATGTTCCACGAACAGCTTCCGCTACCCGTGCCTTGTTACGACTTAGTCCTTGTCACTGAATTTGCCGTAGTCCTGCGCGAGGCAGACCTTCGGGCACCCCCAGCTCCCTTGACTTGACGGGCGGTATTGACTAATTGTGATTTTTATGTTATAATCACATTACTCACACCACTGGGCAAGCAGTTTTCCTGCACCCTAGCGGTTTCCGTAGGTACGAGCTTTCTTTCCGAGAGCTCGTAATTGATCGCGCGTCTTCAGAATTTTATTGAATCCGACATCAGTGAGATGCTCCTTGCGCCGATACGAGAGCACAATCTCTTTGAAGAGACTATACGACTTCGCTTTCTTCGCTTGGAGCGGATTTAAATCAAGAAACGGGAAGAGAATCTCCTCCATCTCGCGCGTACTTGTCACTTTATATTTGACATGCGGGTACCATCCGTACCGCTCATATGAGCAGTCATAGATTCTCCCGCAGCCAATAGTAACCAGTATGCGCTCGATTACTTCTCGATCATCCGCGCGCACTTCAATTTCAAATTCAGGACGCACCTCAAGTCCGCGCGACAGAGTTTTATGTTTACCGATACTGATAGAAAATGAACCTTCTCCATCAATAAATCCGGCAACATATGCTCCCTCGAGCGGCTCTCTACGAATTCGATCCTTCCCATACGGAGCAACAAGGGCTGGATTTCTCTGCCCTTTTCTCTGTACGGTACTACGACCTCTGCTGACTTCTGTCATATTATTTGTGATGATCGCTCATCCACATACCTCGAGGTTAGTATACCACGAGGAACATAACAGATCTCCCACGGTAACCCGAACATCTGTGTATAACTATCGCGACACCACTACACACATAGAGCATTGATGTGGCTGGATTCTCCCTGTACTCGCGGGATCTCCGACTCTATGTGCCACGAACTGGTGTTCACGCTACCTACTGCTACTTTCACCCTTCACGTCAACCCTCGCGGATTCAACGTTGTGATTTCGCTTCACGCCGCCACGGCGCGGTTGGACTTCTCTATTCCAAGAGGCACCAACTAGATGCTCGGATCGCATGGCGACCCGAGTACAAGACTCGAGAACGTATTCACCCCGGTTTGGCTGACCCGGGATTACTAGTGATTCCGGCTTCAAGAGGTCGGTTGCAGACCTCTATCCGTACTGGCGCCGGTTTTATAAGGATTGGCTCCGTCTTACGACATTGCAGCCCGTTGTACCGGCGATTGTATTATGCGTGCAGCCCAAGGTATCAGAGGGACATGCTGATCTGGCGTCATCCCCACCTTCCTCTCCCGTGAGGGAGCAGTCTCGCCTGGCCATATAGGCAACAGACAACAGGGGTTGCGTTCGTTACCCCACTGAAGGGAACAGTTCAAACCACGAACTGACGACGACCATGCATCACCTGCTCAACACCCTCGAAGGCTCCATCCCTTTCAGGTTGGATGCAGTTGAGTTTCTAACCTTGGTAAGGTTCTTCGTTTGCCGACGAATTAAGCCGCATAATCCACCACTTGTGCGAGTCCCCGTCTATTCCTTTGAGTTTTAATCTTGCGATCGTACTACCCAGGCGGCTCGCTTACCGCGTTAGCTTAGCCTCACAGAGGGTCGATACTCCGTAAAG
>Ga0334722_10006768_pt1 | contig 11244 bp, 15 predicted proteins | sample C3_bottom_MG_FD_207210 | JGI IMG/M metagenome (GOLD analysis project Ga0334722, IMG submission 207210) | Sediment microbial communities from Yellowstone Lake, YNP, Wyoming, USA - C3_bottom | ecosystem: Environmental > Aquatic > Freshwater > Lake > Sediment | place: USA: Wyoming | collected...
ACGCTTTTTGCAGTGGATTTCCTGCCCTCCTTCTCAACCACAATCGCACTGGTTTGTCAACACAATTCCTACGGATTATTTTTGACATAGGGTTGTCAGTCATATAAACAATTACAGATATGATGACAACCTATTGACACTGTCCGCAAAGTTCGGTCACTCTGAGCCGGACCTTCATCGTGAAAGGGGGTAGGGGGTGGAGAATTAGCGCAGTGTAAAGTGTCCTTTCTGATAATTAGGCGGGCGCTAATCCAGGAAAACGGGTAGAATGGTCGATATGTCTACCATGCGGCAACCTACTGGCTCTGCGCTTTCTTGGGCAGCGCTGCTCATTGCATCGGCAGCGCTCATTGTGTCGGTTGTCGCGCTGGTAGTGGTTTTGTCGCGGCCGGCCTCGCACAGTTTCGGCGATGAGTTGCCGGACAACGGTGCGTACCGTCCGTACACCAGTAAGCGGAGGTGAGCGATGGCCGACAGACCGGCGGAACCCGCGTTGACACCGGCGAGCGCTGCGCTCGCTCTGGCCGAAGCCGAGCTTGCGGCGGCGAAGGCGCACCGTCACCCTCTCACCGGCACCATGCCGGCAGACAGACTTATCGCTTTGCTGGCGGCCGTTGTGGACGGCCACCAGGACAAGGCGACCGCACCCCAGCAACCGAAGGAGTAAGATCATGGCGCAGTTGAACGCCGCGACGGTCGCGGCGAAGTGGGCGAGAAACATGCAAGGGGCCGGTCAGTCGATCACCGATGGGGTGAACGCTGTCACGCAAGCCCCGGGCCAGGCGGCCGCCGCGCAGCAAGCGGCCTGGGCTGCGGCGGTCGCGGCCTCACAACAGAAGTGGGCCACGAACGTGGCGGCCGTCAGCGTGTCAGACTGGAAAGCGGCGATGATTAACAAGGGCATCCCCCGTATCGCCACGGGCATCCAGGGCGGCACCCAAAAGATGCAAGCCGCGATGAGTGTACTGTTGCCGCGAATCAACAGCATCGTCAGCAGCCTGCCCCCGCGCGGCCCGGCCGGGAGCAACCAGCAGCGGATGATTCAGTTCTCCCAGCAAATGCACCAGGCCGCGCAAGGCGGTTGACCTATGCCCGAGCACGCGCCCGAGTGGCCCCGCACGTTCGGCCCGGCGAAGCCGCCGTGTCCCGTGTGCGGGGCCACTCGGCCGTTGCTACTGGCCGGCCTCATGTTGCCGCACTATCCTCAGTTGCACATGCAACAGGAGTGCTGGCGGCTCCAGTGTAAAGTTTGCGGAACGGAGTGGACGCACGGCGTCACCCATTGACACGCATAAACGGAGCTACATACGTGCATACGCTCTGCCTGTACGACCTCACGAGCGGCGCGACCGCGGCCGCTGTCCTCACCGATATGTTGGCGGTTATCGGCGACCCGCTCACTATCAACAATAATCATTTTATCTTGGGCCAAGACGCCAAGTTGATGCTTGCGTACGTGTTTGGCCAGGTGGACATCACGGACGCGCAGCTGCAAACGCCTCTCTTGCGCACGGTGGCCATTCCGAAGCTGACTCCGCTCGACATCGTGACGGCCCCTTCTTCGCGCACGCCTGTCATCAACTACAAGAAGAACCCGTTGCTCCTGAAGGCCGGCGAAGAGAACACGATTCAGATTTCCGCCGGCACGTTTACGATTGGCAACACGTACTATGCGGCCCTCTGGATCGGTGACGGTAACTACGCCATCCCGATGGGTCAGGTCTACACGGTCGGCTTTACGGCGAGCGTGGCTGTTGCCCTCAACACGTGGGCCAACGGCCCTATCACGTTGACGAACCCGTTGCCGTCCGGCACCTATGTCATCGTGGGCATGTCCGTGTATGGGGCGAACCTCGCTTTTGCGCGGTTGTGGATTCCCGGTCAAGTGTGGCGGCCCGGCGTTATCGCCGGCAAGGTGGCTGGGTTTATTCCGCCCCCGTGTTTCCGCTTCGGTGAGATGGGAGTCTGGGGGCAGTTTGTCCAAACGTCCCCCCCGTCCCTGGACGTGTTTGGAACGGGCACGACGACGACGCAAACCGGGCAAATGGACCTCATCAAAGTCTCATAAGCGAGCTTGTATATGTCGGTCCCGTGCCCCCCTTCCCCGAATGAACGGCTCTCGACCCTTGAGCGTTGTGTGCGGCAGCTGCGCGAACACGCTCGCTGGGTCCAGGCCCGGTTGACGGCACTGACTCCGGCCCGGCCGCGCGTGGTCAGCGGGGGGATGCCGCGGACAGTGCTGGCGGCCCCCACCAGCTGGATCAACGGCGGCATCGGCCGCCGGCGGGGGCTGACCAGTGCGGTTAGTCCAATGGCCCCTAACATCGTCGCGGGGACCATGGCGCGGCATCGGGTGCTGACCAGTGCAGTGGTGACGTTGCCGATGCACACGTACTCGGGAGCGCTCACCCGGCACCGCAAGTCCACCAGTGCGGTCGTGACGTTGCCGATGCACACGTACTCGGGAGCGCTCACCCGGCACCGGGTGCCGTCTTCCAGCGCACGGGCCTTGAGCCTCACTTTGCTGAACGGTGCCGTCGCCCGGCACCGCAAGCCGACCAGTGCCGTGGTGCAGCTCGGAGCTATGTCCGGGTTGCACGTGGTCAGCGGTGCCTTGACCCGGCGGCGCGTGCTGACCTCCACTGTCACCCGGAATCTACCAGGCATTTATCCGACCCGGTGGACGTGCTGGGCAGATGAGTTTCTGTGGACGGTTGGCACCGGGTCGGGATCGGTGTACGTGGCCGGCTATGTGTACACGGTTGACGGCTACAATGTCAGCGGCGGCAACGGGGACACCTGCACAACAGGGGCATTGCTCGCGGCCGGCAGTTACACTTTTTCCGTGCTGGGGTTCACGGCGGCAGTTGCGGCCAAAGTCGATTGGTACGTTGATGGCACACTAATCGTCGGTGGGCAGGATTGGTACTCCGCCGGCACCGTGGGGGGCGTGCTGAAGACCAGTAGCGTCGTTGTCGCACTACCGGGCTGGCATCAAATCAAGGGTATCGTGAACGGCAAGAACGCCAGCTCCAGCGGGTACTTTCTTCAGCTGGCCAAGCTGTATTTTACGCCCGCGGCCGATACCACGAACGTGTAGAGGTGAATCATGGCCGGCATCCTGGTCAACATCGGGCTCGATTGGTTGGACAGTCACACGCCGTCCTCAGACTCGGCAACGTGGAAAGTGCAGCTCTATTCGAGCAACACGACCCCGGCCGCCGCCGACACGTTGGCGACGTACACCCTGATTTCGACCGTGGGCCTCATCGCGCAGACTCCCGGCTTCACCTTCAACGCCGCCGCCGCCGGATCGAAAACCATCGTGTCCGCGCTGATGAACTTCGTCAGCAACGCTAGTTCCGGCTTGTCGATCTACGGGTACGTGGTGATTGCCAGCGATGGAACCACCTTGCTTGGGGCGGAGAAGTTCGCCGGCGGCCCGTACACGATCCCCAGCGCAGGGGCTGGTGTGCAGCTCACCGTCACGTTGACGGACAGCTCACCGTAAGGCAAAATGGAGGTGTGGCGTGGCGATTTTCGGGACCGTAAGGCAGGTTACTGGAGCCGTGGCAACCGCACCGGTGGCGCTCTGCGAACCCTCTTCGTCGCGGATGGTTTTGGCCATCTCTATCGACGCGGGGACAGGGTACGTCTCGACTTCACAGGGGGCAGCGGCGGGCGTTGGGTTTACGATCACGAGCAGTTCCCCTCTCGTGATGGACTACGAAACCTGGGGCGAAATCGTGCGCATGGCGTGGTACGGATCGGCCGACACGAACGCGCGGAAATTCGGGGTGATTGACCCCGCGGGGCAATGACTATGGCAACGGCACCACTACCATCGGGGGGCATCTTGAGCACGCGCGACCTTGCCCAGCTAAACGCCGGGCTGGCAGCTTTGAATCAGGCTACTTTAGAGGCGGACCTGGCCGAGAGGGCAGGCCGAGACGTGTCGGCCATTCGCGCTCGAATCCAGGACTTGTACACCCAAGCGATGCTGCTGAAGAGCACCTACTTTCCGCAGGCAACCTCGTGACTGAACCCGAAAGCCACTGGCCTCCCAGCCTCACTGCCGGCAGTGAGCCTCCGCCGCTTTTTGACCCCTCGGCGGTTGGTTTGGCCGCGCAAAATCCACCGCGCGACGACGGGCAGCAGCTCGGCACGCCAGCCGCGCCGTCCCTGGACCGCTGTGGACTGGCCCCCGAGTGCTGGCAGGACTGGCACGGCGAAGCGTGCGCGTGCGGAGACTCGCACCTCGCTCAGGCCCTGACCGCTTTGACGGGCGTTCTCCAGTCGATAGAGGCCCGGCTGGAAGATCAGTTGTTTAGCGCACAAGCCACGATTGCCCACTGCGATAGCCAGTGCTGTGGCAGCTGCGAGCGCTACTGCGGCCAGTGTGAAAGCCGCCTGGAAAAGCTCTGGGCCAAAATCGACGCCAGCTTGACCGGAGTGCTGGCGGAAGCGCACGGCCGGCTTTCGACCGTGGGCATTTTTCCAACGCCCCTGGAGACCTTCCATGGTGGACAACTCTACTCCCCCCAAGCCACGGCGGGGCCGACCGCCGAAGCCCAAACCGCTTACGGTCCACCTGGAATCCCCAGCCAGCCGGCTCCAGGCGCTGCGCTCTATCCAGGAGTGCCGAGTGTTGGAGGCGGCGGTGGGGTCAGCCCTGGCGGCAGCCTTCCGAGCGGGAGTGCCGGCGGCAGCCTGTATCTCGGTGCTGGCGGCGGTGGCGGCGGAGGTGGCGGCGGAGGTGGCAGCGGATCAGCTTTCGGAGTAGGGCAGGGGCTGGGGATCGGCATGGGCACGGGCCAGGCGACGGCCCTGGCCGGCGCCGCCGGCGGCGCCGCCGGCGGCAGCGGGACTGGCCTGGCCAGCGCCTACGCAGTCCAATCGCTCACGATCCACACGCAGACTTTCCCCCTCACGCTCAATATCCAGTGCATCTCTGAGGCACTGGCGCAGGCCCTGGCAACGGCTATGTCCGTCGCCCTGGTGGACGCCTTGACGCAGCTCGGGTTCGGCCCGCGCCAGCCGGCCTCTTTGCAACGTCCCAACGGCACGGTCGCAAGCCGACCGCGCACGCCGGCAGAAGGAGAACCTGTCCGGCCCGCGGGCATCGTGTTGTATGCCAGCGAACCCTATCCGGTCGCGGTAGTCGGTGCCGACCAACTGTGAGGAGGTAGTCATGCCGGACCTTGGCGCAGGCGAACCGGCCTGTTTCGCTGGCGAGTTGAAAGAGGGCGGCACCGGTCCATCGGTCGTATCGCAGGCGCTCGAGGGGCCGGAAATCCCGGACTGGTGTGGCCGTGATGCGCCCGCCAAGGCAGCTGCCTTTGTCGGCAAAGGCCCGCCCAACCAGAAAGGTTGGGCGTGGCGAAACCTGTTCGGCTTCTATGCCAATCCGCCTGCACTTTCAACTCTGCCTGACTGGGGATGTTTCCTGTTCGGGGCCAAACCCGGCAAGTGGGGCCAGTTCGTGCTGAACTTGGTTTACATCCCACTGGCCATCCTGGACGGGCTGTACTCCTACCTCTTTGACGAGGCCTGTCGCAACACCAAAGCCGCGCCGCTCATGCTCCGTAAAGCCATCGGCGACACCGTGAGCAATTGGGTGGGGATCGACATGCGCATCAGTGCCTGGCAAGTGGAGGCTACGCTCAACTATCTATGCCCCAACGTGCTGCCTCACCCGCCCGACGTTATCGCGGCCTACATGCACGGCGTCATGCCCCGGCCCGATGCGGTGGCCTGGCTCAAGGGGCATGGGTGGTGTGAATACACCACCGAACTGGCCATCCACGCGGCACAATACCGGTTCGGCCCCTCCGAGCTAATCGACCTCTGGCGGCGACGGATCATCACCGACGAGGCGGCCCTGGCAGACCGGCTGGAGAAGACCGGCGTCCTGGACCAGTGGACCAGGCGGGAGATTATCGAGGGATCGTACACCCTCTTTGACGTGGGCACGATCTACCGGGCGCTCCACATCCTGCGCCCGGGCCGTGTAGACGATTCTATCGTCTACACCGAAAACGACGCCAAGCGCGACCTCACTAGCCTCGGGTACAATTACAAGCAAGTATCTCAACTCCTCTACCTCAATAAATTTGACATCTCGCATAGGCAATTTTTGATGCCGTACAAGCTGGGGCAAATGACGACAGCCCAGCTGCAAGAGGCCATGCGCGATGATGGCTGGATTCAGCGGGACATCGACACCTTCACGCCCATGTACCGCCTTGAACGGGGCATCAGCCGCAACGCGGAGGTAGGCGGCGACACGCCCAAGGGCCTGGTGACAGCTGCCGCCGAGGGCGTGATTACCTATGACGAGTTGAGGGCGGGGATCAAGGAGATCGGCTACAACGACCTCATCGCCGAGGATGCGGTTAGGCAGGCCAAAGAGCAGCGCTTGGCAGACAGGCACAAGGCCGGCATTGCCGCCGTCCGCGGCGGCCTCAACGCGGGTGAATATAGCCCGGACACCGCGGCCCTGGCCCTGAGCGTGTACGGCATCGACCAGACCAGTGCCTTGGAAATCATTGGCATCTGGCAGGTCGAAGCACAAACGAAACTCAAGCCAGCGTCCGTCGGCCAACTGTGCGAATGGGCCTCCAAGGGGTGGGTTTCGGTGGCCGAGTACCAGTACCGTCTGCGCGCGCTGGGGTGGAGGCCAGCGGACATCGAACGGATCATTCGGGCGTGCGGCCTGAAAGAGAGACAGCGGCAGGAGAAACAGGACGCAGCCAACGCCAAACGGCGCGTGGATGAGGCCAAGAAACAGGCCGGCGCAGAGGCCGCGCTCCTGAAGGCCCGCGCGTCTCTGGCGGCCAAGGTGGCCGCGAAGAAAGCCGCCGACGCGCGGCACCAGGCGGACCAGCTCCTGACCGGTGCTCACCAGCAGCTCGCCCAGGTCGGCAGTGAGTTGTCGCACATCCAAACCCGGGCGAAAACCAAGGGGGCCATGATCGACCCGGCGGAAGTGGCCGCGAACCCGCCGCCTGGTCCACCGCTGCCGACCCCTTAATCGAGCGGCAGGCGCGGTAGGTCCAGCCAGCCGCTATCGGTCGGGTCTTTGGCGTACTGGTGTTCGCTCAGCTTCCATTGCCGATCCCGGATATGCACAGATCCATCCGGGCCGCGGTGCAAGATCGAATCCAGCCGCTCGAAAGTGGTGGACTCACACACGCCCGCCTCTTTCTCCTGGTGAATCCCGGGCAGGCCGGCCGCCTTCAGCCGACCGTCGATGCGCAAGAGGTTGGTCCCGTGGTAATGGACCTCCTGGTAAGGCCGGCCGTCCTTTGGCTTGATTTTCAAGGCGCCGCGGCGGTTGGGGTCAATGCAGCCGGCCGCCTCCAATCGGTCATAGCCTGCCTGGTTCACGTGCAAGGAATCGACACATTGGTAATAGCAGTTTCCGTACTCGGCCACGTCCCGAAAATGATCCATAAGCAATCGTATATATGAAGTGGTCCAGGCGGAAATAGCTGGAAAGCTGCCTTCCGTCTCCGGCCGGGGCAACGACCGGGTGCCGGTCACACAGCGTAGGCCAATGGAGCCCGGGTCATGCTCATAAGCCCTTGAACAATCGTACTCCCACTCACCCGAGACCACCCGGCCCGGGTGCCAGCGGCGCGTCGATTCATCGTAATAGGGGCAGGCCCCCCAGCGCTGGTCTCCGCCCAGCGGGCCGGCCGAGATCCAGCGCGGGGACAACTGAGCCAGCTTCCCATAGAGACGGCATGGCATGAGCTTGGCGACGTTCTCTAGCACCTTGTCGCCGGCGGCCCGGTATTCCATCCGTTTCGACCACCACCAGTCGGCAAACGCCTGGCACGGCTGGCCGAGTTCATACACCGACAGGAACCGCACCCGCCGCACCACGCCGCGCTTGACCGCGTCGGCCAGCTCGGGGCCGGGCAAACAGGTTGTGAAGCGACCCACAGCCCAGAGCAGGCCCCCGGGCGTGTGCCACACGGGGTACGGGTGTTTGGTGTCCAGGTCAACGCAGGCAGCGCAGCGCAACGGATCGAACCGTTCCCACAAGTCGGACTGGCCGCACGGATCACCCGAGTCGATATGGCGCACGGGCATCAGGCCCGTGCCCAGCGCGTGACCATATGCCCCGTTCACATCCAGGTCGTAAATGGGGCCTGTTCTAGCGCCAATGAACGGTGTGTAAACCCGGCCCCCATACAGGCAGTCCCGGGCCAGCGCTGCCTCTGACTGCCGCGACGGGAGGTAGACCTCCGGCCGGCCCTCAAGGTGTTTCCAGTGCTGGTATGCTTGCGAAGCGGCCGTGTAGCGCAGGCACCCGAGGTCCAGAGTCTGGACCAAATCACAGATGCGGTTGACGGCCCGTTCCACGATTTCCACATCGCGCTGACAGTAGGTCTCCAGCTCCGCGGGCGAGCACGTAGCCAGGTCGATCTTGAGCTTGGGGAAGTCCAGCCATTCGCCCATCTCTTCCACCGATTTCCCGGTCCAATGGTACGTATCCACGAACGACACTTTTCTACCTTCGTAGTGCCCAGAGAACAGGCAGATTTCCGCGTCGAAGGCCGCGAATTTCCGGGTGAGCGTGCCCTTGTCGAGTTCTCGGAACAGGTCGAAGATGGGGGCGTCGAACCCGAGGTTGTGTGCCCAAACCCACGTGGGCCGGTGGGCGCTCAACCGCTCTCCCAACCAGCGCCACAAGTCACAGTTTTCCACCCATTCAAAAGTCTGGCGGGCGCGGATTTGACCGCGCTCCCGTCGCCAGTAGACCGCCCGGCCGACGACCAGGCGGTTGACCCGGGTGCCGGGTTCGCCGGTGCCGTCGTCCTTGGTTTCGGTGTCGATAGCTATGTGTGCGCTGGGGACTTCAGTTCGATGGTTGACACGAACGCGACGGCCGCGCATGACATGGTCTCACCCTAACCTACCCCAACTCAGGACGGGTCAGGAAATAGAGGAGGTCCACACGGATTTCTTCATCCTGGACCGTGGATGGCATCACGTTTTCGTCTTCAGGGGCAAGGCCAAAAGTTAGTTCTTCGGGCTCCAGGCGCACCCGCTGGATGGCCCGTTCGCGTAGCTCTTCAGCCGTCAACCGCTCCAAGGAGTTGATCCCGAGTCGCAAGGTGCGCTGTTGTCCCGTGCGCGGGTCCGGCCAGCTGGCGTTGACGAGGTAGCGGTAGGGAGTGATGGACTCGGGAGTGAGGACGGGTTGCGCAATCCGCAGCGGGATCAGGCGCGGGTTGTCAGGGGCAGTGAAACCCGCGTACTGGCGGGCCGACGCGAGGGCGGCCGTGGCCGCCCGGTAAAGTTGGCTTTGGGTGAGACCCAGGCCCGCGTCACGGATGGCCCGATATGCGTCCCAATAGCTCCCAGAGACCGCCGCGGCAGCGCGGCCGACCGCCAGGGCACCAGCACGCAATACGTCGCGTAGGCGGGCCATTGTGAGGCTATCCCTTGGCCGGTGGGGACTGGCCGCGACCGCCCGGCAATGCCCAGATGAGGCCGGCGCGGCGCTCGAGGGCCGATTCCAGGGCACGGCGGTTGCCGCGCGTGCGCTGGTCCAGGGGGATTGCTTCGTAGTGGGCGACCAAGCGGTTCAGCTGCGCGATCTTGTAGGCAAGGTAGTCGGCAATCAACTCCTTCTCGGCCGTACTCCAGAGGCGGCGGCGAAGGTGCCGTTCGTACTTATATGGCATGATGTACACCTATTGGGAGCAATGCGGGGGGAGCGGCGCAGATCGCCGGCTCCCCCCTGGTTGTCAGACAACGAGCCGCTTCGGGTCCGGCGGGTCGTAAGGCAGCCGGTCCCACATGCGGGATAGCTCCGCTGACAGCGCCTCAGAGAAGGCCAGGAACACCAGCAACGTGTGGCGGTCCGGCTCGTTTTGGGCAGTAGTTGACAGCGCCTGGCTCACATGCTGGTAGACCAGACGGGATGAGACCATTGCTTCGTGCAGCAACGCCTTGCGCGTCACTTTTCACCCCCCTCCGCCGGCGGGACTGGCGTCTCGGCCGCTGTGCAGGCGGCATCGTAGGCGGCATCATCGATCACGGGTCCAAAGCTGTCCCGGTTCTGCTTGGTTGACGCGAACACCTCGATCTTGAGCGGCAGCGGCGGGGACCAGGGCGGCGCGTCCATGTGTAGCACGAGGTCGCGCACGCACCGCACCGGCACCTTGCCGACACTCGAATAACGGTGGCCGTCCACGTCGATCAGCGTGATGCGCGGAGTGGTCAGCGTCTCCCCTTCCTCGGTTTCAAAGCGGTTGATCGTGATGCACACGTCCTTGATTAGCAGCGTCTTGCCAATCGCGGCCTTGAGGCGCATCGACGGCGCGGCCATCGCGTTGTATCCGCGGGCCTTGTTGCGCGGCGTGTCGGTCGGGATGCTGCACCAGTACGGGCCGACTTCCTTGCCGAGCAGCTTGCGCAGCATCTCCGTCGCCTCGTCACTCGTCACCCATTCGCCCACCTCCTCGGTCGCGTCGAGGGCAGCTGTCAGGACCGGATCGGCCAGGACCTGGCCGTTGGTCGGCGGCGACACGGGCAGCGTGTCGGCGGGCTCCATTTGCTCGCGTTCTAGGCGGTTCATCTTTCGATAACTCCTTCAGTAAGGGTTGCACAAAAGCGGCCGGCCCGTTGTGGGCAGGCCTCGGGGAAGATCAGCCTTTCATCTCGCGCTGGCGGTTGGCCATCTCACCGACGATCGCCGCACAGACCACGTTCTCAAGAGCGCACTCGCCGGGCAACTGGCCATCAAACACCGGCCGAACCGCATCAGAGAAGCGCAGGTCACCAATGCACTTCACCACGCCGGCCTTCCAATCGCAACGGACCAACAAGACAAGGTCAGGATCGGGGGCCGTCGAGTCGGCAACGTACCACTCGGCCCGGGCCGCCGCGTAGTCGAGGCCGCGATAGGTCACTCTCCACATCGCACTGGCTCCGCGGTCAACGGGGTCGCCAACGAGAACGAGGTACAACGGTCGGCACAGCAGCATGGTTCGGGTCTCCTGACCAGGGTCCGGGAAAAAGAGGATCGACAGCAAAAGTAGGGTATCAAACCGGATCACCCTAGTCAACATTATTTCGCATAATTCCGCGAAGGTTGTCATATGTTTGAGCATTGATGCGTTGAGCCGGCTCAACCGGCCGGCTGACGCATCAATGACTGCTCATATAATGGGCACGACATATGTTACGCAAGCCGACGCGACCGCAGCAGGAGGGCGCAGGGCC
>Ga0334722_10006769_pt1 | contig 11244 bp, 7 predicted proteins | sample C3_bottom_MG_FD_207210 | JGI IMG/M metagenome (GOLD analysis project Ga0334722, IMG submission 207210) | Sediment microbial communities from Yellowstone Lake, YNP, Wyoming, USA - C3_bottom | ecosystem: Environmental > Aquatic > Freshwater > Lake > Sediment | place: USA: Wyoming | collected...
GGAAGAACTGGCCCGGCCGTTTTTCCTCTTCCAGCCGGTAGTGGTAGCGACAAGGATGGGCGCAGTTGCCCTGGTTTGCGTCGCGGCCCGTGAGATAGAGGCTCAAGAGGCAGCGGCCCGAGTAGGAGATGCACAGCGCCCCATGCACGAAGATCTCCAGCTCCGCCTTGGTGGCCTGCCGGATTTGCGTGATCTCGGCCAGAGAAAGCTCCCGGGCCAGATTGAGGCGCTTGACCCCCTGGCCTGCCCAGAAGCGGACGGACTCCAGGTTGGTGACATTGGCCTGGGTGCTGAGATGGATCGGCAGTTCCGGCGCCACCCGCCTGGCTACGGCGAGGATGCCAGGGTCGGAGATGATCAGCCCGTCCACCTTCGCCTCGCGCAAAGCGGCCAGGTAATCTGGCAGCTCGGCAAGATCGTCATTGTGGGCAAAAATGTTGAGGGTGGTGTATAGTTTGACCCCGCGCCCGTGGGCATAGGCCACGGCCTGGGCGATTTCCTCTTCGCCGAAATTGGTGGCATGGGCTCGGAGGCTGAATTTCTTGCCGCCAAGATAGACAGCATCGGCGCCGTAGTGGATGGCGGCCTGCATCTTTTCAAAATTGCCCGCTGGGGCAAGAAGTTCCGGGAGTTTCATCGACAAGCCTTTTTGCGCTGGGGATCGGATGGCGGAAAGTTTCGAGACTATATACCAGAAAAAGATTGTTGTCGCCATGAGCGGCGGGGTGGATTCCTCGGTGGCCGCCGCCCTGTTGCAACGGCAGGGGGCGCGGGTAGAGGGCGTTTTCATGGCCTTGGCCCAGCCCGATCTGGCGGAGCAGCTGCGTCGGGTCCGGGCGGTGGCCAATTTTTTACGGATTCCCTTGACCGTGGTGGAGCTGGCCGAGGCTTTTCGGCGGGAGGTGGTGGATTATTTTTGCGCCAGCTATTTTGCCGGAAAAACCCCCAACCCCTGCGTGATCTGTAACCGGACCATCAAATGTGGCCGGCTGCTGGACCAGGCGCGGGATACCTTCGGGGCGGATTTGCTGGCCACCGGCCATTATGCCCGGATCAGCGGGGATGAAACCGCCGGATACAGGTTGCTCAAGGGCGTTTATCCCAAAAAGGACCAGTCCTATTTTCTCGGGTTGCTCACCCAGGGGCAGCTGGCGCGGCTCTGTTTTCCCCTGGGCGGCTTGCGGAAAGACGAGGTTTACGGACTCGCCGCCGAGTTTGGCCTGATTTTTGCGCAGACGGCGGAAAGCCAGGATATCTGTTTTCTCAAGGATCAAGCGGTGGGGGATTTTCTCGCCGCCCATTCTTCGGGGCAAGGGCGGCCAGGCCCAATGCTGACCTTGCAGGGCAACGAACTTGGCCGACATGCGGGGATTCAGCGCTATACCATCGGCCAGCGCCGGGGCCTGGGCCTGCCGGACGCCACCCCCTGGTATGTGGCGGGGCTTGATCCGGGGCGAAACGCCGTGCTGGTCGGCAAGGACGCGGATCTTTGGCAACAGGAGGCGTTGGTCCCCGTCGTGCATTGGCCGAGTGGCCAGCCCCCGGCCTTGCCCCGCTCGTGCGAGGTGAAAATCCGCTCCCGGCATCCAGCCTGTCAGGCAGGGATCACCCAGCCGGAAAAGGGCGGGGTGCGAATAACCTTTGCCCAGCCCCAGCGCGCGGTGACTCCCGGCCAGTTTGCGGTTTTTTATGAGGGCGAGGTGGTTCTCGGCTGCGGCGAGATTGCGAAATGACTCGGGCTCGAAATTTGTGTTTGGCGGCTGGGCAGGAAAAACGATACACTGATCGGGATAGCGCGTTTGCCAGATTGCCTCCCGAGGATCGCAAACATCCCTGATTTTCTGAAAACCGCCAAGGAGCATTATGAACGCATTCTTCTCCAAGACCAAGATCGTTGCCACCCTGGGCCCGGCCTCCTTTGCGGTTGCCGCGCAACGGCGGCTGATGGCCGCCGGGGTCGATGGCTTTCGCCTGAATCTTTCCCACGGAGACCTCGAGGAACACGCCGGGGTAATCGCCAGCCTGCGGAAACTCAGCGCGGAAATGGGCCGACCGGTGGCCATTATTGTTGACTTGCCCGGGCCAAAAATGCGGCTGGGCATTGTGCCCAAGCCGATTACGGTGCGGCGGGGCGCCAAGGTCCGCTTCTGGCCAGCCGAAAAGCCCCGCCCCGGCGGGGGGATTTTTCTGCCCCATGAAATTTCCGGTCTGGCGCAAGGGCTGCGGCCCGGCTCGATCATTTTTGTCGGCGACGGCATGATGCAGTTCAAGGTCAAGGCCATCCAGGGCGAGATTGTCGAAGCCGAAGCCCTGGTGGCCGGGGTTGTCCGTTCCAACAAAGGGGTCAATATCCCAGGGTATAACGCGCCGGCCGGGGTGCTGACCCAGGAAGACAAGCGCGGCATCGCCTTTGCCATTAAGCACAAGGCGGATGTGATCTGCATCTCTTTTGTCGGCGGCCCGGAGGACATGCAGGCGGCCAGGGCTCTTTTGCCGAAAAGCGGGAAATATCGGCCATGCCTGCTGGCCAAGATCGAGCGGCGGCAGGCGGTGGCCCATCTTGACGCTATTCTGGCGGCGGCGGACGCAGTCATGGTGGCCCGGGGCGATCTTGGCATCGAACTGCCCATCGAAGAGATTCCCGGCTTGCAGAAGGACATCATCCATCGGGCCAACCTGGCGGCGAAGCCGGTAATCGTCGCGACCCAGATGCTGTTGTCCATGGTGGATAACGCCCGGCCCACCCGAGCCGAAGTCACCGATGTGGCCAACGCCATTCTCGACGGCGCCGACGCCATCATGTTTTCCGAGGAGACCGCCATCGGCCATGATCCGGTGGCGGTGGTCCGCATTGCCAAAAAAATCGCCCGCCAGACCGAACGCGGCCTGGCCAAGAGCGGCGGTGTCGCCCTGGCGGTTCGGGCCGCGATCCGCTCGGAAGACAGCATCGATAATCTGATCAGCCGCGCCGCCTGTGATGTCCTGGAGAACCGCACCGTGGACCTGGCCGTAACCCCCACCGCTACAGGGACCACCGCCCGGCGCATCGCTCGGTTGCGGCCACGGCCCTGGATTGTGGCGGTCACTGATAATCCGACGGTCCGCAATATCCTCGCCCTTTCCTCCGGGGTTTTTCCCCTGGAGGTGCCTTCCGTCGCCTTGTCCGACCTCGAGTTGGCCGAGCAGCTGAAAATCGCCGGCTTGATCCGGGGCGGGCCGCGGCGTTTGGTGATCACCGCTGGCACCATGTTTGGGGTGGCGGGAACCACCAACAGCCTGAAGATCATTGATGTTTCGTAACCGCTCAGCAGCACTGCATCTGCTTCGCTGCGCCTCTGCTGAGCGGTTATGGCGCCAGGGGGCTGGTGACTTTTTCTGTGTATTGTAACCATGGCTTGTTGTTGCAAATCCGCGGTAAAAACAGTATGGCACGGACATGAACACCACGGACCAGAGCAAAAAAAAAGTTGCCGTCACCACCCTCGGCTGCAAGGTCAACCAGTTTGAGTCGGCGGCCTTCCTTTCGGAACTTGCCCGGCGGGAGGTGGAACTGGTTCCTTTTTCCAGCCCGGCGGAAGTCTATATCATCAATACCTGCGCGGTTACGGCCAGGGCTGGAGCCCAGTCGCGCCAGCTGATCCGGCGAGCCTTGCGCGCCAACCCCGAGGCCAGGTTGATCGTGACCGGCTGCTATGCGCAGATCGCCGCCCAGGAGATCCTCGATATCGCCGACAGCCCCATCTGTATTGTGGGCAACGGCTGCAAGGATCGCCTGGTGGAAGTGGCCCTGGCCGATCGGCACTGTGATCTGGAAATGCATCTGGGCGATATCGCCGGGCAAAAGGAGATTTGCCCCCTTATTGCCACCGGCTTTGGGGCGCGGACCAGGGCGTACCTCAAGGTGCAGGACGGCTGCAACAGCTTCTGTTCCTACTGCATTGTGCCCTATACCCGGGGGCGCAGCCGGAGCCTTGCCCCGGACAGGGTCGTGGCCCAGGCCGAGATTTTTGCCGAGCATGGGTACAAGGAACAGGTGCTCACCGGGATCCACCTCGGTTATTATGGCCGGGATCTTACCCCCAGGAGCAATCTGCGCGAGTTGCTGGCCCAGCTTGTCGCCCGGAACCTGCCGGTGCGGTATCGTTTGAGTTCCCTGGAGCCGACCGAGATCACGGACGAGCTTCTGAGCCTCATGGCTGAATCGGCCGCGGTGATGCCCTATCTGCATATTCCCTTGCAGAGCGGGGATGATCTGGTTTTGCAGCGCATGAACCGCCGCTATCCCGCCGCCGCCTTCGCCTCGGTGGTGGAGCAGAGTGTGACGCGCCTGCCCGATGCGGCCATCGGCGTGGATGTGCTGGTTGGGTTTCCCGGCGAGGACGAGGCCGCTTTTCGCAACACCTACCGCCTGCTGGAGTCGCTGCCGGTGAGCTATCTCCATGTCTTTCCCTATTCGAAAAGGCCGGGAACCCCGGCCGCCAGCATGACTGAACAGGTTGCCAAGGCAGTCAAGGAGGAAAGGGTTGCGCTCTTGCGGGATTTGGATCATAAAAAACGAAACGAATTTTACCGCAAGCACCTGGGGAGCGTCCGGCAGATCCTGGTGGAAGGGCGCAAGCAGGGGTGCCTGCTGCGGGGTTTTACCGGGAATTATATCCCGGTTTCCTTCGATGGCGATGGCGCCTTGGTGAACCAGCTGGTTACGGTGCGGTTGGAAGAACTCACCGGGGATGGGGTGCTGGGCCGGGTTGTCTGATTGATGATTCGCCACGAAATTCACGAAAGACACGAAAAATGGTGGTTGTTCTCTTGGGGCATCAGCCATGAATCCCCATTTTTCCGGGTTCTTTTTTTGTGGATTTCGTGGATTTCGTGGCGAAAACTTTTTCCTTTTTTACGAGACCACCATGATTGGGGAAATAATTGCCATCGGCGATGAGCTTACCTCCGGGAGCGTGCTGAACACCACCAGCTATTTCGCGGCCAGCCAGCTTTTTGCCGCGGGCCACGAGATCCTGGCCATGACCACCATCGGGGATGACCCTGAAGTGATTGGCCGCACCCTGCAACGGGCTTTGCGTCGGGCTGATTTTATTATTGTCACCGGGGGCTTGGGTCCGACCACCGACGATTTGACCAACGCCGCTGTTGCCTCGGCCCTTGCCCGGCCCGCCACCTTTTATCCTGAGATATTCCAGAAAATTCAGGCGGATGGCACAAATCAACCGACCGGCCAGCAGATCTCCCTTGAAAAATTGGCCTGGTTGCCCGCGGGCGCCCAGACCTTGAACACGGAAGCGCGAATGGCCGGGTATTTTCTGGTCCAGGACGGCAAACCCATATTTTTTCTGCCGGGGGTGCCGCAGGAGATGAAGGCGCTGCTTCTGGAAACGGTGATCACCCGGTTGGCGGTCTGGGAAGGCGAGGAGGTCCGCCAGGTGCGCCAAAAACTGTACAAGGTGGCTGGCCTGGCAGAGTCCGAGATCAACCGGAAGCTTGTCCATTTGGAGGGCCGGGACCCACGGGTGCGGATCGGGTATTATCCGGTGTTTCCCGAGGTGCATGTTAGCCTGACCGTTACCGGGGCTTCAAGCCAGGAGGTCGAGGCGGTGATGCAAAAATACGCCGGGCAGGTGACGGCTTTGCTTGGCGATTACTGCTACGGCTCCGGGGCCGAGACCATGGAGGGCGTGGTGGGAAGCCTGCTAATCGGGCGCGGCCAGACAGTGGCCGTGGCGGAATCCTGCACTGGCGGGCTCATCGGCCACACCCTGACCCGAATAGCCGGGAGTTCCGCCTATTTTCTCGGAGGGGTGGTGGCCTACAGTGACGCCTTGAAGGAGCGGCTGCTTGGGGTTAACCGGGAGATTCTCCTGCGTTCCGGCGCGGTCAGCGCGGACTGTGCCAGGGCCATGGCCGAGGGGATGCGGCGGGTGTCGGCCGTTGACCATGCCCTTGCCGTAACGGGCATTGCCGGGCCGAGCGGCGGCACGGACGACAAGCCGGTTGGCACGGTCTATTTCGGCCTTGCCAGCCCGGAGAAAACCCAGATCTTTCTCTTCCATTTTTCCGGGGAGCGCGTCCAGGTGCAGGCCCTGGCAAGTCAGACGGCGCTTGATCTTTTGCGCCGCCATCTGCTTGGCCTTGATAATGAATGCAGGACGGTGTAAAACGAACCGACTATACAATTCCTCATACTTGGGAGACTTACATTATGGCCGTTGCCGAAGATAAGAACAAAACTCTTGATACCGCGATTTTTCAGATCCAGAAGCAGTTCGGCAAGGGCTCGATCATGCGGCTCGGCACCGACGAGCGGGAGGCGGTGTCGGTTATTTCCACCGGCACCCTGAGTATTGATATTGCCACTGGAGTCGGCGGCGTGGCCCGCGGCCGGATCACGGAAATCTACGGGCCTGAGTCTTCCGGCAAGACAACCCTGGCCCTGCATATTATCGCCGAGGCCCAGAAGGCCGGGGGCAGCGCCGCCTTCATTGATGCCGAGCATGCCCTGGACATCGGCTATGCCGAGCGGCTTGGGGTCAAGGTTGACGATCTTCTCGTCTCCCAGCCAGATTATGGCGAACAGGCCCTGGAGATCGTCGAGATCCTTATCCGCAGCGGAGCGGTGGATGTCATTGTCGTGGATTCGGTGGCCGCTCTGGTGCCCAAGGCGGAGATCGACGGCAATGCCGGGGACTCCCATGTCGGGCTACAGGCCAGGCTCATGTCCCAGGCCATGCGCAAGCTTACCGGGGTGCTCAAGCGCACCAACACCGCGATCATCTTTATCAACCAGATTCGGATGAAGATTGGGGTCATGTTCGGGAACCCGGAAACCACCACAGGCGGCAACGCCCTCAAGTTTTACAGCTCGCTTCGCCTCGATATTCGCCGCCAGGCCGCGATTAAAGATGGCCTGGAGGTGATCGGCAACCGGACCAAGGTCAAGGTGGTGAAAAACAAGATGGCCCCTCCCTTCAAGGAGGCGGAGTTTGACATCATCTATGGCGAAGGCGCCTCCAAGGTTGGGGATCTGCTCGACCTGGCCGTGGCCCAGGATATTGTCGAGAAAAGCGGGGCCTGGTATTCCTACAACGGCGAGCGCATCGGCCAGGGACGGGAGAACTCCAAGCTTTTCCTCAAGGAGCATCCAGAGATTTGCGATGATCTTGAAAGAAAGGTGCGCCTCGGGTATGGGTTGCCCGCGATGGGGGAAAAAGCCCCGGTCCCGGTTGCAAAGGCTGCTGTAAAGGCTGTGGCCGCAGACTGATCTGATTTACGCAGGCAAGATCATTATTAAGAAGCGGGACGCGAAGGCGTTCCGCTTCTGTAATTTGCAGGAATGAGACAATGACCGGAAACGACATACGCAAGCGATTTTTGACCTACTTTGCGGACAAGGGCCATACGGTGGTGGAAAGTTCGGCCTTGGTCCCCCACGACGACCCGACTCTGCTGTTCGTCAATGCCGGGATGGTCCAGTTCAAAAGGGTTTTCATGGGCGAAGACAAGCGGGACTACACGCGGGCCGCGACCTGCCAGCGCTGCGTCCGGGCTGGCGGCAAGCACAACGATCTGGAGAACGTTGGCTACACCGCGCGCCACCATACCTTTTTCGAGATGCTCGGCAATTTCTCCTTTGGCGATTATTTCAAAAAAGACGCCATTCATTATGCCTGGGATTTTCTCACCAAGGAGATCGGTCTCCCCCCGGAAAAGCTCTGGGTTTCGGTGTTTGAAGACGATGACGAGGCCTTCGGGCTCTGGGAAAAGGTCAAGGACCTGCCCCAGGGCCGCATTGTTCGGCTGGGGGAAAAGGATAATTTCTGGGCCATGGGAGACACCGGCCCCTGCGGCCCCTGTTCCGAGATCCACATCGACCAGGGCGAGGCGGCGGGCTGCGGCAGGCCGGACTGCAAGCTTGGCTGCGACTGCGACCGTTTTCTCGAGATCTGGAACCTGGTGTTCATGCAGTTCAACCGGAGCGAGGACGGCAGTCTGACCCCGCTGCCCAAGCCGAGTATCGACACCGGCATGGGCCTTGAGCGCATTGCCGCCGTTACCCAGGGGAAATTCACCAACTATGATTCCGATCTCTTCGCCGGGATCATCGCGGCCATTGCCAAAGCCGCCGGGGTACGATACGGAGAGGATGGTGCAGTCAACACGGCCCTGCGGGTTATCGCCGATCACAGCCGGGCCACCACCTTTCTCGTGGCCGACGGGGTGCTGCCCTCCAACGAGGGCAGGGGCTACGTGCTCCGCCGCATCATGCGTCGGGCTATCCGTTACGGCCGCTCGCTGGGGTTGAAGAAACCCTTTCTGGTCGGCATCACCGAGGCGGTCATCGCGGAGATGGGCGAGGCCTATCCCCATCTCCAGGGGGCGCGGGAGCTGCTGGCCAAGGTGGTGTACAACGAGGAGGTGCGTTTCCTGGAAACCCTGGACAACGGGCTAGCCATGCTTCACCAGGAGATGAAGCGGTTGCAGGATGGTGGGGACAAGGAGGTGGCCGGGGAGTTCATCTTCAAGCTTTACGACACCTACGGGTTTCCCGTGGATATCGTCAAGGATATCGCCATTGAAAAAGGTATGCTGGCGGACGAGGCCGGATTCAACGCGGCCATGGAGGTGCAGCGCAACCAGTCCAAAAAATCCTGGAAAGCCACCTCGCTGGCCGAGATGGGGCCAGGGGTTCGCGCCCTGCTCGACAAAGGGTTGCGCAGCCGGTTTGTCGGCTATGAGACCAGGCATCACCATGGGGCTATCAGCGGGTTGGTGAGCGCTGGCGGCGAAAATCTTGAGCAGGTCGGCACCGGCGAGCAGATCGCCCTGATCTGCCCGGAAACCCCGTTTTACGCCGAATCCGGCGGGCAGAGCGGCGACCGGGGCATGATCATCGGGCCGCAGGGCAAGGCCAGGGTGGAAAATACCGTGGCCGTGGGGGATGGGCTCATTCTCCATCAGGCCGAGGTTATCGAGGGCAGCCTGTCCCTTGGCGAGGCCGTCGAACTCAAGGTTGCCGAAGGCAAGCGCCAGCGCACGGCCAACAATCATACCGCCACCCATCTCCTGCAGGCCGCGTTGCGCGAGGTGCTGGGCGAGCATGTCAAGCAGGCCGGCTCCCTGGTCAACCCGGATCGGCTCCGCTTTGATTTCACCCATTTTTCCCCCCTTAGCCGGGAGGAACTGGCCAGGGTGGAGAAAATCGTCAATGAGGGTATCCGGGATAATGCCCAGGTGTCCACCACGGTGCTTGACCGGGAGGAGGCCATCCGGGGCGGGGCCACGGCCTTGTTTGGCGAGAAATACGCGGCAAAAGTCCGGGTTGTGTCCGTGGGAGAGATCAGCAAGGAACTGTGCGGCGGGACCCATGTGGGCGCGACCGGGGAGATCGGGCTGTTCAAGATTTTAAGCGAAAGCGGCATCGCCGCCGGGGTGCGCCGGATCGAGGCGGTCACAGGCCCAGGCGCCATGGAACGCTTCCAGCAGGTCGAGGCGCAGCTGGCCATGCTCGCGGCCAAACTCAAGACCTCGCCGGATGAACTGGCTGACAAATTGGAAAAAATTCTGGCTCGACAGAAAGAGCTGGAGCGGGAGGTGAGCCGTTTGACGGCGGATCTTTCCGTCAATGATCTGGCGAGTATCCTTGGCAACGCTCAAGAGATCGCTGGAGTGAAGGTGGTTGTCGCGCAGATCGCCATGGATTCACCGAAAACCATGCGGGAGGTCGGCGACAGGGTGCGGGATGGACTGGGCAGTGGCATCGCTGTTTTAGGCGGCATCTTTGAAGGGAAAGTCAGCCTGCTGGCCATGGTCACCAAGGATTTGAGCGGCCGCTTCCATGCCGGACGACTGGTGAAGGAAATCGCCACCATGGTTGGCGGCAGCGGGGGCGGGAGGCCGGATATGGCCCAGGCCGGGGGAACCATGGCGGATAAATTGCCGGAGGCGCTCGCGGCTGCGGCCGACATCATCGCCGCCCAGGGAGCGAAAGCTTCTTCTTAAAAATCAATACCGTTGGAAAAATAACCGGTTGGGTGTTGTTTCTGTAGAAATACCCAAGAGAAAAACAGAGAAAAAAGCTACGGGAAAATGTATTGACAGGCAAAATAAATTCGATTAGAACCGTTCAATTGTTAATGAACAGGTATTCATTTCATGCGCAGATGCCAAGAATTTTTAATATATTAATTGTCAAGAAAAACGGGGGCCAGTAATGATTACCATCGACCTGACCATGCTCATTCAGATTGTCAATATGCTCTTGCTTATTGTCGTCTTGAATGCAGTCTTGTACAAACCGATCCGCTCAATTCTTGAAGAGCGGCAGAAGAAGATCGGCGGCCTTGATGAGGGCATTGACCAATTCAAGAAAAATACCGTGTCGCGTCTTGACGAGTTTGGGCAGAAGATGAAGGAGGCCAGAATTCGTGCCAAAAGAGAGTACGAGACGGCCAGAAATGCGGCCCTCGCCGAAAGCACGGAAAAACTGGCCGGGATCCGCAAGGAGGTTGACGCGCAGAAAACCGGTCAGCTTGCCGAAATAGAAAAACAGTTTGCCACGGCTCAGTCCGAGCTGCAGGGGCAGATCTCTGGTTTTGCCAGCGAGATGGCGGGCAAGGTTTTGGGGAGGGCTCTGTAAATGAAGAAGATGAACTGGAAAAAGACCGGCGCCATTGCCGTGGCTGGGCTGATGCTGATGGCTTGCGCGGCCGTTGCCTATGCGGCTGGCGAGCCAGGCGGCCACGAGGCGGGAATCCCCAAGGCCAAATGGATGGATCTTCTCTGGCGGACCACAAATTTCGCCGGGCTTGTTTTCATACTGGTGTTCTTTCTCAAGAAACCTTTTGCCGAGGGCCTGAGCAGTCGGCGTGAAGGCATCAAGGATCAGCTTGAGGCCTTGGAGTCACGCAAGGCCGAAGCAGAGCAGCTGTACAAGGAGGCCGAGGCCAAACTTGCCAGGCTCGATGAAGAGGTGAACGGGATCATAGCCGAGGCGGTCAAGCAGGGCGAAGAGGAAAAGGAAAAGATCATCGCCGATGCGGAGCGCAATGCCGGCGACATCAAGCGGCAGGCGGAGATGGCTGTGGCCCATGAACTTGCCCTGGCCAAGACCCGGCTGAAAGGCGAGATTGCCGAACAGGCCGTGCTGCTGGCGGAAGAGTTGGTCAAAAAGAATATTCAGCCTGCGGATCAGAGCAGGATGGTTGAGCTGTCTCTTGATAAGGTGGGAGGTAT
>Ga0334722_10006770_pt1 | contig 11244 bp, 6 predicted proteins | sample C3_bottom_MG_FD_207210 | JGI IMG/M metagenome (GOLD analysis project Ga0334722, IMG submission 207210) | Sediment microbial communities from Yellowstone Lake, YNP, Wyoming, USA - C3_bottom | ecosystem: Environmental > Aquatic > Freshwater > Lake > Sediment | place: USA: Wyoming | collected...
CTCTCGAATGTCGTGGCAGGCACGTGGTGGCACTCGTCGACCACAACGAGACCGTACGGCTTGGTCAGCTCCGCGAGGTCGTCCCGTCGGGCGAGGGTCTGGACCATCGCGACATCGATGACGCCGCTCGGCCGCCGCCGGCCGCCGCCGATCACGCCGATCAGCTTGCGGTCGAACCCGAGATGGGCGGACAGCCGGTCGCGCCACTGCTCGACGAGCGGCTGGCGATCCACGATGACGAGGGTCGGCACGGCCCGCGCTGCGATCACGCCGCAGGCGACCACCGTCTTGCCGCTGCCGGGCGGCGCGACCATGACGCCGAGCCGGTGGGGCAGGAGTGCGTCGAGCGCGTCGGACTGGACCGCCGACAGCGTCGCCCCGAGACGCACATCGATGGCCGGGCGAGCCTCCGGGGCGTCGTGCACCCGGAGCAGGCTGCCCGCCTCGGCGATCACGGCCCCGCGGCAGCAGCAGCCTGTCGGCGTTCTCGCCGTAGCAGCGCAGGAAGCGCGGCGTCTTCCAGGTCGACAGGCGGAGGCGCTCCTTCTCGTAGTAGGCCGGGTTGTGGATGGAGGCCAGGTGCTTGAGGGCGGCGAGCAGCGCCGGGGGCATCCCGATCCGCTCGATCGAGAGCATCGGGCCGGCCTCGGCGTCGATCACGGGCGGCGGTGGGATCGCCTGCCGCACGCGCGACGGCCGGTAGGTCCGCTCGCCGGGGCCCGCGGGGACCAGCCGGACCGCATCAGCGAGCGACCGCATCGACGCCGGCGAGCACCGCCCGACCGACGACAGGAAGGCCCATTGGTCCGCGGCGGGCTCCTGCGTCCCGGGCTCGAGGAACACTGTGGTGCCGCGCCTGCGGCAGGTCCCCTGGAGGGGCAGCGCGATCAGGTTGCCGAACGAGCCGGCCGGCATGAAGTCCTGGGCCGGGAACAGCCGGTCGTAGCTCGCGAGGTCGAGCTCGGCCCGGCTCGTCATCGCCTCCCTGAGCAGGTACGCGCCGACGCGGCGCGCCGCGGCCGCGGGGACCGGCCCCGTGAAGAAGATCCACGCGTGGGCGCCGTTCCCGGATCGCGACCGCTCGATCGCCACCGGGATGCCGGCAGCCCGGGCGGCATCGGCGTACGCGGCCGCGTCGAGCGGCCACGTCGGTCCGTCGAAGTCGCAGGCGAGGAGCCGGCAGGTGTCGTCCCGGAGGAGCGGGTAGACGCCGATGTGGGTTGCTCCGGTCAGGTGCGCCTCGAGGACGGCGTCTGTCAGGCGCAGATGCTCGCGGTCGGGTCGGCGGGCGTTCGCCCAGCCGCCGACAACGGCGGGGCTCCAGCCGGCCTTACCCGTCCTGGCGTTCTCCCATCGGACCGCGTAGACGTCGTCTCGGCCCGCGAACAGCGTCCGGAACAGGGCGATCTTCTCGCTCGGTGCCGATCGCGCGTCGAGCGACCGCCCTTCGCCGTTCGGCGCGGCGTCGGGGAAAAGCTCCGGCTCCCATGCGGCGATGGGGGCCGGCGACTGCTGCTGGGTGCGCGCGGCAGGGTCGGCTGGCGCCGGAGCGAGGCGGGCCCGCAGCGTCGCGTTCTCCTCGCGCAGCCGCTCGATCTCGCGGCGAAGCTCGCGTATTCCCGGCCGATCCTCGTCCACGGCCCTATCTTCAACCGATCCGGACGCGACGTCTCGTCGCCTCAAGCTGACCCGCTCCTACCGGCTGCTAGTGAGCCATGCCTGACTTGACACTGGAATCCCGCGACGCAACACTGGCGATACACACCCGGCGGTTCCGCCCGTCGGGTTTTCTCTTGGGCGAGAGGCCGACTGAATGGTGATCGGCGTGCAGCGCGTCACGGTCTACATCGACGGTTTCAACCTCTACTACGCCCTGCTCAAACCCAACCGAGCCGTGCGATGGCTCGACTTGGCGGCACTCGGAGCTGCCCTCCGCCCGGCGGACGTGGTCTCGGTGCGTTACTTCACCGCCAAGGTCCTCCGGGTTCCGGACCCGAGCTCGGAGGTGCGCCAGCGGCTCTACCTGAAGGCCCTCGAGACGCTCCCGACCGTGACCGTCGAGTTCGGCCACTTCACCGCGCACGAGGTCCGCATGGCCCGGGTCTCCCCTCCCGCCAGCGGACCGAGGACGGCCGTCGTCTGGAAGACGGAGGAGAAGGGCTCGGACGTCAACATCGCGACCCGACTCCTGCTCGACGGTCAGGACGGTCTTTACGACGAGGCGATCGTCATCTCCGGGGACTCCGACCTGGTCGAGCCGATCCGCGAGGCCAAGCGGCGGTACGGCCCGGTCCACGTGCGGAACCCGCGGGACGTGCACAGCGACCTCGCCCTGGCGGCCACGTCCTATGGCCGGCTCGACCCCGCGCTCCTCCCGCGCTGCCAACTCCCGGACACCGTCCACTTGCCGACCGGCCGCTCGGTGACGCGACCCACCACCTGGCGTTAGCCCGAACTTCCAGCGCTCGACGGGCGCGTTTGAGCACGAAATCGGCTGATTGAGCTGCGGCCCTTTGGCTACACGCTCGCGGGTGTGACCCCGATGAGCTCGAACGCTCGCGCCTGGAGCGCGGTGGGCTCGTCCTGCTGCCAGAAGGCGGCCCGCTCGTCGAGCCCGGCCGGGACCACCCGGTGCTCGGTGAGCGTGGCGAGATGCGCGAGCAGCCGACCGAAGCTGCTCACCGGCAGCCCGTCGGGCGTCCGGCGGTCGCGCTCCCTGGCGAGGGCCGCCGCTGACCGCTCGGGCGGCGCGACGGGATCGGTCCGCACGGGCGGGTCCTCGTCCCGGAACAGCAGGGGGGCCCAGGCGGCCTCCAGGTGCCAGCGCACGTAGGCGGCGAGGAAGCACAGGAACAGGTGCGCCCGCACCCGGTCCTCCCGCCAGTGGAAGATCGGCCGGACGAGAAGGTCGTCGCCCTTGAGGGCCCGGAAGTCGCGCTCGACCGCGGACAGGCGCTTGTACGTCTCGACGACCGCGGCACTGTCGAGGCGCCCGGGGGGCACTGAGGTCCGCACGACATACAGCCCGTCGAGGGCCGCCTCGGCGGCGATCTCGGGCTCCCTCCGGTGATAGGCGAACACCCCGTCCGCGATCTCGAGCTCGAGGTGCTTGGCCATCCTCCTCGCGTTGACGACCCGGCCCGCGCGCAGGCCGATCCCAGCCGCCGTCCTGAGCCTGCCCGCACTGACCGCGGCCGCGACCTTGGCGAGGGCCGCCTCGGTGGCCGCCAGGAGCGCCTCGCGCTTGCGGGCCCGCTCGGCCGCGAGCGCCGGGTTGCGGCAGACGACCAGGCGCTCGCCCGGGAACGCAGGTGCCGTGATCTCGGCCAGGTCGCGCTCGTCGAACAGCCCGAGCTGGAGGTCGCCCGCGTCGACGAGGCTCCGGATCGCGGGGGCCCGCAGGCAGCTCACCCAGCCGATCCCGCCGGTCTCGCGGAGGCGCTCGATGCGCGCGGAGGTGAGCATCCCCCGGTCGCCCACGAGCACGATGTCGGTCAGGCCGAACCGGGTCCGCAGCTTGTCGACCTGGGCCTCCACCGTGGCGGGATCCGCGGTGTTGCCGGGGAGGGCCTCGACCGCGACCGGGCAGCCCCGCGCATCGGTGAGCAGGCCGAACTCGATCTGCGGGCGGTCGGGCCGGTGGTCGCGGGAGTGGCCGAACCGCGCGAGCGGACAGCAGCGGCCCTCCAGGTACGTGCTCGAGAGGTCGTACAGGACGAGGGCGCCGGGCGCCAGGTGCCGGCGGGCGAGGGCGGCCTCGACCTTCGCCTGCCGGCTGAGCAGCCAGTCCATCGCGGCGTACAGCTCGTTCTCGTCCGCGCCGTCCACGCCCAGGCGCCCCGCGAGCGTCGTATCTCCGAGCGAGCCCGCGGTCGCGAGCTTGGAGGCCGGGGCGAGGACCCGGGCCACGACGAGCGCGGTCGCGAGCTCCCGGAGCCGCGACGGCCGGCGGTCGAGGAGCCCCGGCAGCCCGAGCCGGCGGGCGAGGCCCAGGACCGCGGCGACATGGCCGTGGGGCAGCGTGCGCACCGTCCGCAGGGCCTCGCCTGCCGCCAGAAAGCGTTCGCCCTTGAGCGCCCGGGCGACGAGCTCGATCACCTCGACCGGCAGCGCCGAGAGGTTGGCCAGGGTCCGGTGCTTGACCTTGCCGTCCTCGCGATACGTCTGGCGCAGGAACCAGTACGCGTACTCGCGGTCCTTGTACGGACGGACCACTTTGGCCACGTGCATCGCGCCGGACCCCCGCTTCACCATGCACAGATGATGCCATCAACCGCCGCACATGTCAACCATATTCATGGCTACATCTCACACCGCGCAACAGCCATCTCGGGCCAAATCTGATCAGGAGACTGGCCGGATCAGCGGCGATCAGCGCTGGAAGTTCGGTCTAGCTCGCCCTTCGCAACGCCGTCTGGGGCGCCGGGCACGTCGGCGCCGACCGCCGCCGCGTCCGGCGGCCCGTCTTCGGCGACGGGGCCGGGCCTCGGGGACGCGTGCGCGGCGCAGATCGCCACCCCGCTCGCCGTCTACGAGCATGCCGAGCCCGAGGCGCTCCGGATGCTCCTCTTGCCGATGCGTGGCGAGCTCAGCCTCGACCAGGGGCTCGTGGGGGCGACGCTCGAGACCGACCAGGGCCCGGTGCCCCTGACGGTTGCGCTCGAGGGGGACGACCCGGCGGGCGTCGTCCCCGGGGCGGTCCCGATCCGTCTCGTTCTCCCGGCGCTGCCGGTCGGCACGTACCGCGCCCAGTTCGTCGACCTCTCCGACGGGTCAGCCATGTGGCGCTTCCGGGTGGGCGACGCCGTGGTCCGGGTGGTGCCGGGCGCGGCCCCACGCGACCTCGAGGTCGCCGGCGTGGGGTGGGAGACGCATCCAGACGGGGGGTCGGCGATCGGCCCATTCGACGTGCAGCTCCGAAACGCGACGGGCAGCGCGGTGCGGGTCACTGGCGTCGAGACCGAGATCCCGGGCCTCCCTGTCGCATGGCGGATGGCGTCGGGCAGCCCCCCAAGGCTCGTCACTTCGGTTCTCATCGCGCCGGGCAAGGCGGCCGACATCTCCGTGGGCGCGAGCGGCGTCGAGACGAAAATCCGGTTCGCCCTCGCGACGTCAGAGTTCACGTACCGGGTCGGTGCGGGCCCGACTCGCCGTCTGCTCGTCAATCGACCCGTCAGCATGGAAATCGGGGTGGGAGGATGCCGTCAGGCCGCGATCGCATCGCCGGCTCGCGGGTGCTGGTCGCCCGGGTAGTGACCGAGGCCTGCTCGAAGGACACTCCTCGAGCGCGCTCCGCAGCCGCGTTGATGTCGCAGCCCGCTTCCAGCCGCTGAGGCCTGTTGGACGCACGACGGTGGCATCGCGTTCCCCTTGGAGCCGTCATGAGCGGCCGCGGGTCGGTACCCCAGCGCCGACCGGCCCGAGTTCCGGCGGCCGCCCGCCGTTGCGCAGGCGAGCCGTCTCGGCTTCGTCGACGACCCAGTGCTCCGCGTCGATCTCCACGCCGTAGTCACGACGTGACCCCTGCGGCGTCACGTAGCCCAGGCGGACGTCCTCCAGGACCCGTGCCGGATCGCGGCCGAACGGGTCGCCCCAGCCGCCGCCGCCCCCGGAGTTGTTGACGAGCACCTCTCCGGCGGCCATCGGCCGGTAGAAGCCGCCGGTGATCTCGGGCCGATCCGTGTCCGGGTTCAGGATGACGTGGCAGTTCTCGCCCGATTGGCCCTGGCCGATCCCCCAGGGCCGCGTCTTCGTCTTGTACACGATCATCGCGGCGGTGGAGTCGGCCAGGAACCGGTAGGCACGGGAGATCCCGAGTCCGCCGCGATGGAAACCCGGGCCGCCCGAGTCTGGGCGCAGCCCGTAGTGCTCGATGAACAGCGGGGCCTTGGTCTCCAGGACCTCGACCGGGTTGTTCCGGCAACCGGGCTCGGTCATGTGCATGATCCCGTTCTCGCCGTCGCCCTGAGCGTGACCGCCGAAGCCAACAGCCTCGTTCGTCGCCTCGAGCCAGGCCCGGCCCGTCCGCGGGTTCAACCCGAGCCCCATCATCGAGCAGACGTCACCACCCGAGCAGGCAGGCAACAGGTCTGGCATGGCCGGCGCCAGTGCCTTGAGAATGACCTCGCCGGCGAGCAGCCCTGTCCACAGGGTGAACGTTGGAGCAGGCGGCATGGCGTGCAGGAGGCTGCCCTCCGGGGCGATCACCCGCAGTGGCCGGAAGTTGCCCTCGTTGGCCGGCGACTCCGGTGTCGTCAAGGCCTTGAATACGAGGCTCGAGAGCGCCAGCGTCTCGCCGAAGGGCAGGTTGATCGGCCCCTTGGTCGCCGGGTCCGAGCCGGTCCAGTCGATGACCATCTCGTCCGCAGTGATGGTGACCGTGGCCTTCATCTTCACGAGACGATCGTCGATGCCGTCCCCGTCGAGGTAGTCCTCCGCCGACCATGTTCCCCGCGGCAGGGCCGCGAGCCGGAGCCGCGCCATCCGCTCGCCGTGGTCCATGATCTGATCGATCGCGGCCTCGTAGACGTCGAGTCCGAACCGCTCGACGATCTCGGCCGTCCGCTTCTCCCCGATTCGGCACGCGGAGATCTGGGCGTGCATGTCACCCAGGACGCGTTCCGGCATCCGACTGTTGAACCTGAGAATGTTGACGACGTCCTCGTTGAGCTCGCCGCGCCGGTAGATCTTGGTGCAGGGGAAGAAGATCCCCTCCTGGTACATGTCGGTGGTGTCCAGGCAATAGCCTGCGTCCTTCTGCATCAGGTCCAGCCAGTGGATCCGGACGGCCGTGAAGCCGACCAGCTCGTCGCCGACGAAGATCGGCGTGACGCAGGCGACGTCCAGGGTGTGGGCCGAGCTCCAATACGGGTAGTTCAGCAGGATGGCGTCACCGGGATGGATCTTCTCGTAGCCGAGGAAGTCGATGACCCTGGCGAGCGCGAAGTCGTTCGCCCGCGCGAGGATCGTCAGGCCCGGCGCCTCCGCCACCATCCGGCCCCGGCGATCGTAGATCCCGATTCCGAAGTCCCGGATCTCGTAGACGACCGTGTTGTAGGCCGTGCGCATGAGATTCGTGGCCATCTCGCGAGCGCCGGACAGCAGGCGGTGGCGAATGACCTCGACGGTGATCGGATCGACGGTCGTCATCGTGTCGGCTCCGTCCATCTCATCCCCTTCCCGAACCGATGGCGATGACCAGCTCGCCGCGCTCACCGACGACGAGGACGTCGCCTTCACCGATGACCGTCGTCGCGGTGTGCTCCTCGATGATCGCCGGACCCTCGATCCGGCAACCTCGCCCGAGATCCTCGCGACGATAGACAGCGGCCGCGGCCGGCGCGGCGCCGGTCGCGTAGAGCTCGCGGCTGCCGCGGCCGGCGCGCAGGAGGTCACCGACTCCAACGCGGGGCAAGTCCGGTTGGGGGACTCGCCCGACCGCCTTCACCCGGGCCGTGACGAGCTCGACCGGATCCGCCATGCGGTGCCCGTACCGTTCCTGGTGCATGGCCGAGAAGGTTTCCGCCATGGACTCGATGACGTCAGCCGTCAGCGGCCCCGAAGGCACGGGGGTCTCGACCGTGTGCTCCTGGCCGGCGAACCGCAGGTTGGCCGAGCGGCGCAGTTCGGATGTGCCCGCCGCGAAGCCGTCGTGGTCGAGCGCCTCGCGCGCTCGTTCCTCCATCTGCCGGAAGATCGCGGCGAGCTCCTGGGGTTCGGCAGATCCGAGCTCCGACACGCGGGTCTGGCTGAAGTCGTGCACGACATCGGTGAACAGCATCCCGAGGGCGGAGAACGCCCCCGGCCCGGGAGGCACGATGACTCGCGGGATCCCGAGATCCCGCGCCACGGCACAGGCGACGAGGCCCCCGGCACCACCGTACGAGAGGAGAGCGAAGTCGGCCGGGGCGCGGCCCTGCTCGACGGTGATCTCGCGGACGGCCCCCGTGATCTTCGTGGTAACGATCCTGAGGATCCCGTCCGCGACGGCGAGGGGGTCCATCCCGAGGACCGCGCCGAGCCGGGCGATGGCCGCCTCGGCGTGGTGGCGGATGAGGGTCAGCTCGCCTCCCAGGGCCATCTCCTCGCCCAGGTAGCCGACCAGGAGGGCGGCGTCGGTCACGGTGGCCTCGGTGCCGCCGCGCCCGTACGAGGCCGGGCCGGGGACCGCGGCGGCGCTGCGCGGTCCCACCTGCAGGGAGCCCCCCTCGTCGAGCCAGGCGACCGACCCACCGCCCGCGCCGATCGTCTTGATGTTGAGCGACGGGACCGCGATCGCCTGGCCCTCGAACCGGGCCTCGCTGACGGTGGCCGGGATGCCGTCGACGATCAGCGACGCGTCGAGGCTGGTGCCGCCCATGTCGATCGTGATCAGGTTCGGCTCCCCGACCAGGGTGGCGAAGGCGGCCGCCCCGATCACGCCGCTGGCCGGGCCGGAGAGGACGAGGTGGGCCGGCCGGTCCACGGCGGTCTCGACGGTCATTGCCCCGCCGCCCGAGCGGGTCACGAGGAAGCGGCCCGAGAAGCCGCCGGCCGCGAGCGCGTCGCGCAGGTGCTCGAGGTAGCGGCGGACGGTCGGCTTGATGTAGGCGTCGATCACGGCGGTGCTCGTGCGCTCGTACTCGCGGTACTCGCGGACCAGCCGGTGAGAGAGCGAGACCTCGAGGCCGGGGCAGGTCTCGGCCAGGACCTCCCCCATGAGCAGCTCGTGGACCGGATCGGCGTAGGCGTGGAGGAAGCAGACGGCCACGGCCGCACAGCCGGCCGCGGCGATCGTCCGGGCGACGCGGGTCGCCTCGGCCCGGTCGAAAGGGGTGACGACCCGGCCCTCGAAGTCGAGCCGCTCCGGGACCTCGAAGACGAGGTCGCGCGGGACGAGGCCCGCCGGCTTCCGGTAGCGAAGGTCGTACATCGCCTCGCGATCGTCGTGACCAGGGCAACGCGGGCGCCGCTCCGGGTCAGCAGCGCGTTGAGGCCCAGGGTCGTCCCGTGGACGAACCAGGCGACGTCGGCGAGCGGCACGCCACCCTTGCGGAACGCGTCGACCACGCCGACGGCCGGGTCGTGGGGGGTCGTGGAGACCTTGTCGAACCGGACGGTCCCCTCCGCCTCGTCCAGGATCGCGACGTCCGTGAACGTGCCACCGACATCGATCGCGAGGCGGATGCCCGGCCCGGGTGCGCCCGGACGACGCGCCCCGATCCTGACCCGTCCGGTGCTCACGCCTCGGCTCCGGCGAGCCCGAGCACCTGGTCGAGCCGGCTCACCTCGACGCCCCGGAGGGCCACGTCCACCCGCAGGTTCGCGTTGGGGATCACGCTCCGGTGGAGTTCCACCGCCCGGCCGTCCGCGGCGCGGCAGAGCATCTCCACCTGGAGCGCCGCGGAGTGGGCGACGTCGTCCAGGAGGCGCGCCTCGTAGGGCTGGAGGACGGTGGCGAGGAGCACGAGGCTGCCATCGCCGAACGGTCGGACGCCCGGTGCGGCGTCGGTCCGGGAGCCGGCCACGCAGAAGGAGTAGGTCAGGCCGAATGGGCGCCCATCCCGCAGGCGGAGCCGCTCGATCATCCTGACCGGGCTGCCCACCGGGACCTCCAGGGCCGCCTCTGCCTCGCCGACGACCCGCATCGCGTCCCGGATCACCCGGGTCACCCAGCCGCTGTCGCCGGTCAGGTCTCGGAGGGAGGGGCCGAACCCGATCGACAGCGGCCCGCCCGGGAGCGTCTGGCGGACGAACGTGCCCGAACCCCGACGCGCCTGAAGGACCCCCTCGTGGCAGAGCGCACGGATCGCCTCCCGGATCGTCTGGCGGCTCACGCCATACTCGGCCGCGAGCTCGTACTCGGTGGCCATCGGCGTCCCCGGCGCCCACTCCCCGCGGAGGATTCGGTTGAGGAGCTGTTCCCGGAGCAGCTGATGAAGCGGCATCAGCTTCGCGGCCTGAGGCTTTGGCGCCCGAACCTTCGGCGCCCGAGTCGTCGTCACTGTCGAGGCTCCCGGAGCGGCATGCGGGGCGTCTTCATTGACACCCGGTAAAGTTGTCCGTACATTACGCCAGTCCAACCCGACTTGGCGGCCATGAGGAGTGCGTGGTGTCCGATCGACGTCTGCTGATTCGCGGGGCGCTCGCCCTGGCCGCGGTGACACTCGTCGCCGCGTGCGGTGGTGCGACCACCCCGACGAGCTCGACCTCCGCCGGGTCGGCGGCCGCGGCTTCGGCCGAGGCGAGTGCCCCGGCCGCGTCGCAGGTGCTGGTCTACGCCAACCCGACGACCTTCCCCGACCTTGACCCGAGCACCGGGTTCTCCAACGACAGCGCGGTCGTCTCCAACGTCTACGAGACGCTGACCCGCTACGGCGTCCCCGGCTCGAACCCGCAGGTCCAGCCCGAGCTGGCCACCTCGTGGACCGAGAGCGCGGACGGCCTGACCTGGACCTTCAAGCTCCGTCCGGGCGTCACGTTCCATGACGGGACCCCGGTGAACGCGGCCGCCGTGAAGTACTCGGTCGAGCGGACCAAGAAGCTGGGCCAGGGCGCGGCCTTCATCTGGGACCCGGTCAAGACGGTCACCGCGGTCGATGACACGACCGTCGAGTTCGCCCTCAGCTACCGGGCGCCGCTCGACCTGATCGCCTCGTCCGGCTACGGCGCCTGGATCATGAGCCCGACCGCCACCGAGGGGAAGGACAACGCCTGGTTCAACGCCGGCCACGACTCCGGCTCCGGTCCGTACAAGATCGACACCTACGAGAAGGACCAGCAGGTCATCCTCAAGCGGTTCGACGCCTACTGGGGCGGCTGGAAGCCCGGCCAGTTCGACACCGTGATCCTCAAGGTCGTCGAGGACGCCACCGTCCGCCAGCAGATGATCGAGTCGGGTGGGGCGGACTACACATACCAGGTCCCGACCGAGAACCTGCCGGCGCTCCAGGCCGATCCCAACGTCAAGGTCGTTGCCAACCCCTCCTACCAGAACCTGCTGATCCTGCTCAACAACGTCAAGAGCCCGACGAAGGACGTGAACATCCGCAAGGCGCTCTCGATGGCCTTCCCATACCAGGTGGCCATCGACGCGACGATGGCGGGCTACGCCACGCAGGCCCATGGTGCGGTCCCGGCCTCCCTCCTCGACGGTGCAGACCAGGTGCCCCAGTACAGCTACGACATCAACCAAGCGAAGGCCCTCCTTGCCCAGGCCGGCCATCCGAACGGCGGGCTCAATCTGACCCTCACCTACACGGCCGG
>Ga0334722_10006772_pt1 | contig 11243 bp, 9 predicted proteins | sample C3_bottom_MG_FD_207210 | JGI IMG/M metagenome (GOLD analysis project Ga0334722, IMG submission 207210) | Sediment microbial communities from Yellowstone Lake, YNP, Wyoming, USA - C3_bottom | ecosystem: Environmental > Aquatic > Freshwater > Lake > Sediment | place: USA: Wyoming | collected...
CGAGCAGCCGGACGAAGGGCTCGCCGTGGCGCACCTCGACGAGCGTTCGCACCTCGCTGGACACGGTCTCGGTCGTCCTGGCCGAGAGATCCGCGAGCAGGCCGGCCGGCCAGTCGTAGCGGCGCACGACGACGAGGCTCGCCCGGAGCGGGCCGGACTCCCCCGGCAGCACCTCCACCTCGAGGGGCCGCTCCACCTGGGCGTCCGAGGCCGGCGGAGCGTAATTGTAGCTGTCGCCAACGTCGCCACCGTCCACGAGCCGGCCGACACCGGCGAGCGTCACCCCGCCACCGGTGAGCGTGAGCGTCCCGTCGTCGGCGACGGTCACGGCCACGAGCCCGTTGGACAGCCGGCGCTCGGCGGCCAGGACCGGCTCCGGCGGAGCGGCGGTCGAGCCCGCCACGGCGGGCCGCAGGGCGGTCCAGCCCAGCGCCGGGACGGGGACGAGCGCCAGGAGCCGCCGCCGCGGACGCGCCACGACCCGCAGCAGCCAGGGTGCGCCTGGCGCTCGGGCGGCGAGCGCGTCGAGCTCCTCGAGCAGCGCGTCGACGTCGAGTTCCGCCGGGTCCGGCACCCGGTCCACGTCGAGCGTCACGACCGTTCGGCCCTCGATCCCCTCCGACCGCGCGCCGTTCACCTGGTACGTGTAGAGCTCGCGAGCGTGCAGCCGGCGCCGCAGGTAGGGCACGACATCGGCGGCCGCCAGGGGCGTCTCGTCAACGACCCGTTCGACGACGTCGAGGTCCTGCGTCGGGGCCGGCCTGCCGTCGGGCAGGGCGAGGCTCGCCCCCGGCGCCGACCGGTCGACGGGTACCTCGAGCTCGACGAGGTCCAGGCGGTCGAACGGGGACGGGTTGACGGCGAGGAACGCGTCGAGGGGGACGCGCCCGGCGATCGTGGCCACGGCCCGCTCGGCGATACCCCGGGCGATCTGTTCTGCCTCGGCGAACCTCGTCAGCACCTGGGCCACCGTCGGCTCCGCCGAGCAGGCGCAGATCGAGTCGTGGGCCGAGTTCTCGATCAGGCGCGCCCAGGCGAGGTCGAGCAGGCGCGCCGGCCAGGCCGCCCCGTGCAGCGCGGCCAGCGGCTCGGCGAGGCGCTCCAGCGCCCGCTCGGCCCGGGCGGCAGCCTGGCGAACCTCGATGCGGTGCGAGGTGACGCCCATGAGGACGTTCGCGCGCGCGCTCGAGCGCAGCTCGCCGGACCAGGCCAGACCCGGGACGGCGTCCCCGGACGTCGCGGCGATGTACTCCGCGAGCGTCTCGACGCGCACGTCGTAGCGGCCCTGGGCGCGGTTGAAGCGCGCCACGTGCTCGGCGTAGCCCGGCAGCGGCAGCGAGTGGTCCTCGCCGTACATGGCCAGCATCTCGTCGTCGCCGAAGGCGGGCCGCTGGACGGCCATGAAGGCGTCGAGCTTCCGCTCGATGCGGTCCGGGAGGGCGAGGATGTCGCGGCCATTGCCGTATCCGCCGTAGAGGTACTCGCAGCGGACGGTCGAGCCGTCCGGCGCGGACCAGGCGAAGATGTGGCGGTCGATCGCGGCGGGCACGCCGCGCCACACGACGGCGTCGGCGATCCCGGCACGGCGCAGGATCTGCGGCATCTGCGCGACGTGCCCGAACATGTCGGGGAGATAGCCGATCGACATGACGCGGCCCAGCTCGGCGGCCCGGCGCATGCCGGCCTCCAGGTTGCGCACGATGACCTCGCCCGAGACGAGGAACTCGTCCATGAGGATGCGCCACGGGCCGACCGCGAGCCTGCCCGAGGCGACGAGCCGGGCCAGCCGCGCGGTGTTCTCGGGCCGGATCTCGAGGTAGTCGTCGACGGTGGCCGTCTGCCCGTCGAGCGTGAAGCGCACGCGCGGATCGGCTTCCATCTCGTCGAGGAGGCCGTCGACGAGCTCCACGAGCCGCATGCGGAACGACTGGAAGGGGAGGTACCACTCGCGGTCCCAGTGCGTGTGCGGCACGAGGTGGACGACCGTGCGGCGGGGCTGCGCCCGCCCTCGGGTGGTGGCCATGGTCGAATGGTACGCTGTCGACCGTTGACTGATCTTGTCGTGCCATCGCTTGAGCCGGTGACTCATCTCGAGGGTCATCTGACCCGTGCCGACCGGGCGCGGAGCCACTACGCGCACCTTCCCTTCGACGTCCCAGCGGGCGTAGCGGCGCTCCGCATCAGCCTCGACCACGACCCGCCGGGCGACGCCGACCACCCCTCCGTCGGCGCGGTCCTCGATCTCGGCCTGATGGGGCCCGGGTCGCTGGAGATCGGGACGTCGGCTTTCCGCGGCTGGAGCGGCAGCGAGCGGCGCACGATCGTCGTCGGCTCGCGGCGGGCCACGCCGGGCTACCGACCGGGTTCGATCGAGCCGGGACGCTGGCACGTCATCCTCGGCCTGTACGCGATACCCGCCGAGGGCTGCACGTACCGCGTGGACGTCGAGGTCCTCGCAGACGAGCCCGTCGCCGACTCCGTCCCCGTCTCCGACGCCCCGACCGATCCGGCCAGCCCCGTGGCCCGGCGGCCGTCAGCGACAAGGAGGGCGGGCTGGGTCGCCTGCGACCTCCACGCCCACACCGTCCACAGCGATGGCTCCGACGACGTCGCGACGCTGGCCAGGCGGGCCGGCGAGGCGGGCATCGAGGTGCTGTTCGCGACCGACCACAACACCGACAGCCACCTTCCCGAGCTCGCGGCGGCCGAGCTGCGCAGCGGCGTCAAGGTGCTGCCCGGTGAGGAGATCACCACCTACGGCGGACACCTCAACGCGATCGGCATCCGGACGTGGGTCGACTTCCGCGATCCGTCGACAACGGGCATGCGGCGGGCCCTGGCCACGATCCAGGCGCAGGGCGGGCTGGCGTCGGTCAACCATCCCTGCAGCGACGGCTCGCCCTGGACGCTCGGCGCGGACCTGCCGTTCGACCTGGTGGAGGTCTGGAACGGCCCATGTAGCCCCCAGAACGAGGCGGCCCTGGCGTGGTGGATGGCCATCGTCGCCGCCGGGCGGCGCCCGACGGCGGTCGGGGGGAGCGACACCCACGGGCGCGGCGCGGCCGAGCATCCCGTCGGACGACCGACGACCTGGATCGCGACAGCCCGGGCCGACGCCCCGGCGGTGCTGGAGGGCCTGCGGGCCGGCCGCGTCGTCGTGACGCGTGACGCGGCCGTCGCCCCGCCCCGGCTGTGGGCCCGGGCGGCCGGCGGGCCGATCGCGGAGATCGGGGGGACGCTGACAACGGCGGGGAGCGTCGAGGTGGGCTGGGACGCCCCCGGCCACGCCGGGCGCTCGCTCGCCGTCAAGGCGGCCGCTCGGACGGTGGTGGCGATCCCGGTGACGTCCGACCGCTGCGCCGGGACGGTCGTGCTCGAGGCAGAAGAGGCCCGGGAGGCGAGGTTCGTGCGCCTCGAGATCCGCGAGCCCGACGGCGACGTCGTGGTCCTGACCAACCCCATCTATCTTGAGGGAGTCCGATGACGATCGAGACCGGAGTCGCCTACTTCGACGCCCGCGCCCGCCGGCACTGGGAGCGCGACCTCGATGACATGGTCTCGAGTGGCTGCACGTACGTCGTCCACTGCGTCTCCGAGTTCGACCTCCGCTGGCAGAAGGACTCGGTCCGCCGGCTGATCGCGGCGACGCGGGAACGAGGCATGCGCACCTGGCTCGACCCCTGGGGCGTCGGCGAGGTGTTCGGCGGCGAGCCGTTCAGCCGCTTCGGCGCGATCCACCCCGAGGCGCGGCAGATCGGGTCGGACGGCCGGCCCTCGACGCATGCCTGCCTGAACCAGCCGGCCTTCCGCGACTTCGTCCGGGCCTGGATCGACGACGTCGCGGATCTCGGAGGTGACACGGTCTTCTGGGATGAGCCCACCTGGCGGATCGACCGGCACAGCGGCGTCTGGGCCTGCCGCTGCGACCGCTGCCAGGGGTTGTTCCGAGATCGGGCCGGCGTGCCGATGCCGACCGAGCTGACGCCCGAGGTGCGCGCCTTCCACGAGTGGTCGATGGCCGAGATGCTGGGCGACGCGTGCGAGCATGCCCACACGCGCGGGTTCCGCAACGCGATCTGCATCATGCCGCCCGAGGCGTCCAACCCGGGCTTCACCGACTGGGACGTCGCGGCGTCGATCCGGGGTCTCGACGACTTCGGCACCGATCCATACTGGTTCTCCTTCGGCGGCGATGCGACCGGCGGCGACGCGGCCGCCTACGTGGGCCGCCACGCGCGGCGCACGGTCGAGGTGGCGGAGCGTCACGGGCTCGATCACCACGTGTGGATCCAGGGCTTCGAGGTCCCCGCCGGCCGGGAGGAGGAGATCGGTGTCGCGATCGACGCGGCCGTCGCGGCCGGTGCGCGGAACCTCGCCGTCTGGTCCTACGACGGTTGCGCGGCCATGTCCACCTGCGAGTGCGAGCGCCCGGACGTCGCCTGGGGCGTGGTGCGACGGTCGTTCCGCCGGGTCCGGGGCCTCGGCTGATCGAGATGACGACCATCGACCTGCGAGCGTACGAGCCCGCCGCCGCGCCGCACGTCGTGGCGCTCTGGAACGCGGCCGTCGGCGACCTCTTCCCGCTGCGCGAGCCGGTGCTGCGGCAGTGCCTGGAGCTCAACCCCAGCTTCCGCTCGTCCGACGCGCTGCTGGCCTGGGAGGGCGACCGCCCCGTGGGCTTCGGCTACGTGGGCTTGCACCGGGTCGTGGCAGCGGAGACGCTCGCGTTCCGCCGCCGCTCGCAGCTCCAGGCGGTGGTCGTCCACCCGGACCGGCGGCGACGCGGCATCGGGCGACGGATCTGCGGGCAGCTGGCCCTGGCCGCACGGTCACACGGGAGCGAGACGGTCGAGGCGGGCGGCGGGATGTTCTACCTCTGGGCGGGCATCCCGGAGGACGTCCCGGGCGCCGTCGAGTTCGCCACCTCGTTGGGTTTCGAGCTCGGGACATCATCGTGGGACTTGCGTGGCGACGTCGCCGGCCTGCGGCTCGACGAGCGCACCGAGGGCACGCTCGTCGCGGCGGGCATGGAGGTGGCGCCCGGCACGGCCGCCGATCACGCCGAGATCCTCGGCTTCCTGTATGGCGAATTCGGCGGCGAGTGGTGGCACGAGACCGGCTGGTTCCTGGACCATGGCGGAGACCCGGCCGAGCTGCTCCTCATGCGCGAAGGGGGAGGTCGCCTCGTCGGACTGGCCCGCATCCACACGCCCGAGTCACGGCCGGTCGCGCCGCCGCACTTCTGGGCCGCGCGGCGCCCGCCTGCCGCTGGCGGCCTGGGTCCGATCGGTGTCGCCGCCGAGCTGCGCGGGCGGGGACTGGGTCGCGCCCTCCTCGTCGTGGCGCTCGACGAGTTGCGACGGCGCGGCCTGACCGACGTCGTCATCGACTTCACGAGCCTCCTCGGCTACTACGGGCCACACGGGTTCGCGCCCTGGATCACGTACCGGCACGCGACCGCACCCGTGGCGCGGTTGATCGGGGCGGCGACGGCCGGACGAGTGGAGGAGACGGCGTGAGCGCGGCGGAGGACTACCTGCGGCGAACGATCGCCGTCCTCGAGACGATGACCCGTGACGGGGCCGCTGAGATCGAGACGGCCGCCGGGCGCGTCGCGGAGGCCATCGCCGACGGCCACCGCGTCTACGTCGCGGCCACGAGCCACGTCCTCCATACCGAGCTGTACCTGCGCGCGGGTGGCCTGGCGGCGGTCCATCCCCTCGGCGAGACGCCGGACCTGGCCAAGCCGATGCTCGAGCTCTCCGCCGGCGTGCTGCGGGGAGACGGCCCCTTCGTGCCCGAGCCTGGCGACGTCGTCCTGGTCGGGACGAACGCCGGCACCGACGCCGGCACAGTCCAGGTGGCGATCGCGGCGCGGGAGGCCGGCTGCATCGTGATCGGCCTCACCTGCGTCGCCTACGAGCGCTGGCCGGACGTCGTCGTGGAGCACCCCAGCGGGGCGAAGCTGGTCGATCTCGCGGACATCGTGGTCGACATCGGCGGCGTGGTCGGGGATGCGATCGTCGAGCTGCCCGGCCTCGACACTGCAGTCGGGCCCACCTCGGGCGTGGTCCTGTGCGCGGCGGCCTGGGCCATCCTCGTGGGCGCGGCCGAGCGGCTCCTCCGGCAGGGGCTCACCCCGATCGTCTATCGCAGCGTCCAGATCCCCGGCGCGGAGGCGCTCTTCCACGAACGGCGCGCTGCCTACGGGCGGACCCGGCGGGGCGTCGAGCCCGCCGCCCCGCTCTGAGTCGGTGGTCGGGTGACGGCCGAGCGGGCCGCGACGCTGCGGCACCGCCTCGCCCGGCGGGCGAGCGCCATCGAGGAGCTGGCATCGGCCCTCGTGCGCATCCCCAGCGACGCGCCGGCCCACGACGAACGCGGCGTCGTCGCGGCGCTCCGTTCCGCCGCCGTCGACCTCGGCCTGCCGGCGGGAGAGATCGTGGCCGCGGTCCCCGAACGCCCGAACCTCGTCATCCGCGTGGGCGATCCCGGGGCGGGCCGCCGGCTCGTGCTCAACGGGCACACCGACACGAAACCGGCCGGCGATCCCGGGAGCTGGCCCGGCGATCCATGGGCCGGTGACGTGCGTGCGGGTCGCCTGCACGGCCTCGGGGCGGCCGACATGAAGGGGGCTCTGGCGGCCATGCTCCATGCGGCGGCAGCCCTCCACGGCGCCGGCCTGCCCGCCCGGGGAGAGCTCGTGCTCGTCTTCAGCGCCGATGAAGAGGCGAGCGGGGTGCTCGGCCTCGAGCACGTCCTGCGCACGACCGGCCTGCGCGCGGATGCCGCGGTCATCGGTGAGCCGTCGGGCATCGAGTCGGCCTTCGACGGGCTCGCGGTGGGATCGCGCGGCTTCTACGGGTTCACGCTGCGCGCGACGGGACGCCGCATCCACTCGGCGCTGGCAGGCGCCGCGGCGGCCCGGCCGCTGGCCGTTCCGGCCCTCGTGCGAGCCGTGGAACGGCTGCCCGGGCTCGTCGACCTCGGCGCCGGGCCGAGCCCCACGTTCCCCCTCGGGCCGAGCCTCACCTTCACCGGGCTTACGGCCGGCGTCGCCGCGGGCATCCTGCCCGACGACGCGCTGGCCCGCGGAGAGGTGCGCACCGTGCCGGGCATGACCCACGAGGGCATCTCCCGGGCCCTGCGGGCGGCGCTGGCGCGGGTCGCGAGCGAGGATGGCGTTGCGAATGGCGCGTCGAGCCCGGTATCGCTCGAGGCCGATGCCGAGGACTGGCCGGCCAGCGCGATCGACCAGGCCGAGCCCATCGTCGCGGTGCTCGCCGAGGCCGGTCGGGAAGTCCTCGGCGCCCTCCCCCGAGCCCGGATCTTCCCCGGCGCGACCGAGGCCCATGCCTTCACCTCGCGCGGCATCCCTTGCGTGGCCGCCTTCGGGCCCGGCCTGCTCGCGGACGCCCACGTCCCGGGCGAATCGGTGGCCCTGTCCGACCTGCACGGCGCGGCCGCGATCTACGCCCTCGCCGCGGCGGCGTTCCTGGACTGAAGCGGTCTCAGGCCGCCGGCTCGGGGAACAGCTCGTCGACGCGCACCGGCCGCCCCGCCCGCTCTGAGGCGTAGATGGCCCCGATGACGGCGATGCCGCGCCGGCCCTCCGCCGCCCCCACCGACGGCGGGCGCCCCTCGCGCACGGCATCGACGAACTCACCGATCTCGCGCGCCATCTCGTCCCCGGCACCGCGCGGCACGACGAGCGTCTCCTCGCCCGCGATGTCGACCACGAGCTCGTGCCAGGTCCGGTAGCGGATGGTGCCCCGCGCGCCGTGGATCTCGAGCTCGCAGCGCCCGGGCATGGGGACCGTCGCCGCATCGGCCCGCAGCGGGTAGATCGACTCGTTGACGAACAGCGAGGCGATCGCACCGCTCGCGAAGGCGAGGACCGCCACCCCGCCGTCCTCGACGCCGTCGATGCCACGGGCGTACGTGGTCGTTCGCCCATAGACCTCGACGATGGGGCTTCCGACGAGCCATGCGAGCCGGTCCACGAGGTGCACGGCGTCGTGCATCAACTCGCCCCCACCGGAGGCGGCCCGGTCGTAGTACCAGGCAGGCCACGGTTCGTGCTCACCGAACGAGAAGACGTCCTGGGCGAGCATCGGCCTGCCGATGCGCCCCTCCTCGATGATCCGCCTGGCGGTGATCAGCTCGCGGTGGAAGCGGTGCGTGAAGCCCAGCATCAGCGTCACCCCGGCGCGGCGACAGGCGGCCGCGATGCGGTCGCAGTCCGGCACCGTGGCCGCCATCGGCTTCTCGAGCAGGACGTGGGCGCCGGCGGCGGCGGCGTCATCGACCACGGCCCGATGGAGGGCGGTCGGGACGCAGACGCTGACGGCGTCGGGGCGCTCTTCCCGGAGCATGGTCCGATGGTCGCCGAAGGCCCGCGCGCCGAAACGGTCCGCGATCTCGCCGGCGCGGACGAGGTCGACGTCGGCGACGGCGACGATCTCCGCGTCGGGCCGCCCCGCGTAGGCCGTCGCGTGGTCGACGCCGATGAACCCGGCGCCGATGACCGCCACGCGCAGGGTCATCCGGCGGAGACCACCGCCGTGCGGCGGGCGGCGATCCCCTCCAGCGCCTCGAGCAGCCGGTCGATCTCGGCGGCCGTGTTGTAGTGGACGATGCCAAGTCGCAGGACGCCGCCCGTCTCGTACAGACCCAAGCGCTCGATGAGCGCCTGGGCGTAGAAGTCGCCGTCCCAGGCGAAGATGCCCCCGCGTGCCAGCGCCCCCGCCGCTTCGCGCGGCGAGACGCCCTCGATGGTCACGGCCACCGTGGGCGTTCGCTCCGCCAGGCGGGCGCGGTCGGCGATGCCGTGGACCCGGACGCCACGGATCGCGGCGAGGCCGTCGAGGAGTCGCGCGACGAGCGCCAGCTCGTAGGCCCCGATGGCCTGCATCGCGGCGAGGATCTCGGCCCGGCCCTGGCTTCGGCTCGCGTCGGGCTCGACCTGTCCGTAACGGCGGCCCACCGAGCGCAGGTAGTCGACGGCGGCGAGGGTGCCCGCGATCCCCTCGAAGTTCTGCGTCCCGGTCTGGAAGCGGTCGTGGGCGGGTCGCACCTTGTACGCCGGCAGCGCGTCGAGCACCTCGGCGCGGCCATAGAGCGCGCCGAGGTGGGGCCCGAACCACTTGTAGGCTGAGGTGACGAGGAAGTCGGCGCCCAGGGCCCGCACGTCGACCGGGCCGTGGGGCACGTAGTGGACGGCATCGACGTAGGTCAGCGCGCCGACCGCCCGCGCCCGCGCCGCGATCTCGCGGACCGGGTTGATCGTCCCCACGGCGTTCGAGGCGAAACCCACCGCGACGAGCTTCGTCCGGGGCCCCAGGACGGCGTCGAAGTTGTCGAGGTCGAGCGTGGCGTCAGCAGGGTGGATGTCCACCGTGCGCACCACGAGCCCGCGGTCGTCGGCCAGGCGGCGCCAGGGCGAAACGTTGGCCTCGTGGTCCAGCGTCGTGACGAGGATCTCGTCGCCCGGCGCAAGCGTGGCGCCGATGGAGCGGCTGATGTGGAAGGTCAGCGTCGTCATGTTGTAGCCGAACTTGATCTCCTCGGGCGAGGCGGCGCCGAGCAGGTCGGCGACGGCGCCGCGCGCCTCGGCCACGATGGCGTCGCTGCGCTCGCTGGTGGGGAAGGCGCCCCCGTCGTTGGCGTTCGAGGTCAGGTAGTAGCGGGTCACCGCATCGATCACGCGCCGCGAGACCTGCGTCCCACCGGGGCCGTCGAAGTAGGCCACCGGCCGGTCGTCCTGCTCCAGGGCCAGGGCGGGGAACTCGGCGCGCAGGGCGTCGACGTCGAAGTCGGTCATCGCTCGGGTCGTCCTCTCGCTGCTGCGGGCTTGTAGCGGCGGTGCCAGTCCGGCGAGCCCCACGAGCGGACCCGCAAGGGATCGATGCGGACGAGGCAGCGGAGCCAGTCTCGCGATGCCTCCACGTACTCGAGGCCGGCCGCGCCCTCATAGCGTAGCGCCATCGCCCGCGTGAGCTCCAGAAGCCGCCCCTGCAGCGGCGCGGGCCCCTCGACGATAGTCGCCCGGCCGCGGACCTGGACCCGCCGATCGGGGTCGTCGTCGGCGACGACGGAGAGGCCGACGCGGGGCTCGCGGCGGATGTCCGCGAGGTAGCCGGCCGCCGCCCGCGCGACGAGCCAGGCGGCCTCCCCGTCCCACTCGATCCAGACCGGGACGATCGCCGGATAGCCGTCCACGTCGATGGTCGCGAGCCGGGCCACGATGGGCCGGCGCAGGAGCTCGTCGATCTCGGCCGGCGTCAGGGCGCCGGACGTCCGCTCCACGCTCACGGGATGGACGGGGGGACGGCCAGGCGCGCGATCCGCGCCAGCGCGTGGTCGACGTGGCGCCCGGCGTCAAGCAGCACGGGGCGGAGGTGTCCGGCCAGCAGCCGCTCCGGTCCTTCGGCCGCCAGGCGTTCGACGCTGCGCAGCGCGGCATGGAGGTTGCAGTCCCAGGTGTCCTGGAGGAGGATGCGGCCCTCGGGGAAGAGGGCGTCGCCGCTGAACGCGGTGACGGCGCCGTCGATCTCGCCGACGAAGGCGAGGTGGCCATCGGCATGCCCGGGGGTCGGGACCGCGCGCAGCCGGATGGCGCCCATCGACAGCTCGGTCTCCGGGTCCAGCGGGATGTCGATGTCGCAGGGTTCGAGGCGATAGTCCGGGGGGTAGATGCCGGCCACGCGGGCACGGTCGAGGCTGGTCGCCGCCTCGTCGCCGGCGGCCAGCCACCCGGCCACGTCCCGCGACGCGGCGATGCGGACACCGGGGAGGACCCGCCGCCAGGCGGCGGCGCCGCCGGCATGGTCGGCGTGGCCATGGGTGAGGAGCACCCAGCCGATCCGCTCGGGTGCGATGCCGTCCCGGCGGACCTCAGCGAGGATCGTCTCGATGCTTCGCCCGGCCCCCGCGTCCACGCAGGCGTAGCCGTCGCCGGTGTCGATCAGGTAGACCTGCGAATCGATGGTGTCCGACGTCGCCCAACCGGGTTCGGCGCCGCCGATGACGTGGAGCCGCTCGGTCAGTCGCATCGCGGGAACGCTACGGGCGCCGGCGGGTGACTGTCAACTGCCGACCAGGGCGGCGACCACCACGTCCGGCACGTTGGAGTCGACCACGTCCAGGCCGAGGGCGAGGCAGGCCTTCAGGCCCTCGATGTCGTCGACGGTCCCGCCCGCGACCAGGAGGCCGGCATCGTGGAAACGAGCCACGAGGTCCCG
>Ga0334722_10006773_pt1 | contig 11242 bp, 2 predicted proteins | sample C3_bottom_MG_FD_207210 | JGI IMG/M metagenome (GOLD analysis project Ga0334722, IMG submission 207210) | Sediment microbial communities from Yellowstone Lake, YNP, Wyoming, USA - C3_bottom | ecosystem: Environmental > Aquatic > Freshwater > Lake > Sediment | place: USA: Wyoming | collected...
GGCTCGCATGAAGCAGAAGTCAGGCACTGCGACACTCCAGGAGGCAACGCGTCTCAAATCTCTATCCGAGGATGTTGCAGCATCCCATATGCTGCTCAAGGAGCGGTTCAAGGTTCGTGAACAGAAAGTGAAGGGCCTGAACAGCAAAGCAAAGAAACGTCATCAAGCAGCCACCGAAGGTTATACCGAGGCATTGGATGAGTATCTCGGCCTGGTCGATTCGATCCCGAAGGACGGCTCCATTCCGAACAGGACGCTTAAGAAGCTCGAAAAACTCCTCAATAAAATCGTTCATAAGAAGACGAGACCTATCATCGGCAGCCTTCCCTACAAGCATCTGGGCTATGCAGCAAAGGAGCCGGCCACGTCGCCTGTTGTGATCCCAGCGTATCGCGGCGGCGCTGCCACAATAAACGCCGAAGACACCGAGGCCACAGCCGAAGCCCCGCTATCACCCGAGATCGTTGCTCTTGCCCAGTCGCTCAACTGGAACCCGGTCTCGATCTACGAGTACGTCAAAAACAATATCGAGACCGAGTGGTATTGGGGATGCATGAAAGGCGCGGAAGAGACGCTGCATCAAAAGAGCGGCAATGACTGTGATCAGGCGGCTTTGTTTGTTGCTCTTTTGCGTGCTTCAGGCTATCCTAGCCGGTATATACGAGGCACCGTGGAGTTCTTCCCGGACATCGAGAAAGCGAAGAACCTGACCGGGGTGAGCGATCCTGCCAGGCTCGGAGAGTTCTTCCAGAAGGCAGGCATACCCTATCGGCAGGTCATGGACGGAGCCACCATCAAGAACATCCAGATCGAACATGTCTACGTCGAGACCTTCGTCCCTTATTCCAACTACCGGGGCGCGGTCATGGACAACCAGGGAAAGACCTGGCTGGCCCTCGATACGAGCATCAAAGCGGGCGGGTACGCGGAGAATCAGGCAGGCGACATCCTGAGCGAAATGTCGTTCTCAAGCATGCGGGATGACTATCTCTTGGCAGTCCAGACCGGAACACCGCTCGAATATCTTACAGCACGGATCAACGAGTATCTTCTCCAGACCAGTCCGACTAAAACCTACACGGATTACCTCAGCACCAGGACGCTGAATCCCGAGGTGATGCAGATCCTGCCTTCGAGCCTCCAGTTCAAAGAAACTGCGATCACCGGGGAATATACAGCTATTCCGAACGAGCTTATCCATAACACGATATTCACTGCTAAAGATCAAACCAACAATGAACTTTTCTCGATATCAATTGAAAATTACAAACTGTCGAATAAAAAGATGCTCGTCAGTTATGAACCGGAAACAGTCGAGGATCAGGAGATCATAGATGAATATGGCGGACTGGACAATACGCCGGGCTATCTTGTCCGGCTTCGTCCGGTGCTTAATCTTGAGGGCGAACGAATGATCGTCGCCAAGGACGGTCTTCCGATGGGCGCCGATTATACTATAACGATCGACCTTGTTTCACCTGCCGGCACGCAGAGTGTTACCGATACGCTTATAAACGGCAACCTTTCCGCAATAGGCATTGTTTCTCAAAAAGCTGTAATCCCGGCCCCTGTTGCTGATGAACAAAGGGACGCGGGACGCCTCCTGTACGAAGAGGCGCTCAACTATGTGAATCGCTGGAACCAGGCAGAGGATGAACTCGCATCCCTCATGCGGGTAAAGATCGTTCGGCCGATTCCGACTCTACTTGTGGTCGGCGGCGTTATTGACGTGACCTATCTTTTAGACCAGCCGTATGGAGGGGCATGGAAAGGCGTATACCTGGACGCAAATGTAAGGGCAGTGGAGACAGTTCGGAGTCTGGAGTTTGAAGTTGGGAGTGAAAAAGAAAAGACCTTTATGCAGCTCTCGGGCCTTCAGGGCTCGGTACTTGAGAGCAGGATATTCGAGGATGACTTCCAGGTCGGCAGTATTTCTACGGCAAAACTATTTGGTGTAGCTAATAGTCAACAGTCGCAAATACCGGTTTTAACCATCGATCAGATATCTCAAATTCCGGTTTTGCTAGATGAGAATATTAAAACTGATATTTCCGCTGCCATCAGTGATGGTCTTATTATAAAAATTCCGGTAGATGTAACTGCGTCGGATCCGTCAATAAACTATGAGAACTGGACTGGCACAGGATATATTAAAGAGAATATTTCTACCGGTGAAGCCGGGTACATGCTATCTGGATCGATCGCCGGCGGAATGACTGCATGGAGCATGGACCGGTGGCCTGCATATTATGCCTCCAGGCTGTCTAACCCCTGGTCGGAAATCGCTATTTACGATTCTTCTTCAGCCACATTTATTCAAAAAATAACCGCAACCGATATGCAGAAAGGCATCGCGGGCAAGTCGCTAGAACAATCACTGCAAGTAGTCGTGTTTGATCAGAGCGCAAGAACAGTCGCAAATGCATCCGTAACCTTTACCGTCAAGAAAGGCGCTGGCACCCTTGTTAATGGATCAAGTATGGCCACGTCACTCACTGTGACGACCAATCCTTGCGGCATTGCTTCCGTAACATTAATACTGGGACAAAACATATCGGATAACGGGATTCTTGTACAGGGAAATCCGAATAATGAACAGGTCGGAGAAAATATCGTTGATGCTGCTCTTCCCTCAGGAACGGCCATTGCGGTCCCATTTAGCGCGTATGGTTTCCCAGGAACTCCAGACCACATACATACTTCCGACAGTCCGGATGGAGTTACCAGTCTGAGCAGTATTCTTTCATTCGCCGGTTTTGTATCGGTCGTTGTAGAGGATGTTTACCACAATCCCATATCCAATTTAGCCATGGATTTTCACGTAGGCGATGCAACAGAAAATTCAGGACTTCCTTATTGTAATGACCCGACTGCCGCTCCTCAGAAAACATATCTGGTGCCCCCGGGACTGGGCTGTCTTAATGATTCGCCTAACTGGGGCCAGTGCGGCGACACGAACAAACAGGCCCTTTCAACGAGTACGAGCAGATACGGTGCGGCGGCACAGATCGTCCTTGGCGGGGCGCCTGATTCAATCTATCCTATAACAGTTACCTGTACCGATGCAAAATGCAACTTATCCGAAAAGTTCACTCACACCTTCCGGCGAAAAACCCTTCAATACGGGAACTGCGGTGAAGGAACAACTCCACCTTCAAGGAGTTTGCTGATTAACTATAGTTATCCCGCAGATTCTCAAGGACACAGCATCAACGCGGGCAAGAGCGGTGCCGAGATAACCCTCAAGGCAAAACTTTCGGCCCTCATAGAAGGACAAACGACGAAAAACGTTGATCTGGCTTGCAGCGGCGGCACCATGAGTTGTGAAAATGTCATCGGTTCCAAGCAGTACCAAGCCGATACCACCGACGCGAATTTTACTAGCGCGACAATGCAACTTAAAAATCAATCTGGAGAGATATATTGGGCGGCTCGCATACTTGACAACAGCGGTCTGTATCAAGAATCTAAATACAAATTGAAGCCGGGTGTGAATGACATTACAATAACAGGGAGTGACTCAGTAAATAGCACTTGGACGGATATGGCCTGCCCGGGCACATGCAATACCAAAGAAGAGGACACTGCCCTAACTGAGACTGCTACAATGCGAGTATATGGAGTGGATATTACGGTAAATACATTGCCGATTATTCTTTTAGATGAATGGGGATATGCGGCCGCAGATTATAATATTTCGTACTCAATGGCTCCTGCCGAATATACGGCACTGAATGCTTATGTGCTGATTTACAAAGCAGGGAATGTAATTGCATCTATCCCCGTGGAAAGAAACGGGGCAGGTTGGGGTGCGATATCAAGAGGGTTTAGATTTGACGTGAGTAATATATATGAAGTAGAAGTAGTCGTTAACATGGGGACGGGAGTTGAAATAAGAAGTGAAAAAAGAACTTTGCAGTTTAATGTCCTTCAGGTGATATTTGTCGACAATCAGGACAATCAGCGGACAGAAGCTCAGATCGGCGATGATGATAATTTTGTGTCCTGGTCAACGTTGTCTTTAAAGTACAAAATTTTACCTGAACTTCCCGATTCAGATTATGATTGGGAAGTTGTAAAGGGAACGCCTACTGTTGGTGTCCACGATGGGCTAGGGACACCTGTTGTCAAAAATCCAGATGATCAAACGTCTCATTTGGCGAAAATAGACAAAACAAATAAACTAATTCAATTTATTCCTGGATCAACAGATAGTAAACTGGTTGCTTCACGTGAGAGAGCAAAGCCTCTGGCATTTAAATTTAACTTCAAGTATAAAGGGGAGGCAATAAGAACCTTTGATGTTCAGCAAAGCGGGAAAAACACTATCCGCGAGGAGTACATGGTTTACTCGGCGGATTATAGTAATATTACCGTAGATAATCTCCCGAAACATTCAGATTTTGATATTTCACTCGAACAGCGTTATTGGAAAGCATGTGCTTACAATGCATCAGAAATACCAGGCGGAGACAATTTAAACAGACTAGGAATAAAGCTGGATAGTGTAGCGCTAGGAAAATATTCTATTACCAGCTCTTATAGAAACCCGTTCAGAAATGATACTATATCCAAGAGTATGAACTCGAGACATGTTTGGTCGGATGCTTTCGATTTAAGAGATTCCAAGGGTGGTGCCACAACAGAACTCCAGACAGAAGTATGGGCTAAGATAAAAGACTTGCCTGAGTTTGGTCAGGTTATCATCGAGAGCCAAGATCCTACCGTTTCACGATTCGTCACCAATTATTTAAAGGGTAGAGGAGTGAAATATATAGAAGGAAGTGTTTGGTTCTGGGTGGACCAGGCCGATGAAGATCCAAAAATTCAATATGAAATTCTCTGGAGCAAGAGAGCTGGCTATCAAACAATATATATAAGATGGGAAGAGGCTGGTCTTGATGAACCCCAGTATGAAGATTACACTTTTAAATTGGTCGACTGGTCCACATTAGTAGAAAACCTGCACGCGCAGGGATATCCATTGTCCGTATGGGGGTTTTAAAATGAAAAAGCAGATATTCGTTTTTATTTGTCTTCTGTGTTTTGCTGTAACTTCAGCTTATGCTAACGGCGAGTATGAACAAAAGATAAGAAAAATTGAACAATATGGAAAAGAGAGGCGCGAATTTGCCCTGGACTATAATTTGGAACGAGAAATGGAAAATTTCTTAATCGATAATGAGAACGTATCAGTAAGGGATTTTAGAAAGATGAGACTTGCGGGTTTCACAAGTGATGTTATTCGTCGTCAACTAAATAAAAAGTACGGGGCTATAGAAAAAAATTATGAAACTAAAATTGCGGATGAACGGGAGAGAAGGTTATATAAGATCGCTCTAAAAGTGTGGCGAAAATGGAATTATCGTGAATTTTACGCATGCAAGAACGAAGATGAAAATGCTGTTAAACAAAGTATAGAAAAAACAAGAGAAACGAGGAGGCGTATAGCCGAATTATTGCAAAAAAATGATGATCGATATTCCGATGATATGATAAAGATCCACGAGCAAACACTAGATGAATGTAGGTTTTCGCCCGTTGCATTACCCCTACTTGACATCTATCGCTCACGAGGGATGAGAGAGAAATATAACAACCTGATACTCAAGCTTATATCAGATGATCAAGTTAATTATGATTATCTGTACGATGGAATTGATTCAACTGATAATTCGTTTGTTTTGGCATATGTTGAGTTTTTAGCAGACGTCAATGGTAAACAGAAAAAAATCATTCTTAGCAAAGAGCAGGTGAGGATGGTCGCAGAGAGTCTACTGACAAAAGAACAGGCTGTTTTTAATATGCATAGCGCCACATTTTATTCGCCTGAAAAAGACATCTATTATAACTCCATTGTTTACGACGGTGTCAGGGCGTTAATTAGCATGTCGGCACTGCTTAGAGAATATAAGCTGGATGATTTAGATGACAAGTTTATCAATAAATTTTTCAAAGATGATTTGGTGATAAATACCCTTCGTTATGATCAGTCGTACGAGGATTTCTGGAAGTATCTGATTCAAAGACCCGGTTTTGAAAAAAATAGGACGGCACAATGAAAAGGTCAACATATAAAAGGATGCAGCTGTCTTTCTGGGAAATTCTTTATAAATAATTTATTCCTAGCACGATGCTTCGGGAAAATTCTGTGGAATCTTAATGTTGCCCGCATTTAGGCAGGATATGTGCACTCACTAATGATGAAGTTGATATACCACGACAGTTAAGAATACTGACTGGTTGGATGAAGATGCTGCATTTTTGGGCTTTAATAGCGGCAGGGATAACATAAACGAGGTTTTTAATAAAATGAATATTTGCAGCTCTCTAGTTGTTGTGGCCATTTTAGCATTAGCCGCAGGTCTTGTATTTGGTGAATCAATAAATACAATACAGATTAAGAAAATATCTCCAGAAGATCAAAAGGCGATAGTAAAAAGTTCTGACGGAAAAATTAAAATGATAGGCCTTGGGGATACACTTGGGGACGGTAGAGTAACGGAAATTTCAGAAAATAAAATAGTAGTTGAAAAAAAGACGGATGCAGGGCCTGAAAAAATTATCATTCGTTTCGAAAATGGAAAGCAACAAGTCGAGCGCCTTTCCCGTGTTCCAGAAAGTAAGCCGCATTTGGTCAGTTCGCTCACTGGTTCGCGTAAGTAAGAGTTTTAAAACTTCTTGGGGGTTATGATGCTGAAAAAACAACATCAGGGGAATATCTATCTTGCTTTATCGCTTCTCGTCCTGGCTTTCCTGCTGGTTTCACCGCCCACATCTTACTCCCAGGACACATTTACCGCGACAACCCTTGGTGATTACGGCAACGTGACCGTCATGGAGGTGTCGGGCAACTACGATATGAACAATCCTGATGGGTTTCTCAATACGAGCCCACGGGAAACAATCGCAAAAGAATTCTACCGCCTTCATAAAGACGATTATGATTTTTTCGTGATCTTCTCCAATTTCGACTTTCTTTTTAACGGTGACATACAGGCCTTCTATGCCCCTGTTAAAAATGATACGCAGAATATCGGTGTTAGGAATGCTGCCGGCCAGGAGATCTTTGACAGCTCATCCTATTATGGCAGCAATCACAAGCTGCAGGGCACCGTGGATATGGGCAATCTTTCAAAACTCAAAACCAGGCCGCTTGACCCAGAATTCGAAACCGTGCTCTATAGAATGAGCCATGAAATAATGCACCGGTGGTCCGCCTATGTAAAGTTGAAAAATACGGACGGAACTTTCAGCACCGCGCTTCTCGGCCGCGAAGGAAGCCATTGGAGTTTTCTCGTCGATTCTCAAGGCTCGCTCATGCTGGGCAACCGCTGGACGGACAACGGTAATGGGACATTTACCTCAACAGCATCCATGGAGCAGATGCGCTACTACAGTCCTCTCGATCTGTACGTCATGGGCATGATCAGCGCCGCTGAACTGCGCCAGCAAAACTTTAAGATGCTGCTCATCGAAAATGCGACAATCGACGGACAACCGGTAAGCGCCGAACAGATACCCCAGGCCGGGATAACGGTTACAGGGACAGCACGGTATATCACTATTGACGATATTCTTCTCGGACAGGGCGGCGAGCGTATCCCCTCTGCCGCATCTTCCCAGAAAAACTTCAAAATCGGGTTTATTCTGGCAACGACACCAGGGACTTTCACGGGAAACGAGATCTCCGGGTTGGAAAATATCAAAAAAGCCTATGAAACCCGGTTTTCAATCCTTACGGATGGAAAGTCCATGATGGAGGTAACAACATCTCCAACAGGCACCGATCTCCCGACGAATCCCGGAGTAATCCCTGCAACGGGCACGACACGGGAACTTCCCTTTGCCGTTAACGACGGCATCACCTGGCTTATGAACCACCAGCAGCCCGACGGCAGGTGGGAAGATATGCCTATGACCGTTCGCAGGGACACGGCAGAGACCATTGTAGCACTCAAGGATTTCTCAAACGCTCAGCAAAACCGCCTGAACGGCATCACCTGGCTAGCGTCCGCACCTCAGGCCAATACGGACTATCTTGCCCGGGCTATCGAAGCGCTCATGGGCAGCGGCCAGAATGTGGCGACCCTCGTTGATGAGCTCGTTACTTACCAGAATAGCGACGGCGGATGGGGAAGCAAAAAAAGTTTTGTGAGCAATCCGCTCGATACGAGCCTGGCGCTCAAGGCCCTGGCAACAGCGGGATATGTGGACTATACGGTTCTGTCAAAAGCGATTGACTATCTCAAAGCAACGCAGAACACGGACGGCGGATGGTCAGCGGGCAGCGAAAAGGATATGGCCAACATCACAATCCAGCCCACGGCCAACGTGCTATCCGCATTCAATTCGTACCGAAGCGCCTATGCACTCGATGCCGAGACCGCAAACGCCGTTGCCTGGCTGCAAAGCAAACAAAACGGGGACGGCGGGTTCGGAAACAGCCCGAGCACGGTGTATGATACTGCGCTCGGAGCGAAAGCATTGTCCATTTCCAATGGATCGGCCAGTGTGATACGGGCAGGAAAACTGTATTTGCAAAATATGCAAACTGCGTCGGGCAGCTGGAACGAAAGCGTCTATCAAACAGCCCTTGTTATTAAGACGCTCTTAGAGCTTCCTTCCGACCCTGACCTTAGCATCTCACAAAACGACATAAGCTTTGATCCGACCCTGGTGATGAGTATTCCCGCTCAGGTTACGATCACCGCAAATATAAAAAACATCAGCAAAACCGATGTGAGTCAGGTTCACGTTGCCTTGTTCGATGGAGCGCCCAACCTGGGAAACAAGGTTGGGGAACAAAGCGTCTCCTGTGCCCGGCAATCCGCGACAACTGTCGTTTTTTCGACAACGATCAGCGACAGCCTGAAACACTCCTATTTTGTTTCGATCGATCCCGAAGGCGCGCTCACGGAAAGCGACAAAACGAACAATATCGCGTCGCGCGATCTCTCGCTCCTCAAAACGCCGACAATAGGATTTGATGCGGGAGAGTCATCCGTAAGAGAGTCGGCGGGCATAATAAACCTGTCTGTTTCGCTCAATAATTCCTGGACTGAACCGGTTACGGTTCAGTATGCCGTCAATACCGCTGCAAGTTCCGCAGGGCCATCGGATTATGTGCTCACACCCGGCGTCCTTACGTTCAATCCCGGAGAGACGAGAAAAACCATCCCGCTCACGATCATCGATGACGGCAGGCCGGAGCCTTCCGAAACCGTCGTCGTTGTGCTCTATGGGCCGGTGAACGCAACGCTCGGTCTCAGCCATCACGTCACCACGATCCTGGACGACGACCCCGTGCTCGTTACGATCACTTCGCCATCGGCAGGTATAATTAGTAACAATACCCCCACGCTTATGTATACGCTCACGGCAGGGACCGCAACGGTGACGCTCGATGGTCAGCCCTCCTCGCTCGGCAACGGCCAGAGGATGCCGGTATTGCCGGACGGAACGCACACCGTTGTCGTAGAAGCCCGTGATTCCCTGGGACATGTGACCGTTGACGAAGTCACCTTTGTCGTCGATGCCGTCGCCCCGCGCGTCGTCATTCTGTTGCCCTTAGCCGGCACGATCCCAGACGACACCCCGCAGCTCTCCTATGACGTAGACGATCCTCTAGCGTCCATAACCGTGAAAATCGACGGTAGGGATACGACCAAGCGATCAGGCGCCAATTTCGACTTCCTGCAAGACGGGACCCATACGGTTCGCGTAAGCGCCCAGGACGTTGCGGGAAACATCGGGTTCGCAGAAACGGTATTTGTCGTTAACAGGCCCGCGAATACAGAGGCGCCCTATGCGGCTGCATTTACAAAGCCGGTCAGGAATGACGGCAACTCAAGCGTGATCGTTGATGAAGAAGGATATATTCACGTCAGCGGGTATTATTACACCGATAAATATTCTTATAACGCTGCAACAAATACTGCTGATCTGATCTCTTCGGGCAGCGTTACCTCAAACGGGAATGGAAGCACCGGAGTTGATTCGTGCGGCAATGTATACGCTGCAGCCGAGTATCTGTCAAGTTCACGCTGGGACCTCCAATTATCGATCAGCAAAGTCAACAAAGATGGGTCTTTTGGATGGAGCGACACCTGGGGTTCGATCCAGAATGATCATGTCAGCTTGCTCGCTGTTGATCCTCTCGGCAATGCCTGGATTACGGGACAGACGGATGGCGACATCACGGGCGGTTGGAATGCCGATCCGGGAGGCACTTTTCTTACTGAATACAAATCGGACAAGACGGTTTTGATGAACAAGATCGTTACTGACAGCGCTGAATTATCGATCACCGCAGGGAGCGGCAGCGCGGCCGCCATGGATCAAGAGGGCAATGTTTACACAATGGGATTTTATTCAGGTAAATTATACAAAACCAGCCATCTTGGCGTCAGCCAGTGGGACCGTGAGGTTCTCAGCGACGGCACTCCATGGTTCTACCTGACCGGCATTGTCACCGATAAGTATGGCAGTGTTTTCGTGCTCGGCTATCGAAGCATAGGAATTTTTCTCGCAAAGTTCGATTATCGGGGAACCAAATTGTGGATAAAAGAACTTGGTTCAGGACAAAGTTACGGCATAGCGACAGATGACGAAGGAAATGTATATCTTACCGGCCAGCAAGCGCAGTCTCCGCCATTTCTCATGAAGTTGACAAAAAATGCGACAACTGTTTCGTCTGGGGACACGCGATATTACCTCAACCCGAGTTGTTCAGGGATGACCTACACGACCCTGCCGAAGAGCGTACCTCTCGGAACTTCCAAAGGTTCCTGTCAGGTCCCGGATACGGCAACGGTCGCAGCCGACGGCGCTTCTCATGTCATGCTCATTGCCTATAAGGCCGAAGCATATGCCAAAGATACTCTTGTGCAGGGATCGGGGGCGGGAACATTCTTAGCGTTCAGCCCGCAATATGCCAACGGCACAGCCACGATCGAACTCTTTGAGGCGAATCCTTTAACGGGTGCGGTCATCGGCAGTGCTCTTTCCGCGATCAACAATATCGTCCTGTCAAGCAACGCCGTAGCCTATCTCGGGGACATCTCCTCCCTGAAAGGCGTCGTCCACGCAGGCAACTCCTTCGCAATACGGTATAGCATGAATACGGTAAATGCAGGCACGAAAGGGCTTAAAGGGAACAATATCATCAAGTGGGGGCAGGCATACAACTGCTCGCCCGGCACCCGTCAATGGTTCACGGTGATCGAGACGCCTTACGAAT
>Ga0334722_10006774_pt1 | contig 11242 bp, 9 predicted proteins | sample C3_bottom_MG_FD_207210 | JGI IMG/M metagenome (GOLD analysis project Ga0334722, IMG submission 207210) | Sediment microbial communities from Yellowstone Lake, YNP, Wyoming, USA - C3_bottom | ecosystem: Environmental > Aquatic > Freshwater > Lake > Sediment | place: USA: Wyoming | collected...
CTAGACCACCGCCGACATCAATATATTGGAGGTCATGCCCGACTTGCCGTAACTTGGCGTAGAACATGGTAGCCTCACGTACTGCTTTCTTAATGGTCAAGATGTCTGGTATCTGCGACCCGACATGGTAATGGACAAGTTTCAGGCAATGGGACATTCCCGCTTCCTGCAACAATCGGGAGGCCTCAAGTATCTCTTGGGTCGATAGCCCGAACTTGGCGTTCTCGCCGGTGCTCTTCTCCCATTTGCCAGTCCCCTTGGTCATCAAGCGTAGCCGGATGCCAATGATCGGCTCTACCTGCATCTCGCGTGCGGCAACGATGATGCTTTTGATGTCCTCCAGCTTCTCGGCGACCAGAATCACTTTTTTTCCGAGCTTGACCCCGAGCAGCGCCATCCTGATATAGCAATGGTCTTTGTAGCCATTGCAGATGATCAGACTTTCCATGTCTTCATGGAAGGCGAGGCCCGCAAAGAGTTCCGGCTTGGACCCTACTTCGAGACCGAAGTGAAAGTCCCGCCCGGCGTCAACGATCTCCTCGACCACCTCTCGCAACTGGTTGACCTTGATGGGGTAGACGCCACGATAAAAGGAGTTGTAGCCAAACTCCTTGATGGCCATACCGAAGGCCTGGTTGAGTTGCTCCACCCGATTGCGTAACAAATCCTGGAACCGGATCAGCAACGGGAAGTGTAGTTTCTGTGAAACCGCCTCCGTAATGACATCCATGATCGCAATGGTGCCGCCCGCTTCCTTCAAGGGCGATACCGTCACCTGTCCCAGCTCATTGATGTCGAAATACCGCTGGCCCCATCTGGAAATGCCGTACAGCTCTCTGGCCTTCTCAATATTCCAGACAGGTGTGTTCTCCATAAACCGCTAACCTTGATTTTCTTCAGCAGCCAATTAGCAGCTTTTTCGCCGAGCGTTGTCTGTGCTTCTTGTGAGCAGGTTAAATTTTTTGCTAAGTAACTGAGCAAAAACAACTTGAACAATTAATACCTCTATTTTTAGCCTTAGCATGATATAATGGTTGGTTATTGTTCAACTTGTTTTTTCTAGATTACAAAGCGGCTTTGAGATCATGCACGCCGTCACACTTCCTCGATGTCCCCTACGAATTTCAGAGCAGGAGTCACATACCGACTGATTTCCATAACGAGTTTGACCGTATGAGGGTGATCGTCGCTCGCCAGAAAACGAAGAAGTAAGACTATCAAAAAGGCAGAGCTTACATGCAAAATTCGGCCATACGCTACCCACAATGTTTGATCCTCCTGTGTAGATGGCCCTAGGGTAAGCAATGACTCTCCATTGAGGATGCTAAGTGAAGCTGCCATAGACGATTCCGTCATATGTACCATTTCGCATGATGCACAATACTGCTCTTCCAGGAATGTTGCCCATGCCGTTGCATGTGGGTGACCGGCCTCCCGCACGATTTGAATCGCGCGTTTCCGCCCTTCCCATGGTTTATACTTTGGTTTTCCGTTGGTCTTGGTTGGCTCCTTGATAAAGTCAGCAGCAAGGTCGGGCCGGTCAAACCACATCAAAATGTAGAACCACGTTTCCATTACAGCTCGAAGCAGAACCAACGCCTGCACCGGATGTCGGCGCTTCAGCAAAACTGCAATCCCGCTGATATGTCGGGAAAGGAGTATCGATTGAGTCATCAAGCATAGCATCCCGTCGTCGTCGAACTCCAGGAATGGACGCCCAGATTCTTGAGCTGCAAGAGCCCGAAAGGGTACAAACGAGGCCAACATTCCATGTACGTCCACAAGTCGCGCAAGATGCCTATTAAACATTCGCTGCATCTTCTGGCTACGTTCGAATGACACCATTTCCAATCCTTAGCGGTCATGCAGAGCGTTTCCAAACAAAATGGATAATGCCGAAGCAGGTCACGCCCCCAAATTAGCGGTTAAAATTTATTCTGTATAAAAATGGCCTCGTCGAGGTAGCGAGGGGCCTACAGCTTAGACAAAATACCCGATAACTTTGATATAGCAAGGTGAATAAATACGAGTATTTTGAAAGGAAAACTAAGAGCCTTGTTCTGAAAAAAAATGGGCGCGAACTCCCGGTTAGCGCTCCGCAAGAAGGGCTACCACACCCTTGACAAGAAACACTGACCAAGGAGAACACGCCCATCCGGGCGCGTCCCCTCGCAGAGTCTCGTTTCTTGTCGTGAAAAGTGGTAGTTTTCTTGCAAAACGATGACTACGATTTGACGCATACTATGTCATCTCGGCAAATTAGACCGAGGTGATCAAACAGAACTTTTACCTTTGGCTATAGCCCTCCGTGCAATGTGAAAATGAAATGTGCCCCTGCTTGTCCTAGCAAGGATTTTGTCTATATCCTTAGAATTTCTATGTCCAGTAGGATAAATAGCCCTGCATAGTAATAATATCAACTTTTTTCAATCGGCATTGTTGCATTTTGATTGGCTCTTGACTCAAAATCAACATCGAGCTGCCGCAAGACATACTTTAGCTTGCTTGCATCAGATGGATCCAACTCCCTATTCGAAATCGCGTCCGCAAGGATCGTCCTTGTCATGCCATTCAAGAAGGCATGAGGGAATAGCCCGGTATTTCGAATCATTCCGCTATATGCCGCACATTCATCTTTGACGATTGCAATATCCATATACTCCAACATGGCGGAAGCCCGCCAAGGTACACGAATTGTTGTTCCTACGGCGACCTCAACAACAAGGGCATAAATTGCTTGTCGGTTACTGGATGCGCGTTCGATGACCTTGTGCATTAACTTGCCATAGTATGCAGCCGTATGGACAAGGAAAGCGGCCACATCTTCCGATGGGTCTATGTTATCCCAGGCAAGAATTGCTTCGATAAACTGATTTTGAGAAAGGATTATTTCACCTGGTGTATGGCTTTTCATTGACCAAAAATCATAGGCCCTTTCCAAATCATTGATTAATGATTTTTCAGGTGTCAACTCTTGCAGCCTCTGCTGCACTTCATTCACAGCGCCAGAAAGATGCTCAAGCCATGCCTGTTTTTGGTCCTCAACAGGAGAGGGGGAATACATTTTCAAATAAAACTTGAAGCGGGCCGCCTGCAACCGGAACAGCAGCGACAATGGCCCTTCCTACCTCACGAAGGGCATCGCCTGAACTTTTATTTTTCGGTGGTTTCTCCATAACTTTTTTTTGTTGATGCCAGCCCCCTATCTTTCAGTAGCACCAGTTCTACCTGCACCATCCTTAAGTTCGCAGAAATTGCATGGCCCATCGTCATTACTCCTGCCGATCAATTTCCATTTACCTAATAGAATCAAATCCATGTTTTCCTTCTTGCATTTACCGCACACACAGATTGTCTTTTCCCGTTTAGATGAGGATGAAATTATGTATTGAAATCTTTCCATGAAATTATTTTTTGTTGATCGTCACTACGTCGCCCGTGACAATGGATGGACTAACGATTCTGACTGACACCCATCGGGACCAGAAACTTGGTCGTCAGTATCTAACCAGAGTGGATAAGAGGAAGACCTCGCTTAATCATAGAGTCACCTCTCTACTGATAATCAACGATTCCCACATCAATGTCCACCCAAAATTTTGTTTAAGGTGGAGTTGTCAACGAACGTGATCTCTGTGAAAATATTCGATGCCGGGCGCTCTTGTCTGTTATAATGGTTGTTGCGACTGGCAGGTAGATGAGGCCATAGGGGGCGGGGTGTAGATTGCCGTAGATTGCCAAGCACAAAAAAAGGGTTCCGAGAAAACCTCGAAACCCTTGGTACTACTGGAGCCGACGACGGGAGTTGAACCTGCGACCTACTGATTACGAATTCGTAAATACGCCATTTATCTACACCTCCTCTTGTTCTACCTATTCCTATAATCCCTTGACATTCAATATGTTATCACTTATTCTTGTTCTGTAGGCACAACGTCAGTTCGACATATCACTGACCCTATATTGACCCTATGAAAGCCACTTTTGACCCTATGGGGGACTGCCAAAATGAACAAGCTTAAATTGACAAAACTCAGCGTTGAAAACCTACCTTTTGCAGGCAAAGGGAAGCAGGTTGACTACTACGACTCAGAACAAGATGGCTTCGGCGTTCGAGTGTCCGCCACCGGCAAAAAGTATTTTGTTCGGGCACATATCGGGAACAGACGGATCCGGGTGATGATGAAGGGCACCAAACTTATATCCGCCGAAGAAGCGCGGCGGGAAGCATTGGCCAAACTGGGGGACATGGCGCAAGGGGTGGACCCAAACCAGATTGAGCGAGAAAAGAACCGGCAAACAGAGGAAAGGCTCCTTGAGGAAAAACAAAGAGCCGTCCCACTTCAGCAAGTCCTTGATGAATACCTACAAAAGACCGGCGGCAGAAAAGGTAAACTCAAGCCGCGAACGATAAAAACATATCAAGATGTTTTCCGGTTGTACCTGGCAGACTGGCTTCTTCGACCAGCGTCAGAGATCACAAGAGATATGGTAAAGAGCCGTCACCATGAGATAGCCACGGGCAAGCGACTAAGACAAGCGCTCAAGAAGAATGTTAGCGTCGATGGAGCTGTAGTCAAAGTTGTTGACGAGAAACCACGGGAGGCTTCAGCCGACAGTTGCTTTCGTTCCTTACGCGCTGTTCTCAACTATGCTTTCGAGGATGAAGAGGGCATAGTCCCATACTCGAACCCTGTCAACGTGCTTTCATCCAAAAAAAGAAAGGCATGGTTTAAGATCGAGAGGCGGCGGACACTTGTAAAAAATAGTGATTTGCCCGCATGGTCCAAGGCCGTTGAAGCGCTTGAGAATCCCATCGCACGCGATTTCCTTTTACTCCTCATCCACACTGGGCTACGTCGCAATGAAGCGGCAAAGCTACAATGGAATAATGTGGACTTTGCAGAGGCTTGTTTCACTATCCCAGAAACGAAGAACGGAGAGCCCCACACCCTACCCTTGAGCGATTACCTGCTCAAGCTCCTGATGCAGCGTAAGGCCGAGGCATGGCATGGCAACCCTTATGTGTTCCCTGGTACTGGCAAGGATGGATACTTACAGGAACCAAAGAGGGCCATTGATACCGTTACCGCAACCACCGGGATAACCTTTACCTGTCACGACCTACGTCGCACCTTCGCCACCATTGCCGAAAGCCTTGACTTGTCTGGCTACACCGTAAAGGCGCTATTGAACCACAAACAGCAAGTCGGCGATGTTACCGGCGGCTACATCATCATGAATGTTGACCGGCTGCGGGAGCCTATGCAGAAAATCACCAACGCCATCCAGGAACGAATCAAGAAACAGCATGGCCAAGTAATAGCAATGCAGGCAATGGCCTACAAATAGGCGAGTATCATTTTCTGTGAAGGCTGGCCAAGCGAACTCGAAAGGACAACAATTCAAGCGGCAACACCCCCACTTGACTATATTAACGTTTAGCGTTATGCTTATTCTATGATTCAGTCATTCAGATGCAAGGAAACAGAGAAGGTGTTCAATGGTCGGTTTTCTTCCAGATTGCCGCAAAACATTCAACGACTGGCCGCTCGTAAGCTGGAGATGCTTGACGGCGCTGGAGAGTTTGACGACTTAAAGTCACCACCGGGGAACCGACTGGAAGCGTTGACAGGAAACAGAACCGGCCAGCATAGTATCAGAATCAATGACCAATGGCGGATATGCTTCATGTGGCGCGAGGGTAATGCCTTTGAAGTGGAAATCACTGACTACCATTAAGGAATAAGGCTATGAGCAAAAGAGACTTCCCCCCAATCCATCCTGGTGAAATTCTTCGGGAAGAATTTCTTTCCCCGTTGGGAATCAGTCAATATCGCCTCGCTAAGGAAATTCACGTCCCACCCCGGCGCATTAATGAAATTGTTCTTGAGAAGCGTGGAATTACAGCGGACACGGCCATACGCCTGGGCCGTTACTTTGTGACTACCGCTCAATTCTGGCTTAACCTGCAAGCACGGTTTGAACTTGAGGTGGCGAGGGACGCTATGGCCGAGATGGAAATTAGGCCATTCAATAAAGCAGCTTGAAAACATCAATTTTCAGACCGGATAGGCCGATCACAGAAAGGCCCCTTTTTTCCGGCGGCTTGCCGGTATGATTTTTTTACCAGGGTTACCCCAAAGATAGGCTAAAAAGATGAGTTTCCCGAGGCCGAAATACTACACAGTTGACCAACTAGCGGAAGAGTGGAGGGTTAGCGTCTGGAAGGTTAACGATTTGGTTGACACGGGCCAACTGGTAAAGTCTGAAATATTTTTCTCCAAAGAAAGTAAAAGCGACGTTTTCAATGACCTTGACCTGCCCCCTGAAGAATGGTCCGAGGCTAACGAGGACGAGATGTCTTACCAAGAATTACACGATGACCTATGCGAAGTGTTGACCGATGGAGAAAAGCAGTACTACATCAAATTGGAGGAGGTGGAACGCTTTGAAAAAGATCATGGCCTGACCGTGGGCGGCGATCAAGAAGAACCGGGAGGACATTCTCATCAGAAAAATGAAAAATTCCCCGGCATACCAAATGAACAGCCCTTGTATGGCATGCCAGATATTGCAAGACATATTGGAAAGACCCCAGACTACCTACTACACGTTTGGAAGAAGCAAGGCTGTCCAATAAATAAGGATCATAATAATTTTGGAACATATGCTTACCCTTCTCAATTAGACGCATGGCGCTCTTCAAAAACAAAAAAATAAAACATTCTGCATTTTTTTTACCACTCAAAAATCACCACAAGAACACCATCCTTTCGCCATAAATTCACCACCCGTTCACCATAAGTTCACCATAAGATATTTAAACTATCTGCCTGATATTGCGTAATTTTATTGTTTGACAAATTGCTCTGTCTAACATATTTCTTTGTGTAACAGCGAAGGGAAAGGTCGATTGCAGTCATAGGTCACCCCCTCCCCATCGAACAACCAAAGAGATAGGAGATTTACCATGGCAGAGCAGACCCCCACCCCGTTAGCACCCTCCCCAAACCTCAAGACCGAAGATGCCGCAAAGTACCTAAACGTCCAACCTGCCACTCTTGAACAATGGCGTTGGAATGGACGTGGACCTCGTTTTTGTAAAATTGGCAGGTCCTGCCGTTATCGCCTAGCCGACCTCGACGCCTTCATGGAAGAGAGGGTTTTCCGTTCTACCACAGAAGCACAAGCAGCAGTGTGACCCTGGATGCATTATCCCAAAGTCATGAGACATTCTGCTGGAGCCAGATGGCCGGTGAATATTTCATCACCCAAGCAACTGATCGCGGTCAAGGCCACGCCACCCAATGCTACGGGCAATTCTCTGTCCAGCCTGTTGATGTAACGGCATCATTCCAATGAATTGTCCCGCAGCTCATATCAGCCCAGCCTCCTTAATAGGAGAGGCAGAACCTCTCTTGCTAAATGAGACGGAATTTTGCCCTGCTGGTTTCCACCCAGACGTCGAAGCCTTAGGCACTGGTTTCCCATTGGCAATACTTGAGCCAAGGTACGATTTATCGGCGGGGAAAACATTTCGGTATGAGTCTGGTGAGTGGAAGAAGCACTCTGACTATGGAAAAGCGAAGTGGTTCATATGTCACCTGCGTGCAGTCATTGACTTATTGGCATGGCACGACCTTCTGACGAAAATCGCACACGATAACGTTTTTCTCGTGATGGGCCTCCCTCTTGAGAATGCGAATCTTAGCGACATGGTGCGCAGGTCGCGGACTCTGACCTCATTGAATAATGGGCGTACTGTTACTGAGCCGGAGACCTTGATGGACCGGCCATGTTCTCTCCTTCCGTTCGATTTCGACTCAACCGAATGTCCGGATGGAATTGACATTATTAAGAATCCAGACGAAGCCATCGCCTGGCTGATCAAGGAGAAACTCCCCGTGCCATTCCATGGGGCAGGAGTTGTTTACCAGTTCTCCTCATCGTTTGGCCTGTCAAACAACAAACTCAAGGTACATCTATTCTTTTGGCTGAAAGATCCGGTCACAATGGCCACGGCCAAGGACTGGGCCAAATCCTACAACCTACGCCATGGATATACTGGTAGCGGCGGCAACGTTACCAAGATCGTGGATGATGCGGTTTATCAACCACAGCAACCGATTTACACCAAACAAAGAGAATGCCTTGGTGCGCCGGATCCAGTCCCAGTGATGATCGGGCACATCCCCGGCAATGAAGTTGATTTTCTGCCGGCACTTGACGAGCAGACCAGTTGGGCGCATGAGGAGTTAGAAAAAAAACGACGAAGTGGTCAATGCCAGCTAGTCAGCCTTGATTCAAGGGGTAGTGGAAAAGGCATTGAAGCACATCTGGCTGACATCGGAGTAAGTGGCCACCACGCGCCGATTCGGAATGCAGCGGCGGCGATGGTAGCCACGTATGGCAAGGCTGAGATTGAAGCCAACATTGATCGCCATATTGAACGGCTCCATGCCGTTGTCAATGCTGCTGACCGTATGGGGAAATCAGAATCTGATTTCAGCAGTTACCTCTCCGGCGCATACCTTCGGCAACAATTTACCAGTGCCATTAATAAAGGCTTTGGTGATGGCACCCGTTCGCGTTCCCCTGAAAAAAGCGCGAATGTGTTGCCGCAACAAGAAGACTTCCCCTTCGATGAGGCAGTCCTCTGCCATCAATTCCCTGACCCCTTTGGATGCACCGAAATCGAGCCGATTGAATGTGCAACTATTGACGAGGGCCGCGCAGCCTTGGCCGTCGAAATTGCAATTCCTGGAAACAGGGTGGTTATTTGCCCAACCGGGCTCGGCAAGTCCCATGCAGCCCTTGATCTAGTGCGGACTCAGTCTCTTTCCAGCCCCGTTATTGTCACAGCGCCCACGTTAGCGTTGGCCAAGGAGCTGTTCGATAGATATGACGGACCCTCTGCCATCATGGCAAGTGGACGCAACGATGAAAACTGTACCCGGTACAAAGAAGTTAAGGCCGTAACCGCCCGAGGGTACGATCCAGGAGCAACGGTCTGTTTGGAATGCCGCGAGTACCAGGTCGACCCCACTGACCTGAGTGGCGGAAACTTGGGGTTTTCACTTTGCCTTTGCGAATACGATCAACTGATAGAGAGCATTAGAGAGCTCAAACTTGGGGTCGTCTTCGGTGCAACGGCCCAACTGCGGCTCTTGCGGCATCTCATGGCAGGCAGCGAGACCAATCCTGAAACAGAAAAGAGGAAAAACTATTCTGTTTTATGTGTCATCGATGAGCCATCTCTCAATCAGCTACAGGATGAGGTCTCGTTCACTCTGAAAAAAGGCATTGAATATCTTGAAGAGGCTCTTCGCCAACTACCGGCCCGCCCAGAATACCGCGCATTGATTGAGGCCTTAGAAGAGCTTCTTGAGGTTTGCGATCGTGTCAGTAAGGGGAGGACATTACGAACTGCTGATGAATACTCGGGAGGGTATTTGTTTGTCGTGCCAGAGAATCCTCCACTTGGCAAGGGGGCAGCATTGGCCGACAGGCTAGACATTAATGATTTGCGCAAGGTGATCAGCGCGGCCTTGGAGGCGCTCAACACTCAGGATTTAATTGATAATCAATTCATGCTGCATATCAAAGGGTTTGATCGCCGAATGATACTGTTCCTGCAATTGTTGGCCGGTCAACCTCATTTCGATACATGCTTTCTAAAGATTGACCAACGCAAAACAACGGTTGTCATGCAATCGACCGCTTGGTGCAAAAGACTTCCTGTTCGGACAACTGAACTCTTACTTCTCGATGCCACAGCTTCGCCAGGAGTGGCACAAGCGATTTTCGGACGCCCATTTCGAGAAGTCAAAATATCTTGTCCCGTTGAGTGGAAACATCAGGAGCACATTCATGCCTTCAACAGCAAAACTTACCTGCAAGAATTATCTGGCCGCCAGTTAGCACAAAAAATCCAGGCATGGCTTATGTCCGCAGCCAGACATCTCCGTGTAGCATCCAAGATCCTCTGCTGCTGCTTTATGATGATAGAAAAAGCCATGCGGGCTCAACTGGAACGCGCCTATCCAAACGCTACCATCGAGGTTGCTCACTATGGTGCCATTCGTGGTCTTGACATGTGGAAGGACTATGACACCGTCATATTGGTCGGCAACCCTCTCTGGCCAGCAGAGGCTCTTTTTATAGATGGATGTGCTATTTTTGGTGATGACCATCTGAGCCGAGAGGCATGGGCTGCGGTACAAGCTCGTGATGAATTGACCCAGGCCGCTGGACGTGTCAGGGCTATTAATGCCCCTGGGCAAAAGACGTTGCTCTATGTTGGGGGACAATGGCCATGGCCAGAAACCAAGCCTGATCACCTCGTCATAATCCCGCATGGTAACGTCGGGGATGAAATGGCAGAGGCATTGAACCGAAGCTTTGAGTGGTTAGTTCTGACGGAGAAGACTGGATGCAGGGTGTTGAATCGTGAGGTCGGCTTACTGCTTAACATATTGACCCCAGGGTTGCCTGAACAGGAAATTGCACGATATGGCGGCAAACTACAGGAGGAGATAGCGCCCCTGGTCGCACAAGCTCCTTATGTCCGTGACCTGAGCACACCCGTATTGCTTACCAATAAACAGTGGTCACGGCTAGTTGAGAGCGTTGCCCGTCGATGTACCGTTCAGGCTTGCGAGCATAAGGGTGCAACTCTTGGCGGGAAGCAATTTGCCGCCGCAGTTGGCACGCAAGAAGATGTCTTGCGTTTTCTGAAGGTCGTTGACGGGGTGTTCCTGCCAGAGGAATGGCATTTTGACCAGAAGTGAGATGGGCGAAGCTCAATTAAGGGTGGACACATATACCTTAACATGCCGATATTGATTACTAATTGTGTGCCACTCGTTGCTCATTAAGGGTAGACACAAAGCTTAATATATATTTAAGGTTTGTGTCTACCCTTTGAAAACTAATAATCAAGTAAAAACAAGATGTTGAGCCGTTAAGATGAACAAAGACACTCAATTAAGGGTGAACACATATACCATAACATACGGGAATTACGGGTATCCCAGACAAGATGCTTGCTCATTTGAGTTATTTTCGGACCCCAAGGAGGATAAAATGTTTGGACGAATTGAGATTGAAGAAGGAATCAGACCGACAAAGCGACGGATCGTGGCGGCGACTACCCCTTATCAGGAAGGGCTCGAACGTGCTGTTAGGTTCGCGGTCAAGTGGGATGTGCTGGAAGTCGATCACCTGACACTGCTCGGCA
>Ga0334722_10006775_pt1 | contig 11241 bp, 10 predicted proteins | sample C3_bottom_MG_FD_207210 | JGI IMG/M metagenome (GOLD analysis project Ga0334722, IMG submission 207210) | Sediment microbial communities from Yellowstone Lake, YNP, Wyoming, USA - C3_bottom | ecosystem: Environmental > Aquatic > Freshwater > Lake > Sediment | place: USA: Wyoming | collected...
AAGGAAGCGATGAAGAAGAAGTAATCCGGCTTAGTCTCAGGGGGGAGAACGGGTGGTACCCGTTCTCCCCCTTTTCTTTTGACTCGACTATCAGTCTTTTTCAAAGGAGGAGAGCATGGACATTGCGAAAGCGGGAAAAAAGAGACGCGATTTATTCCTCATCAGTTGCCTGGCCCTGGGGCTTATGGTTCCCTCCGTGGCCATGGCAGCGGCCAAGAAGCATCCCCGGGAGGCTGCGGGCCAGGAGTGCACCGAATGCCACATCGACCAGGAGAACATCTGGGAGGCAGGCAAGCACGGTCTGATGGGGGTAAAATGTGTGGTCTGCCATGGCTCGCCGGAGAAAAATTTTGCCCCCAAGCCGGCGCTGACCCGGTGCCGGGGCTGCCACAGCGACCAGGTGCGTGAGGTGGAAAAGGCGCGTAACCCCAAGGAGCGGACCTGCTTCCGCTGCCATGATCACCACTCCGCTGCTGCCTCCGAGGCGGCAATCAAGCAGCACAGCGGATTCCACCAGAAAGGAGGCGCGCAATGAAGATCACCCGACGGCAGCTCATGAAATATTCCGCCACCATGGCAGCGGCCGCGGCCTGTGGCTTTGAGTTTTCCTTTCCCGGCCAGGTGCTGGGCGGCATCGAGGCGGATGTGGACCTCTGGACCAAGGGGGTCTGCCGCTATTGCGGGGCCGGGTGCGGGCTCTACGTGGGCTCCAAGGGCGGGAAGGTCACGGCGGTGAAAGGCGACAAGGAGAACTGGAACAAGGGGTTCCTCTGCCTCAAGGGCAACTTCCTGCCCGCGATCATGACCGCGCCCGACCGGGCCAAGTATCCGCTCTTGAACAAAAATGGTAAGTTCGTCCGCATCTCGTGGAAGGAGGCCATGGACCTCATGGTTTCCAAGTTTGGGGAGGCCTATAAGGCCAATCCCAATTCGGTGGCTTTTTACGGCTCCGGCCAATCCTACACCGAAGAGTCCTATGTGATGAACAAGCTCTTCAAGGGGGGCTTGGGCACCAACAACATCGACGGCAACCCCAGGCTCTGCATGGCCTCCGCCGCGGTGGGCTATGTCTCCACCTTTGGCAAGGACGAGCCCATGGGGGCCTACGACGATATCTACCACGCCGATTGCTTCTTCATCGTCGGATCCAACATGGCCGAGGCGCATCCGGTGATCTTCCGGCTGTTGAATGAGCAGCGCAAGCGCAACGTCAAGATCATCATGCTCGACCCGCGCAAGACCCTGTCGGCCAAGATCGCCGATCTGCACATGAGTTTCACGGCGGGCACCGATCTGGCGATCTTGAACGCCATGGCCCATGTCATCGTTAAAGAGAAGCTTTACAGCACCGAATACCTCGACAAGCATCTGGTCTTCAAGAAGGTGACCGATGCCGGGCCGCCGCCCAAGATCGAGGGCACCAGCTGGGACGATTACGTAAAATTCCTCGACGAATACACCCCCGAGGCGGCGGAGAAGATCACCGGCTGCCCCAAGGAGGATATTGTCAAGGCAGCCCGTTGGTTTGCGACCTCCAAGGGCACCATGAGCTTCTGGTGCATGGGCCTGAACCAGCGGACCCGCGGGGTCTGGGCGAACAATCTGATGCACAACCTGCACCTGCTGACCGGTCAGATCAACCGGCCAGGCGCGACCTCTTTCTCCCTTACCGGCCAGCCCAATGCCTGCGGCGGCGTGCGTGACGGCGGCATGTTGAGCCATCTGCTTCCTTACGGCCGCCTTGTTGCCAACGACAAGGATCGCGAGGAGATGGAAGATTTTTGGGGTGTGCCCAAGGGCCGCATTCAGGCCAAACCGGGGCTGACCTCGGTGGAGATGTTCCAGGCCTTCGGCAAGGCCGACATCAAAGCGCTATGGGTCGCCTGCACCAACCCCGGCCAGAGCCTGCCCAATGTGGATGCCTACCGTAAGGGCATGCGGCGGGACGATACCTTTCTGGTGGTCTCGGAGGCGTATCATCCCACCCGCACCTCGGAGTTGGCCGACTTGGTCCTGCCCGCAGCGCTCTGGGTGGAAAAGGATGGCACCTTCGGCCAGTCGGAACGGCGTTACCAGTATGTGGCCAAGGTGGTGAACCCACCGGCCGAGGCGAGGCCGGATCTCGACGTGATGCTCGATTTCAGCCGCAGACTCCTGACTGCGGTGGGCCGCAAGGACGAGGCCATAAAGCTTTTCCCGCACAAGAACTCCGAGGAGGTCTGGAATGAAATCCGCCATGCCTCTAAGGGTACGGCCTACGATTTTATGGGTATGACCCGGGCTCGTCTTATGGCGGCGCACGGCATCCAGTGGCCCTGCCCCACCGAGGACCATCCTGGCACGGTCCGCCGCTATACCGCCAAGCATGGCGATATTCTGGTTAAGCAGTTCGATGCCAAGGCCGAGGATGTCTCTTTTTACGGGGCCAAGAAAGACAATAACCGGGCCACTGTCTGGCTGCGGCCGCACAAGGGACCGGCCGAGCCGCCCGATGCGGAATATCCCTTTGCGCTGACCACCGGCCGCCAGATCGAGCACTGGCACACCGGCACCATGACCCTCAACGTGCCGGAACTGAAGCGTTCGGCACCTGCCGCCTATGTGGAGATCAACCCCAAGGATGCCACTAAGCTTGGGGTCAAATCCAAGGATAAGGTGCGGCTCACCTCTCGCCGCGGCACCATCGTTTTGGAAGCCAAGGTGATCGACATGCCGCGGGAGGGGCTGGTCTTTGTGCCGATGCATTATCCGGATCAGCTCATTAACAGCCTGACCAACGACGCATTTGACCAGCTCTCCAAGCAGCCCGAGTATAAGATCTGCGCGGTGAAGCTCGAAAAGGCGTAGTTGCGGAACATGGCTGACGCACCTCTCAGACCGCCGGGCGCATTGCCGGAGGAGCAATTCCTCGCCACCTGCATCAGGTGCGGCAAATGCGCCCAGGCGTGTCCCTTCCGCGCCATAGTGCAGGCCGACCTGTTCGACGGCCTGCGGAGCATGGGCACCCCGGTGATCCGGCCTCGGCAGGCGCCGTGCTATCTCTGCCTCAAGTGCCCGCCGGTCTGTCCTTCCGGGGCGTTGCAGCGCAATTTGAAGGAGAAGGAACAGGTCCGCATGGGCACGGCCCGGCTCGACACCAAGCGGTGCCTGGCCTGGCAGGGCACCCTCTGCCGGAGCTGCTATGACGACTGCCCGATCTTCGACATCGCCATCCGGATGGACGATATGCTCCAGCCGGTGGTGGACCCGAAACACTGCGTTGGCTGTGGGATCTGCGAACGGGTCTGCCCTGCGGAACCGGCAGCCATCACCGTCCGACCATCGGGGGGACACAAGCGATGAGGCTCACCCCGTTGCGCCGCACCGTGCAGATTTGCCTGCTGCTGCTCCTCTTTGTGGTGCCGCTGCTCAACCAGCAGGACATTTCGCTGGTGAACGGCACCCTGTATTCCTTTGCCATCGGCCCGTTGTGGATTACCGATCCGGCCATCGGCCTGCAGACCCTTTTCACCACCCGCGCCCTGGATCTAACCCTGTTGCTGTCGCTGCTTCTGCCCGTCGCGCTGGCCCTGGCCTGTGGCCGGGTGTTCTGCGGCTGGCTCTGCCCGCAGAACGCCCTCTCGGAGTTGGCAGACGCAGTGGCAGCTCGGTTGAAGATTCGGCGTGCCCTGCATCCGGCTCCGACGGCCACGCTGCGTTTCGTCATGCTTGGGATTATCCTGTTGCTTGCTGCCGTGGTTGGCCTGCCGCTGGTCAGCCTGCTTTCTGCGCCGGGGATTATCTCGGTGCAGGCAGCCAGGTTGGTTCTGGAAAAAACCGTGGGGGCGGAGCTGGCTCTTGTCGGCCTTATTGTGGTGGGCGAACTCTTTCTGGTGCGGCGGGCGTGGTGCAACTTTCTCTGCCCGGTGGGTACGGTGTTGGGGCTGTTCCGGGTGCGGCGGACCATGAAGGTGGTTTTCTCCGAGGAGGCGGGTCGTCACTGCACCCGCTGCCACGCCTGCGCTCAAGCCTGCCAACTGGGTCTTGATCCTGTGGTCGGTGGTCTCTACCCCCAGTGTCATAACTGCGGGGCCTGCATTGAGGCCTGTAAGATCGATTTGACCCGGAAACCCCTCTACTTCCAGTTTTAAGCCATACAGGAAAAACCATAAAAAAGGCACGGCGGGTTGAACCCGCCGTGCCTTTTTTATGCAAGAAGCTGCAAGTCGGAATCAGTCCGCGCCCCGCACCAGAGCGGTCAGGGCGTACACCGTTTCCTTCATCTGTTCCGCCTGGGCGTCCAGCTCTTCGGAAGCGCTGGCAGCCTCTTCGGCGGTGGCCGCGTTCTGCTGGGTCACCGAGTCCAGCTCGGTAACCGCCAGATTGACCTGCCCGACCCCAGAGGCCTGTTCCCGCGAGGCCGTGGCGATTTCGCTCATCAGCATGGCGATCTTGGCGGTGCTGTCGGCCACCTCCTGGAAGGACTGGTTGGTGGAGGTCACCAGCTTTTCGCCGGTCTGCACCTTGTGCACGGTTCCCTCAATGAGCCCAGCAGTGTTTTTCGCCGCCTCCGATGCCCGCATGGCCAGATTGCGCACCTCGTCGGCGACCACGGCAAAGCCTGCGCCAGCCTCTCCGGCCCTCGCCGCCTCCACCGCTGCGTTCAGGGCCAGCAGGTTGGTCTGGAAGGCGATCTCGTCGATGGTCTTGATGATCTTGGAAGTCTCCTCGCTGGCCTTTGAGATTTCCCCCATGGACAGGGTGAGCTGGCCCATGGAAACATTGGCCGTGTCGATCACCTTGCGCGCCTCGCGGGTCAAGGCCTCGGCCTGCCCGACGTTGTCGGCGTTCTGCTTGGTCACTGCGGCAATCTCTTCCAGGGAGGCCGAAGTTTCCTCGATGGCAGCGGCCTGATTCCCGGCGCCGTCCGCCAGGGACTGACTCACCGATGAAACCTGGCCCGCTGCGGCATGCACCTCGGCAGCGCCGTTGGTCAGGTCATCGCTGATTTGCTCCAGCGAGCCCACGATGAGGGAAGAAAGATAGGCCGCCATCAAGATGCTCAGGGCAATGACGCTCAGGGCGATGGTCGCGGTGATGATCAGCGATGACCTGTCCGCTTGCATCCGGCTGTCCGCCATGGCAACAAGGTCTGTGGCCAGCCGGGTTTCCACCTCTTTCATCAGCTCGATTTTCTGGGTGATGGTGTCAAACCAGCGTTCCGGCTGGATAGCAAAGCCGCCCTCCAGGTGTTTATTAAGGGCGGCGGTCTCCATGGCGGCAACTTCTCCGATTGCCGGAGCGTTCATCTTTTCCTTGTAAAAATCCCTGGCAGGGGCTTCGGCAAAGGCCTGGAAATTATCGAGAAAAACCTTCTGCGCTGAAAGAATCTCCACGCATTTCCGGTACATGCCGGGTGCGAAGCTGTCGTTGGCAAAGGTGTTGCTCAGCACTGCCCGCTCAATGCCCATCCGCTCCTTGGCCTCCACGAAATTGTAGTAGGCGGTGAGCGCTTTCATAATGGCCTGGTCCGGGCTGGTCCGGGCGATCATGGGGATGGTGGTTAGAAATTCATGGATCACCCCGGTGTAAAAGGCGATGGCCTCGGGTCCGGCGATGGCCTGGGCATCGGCCTGCTGGCGGATTGCGGTGATCTTGTCGATCCCGGCCAGGGCGGCTTGTAATTTTTCGTGCAAGGCAGGGTCATTCTTGTCGGCATTGGAATGGGCAAGGAAATCCTTGAGCGCGGCAAGGCGCTTGTCGGTCTCTCCGCGCTGGGCCGGGAGCCGGTCCGCAAATTTCTGCCCCTTGCTGCCAAGAAAACCGGCGGTCATCCCCCGCTCCTTCTGGGCCTCGTGGGCAATCTCCGTGCTCAGGCCGGCGATGGCGGCAAGTTCTTTGATGGCAGCGGCTTGCCGCAGGGTGGTGTAGCGTTGTGCGCTGTTGCTGAGAAGAATTGCGATGAGGAACAGCACCGGCAGACAGACAAGCAGCCGCAGCATGCTTTTGATGGTGAGATGTTTGATGAAATCCATGGGCGTGAATCCTCCTGGCGTGGTGTGCGTTTCCCCTCAACTTCTTTCACGGTATCACAGGAGATAGAAAAGAAACATGACCTAAGTCAAGATTCCACGTCGTCTTGGGAGCTGCCTTCACCTCTGTTGCAGGGGTAGCCCCGCCGCCTTCCAGGCGCTGATACCGCCATTCAGGTTGTAAATCTCCCCGTAGCCCTTGCCGGAAAAATATTGGCCCACCGCATAACTGCGTCCGCCCACGGCGCAGATCAGCAGGATGGGTTTGCCCGTGGGCAGGGTCATCCTGCCCTGGGCAAGTTCGCCGAAGGGGATGAGCTGCGAGCCGGCAATGGACCCCTCGTACAGCTCCTGCGGGGAGCGGACATCCACCAGCACCAAATCCTTGCGGGTCTCGATGAGGGATTTGGCCTCCTGCGGGGACAGGGAGCGGAAGACCGGAGTCTGGCCGGAGCCCGATGCTGCCTGGTTTTCCGGGGTGGTTTTGTCGCCACAGGCGATTGCCGTAAGCAACAGCAGCCCGACTGCGAAAATATGCAGATATCGTTTCATAACGGTCCTCTGATTTATCTGTATTCGACTGGTCCTCGCATGGGTCCAGTTTTATAAGTTCCCCGGCAATCTACCTATTGGTCGCATTATTTGCAAGCGCGACCGACCCGCCCGCATTTCTCCCCTCCGCGTCAGGCCCAGGCCCGACGCCGGTCGTGTGAGGCTGAAAAAATGGGGTTGACGGAAGAATACCGGCTATGTTAATTAAGCAATTAACAATATAATTATATTCTAACACAATATTTGGTTTTGGAGAACTACAGATGCTGCCTAAATTCTTCGCAGGCCTGGCACTTGCCCTCTTCCTCATTGTCTCGGCATTGCCTGCCCAGGCCACTCTCAGCACGGACCTGCAAAATCTGGTTGCCCAGGGAACCACCCTGCGGACCAGCCTGACGGCGATCAGCGTTGCCCAGGGAAACACCTGCACCCAACTGGGTGGTTTCAATACCTCCCTGGAGAGTTATCTGACAAGCGTGCAGACGGTTTATGGGCAGATTACGGGTCCAGTGACCCTCACCACTACAGATTTGACCGCGCTGGATACGCTTTCCGGGCTTGCCAAGGGGATGGCCGCTGATTCCGTGCGCCTCTCTCTGGAGCTGCGCAACATCGAGGGTGTGGCCGATCTTTTTGAGTACCGCGCCGCCTTGAGCGCTATGCTCCGCCTTGCCGACGACATCGGCGTCATGGCCAACCGGATTCTCGAGATGGCGGATCGGGTTTTGGTCATGGCCGATAACATCGGAGCCATGGCCGACCGAATCCTGTTGACCCAGCAGTTGCAGAACGCCAACGTGGCCCTGACCCAGGCCTCCATCCTCACCACCCAGCAGAACATGGTCGCCATGAGCGACAGCCTGTCCACCATTGCCTACAACCTTAGTCTGGGGTTGGTGAAAAATGAGACCGATGCCCTGATCGGGGAGATGGGAGGAGCAACGCTCACCAGTCAGGGTATGGCCGTGGATTTGAGTCGGCTTGAGGCCCAGGCCTCCCTGCTGCTGAACAGCACGGTGACCCTCTATACCTGGATCAGCCAGAACAGCCAGGTGGCCAGCCACTATATCAACGGGGACACCCTCACCCTGATGGGCGCTCTTTCCAGCCTGCAGACGGCGCTGGCCTTTTCCCTGGAAACCTATGCCAACACCATCAACCAGCTGGCCCCGCTCACCGCGACCCCGATTCTTTCCGATGCCACGGCCAGCATGCTGCGGCTGACCGCAGACATCGGTCAGATGTCAGGCCGGATCATGGAGATGGCCGACAAGATCATCGTCATGGCGGATAATATCGGGCTTATGGCCGACCGGATTGTCGCGACCCAGAATCTGCAGCAGGTCAATATTGAACTGACCCAGAACTCGGTGACCATCGCCCAGAATGTCATCCTTACCGTTATCAAAAATTATCTCGGCCAGTAAGTGCTGCCGGCATTGTTTGGGAGAAAGATCATGATCGCATCTATTCGAACCGGGTTGTTTTCCGCCCTTTTTATCTTAGCTGGTGTGGGGTTGCAGACGGGCGCAGCCCAAGCGGCCTTGGCTGATGACTTGCAGAATCTGGTGGTCCAAGCGCAGGCCCTTGATGTGCAGCTCAAGGCGATCAGCCCTTCGGCTGGTTCGCTCTGCGGGCCTTTGGTCCAGGCCGATCAGGCGGCCAGGGCCATGGTGAACAGCATCACCCAGGTAAGCGACAATCTGGCCGCGCCGTTGCAGATAGACGCCGGGTCCCTGGCCTCTCTGGACCAGCTTTCCGTGCTCAATCTGAGCTTGGCCAATGAGAGTCTGCGGCTCTCCGCTGACCTGGGCGTTCTGTCGCCGACCGTCCTTTCCATCAGCATGAAAGACGGGATTGTGGCCATGTTGCAGCTCTCCGATGATATCGGGGCCATGGCCGACCGCATCGGGGAAATGGCGGACAAGATTCTGGTCATGTCGGACAATATTGGCCTCATGGCCGACCGCATTATCCAGACCCAGCAGATCCAAAACCAGAACATCCTGCTCATCCAGCAGAGCATGCTCCAGACCCAGACCAATATACTGAGCCTGGTTTCGGTGGTGGAGACCGACACCTACAACCTCACCCTTGGGCAACTGGTATTGGATGGCCAGCTTTTGGCGGCCCGGATGGCGGCGGTGGTTTTAAACCCGTTGACCATGAAGATCCAGCTCAGCACGGTTGCCACGGATGTCCATACCTTTCTCGACAAGGTAAAGGCGGCCCAAGCCACCATGGTCTTGGACTCCGGCAGCAGCACCACCTATCTCAATACCACGCCCCTGCTCAACCTGGGCAACCTGAGCACCATGCTCACCTCCCTGGCCTCGGCGTTGAACGGGTATGTTCTTGCCATTGACAGTCTGGATGCCATTACCTCCAGCACCACACTCTCCGCCTCGCTCAAGAACATGCTGCAAATGTCGGCGGACATCGGGATCATGGCCAATCGGATTTTGGAAATGGGGGATCTCACCCTGGCCATGGCCGACAATATCGGCATGACTGCGGATCAGATTTTGATCACCCAGCAGCTCCAGAATGTCAATGTGGCCACCACCCAGGCTTCTATTCTGGCGGCCCAGAAGCTGGCGATTGCTATAATTGTGGCGAGAAAACTGTAATTTTCAGGAGTGTGACATCGAGGGATTGCGCCGGGCGGCTGATCAGCACACGATCAGCCGCCCGTTTTTTGTGCAGAGAGCAGGAAGGGTTACGATTCGCCGCTGATCCGGTCCAAGGCGTTAAGAACGGTCTGAATCTCGAACTCGGTGTTGAAAAATCCGGGGGAAAGGCGCAGAGTGCCATGAGGAAAGGTGGAGATGCTGCGGTGGGCTGCGGGTGCGCAGTGGAGTCCGGCCCTGGCCATGATCCCGTATTGGCGGTCGAGGACAAAGGCCAGATCGGCCACGCTTTTGCGGGCAAAGGTCAGGGAAATTGCCGAGCCTCTGCGGGCGCTGGCCGGTGGGCCATGCACGGTGATCCCTTTGATTTGGCTTACGCCATCCAGCAGCAGGCGGGTGAGATGCTCTTCGTGGCGGCGGATCGTTTCCCGGCCAGTGTCGCGGATAAATTCCAGGCCTGCGGCCAGGCCGCCGATGCCAAGGGTGTTGGGGGTTCCCGACTCGTAACAGTCCGGCATCAGCTGCGGTTGTTCTTCCTGTTCCGAATTGCTGCCTGTGCCGCCCATCTTCAGCGGTGGGAGCAGGAGTCCTTCCCGGAGCAGGAAGCCGCCGGTGCCGGTAGGGCCGAACAATCCCTTGTGCCCGGTGAAGGCGAGAAAATCGATGGCCATTGTCTCCATGTCCAGGGGGAAAACCCCGGCGGACTGGGCTGCGTCCACCATCAGCAGCGCTCCGTCCTTGCGGTTGCCGATGGCTTCAAGATCGGCAACCGCGCCGGTCACATTGGAGGCATGGTTGATGATGATGAGTTTGGTCTTTGCGCTCAGCCGCCTGGGGATATCGTCCGGGTCGATGGCCCCGGTAGGGTCGGTGGGCAGAATCGTAAGGCCAATCCCCCGGGCCTTTTCCAGGTGGCGCAGGGGGCGCATCACCGAGTTGTGTTCCATGCCCGTGGTCAGCACCTGATCTCCGGGTTGGAGCAGCCCGAAGATGCCCACATTGAGCGCCTCGGTGATATTGCTGGTGAACACCACCCGGCTTGAGTCCGGGCAACCGAAGAAATCGGCGACCAGCTCGCGGGCCTCAAAGATCACCCGGCTGGCAGCTAGGGAAAAGCGGTGCGCCGAGCGGCCGGGGCTTAAGGAAATATCTTGGATCAGCCGGTGCATGGCCTCGGCCACCTCCGGGGGCTTGGGAAAGGAGGTGGCGGCGTTGTCGAGATAGATGGGGGGAGATGAGTCGGGCATAATTTTGGGGGCGCGGCCGCCTTCAGTAAGGGCTGACTACTTTGTGGGCCTGGGCCATGGCGTCCATGATCTCGAACATGTTGGTGGATTTTCCCACCAGCAGGGTGTCTTTAAGATTGAAAAAATCCAGGCAGGTGCCGCAGGAGTAAATCTCCACCCCAAGGGCGGCCAGCTCTCGGAGAGGGGCGATCAGGTCGGACTCGGTGGCGGTGATTTTCACCCCGGTATTGTAGAAAAAAATTTTGGCGGGCAAGGGGCTGAGATGCTTGATCGTTTTGATGTAGGCCCGCATGAGCACCCCGCCCAGCGCATCGTTGCCTCTCCCCATGGTGTCGGCGGGGATCACGATAACCAGGCCGATGCCGGGCAGGTCGCAGCGGTAATCCTCCGGGGATACAGCCTTGGCGGCATCTCCGTGCGGACCCTTGCTGAGCGTGATGTGGCGGGTGTCTCCGGAGGCGTGGATTTCTACGGTGCAGCCCTGGCTTTTACCGAAGCGCTCCAGGTTGCTCTGCGCTGCCTCGTTGTCAACCAGCACCTCCACTGCGCCTTGCGCCAGGGAGTCGAGCAATTCCTTGGCCCGGAGCACTGGTTGTGGGCAGGCTAGCCCCCGGCAGTCGAGCACGGTATTCATCGTCCCTGCGTCTCTTCAGTCGTTGAAGCTGATCTGGCTTACCAGATCGTGGATGATGTTCTGGGTAGCGGGGTCCAATTCCGGCGCGGCAAAGCCCGTGTCGTAAAAATCGGGGTTGATATCGTTGGAGCTCCACATGCTCTGCGCTTCGAAATAGAGATCTTTTT
>Ga0334722_10006776_pt1 | contig 11241 bp, 8 predicted proteins | sample C3_bottom_MG_FD_207210 | JGI IMG/M metagenome (GOLD analysis project Ga0334722, IMG submission 207210) | Sediment microbial communities from Yellowstone Lake, YNP, Wyoming, USA - C3_bottom | ecosystem: Environmental > Aquatic > Freshwater > Lake > Sediment | place: USA: Wyoming | collected...
GCGGCCGATCAGCGGGTTGATGATGGCGTCATGAAAATAGGCCCAGACAAAAGCCGCGGCAACCGCAATGCCGAGGATAACCAGCAGGGACTTGTACCCGCCGTCGCCATTCTCCTCACGATAGATGCGCGCCTCTATCGGCAGCGCCGGCACCCATTTCGGACGGAAGATGGCAAGGATAATGATAAAAAGCATGAACAGGCCCACCAGCAGCAAACCCGGGATCATCGCGCCGGCGTACATATCGCCCACTGAACAGCCCAGTTGGTCGGCCATGACGATCAAGACCAGGGAAGGCGGGATTATCTGCGCCAGCGTGCCGGAGGCGGTAATGACGCCGGCGGTGATGCTGTTGTTGTAACCGTAGCGGAGCATGATCGGCAGCGAGATCAGACCCATCGAGATGACGGCCGCCGCGATGACGCCGGTTGTCGCGGCCAGGAGGGCGCCGACAAAGATCGTTGCCAAGGCGAGCCCGCCCCGCAGCGGGCCGAACAACTGGCCGATTGTTTCCAGTAAATCCTCGGCCATGCCGCTGCGCTCGAGGATGAGTCCCATAAAGGTGAAAAAAGGAATTGCCAGCATGGTTTCATTCTGGACAATCCCGAAGATTCTGAGCGGCAGCGCCTGGAACAGGGAATTATGGAAAAGCCCGACCTGGATGCCGATGAACCCGAAAGTAAGGCCGGTGGCCGCCAGGCTGAAGGCGACGGGGAACCCGGTCAGGAGAAAGAAAAAAAGGCCGGCGAAGAGCAGCGGAACAAAGTTATGGGCGATAAATTCCATCTCAGCATACCTCCGAACGAGCCGGATCGGAGTGTGTCTCGGCGCACTCTTTGTCCTCGCTCTTATGGGAAAGCGGATCGGGAATCGTCCCTTGCAGAAACGCAACGCGTTTGATAATTTCGGAAAAGCTCTGCAGCAGCAGCAGAAACATGCCTGTCGGCAGCAGCAGATAAACCGGCCAGCGGATAAGCCCTCCGGCGTTTGAAGACATTTCTCCACTTTGCAGCGCATTGACAAACAGCGGCCAGGAGATGCTGATTAACAGAAGGCACAGAGGCGCCAGAAAAATGATGATGCCGAGAATGTCAATCACTGAGCGGACCCGGGGGGAAAGATGAGACGAAACAAAATCGATCCGGACATGGGCGTTTTTCAGGAAGGCGTAGCCGGCGCCCAGTAGAAACACCGCTCCGTAGAGGTACCACTGCATTTCGGTAAACGCGTTGGAGCCGATGCGAAACAACTTGCGCGCCAGGGCATTGCCGGTGCTCAAAAGCACTGTCGCCAGAATGAACCAGATAATCACCTGGCCAATCCGTCGACTCAAGCCATCGATGAGCCCGGACATTTTGAGAAGGAACTTCATATTTTCACCTCGTGGATCGTTTTAGGAGGAAACTTTCCTCCGGGCGGAATATTATTAGCTGGATTCGCCGCGAATCTATAGAAAAAAAATATCTGTATGTCAATAGATTATATGCAGCTTTTTCATAGGGGTTGACGGGGCGGTAAAAAGCGTAGTATATTTACAATACATTAATCTTATATGGAGGTGAAAAATGAAGAAAGCTCTTATTGTGTACTACAGCAGAACCGGAAAGACCGAGCAGATGGCCGAGCATATCGCCGAGGGGGTCAGAATTTCGGGAAGCGAAGCGGAGCTCAAAAAGGTTTCCGAGATCAAGAATGAAAAGGATCTGGCCGGATACGACGCCTATATCTTCGGCTGCCCGACTTACCATCGGACGATGCCCAATAATTTTGAAACCTTTTTGTTTCTTGCCCAGAAGGCGCGGCTGCAGGGGAAGGTCGGCGGGGCCTTCGGCTCCTACACCCACAGCGGCGATGCCCCGAAGATGATTTTCGACACGATGGAATTTGTTTACAAGATGAAGGTTACAAATCTGGGTTCTTTCAATATGCTGGAACATATTGTCGGGACGCAGGAGGGGCTCAAATCCTGCCATGACTACGGGAAGGCAATCGGGGAGCAGCTTGCGGGCTGATCCTGTTAAACCTTTAATGAAAGGAGAAAAATAATGGCAAAACAACTGGAGGTTTACAAGTGTAAGATCTGTGGAAATATCGTTGAGGTGCTGCATGGCGCCGCCGGCGTTTTGATCTGCTGCGGTCAGCCGATGGAACTGCAGACGGAAAATACCGCCGATTCCACGAAGGAAAAGCATGTCCCGCTGATTGAGAAGATAGACGGGGGGTACAAGGTAACCGTGGGTTCGACACTCCATCCGATGGAGGAGAAACACTATATTCAATGGATCGAACTGCTGGCCGACGGGAAGGCCTATCGGCAGTTTTTAAAGCCGGGCGATGCGCCTTCCGCGGTGTTCAATCTTGCCGCGGCAGTCGTGACGGCACGGGAGTACTGCAATATTCATGGGTTGTGGAAGTCTTGAACCTGATGGCGGCCATAGCCGATGCCTGAATTCCGGGAAGAGGGTGCAGCGATAAAATGTATCCCCTTCCCGGCGGATATCTTGAAAGCAAAGCCTTTATTTTCCCTGCTGTGCCGGATGAACCATAACCCGGTTGCCTCCCGCTTTTTTTGCAGCGTAGATCATCAGGTCAACTTTGTGAATTAATTCCAGAGGATCTGTTTCATCTGTGTGCTGAATCATCCCCATGCTCAGCGTAACGCGAAAGGTTTCCGTATTTTTCCCCTTGGAATCAAAGGGCCAGCGTTCGTTGAAGGCTTTGCGGATTTTTTCGGCGACTATTAAGGCCTGCTCACGGTTTGTCTCGGGAAGCACGACAAAAAACTCGTCGCCGCCGTAACGGAAGGAGAGGTCCGACTGCCTCGTTTCTGCGTGGAGGATTTCTCCCACCAGGCGCAGGACGTTGTCCCCTTCAAGATGACCAAAACTGTCGTTGCATTTCTTGAAGTTGTCGAGGTCAAAGCCGATCATGCTCAAATTCCGGTTGTGTCTCTTTGCCCGTGATAACTCGCCTGACAGGCAAGTGTAAAAATGGCGCTGATTGTAAAGACCGGTCAGTCCGTCGGTAATGGAAAGGGTTCTCAGCTTTTCTTCGAGTTTTTTCCTGCTGGTCAGATCGTGAAAAAAACCGACACTGCCCACCTCCTCGCCGTTTTCAACAAGGAGCGCCGCAGAAAGCCTGATCGGTATGTGGTTGCCCGCGCTGCTAACGATCTCGGTCTCATAGCCGATCAGCCGGTTTTTCCCTCCGAATTTTCCGGAGTAGATAGCCGCTTTTACCGCCTTTGCATTCTTTATATCCCCGTATAATTCGGTTATATGCATTTTGCCGAGGACTGCTTGAACGGCATGGCCGGTCATGGCTGCGGCGGCCGGGTTGAAGATGATCACGATCCCTTTTTTATTTACGCCGATAATGGCGTCAGGGCAAGCTTCGACCAGGTGGGGAAGAAGGATTTCCGAGGATTCGTAAAGCGAATTTGCGATTTTCATGCGTCTTTCCTCATTCGGAAATGGTTTCGTGTCAAGGCGTTATTGCATGGAGCTCTACCCGGCTTTGGGGCGTGTCGCTTTTTGCGGGCGGCTTGAAGATATCGTCTGTCTTCTGAAAAATCCGCTCGGCCGGAATCTTGCCCCGATTGATCAAAAAGTTCAATACGGCGGATGCTCTTTCGCGCGCCAAATCTTCCAATTCGTTTTTTTCTACCCTGGTATTGGCGAGGATCAGCTTTTCCATTTCGTCATCCGGCACTTTGATCTCCTGCCCCAGCGCATTGCGGGGTTTCGGGAACTTTTCCCTGGCGTAAACCGCCTTCAAGTAGGTGGAGTACTCCTCCGGGGCAAGCGGAATTGTCTCCGCGCTTTCTGCCGCCGTGCTCTGCCTGTCACGGGCCAGGGCCAGGGTTTTTTCGCGTCTTACCTTGCGGTTGAGCAGCTCGATCCGATAGTCCTCAGCGTCCTTTCCCCGATCCACATAGGCTGAAAGCGACATTTTGAGCGCCGGACGTTCGTTCAATCCCTTGGCCAGCGCTTCGAGCTTCTGTTCTTCCGAAGGTTGCAGGAGAGAGGTCCCGGGCGAGAATCCGATCACGCTGAGGTCACGGCCTCCGCCGAAGAGGGAGGAGAGCAGCGAGAAGGGGGCGGTAACAGCCTTCACCAGCAGGTTTTTGAGCACCTGGAAGACGATTCCCCAGATGTTGAATTTGGGATCATCGATCCGCCCCGTAACCGGGACGTCCAGATGGATTTCCCCATTCCGGTCCTTCAGGAGGGCGATCGCGAGCCGGACGGGCAGGCTCGTGGCCTTGTCGCTTTTCACCTGGTCGCCAAAGGTGAATTGATCAACCATGATTTTGTTTTCGGAGAGGAGTTTTTTGTTTTCGATATGGTACTTCAGGTCGAGGAAGAGCTTCCCCTGTTTGAGGATATATCCCAGATAGGTCTCGGCGTAGGGGCTCATCGGCGACAGGTCGATGTCCGTGAACGAGAGCTTGAGGTCAACGAAGAGATCCTCCCGCAGGGGATTGATCTTGCCGGTGATCGTCATCGGCGAGCGGTTTTCCAGATTACCGCGCAAATCAACGTCGGCCAAAAGCGAGGCCTCGGATGAAAGGCCGCTGATCCGCCCGCCCAGATTGTAAAAGGTCGTTGCGAAATCGTTGGGGAGATGCTTATCGGTAAACGCGATAGTTCCATCCAGGATCGTGACGCTGCCGATACGGAGCGCCGGAGGCTCCGCCCGGCCAGGCGCAGGAGGCAAGGAGGGTGACTCCGGAGGCGATGCCTGCGGAGTGTCCGTAGCCGGTTCGGGGTTTGCCGCTAATTTTTCGTTGCCGCCCTCCTTCTCCCCTTTCCGGATCAGGTTCTGCAGGTTGAGCGTCCCGTCTTCACGGACAATGATGCGCGAATAAACCTCATTGAGCGAGACCTGCCCGATGGTTAGACGAAGCGGCTTGATCTCCCCGTCAATCCCGTCGAATTGCAGCCGCTGCCACTTCAGCAGATCCTCCTCTTCGACGGAATCGACCGCATGAAAGGAGCTGAGGCCGGCATTCCCCTTGAAACTCCCTACTGCCGAACCGTCTTTCAGGGCGATGTCCAGATTCAGGTTTGTATCCAACAGGCCGCCGAGGATCAGGAAGTTCAGGTTTCCCGGGTAATACGGCTCAAAATCCCGGATTGGCAGGCGGCCGATCCGCAGGTCGCCCCGGTAATGGAAGGGAGAGGGGATGAGAGCGCCTTCGGCCTGGAGGCGGCTTTCCTTCCCGAAGAGCGAAGCAAAACGGAAATTAGCGGGCTTTGGCGTGGGGCCGCTAAGACCGGATAGCGAAAGGGTTGTGTCTTTAAGAGTGAAACGGGGCTTTTTAGGGCGGGTCAGGTCAGTAACGGCGATATTGAAGCGATCGACCTCAATCCGTTTGAGCTGATAGTCGAGGGGCTGAGCTGTCGCCTGTTTTGCCGGAACGGCCTGCCCTGGGGGCGCCGTGCCGGTTGCTTCCGCCGTTTGGCTCTGTCCCTGCGGGAGCAGCAGGGACTGGACGGAGAGTTTTCCGTCGGGTTCGAGGGAGAGGGAGACATTCCCCCGGGAGAGTCGAACCTGGTCGAGCAACAGGCGGTTGGCCTTTTGACTGAAGCTTGCGCCGGTTACCGCCAGACTTGCCAGGTCCAGTCCCTCGTTGTTTCCGTACCGTGCAGAGAAATCCTTGACGGTGAGGCTGCCCTTTTCGGCGGTCAAACCGTTTTTTTTGCTGAAGGCAACCTCGCCCGCCAGGTCCACCACCCCCTGGAGCGGTGCCGTCAGATACTGGGCCAGATAGGGCCACCCCTTTTGCAGTTGCAGTCCCGTGAACCGGACGGAAGCCCTGGCGGATGGTTCGGCAAGGGTGAAGCTGCCCTGGGAGGCCAGACGAATCTGCCTGTCCACCCGCAGCGAGAGGTCGTATTGGCCGCTTTGGTCAGGGCGGTTGCCGACGTTTTTCAGCGTCAGCGCGATCTCCTCCGCGGAGGCCTTAAATCCTCCTGGGGGAAGCTCGTCGCGGAAATGGACGCGGCCGTTCTGGAGCGCCAGAGAGGCGATGGAAAAGGAGGGCGGCACAGTCTTGTCCGGCGCGCCTGTTTCTTTCGGGGCGGTTGCGCTTTCCGGGGGCTTGCTCTTGAGCAGTTTTGCGAACATCCATTCGCCCCGCTGGTCGCGGCTCACGAACAGATCCATGCCCGTAACCGTGATCGCCTCGATGTCAAACAGGCCGGCGAAGGGCGCCAGGCGGGACGCCTTGACCTCCAGCGAGGGGAGGTTGAGCAGCGGCTGTCCATTCTTCAGGTTCAGGCCGAGGACGTCGAGACGGGCGAGGCCCTGGACGATGAGATCCGGGTTGAGGCCGGCGGGTTGCCGGTAAAGGAGATCCGCGGCGATGGTCAGTTTGCCCGAGGTCAGTTCGACCGGCGGGGCCTGCGGGACATAGGCCAGAAGCTCCGGCAGACTGAAATTCTTCAGGGAGAGGTGACCGGAACCTTCCCGCTCTTTACTGAAAGGTTTGACCTTGGCCGTGACGGCAAGAGGCGCGCCGTTGACGAGGGCAGAGAGGCGGGGCGCCGCCTCTCTGCTTGCCTCGGCCGGAAGGCTGCTGAGCCAGGGAAGGGCAATTTCCAGGTTGTGGATGCTGTGCTTTCTGCCGCCCGCGACGATGTGGTCATCGAACTCGATCGAACCGCCTGTAAGCCTGAAGTTATGAATAACAAATGGGAAAATACCTGATGAGGGCGGCTTTTTATCCTTTTTTTGGCGCTCCGCGATCTCGGAAAAATTAAAGCGGGCCGCTCCCGTCCGAATGATTCGGAGCGACGGGGATTCAATCGCCACTTCGGAAAGCACCAGGGCGCGCCGGTAAATGGAGGTGGGGCTGACCGAGACGCGAAGGGCGCCGACGGACAGGAAGGGGCCGCCGCCCTTTTCCTCAACGGCAAATCCCCGCACAGCAGCCGTGAGGGTAAGCGGGTTCAGGGAGACCTTTTCGATTCGCACATTGCGCCCCGTTGCCTCCTGGAGGAGCTCGACGGCCTTGTTTTTGACCAAAACCGGCAGGACAGCGGCAAGGAAGATTAACAGAGCGGCCAGGGCTCCGATGGCGATCAGCGTGATTTTCTTCCACTTGGTCATGCGTACCTCCACTGCCTCGCAAATTGTCAGCTTTCCAGCGCCGGCACTTCTCCGTGGAGAAAAGGGGCGTTACATTCCTATCTGGTAAAAACCTTCTTCAAGAGATCCGTGGTTCGGGCAACGGGATTCGTGCGGATTTTCGCTTCCTCCTCGGCGATCATATGGAACAGGCCATCTACGGCCTTGGTGGTAACATAGTGGTCGAGATCAACGGAATCCGGTTTAACGAGAGAGAGCGCCGGGATCTTGCCGAGCATCGCCTGATAGGCGCGGGTCACCCCCACCTGGTTCATGCTCGCCGTTATGGCAGGTTTGAAAGCTTCGTAGAGCCGGGAGGTCGTTTTGGATTGGAAGTAATCGGTGGCGGCCCTGTTATTGCCGGCCAGGATCTTCCGGGCATCCTCGATGCTCATCTCCCGAATCGCCTCGGTGAAATGGGATGCCGCCTTGGGGGCAGCCTTCTCGGCGGCGCGGTTCATGCTTTGAATGAACTCGTCCACCTGCTTCTGATAGCCGAGCTTCCCCAGGAGTTCTGCGGTCCGCTGCACCTTGTCGGGCAGGAGAATCTTGATTGCATCGTTTCCCAGGTAGCCGTTGAGCTGAGAAACAAGGCCGACGGCATTTTTCGTTCCAACGGAAAGGGCTTCCTTAAGTCCGGAGGCAATCGTCGGGTCGTCGAGCCCCCGCCCGGCGGAGGAACCCTGTGGCAGATCGCTGAGTTCTTTCAGTTGCGGAAGTCCTTTGTTTAGCGCGTCACCGAGAAAATCGGCGGCCAGGCAGGGGGCTGTGACAAAAACTAACCAGAGCAGGATTACAGAGGCGGTACATAACCGGATTTTCATAGAGACTCCCCTGAGTTGTTCAAGCGAAAGCCAGCAAATACATCTATAAAAACTCTCCATACACCTATAATTCAGAATGGTTCAAAAAAGCAATCGTTTTGCTTCACGGCATTTGCGGAATAAAACGCCCCTGCCCGTCTTGCGTTTTGTCCCGGAGGCGAGACATGAACAAGGGCGACAAGGGCTTCAAGGAAACCGGATAATCAGTCCAACTGAATAGCTACAAAACGTGACAGGGCTGAATTTGTGACGGTTTTACAAATGCATGCGACAAGCAACTGTTTTCCCGGGAAGCGTTGACAATGAGCAGCCGCATGCTTTCTCTGTTGTATCGGCATCAGCAGGGTTGAAACATCTAAATGCCGATGGCGATTGCTTGCAAGTTGGGGCCGTTCCCTAAAATTTATTCACTTGCCGCTTATTCGTCATGAGGAGGTCGGATTGTCAGGACTGGACACGAGGCGAGACGGATAACCTTTTCAGCAACCGATCCAACGATGAATCTTTGCCAACCCGTTCTCCCATTAGTGGCGATAACGATAAGATCAATTTTTTGTTTGTCAACAGCCGCGATTATCTGATGGGAGGCTTCTCCCTGAACAACCATCGGATGGACATTTAGCCCTTTGGCAAAAAACTGCTGGACGATTTCTTCAAGGGACCTTTGGGAAAGTTCCTCAAGTTCTCGGCGATATGACGAGAGATTGAATCCAGTCGCGGGGGCGGCATCGGCGGGAGGGGGCGATACATTGGCCGTGGGAATAGGCGGAACCACATGCAACACAAATAACTCAGCAGAGAAGTAAAGGGCCAGTTCATTTGCGACCCGGAGAGCTTCGTATGACGGATCGCTGAAGTCCGTAGGGCAGAGGATTTTTCTAAAAGGCAGCATTTTTACACCTCGTTCGGAGTTTACGGTTAAGGTCCATGATTTTAGCGCATCTGCTTCTTTAATCCGGGGTTTGTAATTTGCTTGATAAGAACCCTCTTTTGTATCGCTGATATCAACAAAGGTTACCGATGTCAAGAAAAAGGCAATAGGCGGGTTCAAGTCCTTTTCCTTGCGATCCCCCATGAATTATGACAGGATGCGCCGCCGTGGAGGAGGGATGGAGAGGTTCAAGCTGGTCAGTGAATTCAAGCCGCAGGGGAATCAGCCGCAGGCGATTGCGGAACTCGTTGCCGGTTTGGAAAGGGGCGCGCCGCACCAGGTGCTGCTCGGCGTCACCGGTTCCGGCAAGACGTTCACGATGGCCAATGTGATTGCCGCGGTGAATCGCCCCGCCCTGGTCATCGCCCATAACAAGACCCTTGCCGCCCAGCTCTACGGCGAGTTCAAGTCGCTCTTCCCGGAAAACGCCGTCGGCTATTTCGTCAGTTATTACGACTACTACCAGCCGGAAGCCTACATTCCCAGCACGGATACCTACATCGAAAAAGACTCGGCGATCAACGACGAGATCGACAAACTCCGCCATGCGGCGACGCACATTCTCCTGGAGCGGCGGGATGTCATCATCGTCGCCAGTGTCTCGTGCATCTACGGCATCGGTTCCCCCGAGGCGTATCAGGGGATGCTTTTAATGATCGAAGAGGGGATGGAGACCGGGCGCGACGAACTGCTCGCCCGGCTCGTCGAAATCCAGTATGAACGCAACGATATAGACTTTCACCGGGGCTGTTTCCGCGTCCGGGGGGACAGCGTCGAGATTTTTCCCCCGTATGAAGAGGAGCAGGCGATCCGTGTCGAGTTTTTCGGCGACACGGTTGAGGCGCTTTCGCTCGTCGATCCGCTGCGGGGCCGAAGGCTGGAACGATTGCGGAGGATTGCCGTTTATCCCGGCAGCCATTATGTGACGACGAAGGATAATCTGAAGCGGGCGATAGTGGCGATTCGCGAGGAGCTGGGGGTGCGTCTTCCGGAATTGCAGGCGCAGGAAAAACTGCTCGAGGCGCAGCGCATCGAGCAGCGCACCTCCTTCGACATTGAAATGATGGAGGAGATGGGTTACTGCTCCGGCATCGAGAACTACTCTCGCCATCTGACGGGGCGAAAACCCGGTCAGCCGCCGCCGACCCTGATGGAGTACCTGCCGAAGGACGCACTCATTTTCATTGACGAAAGCCACGCGACGCTGCCGCAGTTGGTCGGGATGTACCGGGGCGACCGGGCAAGAAAGGAGACGCTGGTCAATTACGGTTTCCGCCTTCCCTCCGCGCTCGACAACCGGCCGCTGCGCTTCGAGGAGTTCGAGGCCTTCGCCAATCAGCGGATCTATGTCTCGGCGACGCCTGCCGTCTATGAACTGGACAAGGCAAAAGGGCAGGTTGTCGAGCAGATTATCCGGCCGACCGGCCTGATGGACCCGGAGATTATCATCCGGCCGGTCACGGGGCAGGTGGACGATCTGCTGGGCGAGATCAGGGAGCGCGCCGCGCGGGAAGAAAGGGTGCTCGTCACCACGCTGACCAAGCGGATGGCGGAGAACCTGACCTCATATTACGAGAGTCTTGACGTCCGGGTAAAGTACCTCCACTCCGACATCCACACGCTGGAGCGGGTAGAGATCATCCGGGATCTGCGGACCGGCGAATTCGACTGCCTGATCGGGGTGAACCTGCTGCGGGAGGGGCTCGACATCCCGGAGGTTTCGCTGGTGGCGATTCTCGATGCGGACAAGGAGGGTTTCCTCCGTTCGGAGCGGTCGCTGATGCAGACAAGCGGGCGGGCCGCCCGGAATGTCGCAGGCGTGGTCATCATGTACGCCGATGTGATAACCAATTCGATCCGGAAATGTCTTGACGAAACGCGGCGGCGGCGGATTATTCAGGAAAGATTCAACCAGGAACACGGGATTACCCCGGAAAGCATCAAGACGGATATCCGCCGCATCCTCGGGTCCGTTTACGAGGCCGATTACCTCACCGTGAAAACCGTCTCGGAAGAGGCGGCGGCCTACGGGTCGGAAAAGGAGATATCCGTTGTGATCCGCAAGCTGAAGGAGGAGATGAAGGCGGCGGCAAAAGAGCTGGAATTCGAAAAGGCGGCGGCTCTGCGCGACCAGATTCGCGACTTGACGAAGCTGATGGTGGAGATGGGCGGCGCGGGATAGCCGGAATAATTGTTGATGCCGCGCCCTTTGCGGTTGAAGGGCGGCGAGCCTTAAGGGACAGGATGGGGAAAATGGAAGATATTGCCGATAAAAAAGAGCTGCGCAAAAAAATTCTTAAAATCAGAAATGCGATGCCTATTGAGGAGAGGACGGCGCAGAGCACGATCATA